>Ga0233451_10000520_pt1 | contig 38907 bp, 41 predicted proteins | sample 011ome_29_FD_183052 | JGI IMG/M metagenome (GOLD analysis project Ga0233451, IMG submission 183052) | Coastal salt marsh microbial communities from the Groves Creek Marsh, Skidaway Island, Georgia - 011504CT (spades assembly) | ecosystem: Environmental > Aquatic > Marine > Intertidal zone >... | reverse complement strand
TTAAATTGACCATATGAACAACACATTAGCTCCAATGACACATTTTATTTTACCAGGCGGACACACGTTGGTATCGTTTTGTCATATTGCTAGAACGGTATGCAGAAGAGCAGAGCGAAGAGTGTGTCAAGTTTCTGAAAATCAGAACATTAACTCTAATATTGTCATATATTTGAACCGCTTATCCGACTTTCTTTTTGTGTTGGCACGAAAATTGTCCAATGATTTGAAAATTGAAGAAATCAAGTGGATTCCATCAAAAAATACTTAACATATAACTGCTTTAAAAACGGTTAATAACTTTGAGTACTAAATAAATGCGATTTTTCTTGACTTTTTCAGGTAAAAATTTATTTTTGCAAGAAATTAAACCTTTTAATTATGTACTGGACACTCGAACTAGCATCGTATTTAAGTGATGCGCCATGGCCTGCAACAAAAGATGAGTTGATAGATTACTCTATTAGAACTGGTTCTCCGCTTGAAGTTGTAGAAAACTTACAGGCTATTGAAGACGAAGGAGAAACCTACGATTCAATCCAAGAAATTTGGCCTGACTATCCTTCAGACGAAGATTATCTTTGGAATGAAGATGAATATTAATTAAAAGTCTCGCAAAAGAGACTTTTTTTTTGGAATAATTATTCTCTAAAAAAGAGAACAAAACGTATATTTGACAGTCCTACATACTAAAATGTAAAGACAAAAAATTAGAACAGCACAAAATGAGTCTACTCAATTCTGTATTAAAAGTATTTGTTGGCGACAAATCTAAACAAGACGTAAAGTCTATCATGCCAATCGTCAAAGAAATTAAACGCTTTGAACCCAAAGTATCTAACCTAAGCCACGACGAGCTCAGAGCAAAAACTGAAGAATTCAAATCTAAAATACAATCTGCCTGTGCTCAACATCATACAAAAATTGAGCAGTTAAGAGAAACTATAACAGTTATTTCTGATATTGATGAAAAAGAAGAAATCTACGAAGAAATAGACCAGATAAATAATGAAATTTACACTACAACTCAAGACGTTTTAAACTCAATTTTACCTGAAGCTTTTGCTGTTGTAAAAGAAACAGCAAAACGTTTTGTAAACAATACATCTATAAAAGTCAAAGCCAATGCTTTTGATAGAGAAATTGCTGGAGGTAAAGACTATGTAACACTCGATGGAGATTATGCATTGTGGGCAAATTCTTGGGATGCCGCTGGAAAACCTATCACATGGGACATGATTCACTATGATGTTCAGCTCATTGGTGGTGTAGCGATGCATCAAGGCAAAATTGCAGAAATGCAAACTGGTGAAGGAAAAACACTTGTAGCTACCCTACCCGTTTATCTGAATGCTCTTACTGGAAAAGGTGTACATTTGGTTACCGTAAATGATTATTTAGCAAAAAGAGATAGTGCATGGATGGCACCTATCTTTCAATTTCACGGTTTAAGTGTCGATTGTATTGATTTGCATAAACCAAATTCTGCTGAGCGAAAAAAAGCATATAACGCAGATATCACATATGGAACAAATAATGAATTTGGATTTGACTATCTTAGAGACAATATGGCACACACCACAGAAGATTTGGTACAAAAACCACATCACTATGCCATAGTCGATGAAATTGACTCTGTTTTAATTGATGATGCTCGAACACCATTGATTATATCTGGACCAGTGCCTCAAGGCGATCGACATGAGTTTATGGAACTCAAACCAAAAATTCAGGACATCGTAAACGTTCAAAGAAAGTATCTCACTACTGTACTCGCTGAGGCCAAAAAAATCATCGCTAGCGGTGATACAAAAGAAGGAGGGTTCCAATTGTTGCGCGTATACAGAGGAATGCCAAAAAACAAAGCACTTATTAAATTTTTGAGTGAAGAAGGAATCAAACAACTTTTACAAAAAACAGAAAACTTCTACATGCAAGACAACAATAGAGAAATGCCAAAAGTGGACGCAGAACTCTATTATGTTATAGATGAAAAAAATAATCAAATCGAATTGTCCGACAAAGGTGTCGATTATCTTTCTGGAGCAGATGATCCCAACTTTTTTGTTATGCCAGAAATGGGAATGGAGATTTCAAAAATTGAAAGTCAAAATTTAGAGCCCGAAAAAGAAGCAGAACTCAAAGAAGAATTATTTAGAGAGTTTGGTGTAAAATCTGAACGGATTCACACCATGAGTCAATTACTAAAAGCCTATGCCCTATTTGAAAAAGACATTCAATATGTGGTTATGGATAACAAAGTTATGATTGTTGATGAGCAAACGGGTCGTATCATGGACGGTCGCCGCTACAGTGATGGATTACATCAAGCCATTGAAGCCAAAGAGAATGTAAAAATTGAAGCAGCAACACAAACATTTGCGACAATTACCCTGCAAAATTACTTTCGAATGTACCGTAAACGTTCAGGAATGACAGGTACGGCTGTAACAGAAGCTGGAGAATTTTGGGAAATTTACAAACTCGATGTTGTTGAAATTCCAACAAATCGTCCAATTGCAAGAGATGATCGAAACGATTTAGTCTACAAAACAAAGCGTGAAAAATACAATGCTGTAATTGAAGAAGTTACTAATCTTTCAAAAGGAGGAAGACCGGTGTTAATTGGAACAACAAGTGTGGAAATTAGTGAATTGTTAGGAAAAATGCTAAGCATTAGAAAAATTCCACACAATGTATTAAATGCAAAACTCCACAAAAAAGAAGCTGATATTGTTGCAGAAGCAGGAAAGCCTGGACAAGTTACCATTGCTACCAATATGGCAGGACGTGGTACAGACATCAAATTAACTGAAGAAGTAAAAAATGCAGGAGGACTTGCTATTGTTGGAACTGAGCGCCACGATTCTCGCCGTGTAGACCGACAATTGAGAGGACGTGCGGGACGACAAGGAGATCCAGGAAGTTCTCAGTTTTATGTTTCACTTGAAGACAATTTAATGCGTCTTTTTGGAAGTGAACGTATTGCAAAAATGATGGATCGTATGGGACTCGAAGAAGGCGAAGTGATTCAACATTCCATGATTTCTAAGTCTATTGAAAGAGCACAGAAAAAAGTAGAAGAAAATCAGTTTGGAATTCGAAAACGACTTTTAGAATATGATGATGTCATGAATGCTCAGCGCGAAGTGGTATACAAAAGACGTTATAATGCATTGAATGGAGAACGTCTAAGAGTAGATTTGGCTAATATGGTCTACGACACCGCTGAAATCATTTCAGAAAGTAACAAAGAAGCTAATGACTTCAAAAACTTTGAATTTGAATTGATTCGATACTTTTCGATGAGTGCACCAATGGATAAGTCTGAATTTGAAAACAAAAGCATTCAAGAAATCACAAAAGAAGTTTATAAAGTTGCTTTTGAACACTACGAGGCCAAAATGGAACGTAATGCAGATTTAGCCTTTCCTGTAATTAAAAATGTATACGAAACACAGCGCGACAAATTCAAGAGAATTGTGGTGCCCTTTACAGATGGTACAAAAACTCTTCAAGTTATTACGGACTTAGAAAAGTCCTATGAAACTAATGGGAAACAATTAGTGACTGATTTCGAAAAAAATATTTCTTTGGCCATTATTGACGAATCATGGAAAACCCATCTTCGAAAAATGGATGAATTAAAACAATCTGTTCAGCTTGCCGTTCACGAGCAAAAAGACCCACTTTTGATTTATAAATTTGAATCTTTTGAATTGTTCAAAGCCATGATTGACCAGGTAAACAAAGATGTTATTTCATTTTTATTTAAAGGTGAAATCCCTCATGAAACCGCCAATACAATTCAAGAAGCCAAGGCCAGACGTCGCGAAAAAACACAAACTTCAAAAGATGTTATCCCAAATATGGACGAGCGCGCTGCTCAAAGCAGAGCCGCAGGCAATACACAACAAAGAAACCAGCCGGTTGAAACAATTGTTAGAGAGCAACCAAAAATTGGAAGAAACGATCGCGTGACCATCAAAAATGTAATGAGTGGTGAAAGCAAATCGCTCAAATACAAACAAGCTGAACCATTGATTAAAAAAGGAGATTGGATATTGGTAAGAGAATAAAAGTACTTATTTGAGTTTTAAAATCAAGTTTGGATCTGGGCAATTCTCTTTATAAAAATCAAGTTCATTTGCACTACATACACCAGGGTAATCACCAAAATTTCCTTGAAGATCTTTTATAATTTGAAAATGCAAATGTGGAGGATAATCTCCGTTTACCTCAGCTGTGCCTAAGTATCCTATAACTTCGGCAGCTTTTACCTTTGTACCAACTCTTGAATTAGTAATAGAATCCAACGAAAGATGGCCATATAAAGTATAAAATGTGATGCCATCGATGCAATGTTCTAAAATGATTGTTGGCCCGTAATCACCATATGCAGTATTGTTTTTAAAACTATGAATAACACCATTAAGAGCCGCAAAAACAGCGGTGTTTGTCTCGCACCAAAGGTCAATTCCTAAATGAATATTACGTTGATTTTCAGTATTTTGAGTATTAAAATGCGAACTTCTATTGTAAATCTCTCTTTTCTCCAAAAACCCTCCAAAAGCAATTTTTTTGGAATGGATTTTTAAATAATTATTAATGTAATCCGAAAGAGATTCGGATGAATTGAGTTTTATTTTTTTAAGCTCAGCATTTTGATGTGATAAATCAATAGAGATATATTTATCAAAATCTATATGTGAAGCCACAACTTTAGTAGGGAAGTTTGATAGCTCTATCAATTTTTGTTTTAATTTCATCTGGTAAATATAGTGTATGTGCTTTGGAAATTTAAAAAAGCTTGAACATAAAAATATTGCTTAAATTTGATGTAGCACAATTAAACTTATCCGTTGAAAAAAAAGGAAAATAATTTTTTTGGTGTAAAAGAACAAAAAGGCATTTCTAATATAGAAATGACCAATGATAATGCTGTAAAAAGACTTAAACAAAAACGGCAAAACAAACGCACTGTTGAAGAATTGTTTTTGGGGATTATACAAGGTGATAGAACTGCATTAAGCCAAGGTATCACACTAATTGAAAGCACAAAACAAACCGATAGAACTTTAGCAAATATATTAATAGACAAATGCCTAAATCATCCAAACCCCTCGCCTACTATTCGAGTTGGAATTACTGGCGTTCCTGGTGTTGGAAAAAGTACATTTATTGAAGCACTTGGTAAACATTTGGTATCTAAACATCATAAAATAGCGGTGCTCGCCATAGACCCCAGCAGTAGCAAAAGCAAAGGGAGTATTTTAGGAGACAAAACACGAATGACAGCATTGGTACGAGAAGATAATGTGTTTATTCGACCTACAGCTTCTGGAGCAACTTTAGGTGGTGTGGGACAATATACAAGAGAAGCTATAATTTTGTGTGAGGCCGCTGGATACGACAAAATTTTGGTTGAAACTGTAGGTGTTGGTCAAGGGGAAACTGCTGTTTATGAAATGGTTGATTTTTTCCTTTTATTGAAATTGGCAGGCGCTGGTGATGAACTTCAAGGTATAAAACGAGGAATTATTGAAATGGCCGATGCAGTGCTTATCAATAAAGCAGATGGTACAAACGTAGATGCAGCAAAATTAGCCAGAAATGCTTTTAAGAGCGCATTGCATCTCTATGCAACAAATCCTTCGGAATGGAACCCAAAAGTGATGCTATGTAGTGCTTTGAAAAACCAAGGCATTGTAGAGGCATGGGATATGATTGAATCGTATATAAAACTAACAACATCTAATGCCTTTTTCTTTAAAAAAAGAGAAGAACAAAATATTTTTTGGATGATGCAATCTATTGAAAATCAACTTCAAATTGATTTTTTTCAACATAAAAACACCAAGAAATTTCTTGAAGGACAAATTCAACTTGTAAAAGAAAATAAGATTTCTCCCTTTGTTGCTGCGCTGGAGGTTTTAAACTACCACAAGTCTTCGCTCTAAATATTTGAATAAAGTGTAAAACAAGAGCCCTGAAAACACCCCAAAAGTCAAACCACACAAAATATCAAGTGGATAGTGTAGGCCTAAATAAATACGACTGTAACCAACAACAATACTCCATGGTAACATGAGATAAATCAGTTTTCTATTTGGTAATTTTAACATTAAAATTGTAAAAATAGCAACTGCCATTGTATTGGAAGAATGTCCAGAGAAGAAACCATATCCCCAACATGCACTCTGACGGATTTGCTCCATGACCCCCTCTTGAGCACAAGGTCTTAATCTTTCAAAACTAAATTTAAAAAGATTGGTAATTTGATCTGTAAATGTAATCATCGCTATGAGTGATAAAACTAAAATTAAAATCGCTTTTTTACTCAAGTTTTTACACATCAAATAAAGCAAAAAGATATAAAGAGGAATAAAGGTGAGTTTGTTTGTGACGACTAACCAAAAAGAGTCCCAGGTTGGACTTCCCAAATTATTGAGATAGACAAGTAAATCACGGTCTAATTCTAAAATTTGATCAATAATTTGCATTACTCATTTTCATATTTGGCAACTTCTGAATCATAAAAAGAAGTGGCTTGTTGTATGGCATTTTCCGCTTCAGTTTGTAACTCTTTTTCATCTTGCTGATCAAAATCTTCAAGCCATTCTAATTCATCATTTTCCAAATTTATGACAAATCGTGGGAATTCTGTGTGTATTATAAATATGGCCTCTGGAAATTCAGAGTTGTCTCCAAGAATAAATTTTGGTAATGTCATGATTGTTCTTGTTTAAGTATAAGTTTCTTCGAAAGATAATCAAAACGAATGTATAAAAAAACTGATGATGCGGTTAACCCTGCCAAAAGCCCTATCCAAATCCCTGTACTTCCATACTCTGATGCATTTCCCAAATAATAACTTATAGGAAAACCAATAACCCAATAGGCAATAAATGTGATAAGTGTTGGAATTTTTACGTCTTGTAAACCTCGTAATGCTCCCAAAAACACAACTTGAGTACTATCGCTAATTTGAAATAAAGCAGCAATAATAAGCAGTGTTGAAGCAATTTGGACCACATTTTGATTGTCTGAAAAATGTTTTATATCATTTAAATCTAAATAGAATGTTGGTAAAACTTGATGAAAAGTAAGGAAAATAATCGCAAAAATGGTTGCAAAAATAAAGCCCATAAGGAAAATAGATTTGGCAATTCTCCTAAGTTCATTTGGTCGCTTTAGTCCTTTTTGATTGCCAACTCTAATGGTAGCAGTCACGCTCAAACCTACAGCTATCATGTATGTCATAGACGATAAATTTAGTGCAATTTGATTGGCTGCTTGTGCATTTTTACCCAAAGTTCCACTAAGCCAAATGGCAGCTGTAAATACGCCAATTTCAAAAAACATTTGCAACGCACTAGGCAATCCCAAACTGATAATTTTTTTTATCATTGAATGTTCTAGAACGAAAAATTTTAAATCTTTTAAATATGATTTAGTTTTTTTTAATTGAACTAAGAAATACCACATTAGCACTACCATCACAAATCGAGAAATAAGTGTACCTATACCTGCACCAACAACACCCATTTTTGGAAACCCCCACAATCCAAAAATCAATACGTAATTAAAGAAAACATTAATTACATTAGCTAAAATTGTGGCGTACATTGGATATCTTGTTAGCGACATACCATCGCTAAATTGCTTTAATGCTTGAAAAATAATTAAGGGAATTAAAGAAACTGCAATCATATCCAAATAAGGTAATGCAAGAACCACTACTTCTTCTGGCTGATTCATCATATACATCAATGGTTTGGCTAGTAAAATTATTACAAACAGAACAACAGCAATTGCTGTACAAAGTACCATTCCATGTTTTAAGGCAGATTTTCCACGTGCAAAATTTCCTTCAGAATCTGCTTCGGCAACCAAAGGCGTAATAGCTGTAGAAAAACCAATACCTAAAGACATAGCTACAAAAAAGAAACTATTCCCTAAAGATACTGCGGCCAGCTCTGCTGCACCAAGCTGTCCAACCATTAAATTGTCTACCAAACCCACAAAAGTATGACCTAGCATGCCCATAATAACAGGTGCAGCTAGGTGCCAATTATATCTAAATTCTTTGGTGTATGCAGAAAACATAGCTAAATATTTGAAACAAAGAAGATTATTCTTCTTCGTCCTTTGAAGCCTTTTGTGCATCAAAAGCACCTAAAGACAACAACAAATTGTACCAACGTAATAATTTTTTGATATCACTTGTATATACACGATCTTCATCGTAGTTAGGTAAAATTGAGAATAAATATTCTTCCAAATCATCTTTAGAAGCATTGGGAGAAATGGAGGTCTCATTTCCATTTTCTTTATCGAAAATTTTATCAAAAACGTCGGATAAAGGAACTTCTCCTTCTAAAGTATACATTGAAATATCGCTAAGTAAACTTTGTGTTTTATCTATTTTGATAAATGTTCGTTTGTTATCTAATAAAGATTCTACGATGTAACCACTTCGGCTTGGATTGACAAGTTTAAAAAGGCCAGGTTTATTGGCTATAGCGAGTATTTTATCTAAAGTCATTATTATGTTTGTTTAAAATCTTTTTTTAGAAATTTTCGGAAAACGCATACGATAATCCACATTTATTTTTCCTTTCGAAATAGAGGTTAATTTACTTTTTATTAACCGCTTTTTCAGCGTTGAAACTTTATCAGTAAATAAAACACCTTCAATATGATCATATTCATGTTGAATCACTCGAGCAATTAAACCATCAAACTCTTCTATATGCGTATCAAAATTTTCATCCTGATAGCGAATTTTTATATGTGGTTTTCTTAAAACATCTTCACGAACATTTGGAATACTCAAACAGCCTTCATTAAAAGCCCACTCCTCGCCAGTTTCTTCTAAAATTTCAGGATTAATAAATGCTTTTTTAAAGGATTTGAGCGCCTTTTTTTCTAATTCTGAATAGGCTTCATCTTCTGCAAAAGGCGATGTATCAACTAGAAACAGTCGAATAGATAATCCAATTTGTGGAGCAGCCAAGCCTACACCATAAGCGCCGTACATGGTTTCATACATATTGGCAATGAGTGATTTTAAATCTGCAAAATCTGATGTAATTTCAGTAGCTTTCTTCTTTAAAACTGGATCTCCGTATGCAACAATTGGTAATATCATTCTTCAACAATTTTGGGTCAAAAATACAACTCTCAAATCGTAAAAAACAAAGGAAAAAGAATTATTTACGATTCAAAAAGGATTGAAGTATAAGTGTGGCACTAATTTCATCGATCGTCGCTTTGTTTTGACGCTGTTTTTTCTTCATTCCACTATTAATCATAGCTTGAAAGGCTAGTTTGGATGTAAAGCGTTCATCTTCTCTTTCTATGGGGATATTTGGGAAAGTGTTCTTTAATTTTTTGATGAATGGTTGAATAAAATGCTCACTCTCAGAAGGTTGATTATTCATTTGCTTAGGTAAACCTACTACAAAAATATCCACTTCCTCTTTAGAAATATACTCCTTTAAGAATATGAGGAGTTGTTTAGTTTCAACAGTAGCAAGTCCCGATGCAATAATTTGAAGCGGATCAGTTACAGCAACACCGGTTCGTTTTTTTCCAAAATCTAATGCAAGAATTCTTCCCATTTCAACAAAAATACAACTTCACTTATATAACAAGGCCGAAAAAAGCCTTATTTTTTAAAAAACTAGCGGGAAATTTACACTCTCTTTTTTCAATATGATATATATTTGCTCTTTAATTCAATCAAAATGACCACATTACAACAAACAATAGAAACTGCATGGGATAATCGAGAATTGCTCAACGAAAAAAATACTCAAGATGCCATACGTGAAATTATTTCATTATTAGATGAGGGAAGTCTTCGTGTTGCCGAACCAATTGAAAATGGGTGGCAAGTGAATGAATGGGTAAAAAAAGCTGTTGTGATGTATTTCCCTATTCAAACTATGGAAACTATTGAAGTGGGGCCTTTTGAATTTCACGATAAAATTCCACTCAAAAAAAACTATAAAGCTAAAGGAATTCGTGTGGTACCACATGCTGTTGCACGTCATGGGGCTTATATTTCCAAAGGCACGATTTTGATGCCAAGTTATGTAAACATTGGAGCATACGTAGACGAAGGTACAATGGTAGACACATGGGCCACTGTAGGGAGCTGTGCTCAAATTGGTAAAAATGTACACCTTTCTGGTGGCGTAGGTATTGGCGGTGTTTTGGAACCCCTACAGGCTGCGCCAGTCATTATTGAAGATGATGCTTTTATTGGTTCGCGATGTATTGTTGTAGAAGGAGTTCGTGTAGAAAAAGAAGCAGTTTTAGGAGCTAACGTAGTGCTTACGGGTTCAACAAAAATTATAGACGTTACGGGTGCTGAACCTATTGAATTGAAAGGCATTGTACCATCTCGTTCGGTGGTAATTCCTGGAAGTTATACCAAAAAATTCCCTGCTGGAGATTTTAATGTACCATGTGCACTCATTATTGGAAAACGAAAAGAGAGTACAAACAAAAAAACCTCCTTAAATGAGGCGCTAAGAACACATAATGTAGCGGTTTAAACTTTTTTAAACTGTAATTTTTGCCCACGCTTACGTAGTTTCTTTGAGTTTACTTTTTTCTGAAAAGCACGACTGTGTTTGAGCATAAGATTGTACGTTTCCTCAAAAGATTTTTCAGACAATTTAGCATAGGTTTTTGCCATAATTTTAACCATATATTTTGAAGGCCACAAACGTCTAATATTGTGCATTCTTTGGTCAAAATTCAGAGTTTCAAAACGCATTCTATTTAAATCAATTAGATAAAAATCATAGTGATTATTTTTTGTTTTTACAATAAGTGTGTTTCCTGGCGAATGATCCAAAAAATTGATATCTGATTCATGTAATAGAAATGTAAATGCTGTAAATTGTTTTAATATTTCATCGCGGTTTGGATAATTTAAATCGTGAATTAAAACTCTAAAATCCAAATCATAATAGACTTGAAGACTGATGTAATAACTTTCTTTTAAACCAAAAAAATTAGTGGCTTCAAAATAAGCAACCGGAGTTGGTGTTAGAATTGATTTTTGAAGTAAAATATTAGCATATTTGTACGAACGTTTTGCTTTTGACGGGCGAATAAATTTATAAATAAACGCATTAAAAAAATTAGGCGTTTTAAATTTTTTAAAATTCAAATTTAAGCCCTCAATTTCAATAGATTTAATACTATTTCGATCTGATTTTAGAAGATTTCCGTTCTTTGTTTCAAAATTTAAGATTGCTTGTTCAATAGCAACTTTTTTGTCTTGAAAGTTAGAATGTATGATAAGATTCTTCATGGATGCTTTTACAACTTTGAAAAAAGTAATATCTTGCTAAGATAGGTTATAGACTTTTATGAAAAAAATACTTGTGATTCAAAATAAACGTATTGGAGATGTTCTTATCGCATCGTTGATAGCTTCTAATATTAAAACTGTTTTTCCTGAATCAGAAATTCACTATTTTGTTTATGACTACACTTCTGGGGTTATTGAAAATCATGATTGTATTGATAAAATTATACAAATCAATGAAAAACAACTCAAGAAAATCCCAAATCTCATAAAAACAACCTGGCAGTTAAGCAGAGAAAAATATGATATCATTTTTGACCCCTATGCCAAGTTTCAAAGCCGATTTATATGTTTATTCTCTGGCGCAAAAATTCGAGTAGGTTTCAAGAAAAAACAAAAAGATCCGATACTTCCATTTTATACACACAATGTGAATTTTTTAAAAGAAAAATCACACATTTGCGGAAAATCCATACAAGATCGTGTACATTTGGTTAGCAGTGCTTTTCCATTAAAAAACCCCATTTACGAGCCTAAAATTTATTTAGATAAAAGTGAAAAAATGCAATCTGAGCTTAAAGTCTTTAAAAAGCCTATTATTATGTTTGGGATATTGGGAAGCACCCCTCAAAAATCGATGCCAAGTACTTATGTGATTGAACTCATAGACCATATGACATCAAAGTATGACATCAACATTTTATTCAATTATGCGCCACATCAAAAAAGTGAAGCGCAAAAAATATACGATGGTTGCAAACACAAAAATGCAATTATTTTTGACATTTATGAAGATAGCATCAGAGGGTTTATAACACTAATGAACGAGTGCTTCCTTTTGGTTTCTAACGAAGGAGGTGCAGTGCATATTGCTAAAGCACTTAAAAAACCAACATTTACTATTTTCTCACCTTATGTTTTAAAATCTAGCTGGGCGAGTTTTGAAGATGGTATGTTTCACGATTCAATACACTTACTTGACGAAAAGCCAGAATTATTTTCAACAAACAGAAGTAACTTAAAAAAGATTGAAGAAAATCCTCAATATCTATATCATCAACTTACACCAAAATTAATTCTTAATAAAATGAATCCATTTTTAAAATACCATTTACCTAATGAAAAAACTAACCTTTCTTGATAGTCTAAAAAATTGGAAAAGGAAACTCCGTTGGGATAGACAGTATAAAAGCGGAAAATGGAACTATTTGTTTGAGAATGAAGAAGAACCACGCTATAATGGAATCATAAATGCTATCAAAAAATACACTGAAAATCCAAAATTATTGGATTTAGGAGCTGGAGAGGGTGTTTTAAGGTATAAATTAAAAGAGCAAAAATCTTCATTGAAATATTATTGCGGCGTAGATTTTTCTCAAGTCTCCATAAAAAAAGCTAAAAAATTTAATTTTGATAATTCAAAATTTTTGGTTGCAGACTTACACTACTACACCCCCGAAGAAAATTATGATGCCATTATTTTTAATGAAGCATTTTATTACATAAACCATAAGTTAAAGTCCGATGTCTTAGAACGTGTTTTATCTAAGCTAAATACTAATGGAATTTTAATTGTTTCTATTTTTAAAGAAGGTGAAGGCTGTTGGGAGTTTTTTAATCATATTGATTTAAAGCCATTAGAATTTAAAAAAATTGAATCTTCAAAAGAAAATAGATACTGGAAATTAGGGGTGTATAGAAAAAAGAACTTAAACTAAGTCTGTTCAGATTTAATAATTCCAGAAGCTGTCCAAACTGATTTTTCAGATTTTACTTTACTTCGTATTTGAAGATTTTTTTCTATGGATTCCTTTGTTTTGTAACCTCTTGGATGGTCCAAATGCACACAAACAGCACTATAGCGTAGTTGTTTACTTTTTATACCATAATTAAAAAGACGCTCACCAAGTTCACGATCTTGACCACCATATTGCATGCGTTCATCAAATCCATTTACAGAAAGAATATCTTTTTTCCAACCGGATGCATTATGACCATTCCAACTTGCATTTGTTGGAGTAATTGTATTTAAAAACCAAGAGACAAACCCTTTAGCAGTCAACTTGAAATTCTTAAATGTAGGTTTCAATCCATGCAATTTTAACCATTTTAAATCAAAACAGCGACCTGTATCTATATCTTCGTTTGAAATCAATTTAGAAATTGACATGGGAAGCATAAAATAGCCACCTGAAAGGAAAAAACCTTCTTCTCTATGTTTAACATGACATGCTACAAAATCTTGTCTTGGAATACAATCACCATCAGACATAATGATATACGGCGTACTACATTTTTGAATGGCTTTATTCAAAATTTGAGATTTTTGAAAGCCATTATCTTCGTGCCAAACATGAACAATAGGATAAAATAATTTAGATTGAATAGACTCAATAAGATCGAGAGTTTCTTGCCCAGAACCATCATCAGCAATTACAATTTCGAAAAATTGGTAAGATTGATTATTGTAGCCAATCAGTACCTTTTCTAACCATCTTGGAGAATTATAAGTGCTTATAATTATGGAAGTATCAATCTTATTCATCTGAGTGCGAAGATAAATATTTTTTATAAATTTGCCCTAAAATCAGCGATGCCAAAACTATCGGTCATTATTCCGACTTACAATGAAGACAAGTATCTAAAAGGCGCGCTTCATTCCGTTCAATTTGCCGATGAAATTATTATTGTTGATTCCCTAAGTACAGACAAAACTGTTGAAATTGCAGAACAGCATGGATGTAAAGTTGTGTCTCGAGCTTTCGATAATTTTTCTAATCAAAAAAATTATGCCTTAGAATTTGCAAACTGCGAATGGGTTTTATTTTTAGATGCAGATGAGCGCATTCCGTATCAACTCCAAGTTGAAATCAAAACAGCTATAAATCAATTTGATATTAAAGGTTTTAAACTAAAATTTCCACATTTTTTTATGAACAGATTTTTGTTTCATCAAGGTAGTTCTGTTATTCGTCTTGTGCAACGTGAAAAATGCAGGTTTGAAGGTAGTGTACATGAAAAATTAATCATTGATGGAAAAATTGGTCAGCTCAAAACTTCTGTCCTACACTATACTTATAAAGGCTTTGAGCATTATCTAAAAAAGAAAGATTCGTATGCCTGGTTTCAAGCCGAACAGATGCTAAAAAAAGGCAAAAAAACAAATTACTTTCATTTGGCTTTCAAACCTTTTTACCGCTTTTTTCATAGTTATATCATCAAAGGAGGTTTTAAAGATGGTTTGCCGGCATTGGCCGTTGCCGCTGCTAACGCTTATGGCGTATTTTCTAGATATTCAAAGCTTATGTTGTTACAAAAAAATTTAAAATAATAACTTTCCGAACTTCACTTTAAGCTTAAAAGAGGACAAACTCATATCGCCTTTGATATCCAAACGATTGAGTTCATATTTTGTATGTAATGGGAGCAAATTTATTCGATTTCCAATACGAAGTCCGAACGCAATTCTATGAGCAGATAATTGATTAAAGAAACTTGATTTTTTAGACTTTTCTCTTGGAAATTTTCCATAAGGATAGGCCAAAATATTTTTGACGTCTAATTTGTGTTTTTGTATAAAATCTTGACATTCTTGAAAATCAGTATCTACCGCTTCTGAACTCATACTATCATAAGGGCGATGTCTAAAAGAATGAAGCCCCAACTCAATCACATTCGAATCCAAAGATTTTAACTGTTCTACAGACATGATTTTTTCTTGTCCATCATTCCAATCATCATAACCACCTACATATGCAAAAGGAACAAAAAAACTAGCTTTTAGTTTATATTTCTGAAGCAAAGGATAGGCGTAATTCAGTTGATTTTCATAAACATCATCAAAAGTAATAATAATTGGTTTCTTTGGAGGTACAATTTTATTAGATTCCATGTCCGAGAAAAAAATACTTGTATAACCTTTTGAAACCAAATACTGAAGCTGTTGTTCCAATTTTTCAACTGAGATTGTAAGCCCCTTACTCTCTGCAGTGTTAGCAGAGACATTGTGGTACATCAAAATTGGAAGCTTTGCCATAAAATAAAACCTTTTATCGTTGTAAAATTATTACTTTTGTTTAGTACTACACAATTAATCGTACAGTTTTTAAATTTATGATCAGTGCTGTTGTAATTTCTTTTGATGATAATGCGTACTTAGAAGCGTGTTTAAAACATTTATCATTTGTAAACCAAATTATTGTAATTGGAACTTTAGAGTCAGAAGTTAAAGTAAAGCTAAAAAAAGAATTTGATTTTGATTTTATTGAAAATAAAAAAGATGACATTTCAATACTTTTTGAAATTGCCAAACAACATTGTATTTATGATTGGATTCTAGGATTAAAGGCCAATATGATAGTTCCAACAGACTTAAAAAATGAAATTCAATCCATAGTTGAAACCCAAAAAACACCCAAAATTTTCAAAGCTAAAACTCACTTTGACTTTATGGGGAAATCCATGAGATTTTCTGGGTTTAGAACAAAATGGAAACCCATTTTATGGCCAAAAAAATCAAAGAATATTAGCACATCACAACTAAACTCAAAGTTTACAATATTGTACTTGGATTTTGATTCATTTTCGCAACAAACCACACAAATTGCAAAAAGAAAAGCTTTTAGTCTCTACTCAAAAAAAGTAAAACCAAATATGATCGATTTTATTTGGAAACCCTTTTGGATATTAAAAAAAGAATGTGTTTTTAACCTTTGTATATTGGATGGCAAACAAGGTTTTATTTTGGCTTATCTAAGAGCATTTATGCAACTAAAAACTTATCTTTTTCTCTGGTTAAATTACCGAAATTTAGAATGAAAATATGATTAAACTATCGGCGGTTATTATCACTTTTAATGAGGAGGAACATTTGGAAAAATGTCTTTCATCGCTGCTAGGAATTGCCGATGAAATTATTGTGGTAGACTCCTACTCTACAGATGATACAAAAAAAATATGCAAGGATTTTAATGTACGCTTTATTGAACAAAAATTCTTGGGTTACAAAGAACAAAAGAACTTTGCTTTGGCTCAAGCAAAACACGATTATATTCTATCTTTGGATGGCGATGAAGCGCTTTCTGATACTCTAAAAAAGTCGATCCTTAAAGTCAAAAACAATTGGGATAAAGATGGGTATTATTGTAACCGTTTAAATAATTATTGCGGACAATGGATACGACATTCAGACTGGTACCCAGACCGAAAATTGAGGCTATTCAAAAAAGATAGTGGAACATGGAAAGGCATTAATCCACATGATTGTTTTACACTAATTTCAGGTAAAAAAAGTGGACATCTAAAAGGCGATTTATTACATTGGATTTATAGAGATTATGAAGAACACAACCAAAAAATTGAACGTTTTTCGAGTATTGCCGCACAGTCCTATTTTGATTTAGGTATCAAAGCATCAATTTTTAAAATTCTCTGGCGACCAAGTTGGGCTTTTTTTAAAGCCTATTTCCTAAGACGTGGTTTTTTGGATGGTTTTAATGGTTGGGTGATTTGTGTTCAGACCTATAATGTAACGTTTTTGAAATACATCAAACTTCGGGAGTTGTGGCAACAAAATAAGATGAAAAGATGACAAAAAGAGTATTCCTTGAAGCACACAATATAAAAAACCCTTATTTTGGATTTGGGCAGTTTAATTATCATCTTATAAAGGGGCTTTATACTGCCAATGTTGATGATTTTAAAATGGTAATTCATGCTAAAGATATTACTAAATTAAAAGAAGAATTTGGTGATTATTTTGAGTATAAAAAATACTACAGTCATAGAAGATATCCTCTTTTTGGTATCAGAAAAAAATACGATGTTTGGCATTCTTTAAATCAAAATATAAAGATAGAACCGCAATCTGTAAGTCCATATTTACTTACCGTTCATGATGTTAATTTTATAGATGAAGTTTCAAGTGATGCTCAACACCATAGAAACCTTAGGTTTCAAAAAAAATTAAATCGAAGCACTGCCATTACCTATATTTCAGAATATGCAAAGCGCTCAACACATCAATATTTTAAAGTCCCAAAAGTACCAGAATTTGTGATTTATAATGGAAACCCGATACAATCTACTAAAATAGAGGGTGGTTTTGTGCCAAAATACACTACAAAACGTCCATTTTTATTTACAATTGGTGAGTGTACTCCTCGAAAAAATTTTCATACACTAGTAAACATGCTTAAAGAGCTTCCAGAGTATGACCTTGTAATTTCTGGAAACCAAAATACAGATTATGCAAAAGAAAAATTAGCAGCATGTATAAAATTCGAAAACTTGGAAAAACGAGTAATTTTAACAGGAAAAATTAATGCTATTGAAAAGCAATATTATTTAAAAAATTGTGCAGCATTTGTGTTTCCAAGTTTGAGAGAAGGCTTTGGAATTCCTCCTATTGAAGCCATGCGCTTTGGTAAACCTGTATTTTTATCGAACAATACGTCACTTCCAGAAATTGGAGGAAAACATGCTTTTTACTGGGATCACTATGAACCAAAATATATGGCTGATGCCCTACTTAAAGGAATGGCAACTTACCTCTCCAAAAAAGACTGGTATTCAGAGCAATACATTAAACGTGCTCAAAGTTTTGATTGGAACAAGGCTGCAAAACAATACATTGAAGTGTACAAAACTATATTACATAATCTGTAAATTCAAATTAATTTGAAAAATATTTCCATCATTTTAATCAATTACAATACTGCTAAGTTTACTTTAGATTGTATTACTTCTATTTATAAAAATACCACAAAGACCATTGATTTTGAAATTATTGTTGTAGACAATAATTCGGAGGACGAAGATTATAAAATTTTATGTGAAGGACTCAAAAAAAACCCTGATGTTGTTTTGCATAGTAGTCCTATAAACACTGGTTTTGGAGGTGGAAATATGCTTGGCTTTCAATATGCAAAAGGTCAATATGTATTGTTTATAAACAATGATGTGGTTTTGAAAAATGATGTGCTGTCTACTGCCTATAATTTTATGGAAACGAATCTTAGTGTTGGTGTTTGTACAGCACAAAATTTTGATGAACATAACAATTTTGTACCCTCTTTTGACCATGATAAAGGTTTACGTAAACTAATTTTTGGCAGAAGTTTTTTAGAAACTATAAATCCCAAAAAATATCCAAAACGAAAGCAAGAATACAAAACCCCTTTGGAGGTGAATTTTGTAAATGGAGCTTTTATGTTTTTTAGAAAAAAACAATTTGAAGAAGTTGGAGGTTTTGACACCAATATTTTTCTATACTTTGAAGAAATGGATATTTGCTACAGATTGCGACAAAAAAATTATAGTTGTGTATTGTTATCAGAAGCTAAAATTGTACACTTTCAAGGGGCTAGTACAGGTATATCAACAGTCCTAAAAAAAGAAGGATTCATTTCCTATTTATATGTTTTGAAAAAAAATTATAGTTATTTAAAATTTAAAATTATACAGTTATATTTAGTAATTACATTCCTTGTAAAACCAAAAAAATGGGATTTGCTGCCCATAGCTATTAAAGGCGGGGATCTTTCCAGTTCATTAAAAAATAGTCAGTTAGAAAGAGAAATTGCTCGTTAGCTTTCTCTTTTTCTTTGACGATAGATTCTGTAACTTTGGTATAAATATACAATTGTAAGTCTCCACTTTGAATTCCTTTTTTTTAGTGTTTTTGAATATTCCAAATACTGCTCAATTGTCTTATCAATATTGAAATATGTTAAAGCATAATTTCGCATTGAATCCCCATCGGCAGGATTATATGATTGAAATGATTCTATTAAATCTGTTTTTGAAAATTTATAATTAAAATATCGACCAGAACAATTGTTTGCCACACATTTTGAGATTAAATCTGTTGTCATATAGCCATCTGCTTTTGAAGAATTATAATCGCGTTCGTCATAAATTACCACTGGCCTACCACAAGCCATGGCTTCGTAAGCTGAGCGGCCTAAACCAACAACTAAATCGGCTTCATTTATTAAATCTTCAACATTCCAAATGGGATTTATGTGTTTGTTCAGTTTTTTAAAATTTACCCCAATCTCTTTACAAACTGATTCAATTTTTGCATTGGCAACTGTAGACTGACTTAAACTTAAAACATTTTTCAATTCCCTATTAATGGAAGTTTTAATGTTGTATCGTGTGCAATTTATTCCATTTAAAATCAATACAGATTTAAATCCTTTTTTAAAAATATGTGATTTTATTTCTTCTGAAATACTTACAAAACCATCTGCATAAGGTGATGGTTTTTCTAGCTTTGGAAAAATTCCATGACAGGTTTGAATAATGGGACCTTTACGGCTTAAATATCGAACACATGTATAATGATTGGCTAAAATTAAATCATACCGCTTCTTGGACATAAAATTAACGCTCAAATTCTTTTCAATTTTATCAGAAGTAATACCTTTGAAAAAAGTAAAATATTCTACAGAATAGCCCTTATTTTTTAAAGCTTCAATAAGTGTATAAGTGAACGTCTCTGAACCTCCCACGAATTTTAATTGATGATTAGCAATAAGAATATTTTTAATTTTCATTATTTATAAATAATTTTAAAAATACAGATATCATTGTAATTAAACTACTTTTGTAATAAATATTACAGCTTTGTTTTATGAATGAAGACTTAAAAAATTCTTTATCTGTTATAAAAAAAGGGGGGCTTTTGCTTTACCCTACAGATACTGTTTGGGGTATAGGATGTGATGCGACCAATTATGAAGCAGTTCAGAAAATATTTGAACTTAAAAAAAGAGAGGACACAAAAACTATGATTTGTTTGGTGAACTCTATTCAAATGCTTAATCAATACATTGAGGAAATCCCTGAAACAGCATATTCTATTTTGAAATATGCGAATACTCCAACAACCATTATTTATGATCGACCACTTAGAGTGTCTGAAAACCTGATTGCACAAGACAATACATTGGCAATTAGAGTGGTACAAACTGGATTTTGTAATGAATTGATCAAGCACTTTAAAAAACCAATTGTTTCAACCTCAGCTAATATTTCTGGAAAACCTACACCAAAAGTCTTTCAAGAAATTGATAATGAGATTTTAAAAGGTGTTGACTATGTTGTAACTTTGGAACGTCATAAAAAACCATCAAAACCTTCTTCAATTATTAAATTGAGTTCTAATGGAGAAGTCAAGGTAATTCGTTAAAAAATTGCAATTACAAAAAAAGTCTATGAATCTTAAGCACGCTTTGAAAAATCCAGTTTTCAAAATCATCTCTTCTTCTGCAGATGAGCTTGGAATAGAATGCTATGTAGTGGGCGGATATGTTCGAGATTTTTTATTAGAGCGCAATATTGGTCAAGATATAGATATTGTCGCTATTGGTAGTGGAATTGAATTGGCAAAGCAAGTTGCAAAGAACTTGCCAAATCAACCAAAAGTCAGCATTTTTAAAACCTATGGCACGGCCATGATTCGCTATGATGACATAGAACTAGAATTTGTTGGGGCACGAAAAGAATCCTATACCGAAAACAGTCGAAATCCAGAAGTAGAAAATGGCACTCTAGAAGATGATCAAAAGCGAAGAGATTTTACCATAAATGCTTTGGCTATTGGATTGAATACTTCTAACTATGGAACGTTACTAGATCCATTCAACGGACTAAAAGATTTAGAAAACAAACGTATTGTTACGCCTTTAGAGCCAAATATCACATTTAGTGATGACCCATTGCGAATGCTTCGTGCGATTCGGTTTGCAACACAATTGGAATTTGAAATAGATCAAAAATCTTTAGAAGCTATTAAAGAAAATTTTCAAAGAATTGATATCATTACCAAAGAACGCATTGTTGTAGAACTACATAAAATATTAGAAAGTCCAAAGCCATCTATTGGGTTTTTATTGCTGGAAAAAACAGGCCTTTTAGATATTATTTTACCTGAAATTACAGCATTAAAAGGCATAGACGAGGTTGAAGGACAGCGGCACAAAGACAATTTTTATCACACCTTGGAAGTTGTAGACAATATTTCCAACCACACCAACAATGTTTGGCTAAGATGGACCGCACTATTGCATGACATAGGTAAAGCTCCAACAAAAAAGTTTAGTAAAAAAGTAGGATGGACATTTCATGGGCATGAATTAAAAGGTTCAAAGATGGTCTATCATTTGTTTAAACGCTTAAAGATGCCGCTGAACGATAAAATGAAATATGTTCAAAAATTAGTATTTATGAGCTCTCGACCTATTGCATTGGCAAGTGAGAATATCACTGATGCAGCTGTAAGACGATTGGTATTTGATGCAGGGGATTCCATTGAAGATTTGATGACACTTTGCGAAGCTGACATCACCACCAAAAACCCACGAAAGTTTAAAAAATACCATAATAATTTCAAAATTGTTCGTGAAAAAATGGTGGAAGTTGAAGAAAGAGATCGCATTAGAAACTTTCAACCTCCAGTCACTGGCGAAGAAATTATGAATGCCTTTCAAATAAAACCTTGTCGCGAAATTGGAATCATAAAAGAACACATCAAAGAAGCCATTTTGGAAGGACATATCCCCAACGAACATCAAGCCGCATACGATTTGATGCTTAAAAAAGGAATTGAACTTGGTTTAACTACTGCCTCATGAAAAACTTTAGAACTATATCAAAAATAGCACTTGTTCAGATCTATTTAGTCATCATAGCTGGATCTGTTGTAAGAATGACAGGCTCTGGTATGGGGTGCCCCGATTGGCCAAAATGTTTTGGGTACTACATCCCTCCTACACATGAATCTCAATTGTTATTTAAACCCGATCACAGCTACAAAAAAGGCATGATGATTCTTTTGTATAGCGAGCAATTTATGGTCGCCAAAAAAGATTTTATAAGCACCAAAATCTACGATGACAACAATTGGGAATTGTATAGTACACACGACTATGCAATTTACAACCCTCTTCATACTTGGACAGAGTATATAAACAGACTTATTGGTGCATTTTCAGGGCTTCCAATTCTAATTTTGGGTGTTTGGTCGTTGTGGTTTTTTAAGAAAAATAAGTGGATTGCAGTAATTGCATTGCTAACGCTTTTTGGTATGGGCTTTCAAGCATGGTTGGGAAAAACCGTTGTTGACTCAAATTTGGCACCATATAAAATTACCGTTCATATGGTTATGGCATTACTTATTGTTGCATTTATTTTGTACTTGATATTTGCTACCAAAACAAGTTTTAAACTTCAAAAATACCACTCATTTTTTAACACTCTTCTTGTTGTAGGAATCGTCTTAACATTGATTCAAATTGTACTTGGAACTCAAGTACGTCAGTTTGTAGACGAACAAACCAAAGCGATGGGTTACGAAAAATCGCTTTGGCTAGCACAACCAGAACTTGATTTTTATATTCATCGTTCTACCTCTATATTAGTACTTGCAATTAATGGGTATTTGTGGTTTATTAATAAAAAATTAAATTTAGGATACAAAAAAATAAATCTTGTTTTGAGCTGTATTCTACTAGAAGTTTTCTCTGGAATTATGATGTACTACTTTGATTTTCCATTTCTGAGTCAACCACTACATTTAGTCATTGCCTCAATTTTATTTGGAATACAAATGTATATTTTACTTGAAATTTTACACCAAAAAAGAATGATAAACAAAACCATTGCTTAATAATAAATAATTATGATTTACAGATTTAGAGCTATATTAGATCACGACAGTAAAGAAGATATTTTTCGAGATATTGAAATACGAAAAACAGATACTTTTGAAGATTTATTTAATGTACTTACGCAATCTTTTGGATTTGATGGAAGCGAAATGGCCTCCTTTTATGTTAGTGATGACCAATGGCAACAAGGTCAAGAAATTGCGTTGTTTGACATGGGTGAAAACGAAGATATTCGATTGATGAACGAAACTATTATTGAGGATGTTATTGATGAAGATCAAACCAAACTTATTTTTGTTTATGATTTTTTAAACATGTGGACCTTTTTGGTAGAATTGGGTGAAATTGTTGAAGAAGCCCAAGGAACAGACTACCCAAATCTTATGTTTGTTTGTGGTCAAGTCCCCTCAGAAGCACCAGAGAAACAATTTGAAGCCGACCAATCGTCTTTCGAAGATGAAGATGAAGATTACAGATTTGACGATTATGATGAATTTAATTTTGATGAACATTGGAATTAATTTTGTAACATTACATGATTTAAATCGTCTATTTTAATATATCCCAATAATTTGAAATCCATACTGAGCTTAGAACATATCACTAAAAAATTTGGCTACCTTACTGCCGTAGACAACCTTACTTTTTCCATAGAAAAAGGTAATATTTATGGAATTTTGGGACCAAATGGTAGTGGAAAATCAACCACTTTGGGAATGATTTTAAACGTTGTCAATAAAACTTCTGGAAGTTACAGCTGGTTTGGTGGGACAATGGATACTCATCATGCCTTAAAAAAAGTCGGCGCAATCATAGAGCGCCCAAACTTTTATCCCTATATGTCTGCTTATCAAAACCTAAAGTTGGTGTGTAAAATTAAAGAGGTTTCTTTCTCCTCCATCGATAAAGTTTTAGATACCGTTGGATTATTAGACCGAAAAGACAGTTCTTTTAGCACTTTTTCATTAGGAATGAAACAACGTCTTGCTATTGCTTCAGCACTACTGAACGATCCCGAAGTTTTGATTTTGGATGAACCAACAAATGGCTTGGATCCGCAAGGTATACATCAAATTCGAGAAATTATAAAAGAGATTGCTCACAGAGGAACTACTATTCTTTTGGCCTCACACTTGCTCGATGAAGTTGAAAAAGTATGTTCACATGTTGTAGTCCTCAGAAAAGGGATAAAATTATATGCTGGACGTGTCGATGAAATGATTTCTAGTCATGGTTTTTTTGAAATGAAAACTAATCAAGAAAAAGCACTGCTAGAGCTCATTGAAAAGCATCCAAAAATAGCAAATTACAAAAAGGAAGATGATTTTATTACAGCATTTCTTGCAGAACCTCTTGAAGCAGAAGAATTTATCCAATTACTTTTTAAGCACAATATAATTTTGACCCACTTTGTTAAACGAAAGGAAAGTTTGGAAGAACAATTCTTACAACTCACAGATCAACAATGATACGATATACACTTATTTTTTATGCCATTATTTGTCTGTTTTGCAATTTTCATGCACAAAATAATTCTGAAGAATTAAAAAAATATACTCAACAAGATACACTTCGAGGGAGCATCACCCCAGAGCGAAGCTGGTGGGATCTCACCTACTATGACTTAGAGGTTACTGTTGATCCCAAAACAAAAACAATTTTTGGGAAAAATACAATACATTATAGCGTTACTGAAGAAAATAACAGTCTTCAAGTTGATTTACAGCCTCCAATGTCAATAACAAAAGTGACTCAAAATGGAGAGGTTTTAGAAGTTATACATGATGGTAATGCTCATCTTATTCAACTCAAAGAGCCACAAAAGCTTAACTCCAATCAAAGCATCACAGTTCATTTTAAAGGCAAACCTAAAGCTGCTATAAAAGCCCCATGGGACGGAGGATTCTCTTGGGAAAAAGATGAAAATGGAACTGATTTTATTGCAACCTCTTGTCAAGGGCTTGGTGCTAGTGTGTGGTGGCCAAACAAAGATCACATGTATGATGAAGTTGATAGTATGCAAATTAAGGCCACTGTTCCAAAGCATCTTACCGCAGTTGCTAATGGACGACTAAAAAATATTTCTAAATCACAAAATACTGCCACTTATACATGGGTTGTTTCAAACCCTATAAATAACTATGGCGTTAATATCAATATTGGAGATTATGTTCAATTTTCTGAGATTTTTCAAGGTGAAAAAGGTGATTTAGATATGGATTATTATGTATTGAAGCATCATTTAGAAAAAGCAAAAATACAATTTTTGGATGCTCCAAAAATGATGAAAGCATTTGAACATTGGTTTGGTCCCTATCCTTTTTATGAAGATAGTTTTAAATTGGTTGAAGTCCCTTATTTGGGTATGGAGCATCAAAGTTCGGTAACCTATGGGAATCAATTTAAAAAAGGGTATTTAGGGCAAGATCTTTCTGGAACTGGTTGGGGATTGCAATTTGACTTTATCATCATTCATGAAGCAGGCCACGAATGGTTTGCCAACAATATTACCAATGTGGATATAGCGGACATGTGGATTCATGAAGGGTTTACAGCCTATTCGGAAAATATATTTTTGGATTATTATTACGGAAAAAAAGCTTCCGAAGAATATGTTATTGGCACTCGAAAAAAAATCCAAAATGACCGACCCATTATTGGTGATTATAATGTAAATTCTAGAGGGTCATCAGATATGTATTATAAAGGCGCAAATATGATTCATATGTTGCGACAACTCACTAATGACGATGAAAAATGGCGGTATATCCTTAGAAAAATGAATTCTAACTTTTATCATCAAACTGTTACAACAGAACAAATAGAGACTTTTTTATCAAAAGAAATTGGGCTTAAATTAAATCCGTTTTTTAATCAATATTTACGTGACACTCGTATCCCTGTATTAGAGTATTCAATAGAAAATAATGTACTGTTCTATCGTTGGAATAATGTTGTTGATGGATTTGATATGCCTATAGAAATTATATCAAATAATGAGATACAATGGCTCTACCCTACTGAAACTTGGCAAACCACAACTGTAAAATCCCCTAAAATTACAATTGATGAGGACTATTACATTTTAACAAAAAATTTGAATCAATAAACTATGAAAACTGCATTAAGATTACTTTTCGTTATACTTTCACTTTTTGGGTATTCTCAAGAATTTTCCATGGATTTAGTCAAAAACATGACACCTCGTAGCATTGGTCCAGGTGGAATGTCTGGGCGCGTAACCGCCATTGATGTCGTTATTTCTAACCCTGATATCATTTATGCAGGCACAGCCTCTGGAGGGTTATGGAAATCTGCATCAGGCGGAATAACATGGGAACCTATTTTTGATAACGAAGTAACCGCCTCAATTGGCGCTGTTGCTATACAGCAATCCAACCCCGATATAATTTGGGTAGGAACTGGCGAAGGAAACCCTAGAAATAGTCTTAATGGGGGTTATGGTGTTTACAAAAGTTTAGACGGAGGAAAAACTTGGAGTTCTATGGGACTCGAACACACACGACATATTCATCGTGTAATCATTGATCCTACACATCCAAATACAGTTTATGTTGGTGCAATTGGATCGCCGTGGGGCACACACAAAGAACGTGGAGTGTTTAAAACTACTGATGGTGGAGAAACTTGGAACAAAGTTTTGTATGCCAATACCAAAACAGGAGTAGCAGATTTAGTGATGGATCCTAAGAACCCTAATAAACTCATTGCAGCACTTTGGGAACACAAAAGAGACCCTTGGTTTTTCAATTCTGGTGGCGAAGGTTCAGGAATTCACATCACTTATGATGGTGGAAAAAACTGGAAAAAAATTTCTTCAGAAGATGGATTGCCAGACGGAAATTTAGGGCGTATTGGTCTAGCAATAGCACCTAACAAAACCAATATTGTTTATGCTTTGGTAGAAGCCAAAAAAAATGGATTATACAAAAGTGTTGATGGAGGTTTAAAATGGGAAAAAGTCAACGAAAATATGAACGAAATTGGTAACCGGCCATTTTATTATGCAGATTTATATGTTGATTCTCAAAATGAAAACCGATTGTATTCCATATTTACATACGTCAACGTGAGTGAAGACGGTGGAAAAAGCTTTAAACAACTGATGCCTGCCTACGGTGTTTCAAATGGTATTCACCCCGATCATCATGCGTGGTGGATACACCCCAAAAATGGTAATTTTATGATTGATGGAAACGATGGTGGTTTAAATATTACAAAAGATGGAGGAACTTCTTGGCGTTTTATTGGAAACTTACCTGTTGCACAGTTTTATCATATTAGCGTAGACAATGAAATTCCTTATAATGTTTATGGAGGTATGCAAGACAACGGCTCTTGGCGCGGGCCGTCTTATGTTTGGCGCGACCAAGGAATTCGAAATTCATATTGGCAAGAAATTAGTTTTGGTGATGGCTTTGATGTTGTTCCAGATCGCGATGATTCACGTTTTGGATGGTCCATGAGCCAACAAGGCTATGTGAGTCGTTATGACTGGAAAACAGGCAATAATTACACCGTTCGACCAACACATCCAAATCCTGATATAGCGTTGCGTTTCAATTGGAATGCCGCCATTAATATTGACCCAATAGACAATAGTACCTTGTATTTTGGTAGTCAATTTGTGCATAAATCAACTGATAAGGGCGAAACATGGAACATCATTTCTCCAGATTTAACAACAAATGATCCTGAAAAACTAAAACAACATGAAAGCGGAGGGCTTACAATGGATGCCACAGGAGCTGAAAATCACTGTACAATTTTAGTCATAGAACCATCTGAAGTGGAACAAAATATGCTTTGGGTAGGAACCGATGACGGAAGAGTACATTTTACAACTGATGGGGGTAATAACTGGAATGAGGTCACCAAAAATATAAAAGGACTTCCAAAAGGCAGTTGGATTACACAAATAAAGGCCTCTAAAAGCAATAAAGGGGAAGCACTACTTGTAGCAAATGACTACAGAAGATTTAATTATTCTCCATATGCCTACAGAACTACCAACTATGGGAAAACATGGAAACGAATTGTAGATGAAAATGATACAGAAAGTTATACGCTTTGTATTGTAGAAGATACAATGGAACCCAATTTGATGTTTTTGGGTACAGATGATGGCCTTTATATTTCTATTGACGCAGGAACTGAATGGACCAAATGGACTAATGGTTTTCCTACAGTTTCGGTAAAAGACTTGGTGATTCACCCTAGAGAACATGATTTAGTTATAGGTACTTTTGGAAGAGCGGCTTGGGTTTTGGATGATATTCGACCTTTGCGTGAAATCGCTAAAAATAACGCAATTACAAATGAAAATATAAAACTTTTTGAACCTCCAACAGCATATTTGGCAGCGTACCAACAACCGACAGGAAGCCGCTTTGGTGGCGATGCAATGTATCATGGTACCAATAGAGGTTTTGGTGCACAATTTGCATATCATTTTAATCCAAAAAGCGAAAAAGATAGTATAGCTCAGTGGGACACATTAAAACTTCAAATTTTTGATGGAGAACGTCTAATTAGAACGCTAAAACAAAAAACACCTAAAGACAATGGTCTTCATTACTGGAAATGGTCTATGGATGAAAAAGGTGTTCAAAGACCTTCAAAATCTATCAAAAATTCGAAAAGAGAACCATCGGGAGTAGGAGTTCTTCCTGGCACATACAAAGCAGTTTTGAATTATGGAAACTTGAGTACAGAAACAACAATTGAAGTCAAAAATGACCCAAGACTAGAGAAAAACATTGAAGCTCAAAAAGCAGTTTATAAAGCCTCTAAACAATTGGAGACCTATCAAAGTGCTGCTGCAAAAGCAACAAAACAACTCGCTGAAAGTAAGAAAATTGCAGAGGATTATTTAAAAATTTTAAAGGAAAAAGACAAAGACACTTATAGCGATAGCATAGAACAAACAGAGTCAATTATTGAAACCATAAAAGATAAATTTGCATTGTTCTTTGGAAAAGTGGATGAGCGACAAGGCATCACCTCCGATCCAAATGTCTCGGTTTTGGAGCGTCTTGGAACAGCTAGCTATTATGTTAGTACACGTCAAAATGGATTAACCTCAACAGAAGAAACTCTCATTAAAAATGCAAAAAATGATTTGACAAATGCTCTGGAGCAGGTTAATTCATTTTTTGAGAATGACTGGAAAGATTATCGATCTAAAATAGAAACTATTGACCTTAGCCCTTTTAAAAATATTGAAACAATTCTCATTGAAGACTGATTTTTGGTGTGATTCTAAAACCACATCTGCTCTAGCTTAATTGTTTTAGTATTTGTGGTTTTAGAATTTTAATCTGTTTCCCTAAGATACTTATTGCACCACTTTTTCGAAATTTAGAAAGGGTTCTAATGGCTGACTCTGTGGTTGTTCCAATTAAATTCGCATAATCATCCCTTGAGAACTTGACGTTTAAATACCCCTCATTGTTAACTCCAAATTCTGATTCAATAAATAAAAGCAAATCAACAAAACGCTGTGTAACTGATTTCTGAACCATTTTTACAATGTTCTAAAATAAAATATGACTAAAGTCATGTTTTTTAATCTTAAAGAAAAAATAGAATTGTAGGACTATTAATTTTAATTAACTTTATAAAAAATAATTTTATGAGAACTTTATTGATGATTGTGTTATTTAGTAGTTGCATTATAAGCTGCAAATCTAAATCTGAAAAAAACACAAAAACAGAACCAACAACCATTGAAACCAAAACTTCAAATGAAGATTATAAAACGGAACTAAATATACTCCTCAATCCAAAAAATGAGAGTAATGTCAACGGAAAAGTTCGTTTTGCTCAATCTGGAGATGTTGTAAAAATGAAGGCCAAAATTGTTGGGCTTTCAAAAGGGATGCATGCCATTCACATCCACGAAAAAAGTGACTGTTCCTCTCCCGATGGCACATCAGCTGGCGGACATTGGAATCCTACGGCGCAACCCCATGGCAAATGGGGTGCAGAGACCGGTTTTCACAAAGGCGATATCGGAAATTTTATGGTGAAAAATGAGAATGAAGAAGTCGTTGTCGAATTCTCCACCAACGAGTGGTGCATTGGATGTGGAGATGAAACTAAAGATATTATTGGCAAAGGTGTTATCATTCACCAAGGAGAGGACGATTTTGTCTCTCAACCTTCTGGTGCGGCTGGCAGTAGAGTAAGTTGTGCTGGAATCATCAAATAATTTTTTTAAACCTCCAATATGAATCCTTCAGCAAAAGGTTGGCTAAAAAAATTGCTTAAAACCCTAGACCAACATCCCAATAATAATGATTGTCTAATAGATTTTTACCCTATACTAAAGCGTGTTGGTTTTATTTATGGTAGTAACATAAGTGTTGCCAATAGTGTTTTTATAAATACTGATTTTACACAAGAAGAACGCTGCAAAATCAACCTTATACTTACCTTATTTAAGGTGTATAAAAAAGAGAACAATACCGCTCAAGATTTTGTGCAATCCATCAAATCATTTTACGAAAATATTGGGTTCTATAAAAAAAGTTTTATTGAGGAGCTTTTGGGTGAAGATGTTGAGTTGATCATTCATAAGCGCATTCAAATTGATAGCAACGTAATTACCAAAAACTTTAATAATTCCTTAACCAACGCCCTACTGTTTATGGATGTTTTGGCATTTGATGTTTTTCTAAAAAGGCCTAAAGATGCTTTAGGCTATTTAAAAGAAATTGAATATAGTATCAGAACAGTAGTTACAGAGGCTCTAAATTCTAAATCTAAAAAAAATAAATACGATAAAAGTTTGATTCGTTTGCTGGAAGCATCATTGCGTGTATCCAATACTAAAAATATAGCATTTGATACACTAAAAGCATCAACGTACTCTGAACTAGAACGCTTATATTTTTTAGATTTGGCGTGTATGGCGACATGGAGTGATCAAAAAATTGATAAAGATGAACAGCTTTATTTTATTAAATTAAAAGAAAAATTTGATTTTTCGAGCCAACAAATTGATGATGCCATTTTGTCCGTAGAAAACTTCTATAACAAATATAAAGATGATGTTGAATTACTCAGTACTAAAAACTTAGCAGAACGTTTCTATGCTAATTCTAGTAAATTGGTCAAAAAACTCATTACCCGTAATAGCAAAAAACTTTATCAAGAATTAAAAGAAAGTAAAGAACTAATGGTATTGCTCTCTCAATCTACAGTACGAGATTTGACCGATGAAGAAGTCCATAAAATGCAAGAACAGTTGCTTGATGTTCTAAAATCTATTCCAAGTTTGGCTATTTTTATGTTGCCTGGTGGCGCTGTTTTATTGCCACTTTTTATAAAATTCATACCAAAATTATTACCTTCCGCATTTGACGATAACAGAATAGAAGACAAATCTTAACACCAAATAATGGGACTAACCAACAATGATATTTTTAAAAAATTAAGAGTAGCACACAAATTGAGAGATGAAGATATCATCAAAATATGTGCATTAAAAGATTTTAAAGTTACAAAAGGAGAAATTAATGCTCTTTTTAGAAACGAGAATCATCCAAAATTTATGCCCTGTGGCGATCAGTTTTTACGTAATTTTTTGGATGGCTTAATTATTCACCTAAGAGGTCCAATGCCGTAAAAACAAATCAAAAAATCATGAAAAAATTATTTTTTTATTGCTTCATTCTTACACTATGTACTCAATGTAAAAATGAGGTAAAAACGTTTCAAATTGATAAAGCCTATATCGAAAGTCTAGAAAAAGAAAGAAAAGATCGTGATGAAAGACGTGTAAAGTATTTAGAATTATGTGGTCTCTTCAAATTAGATACCACTGGAACCATTTTTGGAATCGATAAAAGCAATAAAGTCAGCACTTCACCTAATGAAATAAATCAAAATATTGGGAAATTTCAATGGGATGGAAAAGCTTTTAACTTTGAGGCCTTCAATGACATCAAAATCACCGATAGCAATGGTACAGAAATACAAACTAAATCTTTGATTTTAAACGCTATTGGCGACTCTGAAAAATTATTCTTTAATGCTATAAGTTGGCACGTTATTACACGTTCTGGGGCCCTTTATTTGCGTGTTTGGGACAAAAACAACCCTGCTATTGATGCCTTTAAAGGATTTGAAAACTATGCGCCAAATTCAGCCTTTATTTTTGAAGCAGATTTTGAATATTTTTCGACTTCTAAATCAGAAACTGTAGCCTCAAAATTGGGGGTTAATGATGTTGCAAATTTTATAGGTAAAGTGCAATTTCAATATGATGGAAAGCTCTATTCTCTTGATGTGGGCGAGCAAGGTTGGATGATGGTAGGCGATGCTACTTCGGGTGATAGTACCTATGGTGGCGGTCGATACATGTATATTGATTTACCAGAAACTAACGGAAAAGTGACCTTGGATTTTAATTATTTATACAATCCCCCCTGTCGTTATTCCGAGTATACAACCTGCCTTTTTCCACCAAGACAAAATATACTTCCAATCGCCATTGAAGCAGGAGAACTTCTGACTTTCAAAAAATAAATGAAAAAAATGGTAACATTTTGGTCAAATAACGTCTTATTGATAACCAATTTAATAATTTGAAGTCCACTAACGAAAATGAATTTGTAACGCTTGTGCAAAAGCATCAGAATTTGATTCACAAAATCTGTAGTTTGTACACAAAAAGTGATGCCGAACATAAAGATTTGTTTCAAGAAATTACCATACAACTCTGGAAAGCATACCCTAAATTTCGCGGCGACTCAAAATTTAGTACATGGATGTATAGAGTGGGATTGAATACTGCAATTACATTGTATCGAAAATCAAAACGAAGAATACAAAGTCAGAATATTGATGATTTTTCTTACAAAATTCCTCAAACAGAAGCCTACGACGATACCGAAGATCAACAACTTCAATTGATTTATGAGGCCATAAAAGAACTTAATGACATTGAAAAAGCTTTGATATTCTTGTATTTAGAGAATAAAAATTACAAAGAAATAAGCGAAACTATCGGTATTAGTGAAGTAAATGCACGAGTAAAAATGAACCGTGTAAAGAAGAAATTAAAAAAACAGCTAAATCCCTAATTTATGAAAGAATTAGAACGATTAAAAAAAGACTGGAATAAGCATAAAAATTTTCCAGAGTTGTCAAAAGAAGAGATTTATAAATTTTTGCACAAAAAATCATCTTCAATTGTAAAGTGGATTTTTATCATAAGTTTACTAGAATTTGGGTTTTGGTTACTTATTGCATTAGCCACCAAAAACAATGAAGCGCAACAGCGTTTTGACACCTATAACGTAGATCACATCATGATTCCTTTGATGGTAATTGGGTATGTTATTTTGATTTACTTTTTTGTGATATTTTATAAAAATTATAAAGAAATATCTAATACCGATTCTACAAAATCGCTCATGCAAAAGATTCTAAACACACGAAAAACAGTCAAACATTATGTGATTTTTAATTTAGTGTTTTTATTTGTTTCTTCAATAGTTGGAGCAGCCATAGAATTTTCAAATAACCCAGATTTAAAGCTCACTATTTTAAAATTTGAAAACACAAATGACCTGTATATTTTCTACGCCATTGTTATAGGAATTACACTAATTTCAATTGTAGTATTATCAGCAATTCTATTAGGGTTCTATTATTTAGTCTATGGGATTTTATTGAAGCGCTTAAAAAAAAATTACAAAGAACTGGAAGCCATAGAAGTAGAATAACTACCAATTGCGCTTTTGGTTTAGTAATTCATTTTCTGCAAGTTTCTCTTGAGAAATCACTTTAAGAAAAGAAGGATGCTGCTCAATGGCATATTCGATTTTTTCAACAATCTGCTGGATCGTTTCATTATCATAATCAATCTCTAGTGGTGCTTTAATTTCCATGGACTGCAGAATATTTTTCTTTTTGATACGAATTCCTTTTTTATCAAAAGCTCGTCTAAAACCATCAATAACAATGGGGACAACAATAGGTTTGTAATGCTTAATGATATGCGCAGTCCCCTTTCGAATAGGTTTAAAAGGCGTAGTAGTACCCTGAGGAAAGGTAATCACCCAACCATCATCAAGTGCCTTATTAATGTTCGAAATATCACTCATTTTTACCTGTCGATTGACATCTTTTCCAGAGGCACGCCAAGTTCTTTCGATACTAATAGATCCAGCATAAGCTAATATTTTGGGAAGCAATCCAGCTTTCATGGTCTCTTTGGCAGCAACATAATAAAGATTTAATTTTGGATGCCATAAATACCCCACATTTTTTATAGAATCATCACGACCACTTAGGGCAGCATTGAACACATGGAACATCGCTACAACATCGGCAAAATAGGTTTGATGATTTGAAATAAACAACACATTTGTTTGGGGAAGCTCTCTAAGAATATCAGAACCTTCAATTTTTAATTCATTAAATCCTTGGTAGCGTTGATGGCTTATCACTCCTAGAATGCGAATAATCCATTTTTTTATAAATAAATACTGGCCAAAAATGTTAGTCTTGAATAACCCCATAGATTTCAAAAATCAAATGCAAACCTAAGTTAATTTTTTATAATATCTTTTATCATATCCACAATTTCTATCAGAATCATTGCGGTTGCCCCCCAAATAATATGTCCATCAAAATTAAAGGCAGGTACTTGAACGGTTGGACCATACGAAGTTGATACTTTTGTATGTATTTGAAAAGTGTCCTCCAAGAGCTTGTGTAGTGGAATTTCCACAATAGACTCCACCTCAGAGGTTTGCAGTTTAAATTTTGGAGTATGTACAGAAAAACCAACAAAAGGAAAAACCATAAAATTACTTGGTGGAATATATAAATTAGTCAATGCACATACCATTTCTACTTTGTTGGACTTTACTCCTATTTCTTCCCATGTCTCACGCAATGCCGTTTGCTCAAGATTTGCATCTTCAGGCTCAGGTTTTCCGCCTGGGAAGCCAATTTGCCCCGAATGTACACCATCATAAGATTTTCGAACAATAAAAACAAGGTGTACATCATTGCATTTGTTGGGATAAAATAATGCCATAACAGCTGCTTTTTTTGCATCTTTTATTACAGATTTATTGCGTTCCAACAATTCTTTTCGAAATGGAGGTGCCATTTTCAATTGTGAAGCCAAACCTTTGAGTTCCAAATGTTTTATTTCTGATAATATTTTTTCAAATGCATCAAATCTCATATATTTCAAAACTAAATCAAACTGCTTTTATTTTATGCGCTATACTGTATTGCTTTTTTTATTTTTTATAAGTTGTCAAGATACTAAATCCGAAAAGAAAAATACAACCCTAAAATCAGTATCTGAGACCCCAACACTTACAACAAAAAAAGCAGTGAAAACATCAGAGAAACCTTTTCTTTTAACAGACAAAAATGTAATGGAATTTTTCTTGGAATATGATAAAATTCACAAAGAAGATAAAGTTCGAATCTATACAGATTTTGGCGAAATTGATGTTAAACTTTTTGAAGCCACTAAATTTCATCGTTCAAACTTTATTTATTTAACTAAGAAAAAATATTTCGATAAAACTCAATTTTATAGAGTCATCAATAACTATATCATTCAAGGGGGCAATAGTGATGATCAAAAAACACTAAACAAGCGCAAAAAAATTGGACGCTATTTGCTACCCAACGACCACAAAAAAGGGTTCAAACACGATAGAGGGATGGTAAGCATGCCAAGTAGTGCTGTGGAAAACCCCTATAAAATGGCCTCCCCTTTTGAGTTTTTTATTGTTCAACAACAAGGCGGTGCACATCATCTTGATGGCGACTATGCTGTTTTTGGAAAAGTGATTCGAGGGATGGAAGTAGTCGATAAAATTGCTGCTGTTCCAACAGACAAAGGCGACTGGCCACAAAGCAATGTTTATATCAATAAAATTGAAATCATCGACTAAAATCAATTACTTTTTTTTAAATTGTAAGACTTTAATTTTACGTTAAAACTAATTATTATGAACAAACAAAAATACACAATCAAGATTGTACTCATCTACTTATGTACCTTCTCAATTGTTTTGAATTGCAAAAATAACAAGAGTACAACTAACGTACTACTACAAGAATGGACTGGCCCCTATGGTGTTCCTGCTTTTGATAAAATGCAAGTTGCTGATATTCAGTCTGCTGTAGAGCAAGGCATGAAAGAAAATTTAGAAGAAATTGATGCTATTGCCAATTCTACTGAAGCTCCAACTTTTGAAAATACCATTGAAGCTATGGAACGCTCGGGATCAACTTTAGACAATGTTTTTACCTATTATGGCATTTTGAGCAGCAATATGTCTTCGCCAGAATTTAGAGAAGTTCAGGCTACTCTTGCGCCAAAATTATCTGAATTTTCTTCAAAAATCAGTCAAAATCAAAAACTATTTGAGCGTATAAAAATAGTTTATGAAAATGCTCAAAAAACACCTTTAGAAGATGATCAACAACGTGTTGTAGAACTTATTTATAAAGGCTTTGCCATGCGAGGTGCTGCACTTGATGAAGACAAAAAATCACGTTATGCAGCGATTGACAAAGAACTTTCAACATTGTATAACACCTTTTCCGATAATGTTTTACATGACGAGGAAAACTATGTCACCTATCTTGATGACACCCAGCTTGGAGGACTTTCAGAAGGGTTTATAAAATCGGCAGCAGCCATTGCCAAAAGCAAAGGTCAAGACGGAAAATATGCCATTACCAACACCCGTTCCTCAATGGATCCTTTTCTAACTTACTCTACCGAAAGAGCTTTGCGCAAGCAAGTTTGGACCAATTATTATTCAAGAGGTGATAATAATGATGAATATGATAATAAAGCACTTATTGCAGAAATTCTAAAACTTAGACGAGAGCGTGTAGAACTTTTAGGACATCAAAATTATGCCGAATGGCGTTTACAAGATCGAATGGCCAAAACTCCAGAAAATGCCATGCAACTTATGGAAGCCGTTTGGCCGGCTGCCATTGCTAGAGTCGCCGAAGAAGTCGCCGATATGCAAGCTATTGCCAATACGAATGGTGATAATATCACTATTGAACCCTGGGATTACCGCTATTACGCCGAAAAAGTACGTGTTGCAAAATATGATTTAAACAGTGATGAAGTCAAACAATACTTACAATTAGATAAACTTCGCGAAGCGATGTTTTATGTTGCAGGACGATTATTTAATTACAAATTTGAACCCGTTCCTGTGGGTAGTGTCCCTGTCTTTCATGAAGATGTAAACGTTTGGGAGGTTAAAGACTTGGATTCAGGAGAGCACATTGGCCTTTGGTATTTAGATCCCTTTGCAAGAGAGGGAAAACGCTCTGGGGCATGGGCCACAACCTACCGAAGCCACACCACTTTTGATGGTAAAAAAACTGTTTTGGCCTCCAATAATTCAAACTTCATAAAAGCAGCGCCAGGCGAAGCAGTCCTCATTTCTTGGGACGATGCCGAAACTTTTTTCCATGAATTTGGTCATGCGTTGCACTTCTTTTCTTCAAATGTAAAATACCCCACCCTAAATGGTGGTGTTCGTGATTATACTGAATTTCAATCACAGTTGTTGGAACGTTGGTTATCAACAGATGAAATCATCTCAAAATATTTGGTACATTACAAAACTGGAGAAGTTATCCCAGAAACTTTAGTGGCAAAAATTAAAAAAGCAGCCACCTTTAATCAAGGCTTTGGAACTACAGAATATTTAGCTTCCGCACTAATGGATATGAAACTACACCTTGCCGACCCAGAGGGCATGGATGTTGGTGTTTTTGAAAAGGAAACTTTAGACGCTCTAAAAATGCCAAAAGAATTGCCGATGCGCCACCGAACACCTCACTTTGGTCATGTGTTTTCTGGAGAGGGCTACGCGACGGCCTATTATGGCTATATGTGGGCGGATGTTCTTACGGCAGATGCCGCTGAAGCCTTTACAGAAAGTGAAGGCGGATTTTATGATAAAGATATGGCCAATAAACTTGTAAAATACTTATTTGCACCACGTAATTCTATTGACCCTGCAGAGGCCTACCGCCTATTTAGAGGCCGTGATGCTCAAATTGAAGCCCTAATGCGTGACCGTGGGTTTATCAATTAAATTATTGCAACATACTTTTAAAAAAGCTCTCTTACGAGGGCTTTTTTATTTGTCTATCAAAATCTAAAAAATAATAGATAAAAATTATACATTTGTATAAAACACGAATATGACCATCACTCAGTTGCATTATGTCTTGGCGGTTGCAGAGTATCAAAATTTTACAAAAGCTGCAGAACATTGTTTTGTTACTCAACCCACACTTAGTATGCAAATTCAAAAGTTGGAAGAAGAATTAAACGTTCAAATTTTTAATCGTAACAAAAAACCTATTGAGTTGACACAAGTCGGTCAAAAAATTGTCAATCAAGCGAAAAATATTGTTGCAGAAGCCGATCGTATTAATGACATAGTAGATCAAGATAAGGGCTTTATTGGTGGAGAATTCAAACTAGGGATTATCCCCACGGTAATGCCAACACTTCTGCCGATGTTTCTTAAAAACTTTATCAACAGATACCCAAAAATTAAACTCAAAATTGAGGAACTCAACACAGAAGAATTAATTCAACGTATCCACGACGGTCATCTAGATGCGGCCATTGCCGCTACCCCACTCAAAATAGAATCCATAAAAGAACGTGTATTGTATTATGAGCCTTTTGTGGGGTATATTCCATCCAACCATCGGTTGGCACATAAAAAAACCATTGAACCCGAAGATTTAGATGTTAATGATATGTTGCTCTTAGAGGATGGACATTGTTTTAGAGATGGTGTTCTAAATTTATGTAAAACACTAAAAAAACCTGAGGAT
>Ga0233451_10000519_pt1 | contig 38992 bp, 45 predicted proteins | sample 011ome_29_FD_183052 | JGI IMG/M metagenome (GOLD analysis project Ga0233451, IMG submission 183052) | Coastal salt marsh microbial communities from the Groves Creek Marsh, Skidaway Island, Georgia - 011504CT (spades assembly) | ecosystem: Environmental > Aquatic > Marine > Intertidal zone >... | reverse complement strand
ATTTGCCATTTTAGCCGGCATTGAACATTTGGCCCCGCGCCGTCCTCGGCCGCAAAAAACCCGGCGCTGGATCACCAATTGGATCTTTGTTGTGCTCGACACGCTCACCCTGCGCGCCCTTGCGGTGTTTCTTCCATTCGCCGCAGTTTTGGCGGCCGCAGATGCCAGCGCCCGGGGTTGGGGCCTGCTCAACCTTGTTGCCCTGCCCGGTTGGGTCGAGTTGGTACTGGTCATCCTGGTTATGGATCTCGCGATCTGGGTACAACATGTGCTGAGCCATAAAATCCCGCTGCTCTGGCGCATTCACCGCGTGCATCACTCCGATATTGAATTTGATGTCACCACAGCGATCCGCTTTCACCCCGTGGAAATTGCCCTGTCGATGGGTTTCAAGATTGGCATTGTCTATCTGCTTGGCCCTGCGGCCTGGACTGTGGTCGTATTTGAAATTTTGCTCAATGGATCGGCCATGTTTAACCATGCCAACATCGCATTGCCAAAGAAATTGGATCGCGTCATTCGCAGTGTTTTGGTCACCCCTGACATGCACCGTATTCATCATTCGGTGCATCGCTTTGAGCACGACAGCAACTACGGATTTGCTCTATCTTGGTGGGACCGCCTATTTGGCACCTATACCCAGAGCCCGCAAGACGGCCATAGTCAGATGAAAATCGGCCTACAATGGCAAGATTTACGCCCCACGCGTCTGATCTGGTCCTTGGCTCTGCCATTCTTTCGCAAATGACATATGACGACCTCCTCCGCAGGCTGCAGGCGGAGCAGCTGACAATCTTCGGAAGCTTACGCGGCGCGCAGGGCACGATCCTATTGCTCGGGCCGCATGAGCCCGGGTTTTGGCCTGTGCTTTGTGACAGTCCCGAGTGGCAAGATGGTGCGGCAGATCCTGTGGACCGCTGGTCACGACGTGTGATCACAGGGTTGGCAGACAGGCTGGGAGCGCAGGTGCATTTTCCTTTTGGAGCGGAGCCGGCGCCGTTTCTGACTTGGGCTATGGCCAGTGATCGCGCCTGGGTCAGCCCCGTCGGCATGCTGGTGCAGGCCGAAGCCGGGCTTATGGTCTCCTATCGCGGCGCATTGGAATTTAATTGGCATATCGAAACGCCTGACGCCCCGCCCCGCCCCTGCACCGGATGCGCCAAGCCCTGCACCACCGCCTGCCCAGTGGGCGCGCTACAGGGCGCTCAATACGATGTTGAGGCCTGCAGATCCTATGTGCGGTCTGATCCAGCACAACGCTGCCTCACGCACGGCTGTCTGGCCCGGCGCGCTTGTCCGGTTAGTCAAACCTATGCGCGCGACGTGGAACAATCGGCCTACCACATGCGGGAGTTTTTGAATTGAAGCTCATATTAATGCGCCATACCCATGCCGACTGGGCCCCCGGGCAGGACGATCACGCCCGCCCACTCAGCCCACGGGGGCAAGATGAGGCGCGCCGGCTGGGCAATTGGCTCAGAAAATCCGGTCATCTGCCAAGTCATGCACTGGTTTCAGATGCCAAGCGCACAGGCCAAAGTTTTGCAGCGCTGGCGCTGAGCTGCCCGGCTGATGCACTGGCGGAGCTGTATTTGGCAGAGCCTGCATCTTTACGCGCGGCTATCAATGCCCAGCGCAACACGGACTGCCTGTTGCTGCTGGCGCATAATCCCGGCATCGCCGAATTGGCCAGCGCCCTGGTTCAAACACCACCGGCACATGCCGCTTTTTACACATATCCACCCGGCGCAACGCTTGTGCTAAACTGCGATCCCCAAGGCGGCGCCGCACAGCTCATGGACTTCACGACGCCATCAGATCTTGCGCCATAAAAAAGGGCCCCGAAGGGCCCGATTTAAACTCTGATAGGCCCACAAGACCGCTAGTGACCCAAAATTTGGCTCAAGAACAGTTTGGTGCGATCTGATTGGGGATTGTTGAAGAACTCTTCTGGCTCGTTTTGTTCGACGATTTGCCCCGCATCCATGAAAATGACCCGATTGGCCACCTGACGTGCAAACCCCATTTCATGGGTCACACAGAGCATGGTCATACCGTCTTCAGCCAGTTCAATCATCGTGTCCAACACCTCTTTGATCATCTCAGGATCAAGCGCAGAGGTGGGTTCATCAAAGAGCATAATTCGAGGCTTCATACACAAGGAGCGCGCAATGGCCACCCGCTGTTGTTGACCGCCCGAAAGCTGGCCGGGATATTTGTCCGCTTGCTCCGGAATTTTAACTTTCTCGAGAAAGTGCATCGCCGTTTCTTCGGCTTCTTTCTTGGGTGTTTTACGCACCCAAATTGGGGCCAAAGTGCAATTTTCCAAGATGGTCAGATGTGGAAACAGATTGAAGTGCTGGAAGCACATGCCAACTTCGGAGCGCACCTTATCAATGTTCTTCACATCCGAGGATAACAATGTTCCATCAACTGTGATGGATCCCTTTTGATGCTCTTCCAGAGCATTGATGCAACGAATGAGGGTGGATTTCCCGGAGCCGGACGGTCCGCAAATCACAATCCGCTCTCCACGCTGCACATCAAGATTGATGTCGCGTAGCACGTGGAATGTGCCATACCATTTATTCATGTTCTCGATTGAGATTGCGATCTCATCAGAAACTTTCATTTGGGCTTCAGACATTCTCAAAGCTCCCTTAGTGATGATCGGTTCGAAGCTGACGCTCCAACCATTGTGAATATTGTGAAATGCCGTAGCAGACGACGAAGAACAGCAAGATCGCGAAGAGATACAGCTCCCAATAAATCCCCGTCCAAGCCGTGGAGGAGGAAATAGGGCCCCGGATCATACCGACGAGATCAAACATTGAGATAACCGAGACCAAAGTCGTGTCTTTGAACAGCCCAACCGCTACGTTTACGATACCCGGAATGGAGATCTTGAGCGCCTGCGGCAGGATGATTAACCGCATCGCCTGCGGGTAATCCAGCCCCAGACTGTCAGCGGCCTCATACTGCCCACGCGGCAAGGCCGCGAGGCCACCCCGGATCACCTCTGCGATATAGGCCGCAGAGAAGAGCGTGATCATGATAATCACCCTTAGGATCAAATCCAAATTGGTGCCGGGTGGGAAGAAATACGACAGGACGACATTGGCCACAAACAGCAGCGTGATCAGCGGCACACCGCGGATAAACTCGATAAAAACAACACAAATGCCCTTAATGATCGGCATATTCGACTGACGTCCCAAGGCCAAGACGATCCCTAGGGGAATGGACAGAGAGACGCAGACCGTGCCCAAGATAAGGTTAAGCATAAAGCCCCCCATATCCCGAGAAGCCACCGGCTCAAGTGCGATAAACCCAGACAGCGCTGCGGTCACAAAGCTGCCCAGGTAAAGCACCAGCGCCACGGCGACAACACCGGACAAAAGCCCTGTTGCAAAGCCAATCAGGCGCTCCGTTTTGACGAAGGCCATATAACCCGCAATGAGTGAGAGGCCCACAATAACGGGGGTCAAAAGTGTTCCACCCCAGATCAACCAAAAAGCCAGAAAGGGGTAAATCGCGGAAAAGATCAGCATCTTGCGTGGCAATTTTTGGAACAATACCGGGGCGATGCAGACCAAAAGCAACACAAAGGCCAGGGTCGGGCGCCAGTAGGCTTCGACCGGATATTGGAAGCCAAACAACATTTGGTTCCAGCGTTCCGTCAAAACCGACCAACACGCGCCACTGGTGCCTTGCAAGACTTCCCGGCATTCGCGCAGGCTGCTTGTGGTCCAGACCCCGTTCCACATCCAAGGAGTGGACGCGAGAATAATTTTGGCTACGAAATAGATGGACAGGATGGTCAGGATCGAATTGATCCAATTCGAGAACAGATTTTCGCGCACCCATTTGACCGCACCGGCCTGTTGAACAGGCGGCGGTGATGGCGGGATAGGCTCATGGCGTACAAAGCCGAGGTTCGGTGTATCGCTCATCTCAACGCTCCTTCAACTTCATAGCATTGTTATAGACGTTCATAATCGCCGAAATTGACAGGCTGATCACCAAATAGAACAGCATCAGCACCAAAATACACTCAATCGCGCGGCCAGTTTGATTGAGGGTGATGCCGCCCAATGTGCCGGTGATATCCATATAACCGACCGCAATGGCCAGCGAACTGTTTTTGGTGATATTGAGATATTGCGAGATCAGCGGCGGTACGATGACACGCAGGGCTTGCGGCAAAATGATCAGTGACATGATCCGACCCGGGCGCATGCCCAAGGCCGCGGCCGCTTCCGTTTGGCCGTGGCTGATGGCTTGGATCCCGGCACGGACGTTTTCGGCAATAAACGCGCCTGTGTAGATGGCCAAGGCAAACCAAAGCGCAATCAAAGACAGGCGCAAATGCAAGCCGCCCTTAAAGTTAAAGCCCTTAAGTTCCGGGGATTCTAGCCCAATCGGACTGCCCAAAATGAAATAGACCAACACAGTCGGAATAATAAAAATACCAATGGATGGCAGAAGAGTCGGGATCAAGCGACCGGTATTGAAAAGCAGGTTCCGCGCATAGCGCCGGAATGCAAACACGCCGGCGATTGACAGGACAAAGGTGGCCACAACAAGCCAGCTCAGATCTCCCATAATCATCCGTGGAACATAGACCCCGCGATTTGTGAAGGCGATCATATCGAACCACATGGCGCTTGCCGCTGCGTCACCGCGAAACTCGCGAGGCTGTGGCAAGACGTTCGACATGACAAGAAAGATAATCAAAATCCAGATCAAAACCGGCACATTGCGGAAGGCTTCCACATATATGGCCATGAGTTTCGAGACGACCCAATTGTTTGAAAGGCGCAGCACCCCGGCGATGACGCCCAAAACGGTGGCGCTCACACAGGCCAAGAAGGCCACGATCAGCGTATTCACAGCCCCCACCATAGAGGCGCGGCCATGGCTCATCTGATTGTTATATTCGATGGGCATTTGATTGATGTCATAGCCCGCGGTCTCACCGAAGAATCTCCAGCTGATATTCAGACCTGCGTCGGCCAAGTTCGACAGAAGATTAGAAACAAGATAGCCCATCGCGAAAATAAGCCCGATCAGCGCAATTACTTGAAATGTTGTTGATCGGTAGCGGGTATCATTTATCAACATCGACAAGCTGAACTTGCTTGCCTCTGTGTGTGTCGTTGATGACATAGAATTTTTCCCTGAGTTTCTGAATTTATTTTGAATTTTATATTTTCAGATTTGTCTTAGGCTTAGATAAGAAAAGGGCGCAGATTTCTCTGCGCCCAATCCAAAATATTCTTAGCGGAATGGTGGTGAATAGATCAGACCGCCGTCTTTCCATTGTGCGTTCAAACCACGGGACAAGCCGATGTTTGTTGCTGTGCCGATGTTGCTTTCGAACACTTCACCGTAGTTGCCGCCGGACATGATGGCGCGTTTTGCCCATTCTGCGTCCAAACCGAGCATCTCGCCCAAAGTGCCTTCAGAGCCCAACAGACGGTTGATTTCGGGGTTGTTTGTGCCCGCAGCCATCTCAGCGATGTTGTCTGAAGTCACACCCAGCTCTTCAGCTGTGATCAAAGCGTTCAAAGTCCAGCGCGCGATATCGCCCCAGTCGTTGTCGCCGTGACGTACCAATGGGCCGAGTGGCTCTTTGGAGATCACGTCAGGAAGAACAACATAGTCGTCTGGGTTTGGAAAGTTTGCACGTTGAGCGGCCAAAGCGGACCGGTCAGTTGTGTAAACGTCGCATGAGCCTGCGAGGAACAATTGTGCAGCTTCAGAACCGGTTTCGATTGGCACTGGCTCGTAAGAGATGCCATTCGCACGGAAGAAGTCAGCCAAGTTCAGCTCTGTTGTTGTCCCAGTTTGGATACAAACAGTCGCGCCATCCAATTCAGCGGCTGAAGACACGCCCAAAGACGCTGGAACCATGAAGCCTTGACCGTCGTAGTAGTTTACGCCGACAAATTCGAACTTCAGGTCAACGTCACGAGACATTGTCCAAGTTGTGTTACGGGCGAGCAGATCGATTTCGCCAGATGCCAAAGCGGTGAAACGTGTTTTGCCGGTTGTTGGAACGAATTCAACAGCCATGTTGTCGCCCAAGACTGCAGCGGCAACAGCGCGGCAGACAGCAACGTCAAAACCCTGCCAAACGCCATTTGCATCGGGCTCAGCGAAACCAGGAACACCTGTGGTCACACCACAGTTCAGTTTGCCGCGTGCTTTAACATCATCGAGAGTGCCAGCAGACGCCAAGCCAGCCGCCAGGCCAGCTACGGTCAGTGCACCAAGAAATACGGTTTTTTTCATTTTTACCTCATCCTGTTTTTCCACCCCCATAAGGGGCGGTCTAATCCAATTAAATTAATTGGCATGAATGCGAGAGTTGCCTCTGCAATGAAGAAGACAATGACAAATTTTATACCGACGGGTCAAGTGATCACCGCGAAAATCAATGCCTTTTGGTGAACATTTCGTTAAAATGAGACAGAATTATTTGTATACTTTTGCATACCGCGCCGCTCAGCTCATTTTGTAGAATCGATGGGCGTGTATAAATGCCGATCGCTTTAAACTTGCCGTTGCGTCAGCTTCGTCATCCTGCCCCCATTGCTCGATCTGCCACAGTTCGTCGAGTCGCGAGCGTGTCCAAAGATCGTCGATGGCAAACGCCTCTGCCTGTGCCGCCAGTCCAATCACCAATGATCCAGACATGCTGACAAGATCGTGAAGGGCGGCCAATTGAAACGGGGACTGCGTCACAACCCGTGCGGTTAGGTTGGCCACCGCATTCGCCGGTTGCGCCACATGCATCACGCCTTCCACGGTGCGCAAGGGCGCATCAAGATGCTCAGCCGCCCAAGCCAAAAGCGGATCCCAGGCCTCTTTTTGACGGGTCAGCAATTCTTCTGGCGAGGGCGCGCGGTAACACAGTAAATCATCTTCGCCATAAGCCGCAATTAACTGCGCCACTTCAGCCTGTTGCGGCGTCACCTTATCCAAGGCTGCATTTGCCGACCGCGTGGTGGGCATCGTGCGCGGGTCAATTTTCTCACCTTGCGCCTCCCACTCCGCCGCAATCGCCTCGGCCATGGCTTGACTGGGCACCGCCAGGGTTGCCTTGGCTGGCGTTTTGACCAGACGCTTATCTAGCAAGATCACATAGTCTTCTCCGCGCAGATCAACCGTCACATCGCTCCAAAATCGTTTTGCGGCCCAATCACTCATATCTCACCCCATAGGTTTTGAACTTCCGGCACCAGCTGCCCATAGTGATCAACCATCCGGTCCGCCTGCCCCCGCAAGGCTTCCGCCGCATGATAGCCCCAGGTGACCCCAATCGTTTTTAGCCCAGCAGCCCGGCCCATTTGCATATCAAAAGTTGTATCACCGATCATCACCCCGCGCGCCGCGCCGCTTTCCGCCATGGCCTGCAAGACCATAGAAGGATGCGGCTTAGAGGGGTGATCATCCGCCACTTGCGTTGTGACAAAACGCCCGGCCAAATCAGGATTGGACAAAACATGGCTCAACCCGCGACGCGACATGCCTGTGGCGATGCCCAAGACGATATCATCCAGATCTTTTAGGATCTCCAAACACTCCAGAGCCCCAGGATAGAGCGGAGCGGCGGCAGCCGATTGGCGCAGGCTTGCAAAACTCTCTTTATAAGTTTCAACCAATAGCCCGCGCTCTTGCGCATCTGTTTCGGGGCAGAGCTGCGCAAAAGCTTCGGACAATGACAACCCGACAATCGCTAATATCTCAGAGGCGGGCGGCAAGAGAAGACCGCGCGCCTTGAACGCAAATTCCATGGCTCCCAAGATATGGGACTGGCTGTCGATCAGCGTACCATCCACATCAAATAGAACCAAAGTCCGTGGTCGGCTCATTCATCGCCCTCGAATGGATCAAGTTCCACATCGCGCGGATCCCATTGCATCTGATCCCAGGTGCGCTGCATATGCTCTGGCAAGGGAGCGGTAAACGAGAGCATTGCGCGGGTCACCGGGTGCTCCAGCCGCAAATGCCTGGCGTGCAAATGCATCTTCTTACTGATATCTCCGCCCAGTTGCGCACCCCAGCCATGCCCAAGGTTTTCTTGGCTTGAGCCGCCATATTTACCATCCCCGACAATGGGATGCCCCATTTCGGCCATATGCGCCCGCAGCTGGTGCGTCCGCCCGGTGACGGGTACCAATGCCACCCAAGCCGCCCGGCTGCCAAGCGGCGATAGAACCGCATAATCCGTGGTGGCGCGCTTCGCTCCGGGGGTTGTTGCAACCTCATTGGGATGCAAACAATGCATTTTCTCGCCTTCCCCAAAGCTGCCATGGCCGCCGGCTTTGACCAACCCATATTTTACGGTGCCCATTTTCGGATGCGGCACGCCGGCGACAACGGCCCAATAAATCTTGCGCGTCTCGCGGTGGCGAAAAGCCTCAGCCAAAGTCGCTGCCATTTGCCGGCTGCGCCCTAGGATCAAAACCCCGGAGGTGTCCTTATCCAAACGATGCACAAGCCGCGGGTTTTCGTCATTGCCGAACCGCAGCGCAGGGGTGAGGCCGTCCACATGGCGATGCTGCTTGCTGCCCCCCTGCACGGGCAGGCCCGGCGGTTTGTTCAACGCGATGATATGCTCATCGCGATACAGCACGCAGGATTGAATCATTTTGGCATCAGCATCAGAGATTTTCTTGTCGACAATGGCCGGCGCTGGCGTATCGGGCAAAGGCGGGATGCGTACCACTTGCCCCACTTCGACCCGGGTATTGGATTTCACCCGTCCCCCGTCAACGCGGATGTCACCCTTGCGACACATCTTTTCGATCTGACCCTGCTGCACCTGGGGAAAGAGGCGGCGGAACCAACGATCCAAGCGCTGATCGCCATCTCCCTCATTGACTTCTAAAAGCTGTACTCGGCTCATGCCCATATTCCTCGTGCAATCATCAGGCCCACTATCAGACCTCCTATCGAAAGGACCACCGATAGGGTGACATACCCCAGCGCTTGCCCCATGCTGCCGCGTTCAAACAAAGTCACCGCCTCCAAGGAGAAGGCGGAGAAGGTCGTGAACCCGCCAAGCAGGCCCGTCATGACCAATGGCGTCAAATATGTCATACCGCGTTGCGCCGCATAGACCACAAACATCCCCATAGCAAAAGAGCCCAAGATGTTGACCGTCATCACTGCCAGTGGAAAGCCCGGGCCCACAAGACGCAATATGCCCACCCCGGCCAAAAACCGAAGCACCGCGCCAATCGCCCCACCAAGGGCCACCTGTAAAACTGTCGTAAGCATATGGGTGCAATGTGCTCAGGCGGAGGGTTTGTCAACCTTTGCGGCGGTTGCGCAGCTTTTCGAAATAGGCAAGACGTTTGCGCAGCTCTCGTTCAAATCCCCGCTCCACCGGCGCATAATACTCCGGGCGCTCCATGCCCTCTGGGAAGTAATTTTGACCGGAAAACCCATCTTCCGCATCGTGATCATAGGCATATCCGTCGCCATAGCCTTGATCCTTCATCAAACCAGTCGCGGCATTTAGAATATGTTTGGGAGGCGGCTGCGAGCCGGTGTGCTTGGCCTCTCTCAGCGCGGCCTTATAGGCCACATAGGCCGCATTCGATTTTGGCGCCAACGCCAGATAGGTCACGGCCTGCGCCAAAGCCAACTCCCCCTCCGGGCTGCCTAATCTTTCGTAGGTTTGCCAAGATTGCAAACAGACGTCTTGCGCTTGTGGATCGGCCAAACCGATGTCTTCCACAGCCATGCGCGTCAAGCGCCGGGCCAAGTAGCGCGGATCTTCACCCCCCTGCACCATCCGCGCAAACCAATAGAGCGCCGCATCCGGGTCCGAACCGCGGATGGACTTATGCAAGGCCGAAATCAAATTGTAATGGCTGTCACCAGATTTGTCATAGACGGCTGCGCGGCGCATCAGACGTGTGGACAGGGTGCTCTGGTCTATGGGGCTCTGCAGGTCCCAAGCCAAAATTTGCTCAATTAAATTGAGAAGGCTGCGCCCATCACCATCGGCCATCTCCAAAACTGCGCGGCGCGCGCCTGCCTCCAGCGGCAACACACGCCCCGCCTCCGTCTCGGCCCGCTGTGCCAGAAGCTCCAACTCATCGACTGAGAGGCGCTCTAACACCAGAACTTGCGCCCGCGACAGAACAGCAGCATTTAATTCAAAGGAGGGGTTTTCAGTGGTGGCTCCCACCAGAACCAGCGTACCATCCTCCATCAGTGGCAGGAAACTGTCTTGTTGGGCCTTGTTGAAACGATGGATTTCATCAACAAAGAGCAACGTTCCCTGACCATTGTCACGCCGGTTTTGCGCCGCTTGAAAGACTTTGCGCAACTCCGGCACACCGCTGAAAATTGCGCTGATCTGCACAAATTTCAGATCTGTCTCCTCGGCCAAGAGCCGCGCGATGGTGGTTTTGCCCACGCCCGGTGGCCCCCAAAAGATAATTGAGCCGAGTGCATTGGCCTTGAGCATCACAGTCAAAGGAGCTTCTGGCCCCAGAATTTGCCTTTGACCAATCACATCGGCCAAAAGCCTCGGACGCAACCTGTCCGCCAAAGGGCGCGGCGCATCTGAGGCGGGCAGCTCTTCGCCCGGCGTATCGAATAAATCCATCATGCCGCCACCCTAAGCGAGGGGCAGGCAAAGGGAAATATCCAACCGACCTGTCGAGCCGAGCATAGATTAAATTAAATCATAAGAGGCCGCGCGTTGAATGGCTTCTGCGGTGGTGCGCGCACGGAGGTGCTGACGGGCTGCGGTGATCCGCGCCTTCAATGCGCTTTGCGAAATTTGCAAGGCATCCGCAGCATCTGCGTAGCGATACCCTTTGGCAATCAAGCGCAGCGCCTCCACCTGCGCGGGCGTAAGTGGCCTGGGCGGCATCAACCGCCGATGCAAATCTGTGATGAGCACCTCAGCCTGCGCCAGTTCTTCATCGGTCAATTCGCGATCCGGTCTGGCCACACTGCCAATGGTGCGCGCATTAAGCGGACCGATTGAGACGGTCGCGCCATAGACCAAACCATGCGCCCTGGCCTGCCCCAAAATATCAAAAGGATCAGGAAGTGTGATTGCACTCCAGCGCACACCACCTACCTCGGATAAGCCCCAGGCCACCACCGGATCACGCAATGCATAGGCCTGTGCCGTATAATGTGCGACCCAGCTGGCGGGGTAGTCGAGCAATCGGTGCAGCGGTGTCGTGTCTTTGATGTGCAGGCAGATGTGATAGCCAGCCGGCGCCAAACGCTTCAATTCAACGCATTCACGCTCAAAAGAAAAATCCCAAACCATAAACGCAAGACCCTAAATACTGCGATCTGCCCCGGGCGGCATGTGCCGAGAACATGCCAAACACGATAAGCCAAAATGTTCAAAAAATCGTAAAGCTCTGCCTCTAAGCCTAATGCCTGCCGCGCGCACTGTCACGCGCCGCAAACCCAAGCAAAAGTATAGGGGAGGAACAAAAAAGACCCCCGCGCCGGGCGGAGGTCTCAAAATCATGTCGATGGTGAAGTGCGCTTATTCGTCAGCGGCTTCCAAGCGGGCTTTGTCAGCCGCGCCTTTTGCATCTACGTCGCGATCAACAAACTCGATAATCGCCATGGGCGCCATGTCGCCATAACGAAAACCCGCTTTCAAAACGCGCACATAGCCACCTTGGCGCTCTGCGTAGCGCGGTCCGAGCACGTCAAACAATTTTGTGACATGCATATGCTGTTTCAGGCGGCTCATCGCTTGACGGCGCGCATGCTCATCACCGCGTTTGCCCAAAGTGACAAGCTTCTCGATGATGGATTTCAATTCTTTGGCTTTTGGCAAAGTCGTTTTGATCTGCTCATGTTCGATCAAAGACCCAGCCATATTCGCAAACATCGCTTTGCGGTGTTCGTGAGTTCTATTCAGGCGGCGGTAACCACGGGCGTGACGCATTTTATTTCTCCGTTTACATTTTGCTTTGTCTGGGGGCTCATGCGAGTGAACCCCTCCCTATTGGGGCGGTATTGCCCAGTCGTATGGAAGGCGGAGACAAGCCCCGCCTGCCGGTTTAGAAGTTATCTTCGAGCTTCTTGGCCAGATCTTCGATATTATCGGGTGGCCAATCCTCGACATCCATGCCGAGATGCAGCCCCATACCAGACAGAACCTCTTTGATCTCGTTCAAAGATTTCCGGCCAAAGTTTGGCGTGCGCAGCATTTCTGCTTCGGTTTTTTGGATCAAATCGCCAATATAAACGATATTGTCGTTTTTCAGGCAGTTTGCAGAGCGTACAGAAAGCTCCAACTCGTCCACTTTCTTCAAAAGCAGCGGGTTGAATTCCAAACCGTCATCTTCCGATGCCGCATTGGCGCTTTCTGGTTCGTCGAAATTCACAAAGATCGACAGCTGATCTTGCAAAATCCGTGCAGCATAGGCCAAAGCGTCATCTGGCGTCAAAGAGCCGTCAGTTTCCACTTTCAAAGTCAGCTTGTCGTAATCCAAAACCTGACCTTCACGGGTCGGTTGAACATCATAGCTCACTTTTTTCACAGGTGAATAGATCGCATCGATTGGAATCAAACCGATCGGCGCATCTTCGGGACGGTTTTTATCCGCGGCCACGTAACCTTTGCCCGTGTTCACAGTCAGTTCCATGAACAGATCCGCACCTTCGTCGAGGTGACACAGGATATGCTCTTTGTTCAAAACTTCAATGCCAGCAGACTCAACGATGTTGCCAGCCGTTACGACACCAGGGCCTTTGGCTTGAACAGTCAAACGCTTAGTGCCTTCCACTTCCATGCGGATCGCAACACCTTTGAGGTTCAAGACAATGTCCGTGACATCTTCACGAACACCGGCAACGCTGGAAAATTCATGCAATACGTTGTCAATTTGCACGCTGGCAATTGCAGCGCCCTGCAAAGACGACATCAGAACGCGGCGCAAGGCGTTGCCCAATGTAAGACCAAAGCCCCGCTCAAGGGGTTCGGCGATCAATGTCGCTTGACGGCTCGGATCATTGCCCGGCTTCACTTCAAGCTGCATTGGCTTAATCAATTCGGCCCAATTCTTGTGGATCATGCGGTCCTCCATTCTTGTCTTTGCTCCATGTCCCAAAACCAAAGACGCTCGAGGGAAAAAACGTCCAAAGGGCACGCGAAAATCCGCGCGCCCTTCGGTCAAAATACTTATACGCGGCGGCGCTTTGGTGGGCGGCAACCGTTGTGAGCCATAGGCGTCACGTCACGAATAGATGTGATGTTCAAACCCAATGCTGCCAAAGCGCGCAGAGCGCTCTCGCGACCTGAGCCTGGACCTTGGACTTCGACTTCCAGAGTTTTCACGCCATGATCCTGAGCTTTTTTACCAGCATCTTCAGCTGCCATTTGCGCAGCATAGGGCGTAGATTTCCGCGAGCCTTTAAAGCCACAGCTGCCCGAAGACGACCATGAAATCGCATTGCCCTGTACGTCAGAGATCAAAATCTTTGTGTTGTTGAACGAGCTGTTCACATGCGCCACACCGGCTGCAATGTTTTTCCGCTCTTTGCGCTTAGGCGCTCTTTTATCACGTGCCATTTATCTGCCCTTACTTCTTCTTGCCAGCGATTGCTTTCGCTGGGCCTTTGCGCGTCCGCGCATTGGTGTGTGTCCGCTGACCGCGCACAGGCAAATTACGGCGATGCCGCAGGCCGCGATAGCAACCTTGGTCCATCAAACGCTTAATGTTCATCTGGGTTTCACGACGCAGGTCACCTTCAACGGTATATGTGGCGTCGATGTGCTCACGAATAGCAAGGACTTCTGCATCGCTCAGCTCATTCACGCGACGGGTTTCGTCAACATTTGTGCTGGCACAGATTTCTTTGGCAGATGTGAGGCCAATTCCAGTAATGTAAGTGAGGGCAATCGGGACCCGTTTATGGGTCGGGATGTTTACGCCGGCAATACGAGCCAAGGCATATTCCTTTTCTACTGCGGTTCCGTAACGCCGGAACCTTTTTTCACAGATACAGGCCCGGAGCTAAAAGCCATCGAGCCTGCGATTGAGGTACTCAGAGCCATGCGCATGGCCCTTATGATTCTCTTAACAGAGATAGGGTGAATTATGAGCATCCGCTCAGAACGTCAAGACCTTAACCCAAGACTTGAGAAATCGATGCGGTCACATCCTCAATATCGGCCAAACCATCCACGGATGTCAGCTTATCTTTGGCGTAGTAATAGCCAATCAAAGGGGATGTCTCCTTATAATAGGCCATCAAACGCGTCTTCAGACTCTCTTCATTGTCATCCGCCCGGCGTTTGAATTCACTGCTGCCGCATTTGCCGCAGGCGCCCGATGCCGGGATGGGTTTGGAGATGTCGTTATAACCTTCCCCACAGCCACCACAGGTGGACCTTGCGGTGATACGGTTCACCAAGGCCTCATCATCCACTTGCATCTCGATCACATGATCCAAGCCTGCGCCTTTGGACGCCAGCAGCTCACCCAGTGCATCGGCCTGCGCCAAGGTGCGCGGGAAGCCGTCAAAGATGAAGCCTCCGGCAGCTTCGCTGTCTAGCTGCTCTGCAATCAGGCCGATCACAATGTCGTCAGTGACCAATTGGCCAGCATCCATGACGGCGGCAACCTTATTGCCCATATCTGTACCAGATGTCTTGGCAGCGCGCAGCATGTCACCCGTCGACAATTGCACCATGCCACGCTCTTCAACCAAAAGCTTGGCTTGCGTCCCTTTGCCCGCACCGGGTGGACCAATTAAAATAATATTCATCGACGCGTCACTCCGCCCTTTTTGCCGCGGCGCTTGCCCCGCAGCTGTGATTTCTCAAGCAGACCTTCGTATTGATGCGCTAATAGATGAGATTGAACCTGTTGGATGGTGTCCATACCCACCGAGACGATGATCAAGATTGAGGTGCCGCCAAAATATGCCGTGATGGCAAATTGGCTGCGCAGAATCTCAGGAACCAAACACACAAGCGCGAGGTAGCCAGATCCCAAAACCAAAAGCCGCGTGACAACATAGTCGAGATACTCGGCGGTTTTCGCTCCCGGGCGAATACCCGGCACGAACCCATTTTGGTTTTTCAAATTATCAGCCACCTCATCGGTTTTGAATGCCACTTCGCGCGTGTAAAAATAGGTGAAGAAGACAATCATCGCCGTAAAGAATGCAAGATAGGCCGGCTGACCGGGGCCGAAGTAGGCCAATATCGTGGACATCACCGGACCAGACTGCCCGCCGGAAAACGTCGCCAGCGTGGTGGGCAGCAGCAATAGGGCTGACGCGAAAATCGCTGGAATAACACCGGCCGGGTTGACCTTGATCGGCAAATGGCTTGAACCACCGTCATAGGTTTTCATACCAACCTGACGGCGTGGATATTGAATATGGATTTTGCGCAGGCTGCGCTCCATGAACACCACAAACCCAAGTGTGATCATCAGCATTGCAATCACGCCCAGCATCGTGCCGGTGCCAATCGCGCCTGAACGCCCTTGAGTGAAAAACTGGCCAAAGGCTGCGGGAAGCTCGGCGATGATACCCACGAAAATGATCAAGGAAATACCATTCCCAATGCCACGCGCGGTGATTTGCTCACCCAGCCACATCAAGAACATCGTGCCACCCACCAATGTGATCACACATGCCGCAATAAAGAACATGCCCGGATCTGAAGCCAGATCACCAGCTTGCAAGCTGGCGGCCAGGCCATAGGCTTGGAAGGTCGCTAGGATAACAGTGCCGTAGCGGGTATATTGGTTGATTTTCTTGCGCCCCTGCTCGCCCTCTTTTTTGAGCTGCTTAAGCGGCTCCCACATGGCGCCCAAAAGCTGCACGATGATGGAGGCTGAAATATAAGGCATAATGCCAAGTGCAAAAATACCCATGCGTGCCAAGGCGCCGCCGGTGAACATCGACAAGACCCCGCCAATCCCGGAGGCGGCTTGATCCATAAATTGTTGCAATGCAACAGCGTCAATCCCGGGAACTGGAATGTAAGTCCCGATGCGATAGACGATCAACAGACCGATTGTGAAAAATATGCGCTGGCGCAATTCGGTCGCCTTGCCCAATGTGCTCCAGCTTAAATTTGCGGCCATTTGTTCGGCGGCAGATGCCATTTGAAAACTCCCTAAAACAAGATCGCCGCCACGGGGGTCCCCGATGGCGGCGCTTGGAAACTAAAAGTTATGTAAGCAGCTTAGAGGCTGCTCGCAACCGCCGATTACTCAGAAGAGGCGGAAGACGCCACTGTCAAAGACCCACCAGCCGCTTCCACCGCCGCTTTCGCTGCCGCAGAGGCACCTGTCACGGTGATTGAGACTTTTGCCGAGTAATCACCCTTGGCCAGAACCCGCACGCCGTCCAATTTGCGGCGCACAAGACCCGATGCGATCAGGCTGTCTTCAGTGACATCACCGGTCAGCTTGCCAGCATCAATGAATTTTTGGATCAAGCCGAGGTTTACCACGGCATAGGCCTTGCGGTTCGGCTTGTTAAAGCCCCGTTTTGGCAAACGTTGGTACAGGGGCATTTGGCCGCCTTCGTAACCTTTGATCGCAACACCTGAACGGGATTTTTGACCTTTAATACCCCGACCAGCAGTTTTACCTTTGCCAGAGCCCGGACCACGCGCGATGCGCTTTTTGGATCGGGTTGCGCCGGGATTGTCGTGCAGTTCATTAAGTCTCATGTCGCTTCTCCTTTGCCGGATGTGACCCCTGAAGCGTAAGCGGGCCAACCACGGCTTGATTGATTCTTGGCACAGAATTCTGGCCACTCGGTGCGTATAGTGTCCTGAGCGTAGAGGATCAAGTGCAAAGCTGCGCGCCAGGCGGCTTCTCTTATCTCGCCACAAACAAAAAACCCCACCAGTCTCCTGGCAGGGTTTTAATTGGGCGACTGCGCGGAAAACTCCGGCAGTCGTTAGCCTTTTTCTTCGATGATCTGAACCATATGCGGGATCTTGTTGATCATGCCGCGCACGGATGGGGTATCTTCCAATTCCCGTGTGCGGTGCATTTTGTTCAAGCCGAGGCCGATCAGCGTTTGGCGCTGTTTGGCGGGACGGCGGATCGGAGAACCGATTTGCTTTACAACGATGGTTTTAGCCATTTCTCCGCTCCTTAAGCTTCTACAGGTTCAGCAGCGGCAGCCGGCGCATCACCCTTGTTGAGGATGTCTGCGACCTTCTTGCCACGACGTTGTGCGACCATGCGCGGGCTGCTCTCTTTTTGCAGACCATTCATTGTCGCGCGGATCATGTTATATGGGTTTTGCGACCCAATAGATTTCGCAACAACATCTTGCAGGCCGAGCATTTCGAACACCGCACGCATTGGACCACCGGCGATCACACCAGTACCCTGCGGCGCTGTGCGCATCACAACTTTACCGGCACCATGACGGCCTTCCATATCGTGGTGCAGCGTCCGACCTTCGCGCAGTGGCACGCGGATCATTTGGCGCTTGGCTTGTTCTGTCGCTTTGCGGATCGCCTCAGGCACCTCTTTGGCTTTACCTTTGCCGAAGCCGACACGACCTTTTTGATCGCCAACCACAACCAAGGCTGCGAAGCCGAAGCGTTTACCACCTTTTACGGTCTTGGATACGCGGTTAATCGCGACCAAACGATCTGCAAATTCTGGAGTTTCTTCGCGATCGCGACGATTGCCCCGTTGGTTATTTCTTTCAGCCATTTTGGCCTCCTGAACTGTGGGCGCCATGCACCCTATTTCTGCGATGTCCGTCGCCCATAGGACGCGGCATCATCGAGGCGGGCTGAACGCCCGCCTGCACTGATTTAGAATTTCAACCCGCCTTCACGCGCAGCATCGGCCAGAGCCTTTACCTTGCCATGAAAGAGACGGCCGCCACGGTCGAAGAGAACCTCTTCGACGCCCGCTTTTTTCGCACGCTCTGCAATAACAGAGCCCACTTTTGCGGAGGCGTCCACGTTGTTTTTGCCTACAAATCCCAAGTCCTTTTCCAAGGTGGATGCCGAAGCCAAGGTAATCCCTTGGATATCGTCGATCACCTGAACCGAGATGTTTTTCGCAGAGCGGTGAACCGACAACCGGGGTTTGCCAGTGTTGATTTTCCGCAGTTTGTTCCGAACGCGCAGGCGGCGCTTCAGAAACAGAGTTCTTTTGCTGTTTGCCATTTCCTGGGTCCCTACTTCTTCTTACCTTCTTTACGGAAGATATACTCGTCTTTGTATTTGATACCTTTGCCTTTGTAGGGCTCTGGTTTCCGCCATTCGCGAATATTCGCCGCGACTTGGCCTACGAGTTGCTCATCCGTACCTTCAACTGCAACCTCGGTTGGCTTCGCAGCCGTCACGGTTACACCTGTAGGGATTTCAAAATTCACGTCGTGGCTGTAGCCCAGAGACAGTTTCAAGACATTGCCTTGCACCTGTGCCCGGTAACCCACACCGCTAATCTCAAGCTCTTTTTTGAAACCGGTGGACACACCAGTTACCATATTTGCGATCATTGTGCGGGACATGCCCCACTGCTGACGCGCGCGCTTGGATTTGCCGCGAGGCTCAACCGATACGTTATTTTCTTGTACTGTGATTGTCACATCATCAGTGGCGGTGAAGCTGCGGGTCGCTTTCGGACCTTTAACTTCAATGGTCTGGCCGGACACAGATGCCGAAACACCTGAGGGCAGCTCGACCGGTTTTTTACCAATACGAGACATACCTTACTCCTAGAAGACTGTGCAGAGCACTTCGCCACCAACATTGTTGGCGCGTGCACTGGCATCCGACATCACACCCCGAGAGGTGGAGACAATCGACACGCCCAAGCCCTGACGGACTACAGGAATGTCTTTCACACCCAAATATACGCGACGGCCAGGCTTGGATACGCGCTTTACTTCGCGGATCACAGGCGCGCCGTCGTAATATTTGAGGCTGATTTCGATCGCCGGGTGGCCATCTTTACCAGTCGTATTTTCATAGCCGCGGATGTAGCCTTCGTCGGCCAGGACATCCAATACGCGCGCACGCCCTTTAGAAGCCGGCGTCTCCACTGTGGATTTGCCGCGCAACGAAGCGTTACGAATACGAGTCAGCATATCACCGATAGGATCGTTCATGTTTTAAACTCCTTACCAGCTTGACTTAACCATACCGGGGATTTGGCCGTTCGAGCCAAGTTCCCGCAGCGCGATCCGGCTGACCTTCAACTTACGATAGTAAGCGTGAGGACGTCCGGTGAGCTGACAGCGGTTATGAAGTCGTGTTGCAGATGAATTGCGTGGCAATTTGGCCAGCTTAAGCTGGGCCTTGAAACGCTCTTCCATGGGGCGGGATTCATCGCGCGCAATACCTTTGAGCTCAGCACGTTTGGCGGCATATTTGTCCACCAATTTCTGACGCTTAACTTCGCGGGCGATCATTGATTTTTTAGCCATATCGCAGATCCTTAACTGTTGAAGGGCATGTTGAAATGCTTCAACAGCGCTTTGGCTTCTGCATCTGTCTTAGCGTCAGTGCAGATAATGATATCCATGCCCAGCATATCAACAACGGAATCGAAGTCGATTTCTGGAAACACGATGTGCTCTTTCAGGCCCATGGCATAGTTGCCACGACCATCGAACGAAGAACCTTTCACGCCGCGGAAGTCGCGGACACGTGGCAAGGCGATAGTGGTCAGACGATCCATGAATTCATACATGCGATCACCGCGGAGCGTGACTTTCGTGCCAAGAGGCATTTCTTCACGCACCCGGAAACCCGCAATAGATTTCTTGGCCTTGGTCACCACGGCTTTTTGACCTGCAATCAATGTCAGGGCTTCTTGCGCGTGCTTAACCTTTTTGGTGTCTTTAACGGCATCGCCGATACCCATGTTTAGAACGATTTTTTCCAAACGCGGGATCATCATGTCGTTTTTATAACCAAACTCTTCCTTCATCGCAGCTTTGATCGTGCTGACATAAAGAGCTTTCAAACGCGGAGTGTAGTTTGCTGCATCCAACATTATACGACCTCCCCAGTTGTTTTTGCGAAACGCACTTTCTTACCGTCTTCTTCACGGAAGCCAACGCGGGTTGCTTTGCCATTGCTGTCCAGCAAGGCCAAGTTCGACAATTGGATCGGCATCGCCACTGGGATGCGACCGCCTTGGTCAGACTGGGATTGCTTGGTGTGACGGATGGCCATGTTCACGCCATCGACAACAGCTTTGCCGGCGGAAGGATTTACAGAGGAAATTTCGCCCTGCTTGCCTTTGTCCTTACCGGCCAAAACGACGACCTTGTCGCCTTTTTTCAGTTTAGCAGCCATATCAAAGCACCTCTGGGGCGAGTGAAATGATTTTCATGAAGTTCTTGGCACGCAGCTCACGCACAACAGGGCCAAAGATCCGTGTTCCCACGGGCTCATTTGCATTGTTGAGGATAACGGCTGCGTTGCGATCGAAACGGATCGCTGTGCCGTCTTCACGGCGAACTTCTTTGGCGGTGCGAACAACAACGGCCTTACGGACGTCGCCCTTCTTAACACGGCCACGTGGGATGGCTTCCTTAACCGAGACAACAATGATGTCGCCTACGGATGCGTACTTACGCTTGGAACCACCCAAAACCTTGATGCACTGAACACGGCGTGCGCCGCTGTTGTCAGCTACATCCAGATTTGTTTGCATCTGGATCATGTGGTTACTCCCGACCTATGGGGTGCGATGCCGCAATATCCCCCAGGGTTTCGATTAAACTGCGTTGTTATTCTGCAATAACTTCCCAGCGTTTAGTTTTCGATTTAGGCGCACATTCTTGAATGCGAACGATATCACCTACATTGAAAGCATTCTTCTCATCGTGCGCCCGGTACTTTTTGGACTTACGGATGGTTTTCTGCAGCAAAGCGTGCTTGAAGCGGCGTTCGACCGATACAGTCACAGTTTGTTCGTTCTGGTTCGATGTAACGACGCCGGACAGGATACGTTTGGGCATAGGGCTTACTCCTCGCCTGCGGCGGCGGCCGCTTTTTGGTTTAAGATAGTATTTACACGGGCCACACCGCGGCGCACTTGACGCATCCGGCTTGTGTTTTCCATTTGGCCTGTCGCCTGCTGAAACCGCAGGTTAAAAGCTTCTTTTTTCAGTGCAACCAGCTCGTCACGGAGCTGATCCGGGGTCTTGTCCCGAAGTTCGTTGGCATTCATAGCCTTTTCCTTTCAACATCACTGGAGGGCGCACGAAGGGTTACCCTGATTCCAGTGGAGATCATGATGAAGTGCTGCTTTAGTGGGGATTGAGCCATATAGCAACCCCGCAGCGACGCTTTGTTTGCGGCAATCTGAATTGTCGTGATTTTACCGTCCAAACACCCGTGCCAGACTGCGCTTTTCCCACTCGCCCTCGGCGTTGTGCTGCGCTACAAAACCCTATGTCCGATATCAAATCGCTTTTCGCAACCCGCCTGTATCACGCCGCGCTCTGTGAGCACGGCCCCTCTGTTGACACCGATGAGCTGACGGCCTCCTGCCTGGCCATCGCGGAAGATGACGAGGCCGGTCAAGACTGGTGTGACAAGAATGACTTTCCTGGTTACACCAGCTATGCCTCCCTCACCGATCTAGATTGGCGTTTCCCAATCTTCAAAGATGTGGTGACCGCGTTGGACTTGCATGTCGCCCAATTTGCTAAAGATCTCGACTTTGATTTGGGCGAGAAAGCCATCACGCTCGACAGCCTTTGGATCAATATTTTGCCCTATGGTGGCATTCATACCGCCCATATTCACCCCCATTCAATCATCAGCGGCACCACCTATGTGGCGATGCCTGAAGGCACCAGCGCTATCAAATTCGAAGACCCGCGCCTGGCCATGATGATGGCGGCCCCGACGCGCCGAAAAACCGCACGCGAAGAGCTGCGCAGTTTTTTCTACGCCAAACCAAAGGTCGGGGATGTGTTGTTGTGGGAAAGTTGGCTGCGCCACGAAGTGCCAATGAATATGGCAGAAGACGACAGAATTTCTGTGAGTTTTAACTACAGCTGGGGCTAGTTCGGGCGTAAGCAAACCGTAGACCGTGCTGGATGATCGCGCGGCCCGCGATCAAAAAATGCGCCCGCACCGAAATGCGGACGCATTGAAAATCTTACAACCCAGTCGTTACGTCGATTGTGTTGCCTTCTTCAAGGGTCACATAGGCTTTTTTCACATCACGGCGTTTGCCGAGCATGCCGCGAAAGCGCTTTGATTTCCCTTTGGTGATCGTAGTGTTCACCGCTTTAACCTTCACGTCAAACAGGCTTTCAACAGCCTCTTTGATGCTGGGCTTATTGCTGTCGATAGCCACTTCAAACACAACCGCGCCATTTTCAGAGGCCATTGTGGTTTTCTCAGTGATGATCGGCTTGCGGATCACATCGTAATGTTCTGGTTTCGCGCTCATTTCAAACGGGCCTCCAAAGCTTCCAACCCTGCTTTTGTGATCACAAGAGTGTCACGCTTCAGGATATCAAACACATTCGCACCCATTGTCGGCAGGATATCCAGACCTTCAATATTCCGCGCTGCCTGTGCAAAGTTTTCATTTACAGCTGCGCCGTCGATGATCAAAGCACGTTTCCAACCCAAGTTCGCCACCGCTTTGGCCAACGCACTTGTTTTACCGTCAGAAACAGCCGCATCAATCACAACCAGCTCACCCGCTTTTGCTTTCGCAGACAGAGCATGCTTCAGACCCAGAGCCCGCACTTTTTTCGGCAAATCATGGCCGTGGCTGCGCGGTGTTGGACCTTTATAAACGCCGCCACCGCGGAAGATCGGAGCAGAACGCGCGCCGTGACGTGCGCCGCCGGTGCCTTTCTGACGATAGATCTTCTTGGTGGAGTAGCTGACTTCAGACCGGGTTTTCACCTTATGCGTACCAGCCTGCGCATTGTTACGCTGCCAGCGCACAACACGATGCAGGATGTCGACACGTGGCTCAAGACCAAACAATGCCTCATTCAGATCAATCGAACCGGCTTTGCCGCCGTCGAGTTTGATGACATCTAGTTTCATGCTTCACCGCCTTCCGCAGGAGCGTCAGCTACAGGAGCTTCGGCCGGTGCGGCTGCTGATTTGATTGCTGCTGGAAAAGGAACGCCGTCAGGCAATTTCTTTTTCATCGCATCTTTGATTGTGACCCAGCCGCCCTTGGAACCTGGAACCGCGCCTTTGACCATGATCAAACCGCGATCAGCGTCTGTACGCACAACTTCCAAGTTCTGGGTGGTGACTTTCGCCGCACCCATGTGACCGGCCATTTTCTTGCCTTTGAACACTTTACCCGGATCTTGACATTGACCTGTCGAACCGTGGGAACGGTGGCTGATGGACACACCGTGTGATGCACGCAAACCGCCAAAGTTCCAGCGCTTCATCGCACCTTGGAAACCTTTACCGATCGATGTGCCGGATACGTCAACCATTTGACCTTCAAGGAAATGTTCGGCTGAAATCTCAGCACCCACTTCAATCAAGTTTTCAGCAGAGACGCGGAATTCGGCAACTTTACGCTTGGGCGCAACATTTGCCTTGGCAAAATGGCCGCGCATCGCTTGGCTTGTGCGTTTAGCTTTTGCCGATCCAGCGCCCAATTGCACGGCTGTGTAGCCATCCAAATCGGCAGTACGCTGTGCCACAACTTGCAGACCATCCAAAGCGAGCACTGTCACCGGGATTTGCTTACCGTCTTCCATGAACAAACGGGTCATGCCCATTTTTTTCGCAATAACTCCAGAGCGCATAATCAATACCCCCCTTAAACTGAGATTTGCACGTCAACACCGGCAGCCAGGTCGAGCTTCATCAGCGCGTCCACGGTCTGTGGTGTTGGATCAACGATATCCAGCAGGCGTTTATGCGTGCGGATTTCAAACTGGTCACGAGATTTTTTGTCAACGTGAGGGCCACGCAGAACTGTAAATTTCTCGATTTTGTTCGGCAGTGGGATTGGGCCACGTACCTGCGCACCTGTCCGTTTGGCTGTATTGACGATCTCGAGTGTGGACGCATCCAACACACGGTGGTCAAAGGCCTTCAGACGAATGCGGATATTTTGACTTTGCATTTCGTTACCCCTTTCCAGGGCTTGAAGTCTGTTGATAGGAGGACCGGCGAACCCGCCCTCGTCGAACGGTGCAGGCCTCACGAATGAGGCCTGCGGTAGTGAGTTTTACTCGTTGATTTTGGATACGACACCGGCGCCGACGGTGCGGCCGCCTTCGCGGATGGCGAAGCGCAGGCCGGTTTCCATGGCGATTGGGGCGATCAGCTCAACGTCGAATTTGAGGTTATCACCTGGCATCACCATTTCAGTACCCGAAGGCAGAACAACTGTGCCGGTCACATCGGTGGTCCGGAAGTAGAACTGTGGACGGTAGTTGGCGAAGAATGGCGTGTGACGGCCACCTTCTTCTTTGGTCAGAATATAGGCTTCGGCTTCAAACTTCGTGTGAGGCTTCACAGAACCTGGCTTACACAGGATCTGACCGCGCTCAACGCCATTGCGGTCGATGCCGCGCAGCAGAACACCTACGTTGTCGCCAGCTTCACCGCGATCGAGCAGTTTGCGGAACATTTCAACGCCTGTGCAGACGGTTTTCGCTGTGTCACGGATGCCGACGATTTCAATCTCTTCGCCCACATTGATCACACCGCGCTCAACACGGCCAGTCACAACTGTACCACGGCCGGAAATTGAGAACACATCCTCGATGGGCAGCAAGAAAGGCTGGTCAACCGCACGCGCCGGCGTTGGGATATACTCATCCACAGCCGCCATCAATTTTGCGATGGACTCAGAGCCGATCGCCGCGTCGCGATCTTCCAAAGCGGCCAAAGCAGAGCCGGCAATCACAGGGATATCATCGCCAGGATATTCGTAGCTGGACAGCAGCTCACGGATTTCCATTTCAACCAATTCGAGCAACTCTTCGTCGTCAACTTGGTCAACTTTGTTCATGTAAACAACCATGTAAGGAATGCCAACCTGACGGCCGAGCAAAATGTGCTCACGGGTCTGTGGCATCGGGCCATCGGCCGCGTTCACAACCAAGATCGCACCATCCATCTGCGCCGCACCGGTGATCATGTTTTTCACATAGTCAGCGTGGCCAGGGCAATCAACATGCGCGTAGTGGCGGGTCTCTGTTTCATATTCAACATGCGCAGTCGAAATCGTAATACCACGGGCCTTCTCTTCCGGCGCGCCGTCAATCTCGTCATAGGCTTTAAAATCACCAAATTGCTTGGTGATCGCAGCTGTCAAGGTTGTCTTGCCATGGTCAACGTGACCAATCGTGCCGATGTTAACGTGGGGTTTCGAGCGTTCAAACTTTTCCTTAGCCATGGGTGGCTCCTCTTGTTGTTCGTGGCGGTGGGCACAATGCCCACCCTACGGGTTGGTGTAGGGTGGGCCAGTGGCCCACCACGTTTATGCAAATTTCGCTTGGATCTCTTCAGAGATATTCGACGGAACAGGTTCGTAGTGATCGAACTGCATGGTAAAATTGGCGCGGCCCGAAGACATGGAACGCAGAGTATTGATGTAACCAAACATATTCGCCAAAGGCACAAAGGCATCAATTGCAATCGCGTTGCCGCGATTTTCTTGACCCTGAACTTGACCCCGACGCGATGTCAAATCGCCGATGATGCCACCTGTATACTCTTCAGGTGTGATCACTTCGACCTTCATCACAGGCTCAAGCAGTTTCGCGCCAGCCAGACGCATGCCTTCGCGCATACACATCCGCGATGCGATCTCAAAGGCCAGAACAGAGGAGTCAACATCGTGATATTTACCCTCAAGCAAAGCCACTTTGAAGTCGATCACAGGGAAGCCAGCCAGAGGACCGCTGTCCATAACGGAGCGAATACCCTTTTCAACACCTGGGATATATTCCTTTGGAACCGAGCCGCCAACGACGCGAGATTCGAAAGAATAACCTTCACCCGGCTCGGTCGGTGTGATGGTCAGCTTGACCTCACCGTATTGACCAGAACCACCCGATTGTTTTTTGTGGGTGTAAGTGTGGGTGACTTCATGGCCGATGGTCTCACGATAGGCCACCTGTGGCGCACCGATATTGGCTTCGACTTTAAACTCACGGCGCATACGATCCACAAGGATATCCAAATGCAGCTCGCCCATGCCTTTCATGATGGTCTGGCCTGATTCAAGGTCAGTTTCCACGCGGAAGGATGGATCTTCGGCAGACAGACGCTGCAGCGCGAGGCCCATTTTCTCTTGGTCGCCCTTGGTTTTTGGCTCAACCGCAATTTCGATCACAGGCTCTGGGAAAGTCATTGTTTCCAGAACCACCGGAGCATTCACCGCACAAAGTGTATCCCCAGTTGTTGTGTCCTTCAGGCCACCCAAAGCGATGATGTCGCCAGAAAATGCTTCTGAGATTTCATCACGGTCATTGGAGTGCATGATCATCATACGACCCACGCGCTCTTTCTTACCCTTTGTGGAGTTCAAGAAAGAATCGCCTTTTTCCAATTTGCCAGAATAAATCCGTGTGAAGGTCAAAGAGCCAACAAAGGGGTCATTCCAGATTTTGAACGCCAGCGCAGAGAAGGGCATGTCATCATCCGCACGGCGGGCGATGTCACGGGTTTCTGTCTCATCGCCGGGTTTAAAGCCCATATAGTCGACAACATCGAGAGGGCTCGGCAAGTAATCTACAACCGCGTTCAGCAAGGGCTGAACACCTTTGTTTTTAAACGCAGATCCACCAAGCACAGGCACGAATGCCATCGCCAATGTACCCTTGCGGATCAATTTGCGCAGCGTCGGAACGTCGGGCTCATTGCCTTCCAAATATTCCATCATGGCTTCATCATCTTGCTCGACAGCAGATTCAACCAATTTGGCGCGCCATTTATCAGCTGTTTCTTGCAGCTCAGCACGGATTGGAGCTTTGATCCAAGAGGCGCCAAGGTCTTCACCCTGCCATAGCCACTCTTCCATCGTCACAAGATCAACCAAACCTTCCAGTTCAGTCTCTGCGCCAATTGGGAAAGCGATTGGCACAGCCACCGCGCCTGTACGATCTTCGATCATCTCAACACAGTTGAAAAAATCCGCGCCGATTTTGTCCATTTTGTTGACAAAAACCATCCGTGGAACCTTGTAGCGGTCCGCTTGACGCCAAACTGTTTCGGTTTGAGGCTCAACACCAGCATTCGCATCGAGCACGCAGACCGCGCCATCAAGAACCGCCAAGGACCGCTCAACTTCAATTGTGAAGTCAACGTGGCCTGGAGTGTCAATAATGTTCAAGCGGTGCTTGGGGCTGTCTGGGGACACACCGTCTTCTGTGCGCTCCCAAAAAGTGGTGGTCGCAGCAGAAGTGATCGTGATGCCACGCTCTTGCTCTTGCTCCATGTGATCCATGGTTGCAGCGCCATCATGCACTTCACCGATGTTATGCTCTTTACCTGTATAATACAGGATCCGCTCGGAGCAGGTTGTTTTACCCGCATCGATGTGCGCCATGATACCGAAGTTGCGGTACAGCTCTAGTGGATATTCGCGTGCCATATCTGTTCAGCCTCTGTGGGATTACCAGCGATAATGGCTGAACGCTTTGTTTGCGTCGGCCATCTTGTGAGTGTCTTCGCGCTTCTTGACGGCGGAACCACGGGATTGCACCGCGTCCAACAATTCGCCAGCAAGACGCTCTTCCATTGTGTTTTCGTTGCGCTTGCGGCTGGCTGTAATCAACCAACGGATTGCAAGAGCTTCGCGCCGCTCGGGACGTACTTCAACAGGCACCTGGTAGGTTGCACCACCGACGCGGCGTGAGCGCACTTCGACGGAAGGTTTGATGTTTTCCAAAGCTTCGTGGAACATCTCAACAGGTGCGCGCTTGACCTTGGCTTCGACACGCTCCAGCGCACCGTAGACGATGCGTTCTGCAACGGATTTTTTACCATCGAGCATCAAGTTGTTCATGAATTTTGTCAGCACCAAATCACCATATTTGGCATCGGGCAGGACAGAGCGCTTCTCAGCGGCGTGACGACGTGACATATCTTGATTCCCTTACTTCGGACGCTTCGCGCCGTATTTCGAACGACGTTGCTTACGATCTTTGACGCCCTGAGTATCCAGAACACCGCGCAGGATGTGATAACGCACACCAGGAAGATCTTTTACCCGGCCCCCGCGGATCAAAACAACAGAGTGTTCTTGCAGGTTGTGGCTTTCACCTGGGATGTAGCTGATCACCTCAAAACCATTGGTCAAACGGACTTTTGCAACTTTCCGCATCGCCGAGTTCGGTTTCTTAGGCGTTGTTGTATAAACGCGTGTGCAGACACCGCGTTTTTGTGGACATTCTTGCAAGTGCATGGACTTGCTGCGTTTTACTTTAGGCTGCCGGGGTTTCCGGATCAGCTGTTGGATCGTTGGCATTGGCGGTTCTCTTCCCGTCTAGACAAATAAGGTGATGGGAATAGTCCCCACCGGTTCCAATGTTAAGCGCCAGGTCAGTTACCCATCGCCGGTTTCCGCGTCTGATCGCGGTAATTTTTCGCCAAAGCACAACCAAAACCGCATCCCTTCCCGTAGTCGGAGGGGGCGGCGGGGGTTCCAGAGGAACAGCAAGCTGTTCTTGACCACTTCAAATTTTGATGTTGCGCAATGAGGTATCCCCCATGGCAGATGAGGGGCGTATATGCAGAGTCGCTTTTGCTGTCAACAGGTAGCAGGCGTAAGGCGACAACTTCTCATGCTCCTTTTGATTGAACGGATTTAAAGTGCGCGCGGCTGCGATTTCTCACAGCACCACATCGGCGCGAAGCGCCGTCTGCCCCACCAGTCGGGCGTTGGGCAGGTCATTGCTTTGAGCACGGATGCGCGCGGCCTCTGGCGTCAATCCATGATCCAGCCAGCGCTGTATCAGCCGCGCCTCAAGCTCAGCGTCAGAGCAGGTCAGCTGGATGGACAAATCCCAATAGCCCGCCATATCGCGCCAGATCGGCGCGTCCATCAAAAGATAGTTCCCTTCGATGACGATTGTATCACAGTCCGGAGCAATATGCCCTGCGCCCGCAATAGAGAGATCGCGGGCCCGGTCGAACACCGGGTAATATAACTCCTGCGCCGCGCCGAGCACCTGCACCAATCGCAAAAGCCCGATTGCATCAAAACTCGGCGGGCTGCCCTTGCGGTCTAAAATCCCGCGATCCGTAAGAACGCTATTGTCGAGGTGAAACCCATCCATCGGCACAAGCTGACTGGTCACGCCAGCCTGCTGCAAGGCCGCGACCAGCCCGGCCGCAAGCGTGGACTTCCCGCTGGCGGGAGGCCCCGCAATGGCGATCACCCGCCGCACATGGCGCCTGGGGCTTTGCAGCACCCGCTCCAGCAGGGCGGAGATCTGCGCACTCATGCGGCCTGCTCAGGCGCTTCCTTGGCACCGGTCATAAAGGCCACCGCATCGGACATCGTATAGTCACGAGGATCAATGACGCACAATCGCTTGCCCAGGCGATGCACATGAATGCGATCGGCCACCTCAAAGACATGGGGCATGTTGTGACTGATCAAGATAATCGGAATACCGCGCGAGCGCACATCTAAGATGAGCTCCAAGACCCGGCGAGATTCCTTGACCCCCAATGCCGCTGTCGGCTCATCGAGAATAATCACCTTCGAACCAAAAGCCGCGGCCCGCGCCACCGCGACCCCCTGGCGTTGGCCACCCGAGAGCGTTTCCACCGCTTGATTGATGTTCTGAATGGTCATAAGCCCAAGCTCGGACAATTTATCACGCGCAAAGTCTTGCATACGTTTGTGATCCATCATGCGAAACACTGATCCCAGGACACCGGGCTTGCGCATCTCGCGCCCCAAAAACATATTATTGGCAATCGAGAGCGCTGGCGATAGAGCCAGGTTTTGATAGACCGTTTCAATGCCTTCGCTGCGGGCATCATCCGGGGATTTGAAATTCACCGGACGCCCATCCACCAAGACCTCGCCATGATCTGGTACAACCGCTCCAGAGAGAGCCTTGATCAAGGTCGATTTGCCCGCGCCATTGTCGCCAATCACTGCGCAAATTTCTCCGGGGTATAAATCGAAATCTGCCCCATCCATGGCGATCACCGTACCATAGCGCTTCATAAGCCCTCGGGCTTGGATAATAGGTTGCTTCTCACTCATTTTGTCGCCCTCCGCAGCCATTGGTCAAGCGCCACCGCGATCAAAACCAAATTACCCGCTGCAAACATTTGCCAATAATCATCTACCCCGGCCAAAGACAGGCCGGTATTGAATACACCCACAATCATCGCCCCCAGCACAGATCCTAGGATCGAACCGCGCCCACCAAACAGTGAGGTGCCGCCAATCACCACCGCGGTGATGCTGGCAAGGTTGATGTCGGTAAACCCAATGGGTGAGATCGACCCCACCCGGCCGGCGGCCACCCAGCCAGCGAATCCACAGATGAGCCCGGCCAGCGCGTAAACAGAAATCAATGTACGATTAATCTTAATCCCTGACAGCATCGCAGCATCCGGATCATCGCCGATCGCATGCACATGCCGTCCCCAGGCGGTGTGATTGAGCAGATACCAAATCAATATCGCCAATCCGATCAGCGCGAGCCCTCCATAGGTCAGCACAAAACCACCAAAGCGCAAAGAATGCCCGAAAAATAGAAGGCTCGGTGCCATCTCGCGGATATCCGCGCCGCGGATAGATTGCGAGCCGGAATACCACAGCAGCAAAGCCGTAAAGACCGACAGCGTGCCAAGGGTTACGATGAAAGGCGGCAGTTTGACGATGGTCACCAAAACGCCGTTGACCCAGCCCATAAGCGCCCCAAAGAACAATGAGATCGTCACGGCGAAAAAGGGCGGGATGCCAAAATCAACCGCCAAACGACCCATAATCATAGACGAGAGCACCATAATCGCGCCCACCGAGAGGTCGATGCCTGCGGTTAAAATGATCAAGGTCTGTGCAATGGCAACCACACCGGTCACGGTGACTTGTTTGAGCACCAAAGACAGCACGCCCGGCGACATGAAATTTGGCGCGATGATGCCAAAGCAAATCACGCTGAACACCAAAACCATCGCGGGAATAATGGTTGGGTTGCGGCGCAATATGCCGCGCAAAATGTGATCTATTGACCGATCATCGCGCGCGAAAGAGGCGACAGATTTGTCTGCGGCATCAAGGCCGACCTCAAACTCGGAGCCGGCTTGTTTTGGCTCTTGTTCCATACTCATGGCGATATCCTACCCTCTATCAATGTCGCGGCAGCTGGCGAATTGATCCAGCTTACCGAAAGAAGGCGACACTGAATGCCGCCTTCTGTCTTATCGTTTCGCTTAAAACAGCCTTAGCCCCAGCAAAGCTCAGTGCCGCGGTCGCTGTCAATAGAAGGGACCCCATCGACTGGCGCATCGGTGACCAAGTTCACACCGGTGTTAAAGAAGGTCAAACCATCTGAAGCGGAAGGCTTCGTGCCATCGGCTGCAAATTTGGCAATCGCTTCCACACCTTTGGAGGCCATCAGCAATGGGTACTGCTGAGACGTTGCACCAATCACACCGTCTTTGACGCTGGCAATACCGGGGCAGCCGCCGTCAACAGAGACCACCAGAACACCTGTTTTGCCGGCATTTTGCAGCGCCTGATAAGCGCCTTCAGCGGCAGGTTCGTTGATGGTATATACGACATTGATATCAGGCTCGCGGGCCAACAGATTTTCCATCGCGGTCACACCGCCCTCAACAGAGGCATAGGATGTTTCGTGACCAATCACGCGCGGATCCGTTTCTGAGCCCATGACGTTCAGATTTGGCACATCAATACCAAAGCCAACCAAGAAGCCTGTGTCGCGCGCAACATCAACAGAGATATTGTCTTTGTTGATGTCGAGCATACCGATTTTCGCGTTTGCTGCATCAGCACCGAGTGTTGCAGCAGCCCATTGGCCGATCAAAAGACCTGCCTCAAAGTTATCGGTTGCGAAGGTCATATCTTGTGCGTTTTTGTCCGCCAGCGGCGTATCCAAAGCGATGACCAAAACACCCGCTGTGCGCGCATCAATCAAAGCCGGTCCCACAGAGTCGTTGGACGGTGTGATCAAAATGCCTTTTGCGCCAGCCGCAACACAGTTTTCAATTGCGTTGATTTGCGGAGCAGCATCACCATCTGTCACGCCTGCATAGGCCTGAAAATCCATACCCGCAGCCGTTGCAGCCGCCTCCGCACCCTCTTTCATTTTCACAAAAAACGGGTTGGTGTTGTTCTTTGTGATCAAGCAAGTCAGGTCGCCTGCGGATGCCATGCCCACAGATGCAATCAAGGCCAATGCAGACCCAGCTAATAGTTTCTTCATGTCTTCCTCCCATAAAACAAGTCACAAGGGCTTTTGCCCTTGCCGTCGATCAGCCGCCAAACGCGGTTATCTGGATAAGATTGCGCGATTCGATGCCTGAGGTCAATTAATTAATTAACTTTATTTATTAATTAATTTGGCCTATATTTTTCTGAGTAACATACAGTAAGATGCAGCCAATATGGATGACGCGCAGGTAAAATCATTGAGTATGGGCTTAAGCCAAAAGGGTGTGAGGGATCACAACGAACGTTTGATTCTATCTCTTATCCAACGTCATGGCAGCTTGCCCGGCAGCGCCCTGGCCAAATTGGCCGATTTATCGCCCCCCACCGTCTCCGGTATTTTACGACAGCTTGAAGCCGACGGGCTGGTGGAACGTGGAACGCCTGTGCGCGGCAAGGTGGGGAAGCCCTCGATTCCCATGGGCTTGGCGGCCAATGGCGCCTTCGCCTTTGGCATCAAAATCGGACGCAGATCCGCCGATCTGATATTAATGGATTTCAAAGGCGGCACGCGCGGCGAGATGCAAATCACCTATGACTTTCCAATCAAACAGGTGGTTTTGACCTTCCTGCAAGACGGCCTGTTCAATCTCGCCGAGCAATTGTCAGCCTCCGAACAGGCGCGAATCTGCGGCATTGGCATCGCAGCGCCATTTGAATTTTGGAATTGGGACGCCTCGATTGACGCGCCCAGCAATGCCTTCCGCGCCTGGAGCGAGGTTGATTTGGTCGCTGAAGTTGGCGAATTCAGCGACCTGCCTGTCATCGTGATGAATGATGCCACGGCCGCCTGCCAAGCTGAGCACACCTATGGACGCGGCAAAGAGTTTCAAGACTATGCCTATTTCTTCATTGGCGCCTTTATTGGCGGGGGTGTGGTGCTGAACAACTCTGTCTATGTCGGACGGCAAGGAAATGCGGGCGCTTTGGGCTCGATCCGAAGCATCAGCCCTATCGGCGAAAGTATGCAATTGATCGACATGGCCTCCATTCATCTCCTAGAGGCCCGCTTGCGCGAAGTCGATATCGAAACCCGGCAGCTTTGGGATGATCCAGACAGCTGGACCAGGCTGACACGCTATGTGGAACCCTGGCTGCTGCAAACGGCGCAAGAGCTGGCGAAAGCCAGCCTCTCGGCCTGTTCGGTTATTGATTTTGAGGCCATCTTAATCGATGGGTCCTTCCCGGCCAGCCTACGCGATGATTTGGTAAACCGTGTCCGCCGTTATGTCGCCACTCAAGACACCCGCGGCCTCATCCCGCCAAAAATTGAAGCCGGCAGCATTGGCGCCAATGCCCGATCCCAGGGCGCAGCCTGCGAAATCATTCGCGCTCAATTCTTTTTGAAAGCCAATACCAGTATCTAGGGCGTAGACCGCTACCGGCCCAACGCGCGCAAAACATAGGGGCCCATATCAGCAACCACAGCCGCGACACCTTCGGCATTGGGGTGCAATCCGTCGGCTTGGAAATAATTCTGCAAATCTGGAGTCACCCCGTCCGGCGCCATGAGCGTTTTGAAATAGAAAGGGTAGAAGGCGACATCATAGCGAGTGGCCAGCTCTTGAAAAGCTCGGTCATACTGCGCCTTATACTCCGCGCCATAGTTCAGCGGCCCCAAGTGCCCAACCAAAAGCGCCGCGATACCCCGAGCCTCCAATTTATCTAAAATTTGACTCAAATTTTCATGTGCCAAGCCGGGATCCAAGCCCCGCAGCATGTCATTTGACCCAAGATTGACGATCACCAAATCCACCGGTTCGACCAAAGTCCAATCCAGCCGGGCCAATCCCCCCGCTGTCGTGTCGCCAGAAACGCCTGCGTTGATCATGCGCACCTGAGCCCCCTGCCCGGCCAGCCAAGCGCCCAACTGTGGCACAAAGCCACTTTCTGCCGGCAAACCATAACCCTGGGTCAAGCTGTCTCCGAAAGCCACGACGGTCTTGGCGGGAGTCTCAGCCGCAGCCTCCGATTGGGTCTCCGCCTGACCCATTGTGCAAAAAAGAATTAGCGCCAAGGCGTTGCAAAAACGGCAGATCAGCCCATATCCAAAGGAAGAAAACATAATAGGACGGCTCCCTTGGACAATCACTTCGCAATCGATCTCCAGCAGGTTCATCTCTCACTTGAGGGCAACGCCGGGATGGTAGACATTCTACATAGTATCGACTTGCAAATTACTCAAGGGAGCAGCTGCGCTTTGGTTGGCCCCTCAGGATCCGGCAAGTCTAGCCTGCTGATGGTTATGGCCGGATTGGAGCAGGCCACAAGCGGCCGGGTGACCGTGCTGGGAGAGGATATCAGCGCGATGTCGGAGGCCGAATTGGCGCAGTTTCGCCGCGGGCGGGTTGGTGTCGTGTTCCAATCCTTCCATCTCATTCCCTCAATGACGGCCCTCCAAAACGTCGCAACAGCGCTTGAATTGGCCGGGCAACCCGATCCATTTGAGCGCGCGCGTGCGAAACTGGCCGACTTAGGCTTGGCCCACCGCTCTGATCATTTCCCCAAACAAATGTCCGGCGGCGAGCAACAACGCGTGGCCCTGGCGCGCGCCTTGGCCCCCAATCCCAAACTTGTTTTTGCAGATGAACCCACGGGCAATCTGGATGCAGCCAATGGGGCCAGCATTGTTGACAGCCTGTTCACCCTCACCCAAGAGCAGGCCGATACGACTTTGATCCTCGTCACTCACGACAATCAACTGGCACAGCGCTGTGACCGGATCATTGATCTGCGAGATGGCAAAATCTGTGAAAGCCAGGGAGCATGATTGCTCTCAAAATTGCCCAGCGTGAATTGATCGCAGCCTGGCGCGAGCGGTTGCACGGCTTTCGCATTCTCATGCTCTGCTTGATCTTCGGCATCGCCTCCATCTCCGCGATTGGCTCACTGCGCGGCGCCATAGACGCGGGACTAAATAGCAATGGAAGGGTTTTTCTCGGCGGTGACGCCCAAATTGAGCTCACCTACCGCCAGGCCAATGCGCAGGAATTGGCTTGGATGGCCCGTCAAAGCCGGGCGCAGTCGCAGATCATTGATTTTCGTTCCATGGCCGTCGCCCCAGACACAAACAAGCGCATTCTCACACAGGTCAAAGCGGTGGATTCAGCCTACCCTTTGGTGGGCGCTGTCACCCTGTCGGGTGATATGGGTTTATCAGAGGCCTTTGCCGGCCAGGACGGCCTGCCGGGCGCGATTCTCGCCCCTGCGCTTCTGCGGCGCCTCAACATCAACTTGGGTGATCAGGTGAAGTTTGGACAAAAACTCTTTGTCGTCATGGCAACCCTGCTCAAAGAACCTGATAATTTTGGCAATTTCGCTTTGGGCCCCCGCAGCCTTGTCTTGACCAAAGACCTAGACGGCTCAGGGCTCCTGGCCGCGGGCACCCTTTTTTCGAGCAAATACCGCCTGCTTTTAGAGGATGGGAGTGATTTGGATCAGGCCCAACAAAGGTTTAACGAGGAATGGCCCGGCACTGGCGCCAAATGGAAAGATGCCCGCAAAGCCTCTCCCGGCGCCGATCGTGTGATTGAGCGCATGAGCCGCTTTTTAATCCTGATCGGCCTATCGGGCCTGGTCGTTGGCGGTATTGGGGTGAGCGCTGCTGTGCGGGCCTTTATTGCCAAAAAAACTGGCCATATCGCCGTGTTAAAGACCCTAGGCGCCACACCTGGCCAAATCTTTTGGATCTACACGCTGCAAATTGCCGTCTATACTGGCCTTTCGGTGGTGCTTGGCCTGTTACTCGGCGCCCTTGCGCCCTTTGCGGCCCGGCCATTTTTACCCGAAAATCTGGCAGAGGTGGCCCTCATATCCATCTACCCTTCAGCCCTGATTGAGGCCGCGGTCTATGGATGCTTAGCTGCGGCGATTTTCTCGATCTGGCCCCTGGCGCAAACCGAACACATTCGCCCAGCCAATTTGTTCCGCGGAGGCGCGCCTGCCCATTGGCCCGCGCGGCGCTATCTCCTTGTGCAAGGGGCCTTATTGGCGGCGGCACTCTTTGGCGCAGTGCAGTTTTCTGGCTCTTGGTCAATGACCTTCTGGCTCTTGGGCGGCATTGCAATTTCGCTGCTCATCTTAGCGATGATCTCGGGCGCATTTCAATTCACACTCAAACGTATCATGCACCGCTCGGCGTTTCAGGGCCGGTTGCCGCTGCGCGCAGCTTTCAGCGCTCTGGCCAGCGGCTCGGAACGCACGGGCTCAGTCGTTATGGGCATCGGTCTTGGACTCACGGTCTTGGCTGCCGTCGGGCAAATTGACGGCAATCTGCGGCGCTCCATCACGCAATCTTTACCTGACAAAGCTCCAAGTTTCTTTTTCCTTGATATTCAATCCAGTCAACTGCCAGAGTTCAACAAACGACTGGCGGAAAATCCGGCAGTAAGGCAAGTTGAAACGGCCCCCATGCTGCGCGGTCTCGTCACGAAAATTAACCAACAACCCGCCGCCGAAGTTGGCGGGGATCATTGGGTGCTGCGCGGAGACCGCGGGATCAGCTATGCCGATGGTTTGCCCGAACAAACCAAAATTACAGCCGGACAATGGTGGGGGGAGGGCTACAGCGGGCCGCCCCAAATCAGCTTTGCCGCTGAAGAGGCTGAAGAGATCGGCATCGGGCTTGGAGATCAATTGACCCTCAACGTGCTGGGCCGCGATATCACCGCCACGATCACCAGCCTGCGCGAGGTGGATTTCTCAACGGCTGGCATGGGATTTGTGATCTTGTTGAATGAAGCGGCATTGAAGGGCGCGCCGCATTCTCACATCGCAACTGTCTATGCCGAAGCCTCAGCTGAAATCCCAATTTTGGATGAATTGAACCAAGCCTTCCCCAATGTCACAGGCATTCAAATTCGAGAGGCCGCGGCTTTGGTCACGAGCGTGGTGTCCTCCATCGCCTCTGCCGCTTCGATCGGCGCGCTTGCCACGCTGATCACCGGATTTTTGATCCTGATCGGAGCCGCCGCAGCCAGCACGGCCCAGCGGGCCTATGAAAGCGCAATTTTAAAGACACTCGGGGCCACGCGGCGCGAAATCCTCACCTCTTTCGCCCTGCGCTCGGCCATGATCGGAGCGCTGGCCGCCGGCGTAGCCCTTGGCGCGGGGCTTCTGGGCGGCTGGGCCGTCAGCCATTTTGTATTTGAAAATAAATTTGAAGTCATCTGGACCAATGCCGCATTGGTGATCCTTGGCGGCATTGGCCTCACCTTGGTTACAGGCCTGCTCTTTGCCCTCGCTCCCCTGTCGCAATCGGCCGCAACTGAGCTCAGGCATCGAGATTGACGCCAGCGGGCAAAGTGTTTGGCTTGTCGCTTGGGTTGTGCAGAGGTCTTTCAAAGGATTTTCATCTGTGCGCTTTGGACAAAAGAATTCACCTCATCGCCTTAAGCCGCTATGGTCGCAGGCGGAACCAAAAGGTCAGAAGATGGGCGATATGCGCATTAAATATTCGGTGATTATACCAACCTACAATCGCGAGCCCCTGCTGGCAGAGGCGTTGCGGTCCGTCCAAGCTGCCCTGCCCGACTGTTCCGAAGTGATTGTCGTCAACGATGGCACAGAGTTTGAGCGGCGCACATGTGACCTGATTGAGACATTGGGCGCCGTGGCTGTAAAAACCAAAGGTGGGCTCGGCGCGGGCGCCGCGCGCAACATCGGCGCAGACTGCGCGCGCGGTCAATGGCTTTTGTTTTTGGATGATGATGATCTCATTGCCGCCGGATATTGGCAGGCGGTCGCCCACTATATCGACGCACATTTTCAATCCACTGATCTCGTCTATGGGTTTTGCCGCGCCAACCCCCAATCAGATCGCAGCGCAATGCAGCGCATCGCGGCAAGCCAGACTGTGTTTCATATTCGGCCGCAAGTGGGCACGTCTCTAAGGTCCAAAATTGCAGGATTGGGCCTCGGGTTTTGGGTGTCAAAAACCTTATTTCAAAAGGTTGGTGGCATTAACCCAGAGCTGCGCACAAATGAGGATACAGATTTTTGCCTCAAACTTCTGGGCGCTGGCGCGCGCTGCCACAACACCCCGTCACAGGGTGCGGTAATTTTTCAGGGCGATCACGGGAGAGCCGCCGCCAGCTCGACCACAAAACGCTACGGGCCGCGGCAACGCGCCCGATATTTCAAGCATATTTTGGACAGTCAGGCAGAAATTCTGGCAACAGACAGCAAGACCCAATCCTGGCTCTGGAAGCGGTATCTCAAGATGGAAGCGCGCGCCGGCGGAATGCAAGGCTATCAGTCCCTGCGCAAGGCGGCGGGACTGGCGGCAGGTCGCAAGCGCCTGCTCGCGGCCTATTGGGCGGTCTGGCGGGTTTTGGCAAAGCTGGACCGCCGCTAAGCGCCCAAACCACCTTAGCCCAACACAGCCCCGACCGCCTGCACGGTCGCCGCCACCACGATATCCGCCTCCGCATGGGTCAAACAAAACGGCGGTGCAAAACCCAGAATATCGCCTTGGGGCATGGCCCGCGCAATCACCTGGCTTTGCGCCAAAAGAGCAGCCGAGATCTGCGGGCCAATTTTCTCTGACGTATCAAAGAAAATTCGGTCATCTTTGTCTT
>Ga0233451_10000515_pt1 | contig 39120 bp, 37 predicted proteins | sample 011ome_29_FD_183052 | JGI IMG/M metagenome (GOLD analysis project Ga0233451, IMG submission 183052) | Coastal salt marsh microbial communities from the Groves Creek Marsh, Skidaway Island, Georgia - 011504CT (spades assembly) | ecosystem: Environmental > Aquatic > Marine > Intertidal zone >... | reverse complement strand
ATCAAATAATACTTTGTGCTTTAGCGAAAGCGTTAGTAGCCTCAACAAAACCTTTGACACTTCCGCAATCATATCTTGTACCTTCAAACTTGTAGGCAATTACCTTGCCTTGTTTGGCTAATGTCATCAGTGCATCGGTTATTTGAATTTCGCCATTTTTATCTGGTTGGGTGTTTTCAAGTACATCAAAAATCTCTGGCGTTAAGATGTATCTACCAATTATAGCGAGGTTGGTTGGCGCATCTTTCGGGGCTGGTTTTTCAATCATAGAGTTAATCCGGTAAGCATTACTAGAACCCTCTAACAGCTCGCCATCAATCACGCCATATTTATCGACTTCAGTCATCGGCACTTCTTCAATCGCAACGATACAACAATCAGGATGCTGCTCATAAAGCTTAGTCATTTGTGTCAGTACTGAATCATCGCTATTCGTACAAAGATCATCAGGCAAGATAACGGCAAACGGCTCATTGCCGATTAGAGGCTTGCCGGTGAAGATAGCATGACCCAAGCCAAGCATTTGTTGTTGCTCAATATAGGTAAATTCGCACTGCTCTGAGGCGTGGTTTACTTCATCAAGCAAGGATGCTTTGGCTGTGCCTTTAATGCTGGCTTCAATGTCTGCGTGCGGCTCAAAATGATTTTTAATGGCTTGTTTGTATTTACTAGTCACCATAGCCATAGTGGTCATACCCGCACTCATCGCTTCCTCTACACCGTATTGAATTAGCGGTTTGGTGAGTATTGGCAGCATTTCCTTAGGGATGGCTTTAGTGGCTGGAAAAAAGCGTGTGCCGTAACCTGCTACGGGGAATAAACATTTATTAATTACACTCATGATTTTTTTGAAAATTTCTTAGCTAAGTTAGTCTTTCCAGACTCGACTCCGGGCTGATCATAAGTATTAATTTGTAAAAATGCACCAATACAAGAGACTAAAAGTTGGTAGCTAAACATGATTTTAGCAATATTGTATTCGTCCATAGTACGAATAGAGATTACATCACAAGGGATATCATCTTGCTCTTGGATTGACTGAATAGTCGCGTCAGCTTGCATATTTAATAATTCGTTAAAACTATAGCCCTCTATGCGATCCCAGGCCAATTTATCAAATTTGCTAGAGGATTCTTTAGGAATAACACTTCCGTCTTTCAGGTCCTCGATTTTGATGAAAGTCACGGTCTTATCACGCACACCATCCATAATAAGCTGCAAAAAACTGTGTTGATCAACCGGACCAACCAGGCCGATTGGTGTAAGCGCTTGGCGAGTACCATTAACATTAATCTTGCCTAGGCTTTCCGCCCAAAGCTGAACATACCACTTATTAAAACTTTCCAATAATGACGAGTAAGAAAAAATAACGTTAATATTAAATCGACTTTTATTTTCGACCAAAAATCGCGCTTTTCTAATAATAGGCTTGTAGTAACCTGCTTGCTCAAAAAAACTATCGGCCACGCGCTTGCAACCATTCAACAAATTGTCAATATCAGCACCCACCATTGCCAATGGCACCAAACCTACCACACTAAATACTGAGAATCGGCCACCAACATTCTCAGCTAAATCAAAGGCTTTAATGTTGTTATCATTAGCGAATTGAGTAAGACTACTTTTTCTTTCAGAGATGATAGTACAGTTTGTACTGTTGATTTCAACTAGAGAATTTAGATATTTGAAAATACTAATGGTTTCAATGGTTTCACCAGATTTAGAAATTATTACAAACTGTGCATCTTTTAAATCAACTTTTTTTAGACAATGATTAATTTTGAGCGGATCAACTGTTTCCAAAAAAAGTAAATCTTTTGAGTAATTATTAGAGGGTAATAAAAACTCATAAATCGCTCTCGCGCCAAGGCTTGATCCTCCAATACCCAAAACAACAATGTGTTTTTTACTGATTGTTTTGGCGTAATTTTTAATCTCGGTAGTATCTTGATACGGCAGATTATAGTAGCCAATTTCTTCACGTTCAATTTTCAATCTTTCAAAAATTTCACTGTTAGATTTAATTTGATAGAAATTCTTACGGTATTGCATTAATAAGTATCCAATTTACTTTTGGTACAGTATATCTTCAATAGAACGTTATGGCTATTAATCAGCAAAACCATTTGGGTTTTTACTTTGCCATCGCCAAGTATCTTGGCACATCTCTTCTAATCCAGCTTGCGCTTCCCATCCAAATATATGCTTAGCATAAGCTGGGTCAGCATAACAAGTGGCAATATCACCTGGTCTTCTGTCAACTATCTGATATGGAATATTTTTATTAGATGCCTTTTCAAATGCTTTAACCATATCAAGCACCGAGTAGCCATTGCCCGTACCTAAATTAACTGTTAATATTTGCGACTTACTCTTTAGAGTTTGCAAAGCTTTAACATGACCTTTTGCCAAATCCACCACATGAATATAATCGCGCACACCTGTACCATCGGGGGTGCCGTAATCACCACCAAACACACTAAGCTTTGCTAATTTACCAACAGCCACTTGTGAAATATACGGAATTAGATTATTAGGAGTATCGTTTGGATCCTCGCCTATCATTCCACTCTTATGCGCCCCAACAGGATTAAAGTACCTAAGTAACGCTATATGCCAACTATCATCAGCAACAAACACATCTTGTAAAAATTCTTCAATCATTAATTTTGAACGACCGTACGGATTAGAAGCCGACAAAGGGAAATTCTCTTTAATTGGCACCGTATGTGGATCTCCATATACGGTGGCTGACGAACTAAACACAAAAGTCTTACAATTAAAATTACGCATCACCTCAGCCAAGACAAAAGTACCACCCACGTTGGTGTCATAATATTCAATCGGCTTTTCTACCGATTCGCCAACTGCTTTCAAGCCTGCAAAGTGAATCACGCCATCTATAGTGTGTTGTTCAAAAATCTGAGTGAGCGCTTCTTTGTTACGCACATCTGCCCGATAGAATGCAATACTCTGCTGAGCAATCTGTTCAGTACGTCTCAATGCTTCTAATGATGAATTGCAAAGGTTATCAACTACGACAACCTCGTAGCCTGCCTCAATTAATTCAATACAAGTGTGGGTACCAATATAGCCTGCACCACCTGTTACTAAAATTTTCATAGCGATTAAGTACGCACCCTCGAGCTAATGTAAAAATAGATGATTGTATAAACAACCATAAACATACACGCCCATCCTATTAATGCCAGCTTATCATTATACCAAAACACAGTAGGAATAATACTAACTAAGGATAATAGCCAAAAGAATGGGGATGTTTTACTGTTATTCATTATTTTGCTAGCTTTCGGGCTATTTGTGACGATAAGCTTATGAACCAACATATGCAAGTGAAGCCCATCTGGCTGGCTAGCAGGCGTACCATTAATAACTCTCTTTCTATAAACACTAAACAACAATTCATACATAGGATACATAAGTAGCCCTAAAACAAACCAATTAGACAATTCATCATGCCTACTAACAAACACCAGGCCTATCATTGAGAGCATAAAACCAACAAAATATGCACCACCATCACCCATAAATAATTTTCCAAATGGGAAATTAAGCAAAAAGAACCCTAGAAGGGACATAATCAAAAGTAAGTTTAGTTGCACTATCAAATCATCGCCCAACTGATGGGCGACGACTGCCATTGCAATTGAAACCAATATTGCATAGCCTGACATTAAACCGTTATAGCCATCAATCACATTTAGTGCGTTAACTGCACCACCTACTACCAACAGTGTAAACAATAAACCAATTATTAGATAAGATAACAACGCATCTATCCAATCAAAACTTAGCGAGTACACGCCAACATTCAAATAAAAGAAACTAACACTAAGAGAAAGAAAGATAAACAGTAATCGCCACAAAGGAGATACTTTGGCACTAAAGTCTTCAATCAGGCCAATAATAAACACAGGTGCAGAAACTATCAATATAGGTTGTAAAACACGTTGAGCCTCAATTGGCAATAAAAAACTACCTAAAACAAAACTCAAAAAAACTGCTAAGCCACCCACATGTGGAGTAGGCTCGTGATGAAACTTCTGCACTCCATCCAAATCATGCTGGTTTAAAAACCAATGCTTTTTGTATGCCAATATCACAATCAGAGCAGAAAAAATAAGAGAAAAAATTAAGGTGGTTAAAATTGAAAAATCTTGCATTACTCTTACCTTTGCCTAATCTTTCTATAAACAAAAGCAAAAATATCTTTAGGCATTAAACGTGCAGGAACGCGTATTGCCAAGTTTTTAAGGAAAACAACCGGAGATACAAACCCTATCTTCAAAAATTCATACTGTAATTTTATATCGTTAATAGCATATTGCAACCCACTTCTTCTTTCCAACAGCTTATGTCCTGCTCTCATACTTACTAGAGATTCTTGTATGTTGTAAAATATCGCGCCATTAACAATCATTTTTACCCATAAGTTATAGTCTTCTGTGAGTTCTGGATAATTACCAACACTGGTAACTGCCTCCTTCTTGTACATCGACGCTGGATGATTTACAGGGCATCTACTTTGTGCAAATTTAATGATTTCTTTGTTCTGTTCGGGTACCTTTCTATAGGATATTATTTCATTTTCATCACTTTCAAATTCACCAATCCAAGAACCACAAACATCAATATTCGAGTTTTTAAATACTGCTAACTGTTTCTCGAACCGATGAGGCAAAGCTACATCATCTGTATCCATTCTTGCAACCAACCCATGAGAACACGCTGATAGGCCAACATTCAAAGAATTGCCTAAACTCCCACCCACTTTTAAGGGTAGAGTTTTAAACGCATCGCCTATTTGACCTTGCCATTTTTCAATGACTTGATAAAGTTCACCGGTGAGCAATCCATTTTGTACCAAAACTATTTCATCAGGCTTGACACTTTGCTCATCCCAAATACTTTGCATTGTCCTATCAAAATATGCTGGCTTTTCTTTGTAGTAAGTAGACATTAGTACAGAAAACTTCATCAGACTTCATTCTTTAATTTATGCACATAACGACTAAGAGCCTCTGACCACTCTCCCATCACATTTAAACCTAACAAATCTAATTTCTTATTAATAGCCGACTCATTATGTGACACAGGCGCAACCCTATTAAACATACCCTCTGGGGCAACAACCACCTTGCACTTTATTCCAAATAATTCCACAATTTTTTGAACGTAATCATACCTAGAAATATTCACAGCCTTATTCACGCAATTAAAGACTCCGGTCTGCTGATGCTCAATCAAAATCTTGATTTGTTCAATAAGATCTATCACATAAGTCGGATTTCCAATTTGAGAATCATCGGAATATATTTTATCTTTACCACTCGCTTCTAAAAACCGCTTATAAACAAAATTCTTACTATGAGCCCTTCCTCCACCATACAACCAGCCCGCTCTCAAAATCAAATACTTATCTAAATGACTTTGCACAATTTTCTCACTCTCATATTTTGACTTGTGATGTACAGTAGTAGGATCCACTGCATCAAGTTCAATATAGGCGCCATTCTTATGCGAACCATACACACCCGTGCTAGATACATAAATGAACAAAACTTCTTTCCCAACGCAATAATCAACTAAATTCTGCACCCCTGTTGTATTGACCGCATATGCTTTATCAGCATCCTTCTCACAAGCTTCAACATCGGTATAAGCTGCCGTATGAATGATAATATTTGGCTGTTCTTGATTTAATCTATCAGTAACTAATGCCAAGTCAGTAATATCAAAATCACGCCCACAACCTACCAAGCCCTCATAACCCAACGAATCCATCAAACCAGAGCCGAACATACCATCCGCCCCCGTAATTAGAATTTTCTTACCACTCATAACTAATTTCTTGCAAATCAATATTTACAGATTCACTCGGATCATGTTCAATAGATGCCAAGTTTAAAAGCATACTATCCTCTTTTAAACCTCTAAATGCCAGCCACAAATTTGGCTTTACTGTCAATCTCTGATAATTGTCTTGAGACAATGCAACATTAAAAAAAGATTCAGAATTTTTATCATAAACTACAAACTCTATTTCACCTCTAGCAACTACTAGATTCAAAGTCATTTTAGTATGCTTTTTCCAGCCTTTAATATCGCTTTGATGAACAGTAGAAAAATACGCCTCCCCAAAACCATCAAATCCCTTATCGCTTTTTTTCATTGCATGGAATATATCACCCTTAGGATTATATATCTGTTTAAGAGGTGTTAAAATTATACCGTCCACTCTAAACCTTTATTATTAGCTATGTTTTCATACTCCACTATTTGTTCTAGCGTCTTATCAAACATATTTATTTTTAAATGATAAAAATCATAGTACCACTTACTGGTAAATTTAATTACCTCCTGGTAGTCCAAATTTGCTTGCCATTTCATAAAGAATAAGGGTTTATCGCAATTAAGTTTTAACAATCCAGCTTCATGGAATGATATATTACCCGTTACTGTAAACGCATCATTCACATTATTGAAATTCCAATACTTACTTAAATCTTCTAGTAATCGCTTTACTGTATGATTTTGTTCCGCTTTCGGTCCAAAATTAAATGCCTCACCGTGTAGACTTTTATCCGTATGAAGCGCCTTAGCTAAATTCAAATATCCACTCAAAGGCTCTAACACATGCTGCCAAGGTCGTGTCGCCTCAGGACTACGTATTTCTACACTTTCCCCTTCACTCCATGCTTTCATGCAATCAACCACAATTCTATCTTTTGCCCAATCACCACCACCAATAACATTGCCCGCTCTACCAATCGCAATCTTAATATTTGACTTTGGACCTTTAAAGAAAGAATGAAAATAAGATTTAATGATAAGTTCCGCAGCTCCTTTACTGCCACTATAAATATCTTTACCGCCCATCTTGTCGTCTTCTTTATAGCCCCAAACCTGTTCGACATTATCATAAGCCTTGTCACTGGTAATAATAACTGCTGTGCACTTATGATTTGACTCTTTAAGTGCTTCAAGTATATTAGCTGTGCCCATTACATTTGATGACACTGTATCTATCGGGCTTGTGTAAGAAGTAGAAACAATTGCCTGCGCTGCTAAATGAAATAAAAAATCCGGCCTCTCACTTGCTATAATCTTTGTCATTTTTTCTAAATCTCTAATGTCTTCCTGATAATGCATAATCTTACTTTGTAGCTCAAGCACTTCAAACATAGAAGGCTGTGTTGGTATATCTTTGGACACGCCTACAACTTCTGCCCCCAGCTTCAACAACCAAGTCACCAACCAAGCGCCTTTAAACCCAGTATGCCCAGTCACTAAAACTTTTTTATCTTTATAGATATTACTAAACATTAGTTAATTCCACACTTTCCAAGGTGCATTACCCTTGGCCCACAGTTCATTTAATTTATGTTTATCTCTTAATGTATCCATCGGCATCCAAAAACTATCATGCTTATATGTAAATATCTCACCATCCTTAGCAAGACTCTTCAGTGGTTCTTGCTCAAAAACAGTAGCATCTCCACCTGCAATATAGTCAAACACTTTAGGCTCACATACAAAATATCCAGCATTAATCCAACTACCATCACCCTTAGGCTTTTCTTGGAACTCTATTACTTGATCATTACTATCAATATTCAATGCACCAAATCGTCCATCTGGCTGAGCCGATGTCATTGTTATCGCCTTCCCATGTGACTTATGAAACGCAACTAACTCTGTAATATTAATATCAGCAACTCCATCACCATAAGTCAACATAAATGGCTTGTTACCAATAAAATCTTGAGCCCTTTTAATCCTACCGCCTGTCATACTATTTAATCCAGTATCAAGTAAAGTTACTTTCCAAGGTTCACTAGAATTATTATGCACCTCCATCTGCCCATTTGACATGTCTATCGTCACATCACTTTGATGTAAAAAGTAATTGGCAAAATACTCCTTAATATAATAACCCTTATACCCTAGTAAAATTACAAAATCATTAAACCCATATTGAGAATAAATTTTCATTATATGCCACAAAATAGGCTTCCCGCCTATCTCGAGCATAGGTTTCGGTCTGTCACCCGTCTCTTCACTCAGCCTTGTGCCAAAGCCACCTGCTAATAACAATATTTTCACTTTTTAATCCTTTTGTAAAACAAATATTTTACGTACTTCTACACTTGCATTTTTATATATCCTACTTTAAAGTAGTGTTATAAATATCTATCAAATAAAAAATAATAATTATTCGTGCTTATATTTTCTTCCAGATTGAATTTCATTCAAATTTCTTGGAAATCTAGGTGTAATGTATACAACCCAATAAAAAACAACTTTAAGAAACCAATAAGCCCTAAACACATGATGAAACATTTTATAAAAATACCTAACTCTTTTGCTTGTTTTACTTAAAACAATTGGATCAACAAATCCAGCATACTTAGTAAAACAAATTATTTTTTCTTTGATTTGCTCTTCATTAGGTTTTTGATAACTTTTAAAGCCTAAATGCTCACCTTGATAAGCTTGATTAGCTCTACAGATATAATAATAAGGCTTGACCAATGATGCATGACCTGGCACCATCTTAAAATTTTTCATTACGAATAAATCTTGTCGGTAAATTGCTAAAGCAGTATCAACAGGTGCAATAACCATATCACCTATCATTGGGCCTTTTATATAACTCAACTCTTCCTTGTAAATTTTACTAAACTCCTCCTTCCCTTTAGTAAATTCAAGGTCGTCAAGTGCCAAGCCCAGTTTGCCAATAATTACATTATTATCCATCTTTTGCTTTAAATACTCCAACCAACAGACTTGCTTAATTGGTTTTGGAACTACGATATCGCCATCAGTAAGAACCATATATTCCGATGATAAATTTCCTCTAGTATTAATAACATCAATTGCCCTGTTAAAGCCTAATGGCCATTCATTTTTTTTATTTAAAATTACGTAGGCTACTCCCGACTCCCTATAACTTTCCAATAACATCTTCTGTTTATCAAAATTAGAGCAGTTATCAACAATGAACAACTCGTAAGGGTATTTTGTTCTCTTTATAATTGAGTTGACAGTTTTCTCTAAAAAATCAGGCTCATCTTTTGTCAATACAACAATTGCAATGGGTATGTTCATATAATTAAAATAGCATATCAAATATTTTTAATAATGTGACCCGAGTTTTTAATAATGTGACCCGAGTTTTTAATAATGTCTTTTGCGTTTTCACCTTCGTTAAACAGCAAATCCAATGTACTCAATCCTGATTGGAAAAAATCGGCCCGATACATAGGCGGTGTATATTTATGCACTAATAATTCTATGTTATTTTCCTTAAAACTATCCAAATTAAGATAGTCCAGTCCAGAAGGGCCACTAATATAAGCCTTAGCCTTTAAATTTACACATATGTCTAAGATTAAATCTGATTTACCACTATCAATATTTAACTCACTAGAGTTAATAGTTTTTGTGCTTATCTCTAATTTATCACGAAAAAAATTAATAATATCTATATTTAAATCCACCAAATATTCATGCTGCTTATTAATGATTGACTCAAACTCTTTATAATACTTATCGTAATATACTGTTCTTCTATATGAAGCATGTATCAATGCTAAATATTTTTTAGACCAATCGCTTGTAATTTTTTTTTCCTTTATTGTTTCCAACATAGACCCCGACTGGGGAACAGTTACCCACGCCACCTTTCTTCCATTAACTATTTTATTTCTATTTTGAAAATAGTTTTTTCTATATTGGACATGATCTAAATATACATATAAATCAGCACACATCATCTTATGAAAAAAACCCGTCCATGGCAAATGCTCCGGTTGATGAATGGTTACAATCATATTCTTGAGAAAAATTGTGAGAACGCCTCTGCATAATCACATCGTGCTTCTATGCCTCTGTATTGTGCCCACTTAATCAGTCCGCTTTTGGATAAATAATTACCCTCTTCTCTAATTTGAGATGGGAACAATTCTTCAAATAATTGACATTTTTCCTCCGCCAACTCTTTGGTAAGCTCAACATAAGTATTTGCCCTAAAAGTCTCTGGATACGGATCATGCACATAAGTAGGATTCTCTAAAACATATATTAGTTCGGGCGACGTGGTAAACGTTGGCCTAGTAGCAGCAATAACTGATTCATATACAATAGTATGGTCATGATGAAAAGATGGGCCCATAATCATTAAAATATCAGGCTTTACTTGCAAAATAGCATTTTCAATTAATTTTACTAATTTAGACTTTGAAAGTGTATCAAGCCTACCCTCCATATCCAAAGGAAATTTCAGTTCATCTTGCTTAGGAGTAACAAACTCTCCACCAAAATATTCTACATATTTTTTATATTCATTAATTCTTGTTTCTCTAGAAACATGCCCATGATATAAATTTAAATCAGAGGCGCAAACTAAACAAAAATTTAAATCAAATTTATTTTTATTTTTCAATAAAAATCCTCCACAAGAGATAATACTATCGTCACTATGCGGCTCAATAATTAGTAGTTTCTTTTTCATATTTAATTTTTCTTATTTGTAAAATATTTATGTATTGTGCACTAATAGCGCACTAACACCTCTCTTTTAACACGCCCTATAAGTAAAGTTAAAAGACTTATTGGGTGCTGAATAGCGATTTTTATAGCGCCAGTTATTTTAAACAAAATTCCAATCTCAGCATACCGAACCTCGCAAAAATCACAGCGTATCTTTACGAGTTGCCATAATTTTTCTTTATCTTTACTAAATTTCTGAATAGTAAATATATGTAGTTTTAATAAATTCTGAAAATTACGGCAATATAATTCTGAATCTGCAGATAAATTTGAATCGCTAAATATACAAATAGCCAATGGTTTAGATAAAAACTTAAATTTTGCTTCTAATTTTGCCAAATTAAGCCATAAATCATAATCTTCAACGATTGCAATATCATCTGATTCATTGAAAATTAAATCATTATCTCTTAAAAAATTTGTTCTAACTGAAGTGGACGAAGTTGACAATCTATTTCCAAAAATCAACATATCTTTATACATATGTTTTGATGCTGGCCCACACTTGGCAATACCTTTATAGCCACTATCGCCTTCAAATAATATATTTTCATTATGGCAAATAACATCTAAATATTCATTCTGTATGGCCTGATAAACATCACCCAACTTACTCTCCAGCCACTCATCATCTGAATCAAGAAAACAAATCCATTCACCTTTTGCTAACGATATACCTTTATTTCTAGGGCTTGCAGGTGAGCCGCTACCATCTTGATAATGATAAATCAGCCTATCATCTTGATAATGCTGTTTTAAGCACAATTCTGTTTTATCTGTTGATCCATTATCAACAATAATCAATTCAAAATCATTAAAAGTTTGCTTAAATACGCTATCAACAGACCTTGGCAGAATGTGTTCTCGATTATAAGTAGGAATAATAACTGAGAAAAAAGGATTAGCACTACTCATATCAACCTACCCAAACTCTAATTTACAAAATTTAAGAACCTCATCAATAGATGAAGTTAAGCTGTTACCAGGCTTATATTTTATTTTATTTGTAAGTTTATCCACATTATATCTTAAGGGTATGCTAGGCTTGTCATCTGTCATAGGGTAAATTAATTCTGGAAAATAACCATATAATACTTCGCAACGCCTAGCAACTAATTGTGCAACTTTAAGCAGGCTTGATGAGTCTCCACTGCCAAGGTTGTACACTGGAAAATCTGAATCAGGCTTGTTGTCTAAAAAATATCCAACCACTTTGTGTACCGATGACATCGCAATAAAATCTCTTTCACTGTTTGGATCTGAGTTGATAATAATACGCCGACCAACAACCGCTTGCCTGCACGCATCATTTACAAATAGCATCCAACAATCATTTTCTTTGAGTAAGGGCGCTCCAACAGTATTTGATAGTCTAATAATATCACCTTTTATTTTATTGCTAGCAAGCGCCTCTAGTAAAAAATCCTCAGCAAGGCGATGAGATATTGAATATGGATGGGTCGGCTTTAACAACATGACTTCACTAATATCTCCAATTAAAGGCGACCCATAAACATGCGCAGTGGAAAAGTATAAAAAATACTCAACATTATTACTAACACTTGCCTGAATTAAATTAAACGTTCCAATGCCATTAATCTCAGTAGCAAGTTTCGGATTTTTTTGACTTAACTGTGCATTAATTGAGGCCAAATGAATAACATAATCAACATTACCACACACACTATTTAGTAACTTTACATTATTCAAGTCAATAAAACTTAATGAACATCCGGTCAATATCTTAGGAAGTTTTGCTGATTTTCTACTCGAGCCGATAACAACCTTAAAACCAGTGCTTTTCAAAAACAAACACAAGCGTGCACCTAAATATCCAAGCCCTCCAGTAACTAATATTGTTTTTTTTTTCATCTCTATTTTAAAATATTTTAGTTATCGCCTCAAAGGTTTGTACACTCATATACCAATTCAAATACAGGTTAGGCTTTAAATGTATTGTTAACAGTAAAAATTATTATAGATGATAAATATAGTTTTATAAAAAATCTTTAAATTTAGCCTTATTTAACGAGACCAACTTAAAAATTCATACTTATCACGTCTTATCTTTTTCACTAAAAAACTAATTTCAAGAAATTATCAATATCTTAACTTTCTTAAATAAAATATCGCCTGGTCACCTTGTTTCGATTTATTTAATTCTTTAGTACGTTTGTCAAAAATACGTCTTTCTTTTTTTGAAAAAAGTGATTTTTCTGAATAACTTTCTTCTAAGGGCATATCTTTCAGATACAATTCACTCCCAATAAATTGAAAAGAAGTTGCATCATAAACCACTTTGTACACCTCTAACCCGGCCTGAGCGGCCAAAATATTCATACTCTTAACAGAATGAAGATAAAAATGTCTAGGTGCATCAAGTTGAACCCAATTCACCCCATAGTGCTCCCAAGCATAGCAAGGCACTACAGGTATCCTTATTACACAACATCCATCAGACTCTATCAAATTAAAAACTGTATTCAATGTCTCAGCCGGATCAGAAATATGCTCAAAAGAATGATGAAACATTATTACATCCCATTTACCTTGAACACTGTGGACTTCTGTTTTTTGAATTTTTAATCCATTCTCATATTGAATATCCTTTTCATTAAAAGGATCGACACCCAAAAGAGTATGCACTCCAATATCTTTCAAAGAGTGTAGTAAGTCTCCTGATCCACACCCCACATCAAGAATACTTGTATTTTTTTTTACTGAGAGAAAATTTAGTGTGCGCAAATTTAAATTTGGACTTACTGCATATAAGAATTTCCCAAGAATTCCCGTTTTCCAAAGCGCGTATCTATCTCTAAATACCTTTAATATAAATTTAATTTTATGTCTAGGGGGTGCTACTTGATATGAATAATAATTATTAGGATAATAATTAGATATATCTTCAGGAAAGCTTTCGATTTGTAAACACTCGCACTCTGCACATTGAAAGTAATAAAAGCTGTCTCGATATCCATACATCATTTCTTTCGCCTTGTGCGCCTTGTTTTCTTTTTCGTTACCGCAAATTCTACATTTCATAATTGACACCTAAAGCTGTATTGATTATTTTTTACAGAGTCTTTGACTTTTCCAACTTCTATTAACAATTGCCAAAATATAATATTTAAATATTCCAAATAAAATATAACTATTTATTTTAAAAGATTTTTTCCAAAAAATTGGCAAAGTAAAAGTAGTTTTTAAAACTCCAACGACAATGGTTCGAAGAATATATATACCCATTAAAAAAAATCTTTTATAGCCGCTCGTCAAACAGTAAATATAATTATGCGCTGAAATAACACCCTCTAATCTTGTGATTCTATTAGTTTTAATGTTGCTATTAGTCGTACCTCCATCAATATGGTTTATACTGACATTTCTTAATAGTGCTATTTTTTTACCAAGCTGAGCAACCCTATGGCACAAATCCAATTCTTCATAATACATCCAATACCTATCATCTGCAAAACCATTAATACTCTTAAAAACATTATGATTGATTAAAATTGCAGAACCAACAACCCAATCTGTATACCAAATTTCCTTCCTTGTATCAAATCTATCTAGTAACTGTTTTTTATTAACTCTTCTATACACCTTGTCGATATAACCTATCAAAAACCAAGGGCTTAAAAGCAATTCTTCTGGAAAAATACCTGTTGGAATAATGTTTCTACACCCACAAATTCCAATATTCTTATCATTTTCTAAAGTCTCAAGCATTTTATCAATTGCTGTTGTTTTATTTAGCTCCGTATCTGGATTTAAAAATAATAAATATTCGCCATTAGCAATACTTGCACCAAGATTACAGCCACTAGAAAACCCACAATTATCAATATTTTGAATAAATTTTATATGTGGATATTTTTTTGAAAAGCTATTAAAATCCCTCTTATTGCCATCATTGTTAGCAATAATTATCTCATAATCAACTTTAGGTGGATATTTTACAAATGAGTTTAAACAATCCTTAATAGTGCCAAGGGAGTTGTAATTTAATATCACTATCGATAGATTTTTCATCTTAATTTCAAACTCTAAAGTCTTTAATAATTTTTAAATAATCAATATTTTGAAGATGAATTCCGTCGTATATATCGTCTTCATCTAATTCAATATACTCTTTATTAATAATAGCGCTCCTTAAATCAGTTACACTGCGTGAAATTTGATTTTCATTTAATATTACTGCATTACGAATAAAATCATCGGACATTCCAAGAGTTTTCGGCTCATATACATAAAAAGGCACCTTTGCATGAACAGACTCGATAATTGCTGTACCAAGATATCCTACAATAATCCTACTATCAGGGAGATATTCAAACAATTCTCCAAAGATAAACTCTACATTTGAATGATTAAACTTATCTATTAAATACTTCATAAATTTCAGCTCTGTATGTCGCCCCTCTTGAGACCCTCCATCTTTAATTTTTATTTGTATTTCTAAAAAACCTAAACTTATTAACACTTCTATAACTTCAAATACATATTTATATCTTTGATCGTCCATACAACTTGGCTTATAAATCATTCCATGAGGAAACATAATAATGGCCTTATTACGCTCAATTCTTAGATCACTAGATTTGTGAATAGAAATAATTGGGGGGGATATTTTCAAGGTTTTTATAGGTAAGCCATGAAAAACATTTTTGTAAACTCTATCCACATCGCTTCCCATTACCGCACAATAATCAAACATTTGTACCTTCCCATTTTTATCCTTTGGGAAATGATACTTATCAAAATAAAAATTATATCCATCTTGAATCATTAAAGTTGGTATCTTCTTTGATTTAGCAATTCCATAAATTGTTTGATAAAAAGAATGTGCAGATCCAGGCACAATAATCATAGATGGTGAATAATATGAAAACATTTCCCGATAAGAGCAATAAGTTCTTATAAGATTATCTCTTGATGCTTCATATTCTTTATCAATAACATAAATGCAAAGAGTTGCTAAATCGTTTTCAACTTCATTATTAAAGTTAAACGCACCTAACACCCTATATATATTATTTCTAATAAGCTCAAAATCCAACTCTTTTTGAAAATTGATTTTCGCCTGTTCAAGATATTTTTCACTTTTAGTGAGGCAAAATGTATGCAAGGGGTTAAATTTATTGATGTTCAAACAGTCAGGGTTCTCCACTTTTTTAAAAGTCCAATCATTAACGACCAATACCTTATTACAAAGATATTTTGTAATAAAATTTTGAAAAAATCTTAATGGTTTGGAAAAATATTTGTGAACTGGAGGTGGTTCTATCTTAACCTCTGTAGCTTCACTTGTGTGAAGCTCATGAGAATTATCACTATGAAAAAAATCAATTTTATTTGCGAATAACTGTGCCACTAAATTTAAATCTTCTGGAATTTTTTCAGAAACTATTAATTTTTTATATTTATCTAAATATTGTTTAAATGCAAAATAATAACGTACTACATTTGACAGTTTAATTGTTAAATGAGTTTGTAAAACTGCTCCAAGCATCACCTCATGCTTGCTAACAACATCTCTTCCTATATTATCTCTATACCAATTTGCAGCAAGCTCCCCAACAAGACTATCATCAATATTATCCATACAAGATTCAAAAAAATAATCCAATTCAATCGATTCATTCATTTGAATAATCGTATAAAAACAGGCTATTCCAGTTAAATTATTATTATTATTTAATATCTCTATATCTTGATTTGAGGTAAGTAACAAGCCATTCATAAAGTTTGTCCTTCTACTATTTTATTAGAAAATACCCTGCACTCTGTTTATTACAAGGTAAATCCATCATCAATAATGATATTTTGTCCATTCACATATTGACTTAAGTCACTTAATAGGTATATCAGCGTTCCATTTAGATCATCTTTATCTAACATTCCTTTATTAGAGCATTTAGCTTTATATGCATTTAGAAATAATTCTGGCTGATTATCAAGAACGCCACCAGGGCTCAAGGCGTTAACTCGAATATTCATACCTTTAAAGTACTTTGCCATATATTTGGTTAAGTGTATTTGACCTGATTTAATAGCTGAATACTCTACTGGAACAGTCATAGATGTGTTTTCATATATTTCAAATTTAGGGGTGGCAACTCCATAAATGGAGGAAATATTTACCATATTTCCATAGCCTTGTTTACTAAAATATTTAGCATATTGCTGGGAAGTTAAGAAATACCCTCCCAAATTAAGCCCTGTATTTTCAATAAAGTCAGTATAACCCACATCAAAAAAATGCCTGCCATAATTAGCATTTCTAGGATAAGCATTATTGACCAACGCATCTATCTTTCCATATTTTTTATCTAAAAATTTTATTGAGGCAATCAATGATATTTTAGAAGTGACATCTAACTCAACAAAATCGATATTCTTTGTATCTAATTTTAAGCTAAGATCTTTCTTAGCTAAACAACCCAAATTGGAGTCTACATCAGCAATAATTGCAATTCCGCCTTCATTAATAATTGCCTCAACAAATGAGAGGCCAATCAAACCTGCGCCACCGGTAACGACAATAACTTTATCTTTTAAATTATTCACTGCAATCCTATTTAAATTATTTCTTTATAAAACTTTGTTCTTCTATCTTGTGTTGTGTTAAATTGAGCTTTAAACAACTTTGTCCAATTTAAATCAACAGAAAAAATATTCATCAAGCTATATGTGTAAATAGGAGAAAGAGATTCGCCATTCGCATTAAGAATCAATGAGCTCTCTTTATATTCTAAGTTATTCCCATCTAGTCCCGTTCTATTGACACCAATACAGAATAACTGATTTTCTATTGCGCGTGCTTTTAACAATGAATGCCAGTGGTTTATACGCCTTTTTGGCCAATTTGCAATATTAATAATAAGGTCGCTAGTATTCCCGAGTGCACTATACAGCTCAGGAAACCTGAGATCATAACAAATAGATAGTCCAATAGTACAACCCTTAAACTCCGTTAATCCAATTTTATCACCACCTTGATAAGCTTCATCTTCGCCAGAAAAAGAAAAAGGATGTATTTTTATATATTGCATGATCATTTTTCCATTTCTATCAACAAAAATTAAATTATTTGTTGCTTTGTTATTATTTAGAAAAACAACGCCAAAAATAATTGCAATTTGATATGTTTTAGCTAGTTTTTGAAAATATTTAACACTAGCTGATGACTCTTTTTTTTCACCAATAAGCTCAATATTCATAGAGAATCCTGTTAAAGTCATTTCCGGAAAAATAATAAGATCAGCTTTATTATTCGAAGCTTCTTCTATATAAATCTCACACTCCTTGATATTTAATTCTTTATTCTCCCATACCTGATTCAAAGATACTAATGCAATATTCATTTAGTTATATTTCCTAAATACTGGCTTAATAGCATCGCCTTCAAGATATACTTGAAAACCTTCGTTAACCGCTTTTTTGTAAACTTTAAACACATTTTCTAGAGCTTTCTTTGTTATCTCTAGCTCAGTGTTTCCATGACTGTAACTTAAGGCAATCCATGGCATTAAAACACCATTTTTTATCATTTCTTGTGAGAATAAAGTTCTTAATCCTAAAGAATTTTTGCCATATTTATCAAAAGTAAGATAATAAGGACTGCACTCTATGCCACCTGCAATAAAGTTTTTCTCAAGTCCAAATTCTTTTGCTATACCGTTCATGAGATCTATAAGATTTTTTCCATAAGCCCATATATGGTTTATAACATCATTTTCTTTTAAAAATTTTACAGTTGCTACAAATGCACCTAAACCGTTCATTTCTGCACCATGTGTAGTTGAAAGTAGGAATAACCTCTCCTGGCCTTCTTTTTCTATAGATCCTAACTCCATAATCTCCCTCTTTCCTGCGACAGCAGCAACTGAGAAGCCATTGGCCATAGCCTTTCCAAAGGTGCAAAGATCAGCTTTAATATTATAATAAGCCTGCGCCCCCTTTAAATCCCATCTAAAGCCTGTAATCATCTCATCCAATATGAAAACAGCTCCATTTTTATGACAAAGATCCTTAACCTTGTGTAAAAAATTATTTTTAGGATGCTCTGTAGCAGCAGGCTCTAAAATAACACATGAAACTTCATTAGGGAATTTATCGAATAATTTTTCAAGTGACGAAATATCATTGTAACTAAATAATTTTGTTTCATTAATTTTATTATTCGGTATGCCTTTTGTCATTGGCGTTGAGCCGATAAACCAATCGTCATAACTAAAAAATGGATGATCTGCACACCTAGCAATTAAATTACGACCAGTATATGCTCTACTTAATTTAATAGCGGCAGTAGTTGCTGTAGATCCATTTTTGGTAAATTTAACCATATCAACGCTGTCAATTAAATCTATCAGTAACTCTGCAGCCTCCAGCTCTATCAAACTAGCTCTAGTTAAATTATTTCCAAATTCCATCTGCTTGTAGGCGGCTTTATTCACTTCCATATTTGCATAGCCTAGATTGACTGCACGTAAAGCCATTCCATAGTCAAGAAACTTATTTTCATTTTCATCATAAATATAAGAATCTTTTCCACGTTTTAAAATCTGAGGAGAATTTAAAGGGTATTGATCATATCCACGAGAATAGGTGTGCGCACCCCCAGGTATTGCTTTTAACAAACGATCTTTATAATTACTCATACTTTTCTTGCTCCTCTATTCTTTGTGCATAATCATCCATACGAAATCCATTTATTTCAAAAAGTTTATTTTCTAAATAGGTATCTATTATTTGCGCCGTTAAATATCTCTTATAGTTACCCCCTATCAGATTAATTAACTCAACAAACATTTGTAAGTCCTCTTTATAATCAATGGTCAATCTTACTTTCTTTTTTTCGTGCTTTGACATATTGATAATTGTTTTTATATTGGGCAAGTTTTTAACAAAACTACCCCAGACCTCTAACTCCTTTAAGGTCTTATTTTCATTAATATACTTAATTGCATTGAATGTCATTCCGTAGCCAAAAATTCCGTCAATATAGTCTGAATTATCAACAAATTTATTTTCACTTTTATTCATTTGTTGTAATGTACTCTGCATTAACTCAATATCAATAAAAGGCTCATCTCCATAAACAATGTAGAATTTATCAATATTGAACTCTTTTGCAGCCTGATAATATCTTTCTAATACGTCTTCTTCCGATCCTCTATAACAATTAATTGAATTTTGAATTGCATAATTAACTAAGTCATCATCCTGTTTACTTGTTGATGTACACAATATTATTTTTATATCTGAATTAGCCTGTATTCTATTTACTAAATACTGAATTACAGGGATGCCGTCAACATCTAACAAGACCTTTCTTTTTAGTCGCGTAGATTTTAAACGGGCCGTTAAAAATACTGCATTCACACCACATCCTTTATTTGCAATCCTTCGTCTTTATTCACATCTCTTATTAGCCTCTTGCCAATAATATTATCTTTGTTTTCTAATTGCTCTCCATAGTCAGATCTTTTAAACATAACGTCAGAATCTAAAATAGTCGCACCTTTACTAATATCTTTTATTGCAACTAATTTCTTTCTTACAACATCCCTATACTTAACATACGAATCATTAATTAAATAGCCTAAAGAGCCATCACCAAGCGCCTCTTTAGACACCCTAATAAAATCAACAAACTTTTTAAACTGCTCTATACCTAAAGCTGCTTCATAGTCTTCCAGCTTTTCTTTGCGATCTGTTGTAATATGCTTTTCAATTGATGTTATTCCATAGGATAGTGCTAAAGCAGGTAAATAAATTGAATTTACATCGTCACCATCAATATGATCTGCCAAGCCAAAAGTGATATTAGGATTGTTAAAATGCTGACGTAATGCTTCAATAGAAGCGATATTTAATTGATCTATTGGTGTTGGATACATTTGTATCCCAACTAAGAGGTTCATTTTTGCCGAACTGTCGATAGACAAGATAAACTCAACGATTGTTTCTATTTCTGTCAAGGTTGCGCCGCCAACTCTAAGAACCAAATCATTATTTTCTTTAACCATTTGCTGAATTAAGTCGAATTCTAAAAATATTGCAGATGCAACAACATATTTTTTTACATTTAGTTTTTTACTAAATTCAAAGCTTGGAATATCATTACACATCACAACTAGATCTACACCCAAATCATCTGCAACTTTTCCAAATTTTAACCAATCTTCATCAGGCATATTGATTTGATCTAGGAATTCATAAATAGGAATACTCTCATCAGCACTATCTGATAATGTCTGTCCTGCAGTACACTTGTAGTCTTTCACCATATAATCAGCCATGCTTGTTATGTGTATCCCCACAGCGTCACCACCAGACTCTTTAATACCATTAAGTATCTGAATTGCCTTCTCATAATCCCCAGTATATCCCCATGCCATTTCAGCAATAATATATGTCTTTTTCATAATTCCTTCTATTTAATTTTGTTAATAAAAAAAAGAACTAAACTCTCTGTTAGCTCTCTCATAGTCAGCCACTATGCCAATATCTAGCCAATACTCTCGTATAGGAAAAGATATGCACTTTAAGTTTTTATCAATTACTTTCTCAAAAAGTGTTGGCATATCAAAAAACTCATTTTCTGGCACAAAATTCAAAACTTGGGCGTCTAGTATATATACTCCAGCGTTGACATAAAAACTATGCACTGGCTTTTCTACAATACTTTTAATATTCACACCCTTTAAATTTACAACACCATAAGGCACCTGAAAATCATATTCTCTCACCCCCATAGTGGCTACCGAGCTATTTTCAACATGGTAGTCCATCATATGTTCAAAATTTATATTGGTAAGTAAATCTCCATTCATCACAAAAAATGGCTCACTCAATAATTCACGCATAAAATTTAGTGCGCCAGCTGTGCCCATTCGCTTATCTTCGTGAATATATTTGATACTCACTCCAAAGTTTGAGCCATCTCCAAAATAGTTTTCTATAATTTCTGACTTATAACTAACACTGAGAATAATTTCTGTAAACCCATATTTTTTAAAACCTAATATTATGCTTTCAAGTAGAGGCTTACCCCCAACCTTTAACATCGGTTTTGGGGTTTCATTAGTAAGGGGTCTTAGTCTTGTGCCAAGCCCTCCCGTCATTAATACCACTTTACTTCTTTTATATTTAGGCTTTAAAAGCTCATCAATTTCCTCTATACCTATAAGCTTTCCTTTACTATCTACAATGGGTATTTGATAAAGTTTTTTGTCTACTGCTATTTCAAGTATCTTTTCTTTTGAGTCATCAATTTTACAAACTGTTGGTGTTTTAAAAATGACTAAATCTATCGTATCATCTAATGAAAGGTTATTTAAAATACCCCTCCTTATGTCGCCATCTGTAACAGTACCCACAAGTTTTTCATTTTCATCCACCACAACGCCTATCTTTATGGCGCCGCTATCTATGATTTTCAGCGCCTCTCTTATTGTAGATCCTGGGCTTAGTAAAATATCTTTGTAGTTTCTCATTGAATCTCTTTTAAAAGCACAAAACTCTCTGCATAGTCACATCCACAAGTAGCGCCTCTTAATGTTCCTAGTGCCCTAATGTTTCTTTCGCTTCTTGGAAACGGATGTTCGCCCATTTCGCTTTCAAATACTTTCATAATTTCAATTTTTTTATCCATATTATTACTTATATCAATAAACACATTTGGTACAAAGCTATCCTCTTTTGTACTTAGCGCAAATTCTGTCTCGCTTAAAGTTTCCATCATATAAATTTTCTTAATAAAAGGATAACGAAAGGTTTTTGTGCAACTATATGCCGCATCAAAAATATATTTATGATCACTATGAACATCACCCTTAAAAGGTAAATAAATGATATTTGGCTTTACTTTGTTAATAATGGATGAAATTTTGGAAATTAAATCGCTCATGCTATATTCATCTATTTTTGTGGTTGACAACCCCAATCTATTGACCGAACTGAACCTAAATAATTCTTTGACTTTGTCAATCTCCTCCCCCCTCTTTTCAACAGTAGTCTTTTCAAATCCTTCTGATTCTTTTATGTCTGTTGCAATAAGCCAATGAATTTCATCACCATTAGCCTTGTGCTTTAACAAAGTGCCACCACAACCAAGTGTCTCATCATCTGGATGTACTGCAATCACCAAAATTTTATTCATAAGTATTCTCCAACTTTCGGAACCTCTTTAAAATCATGCTCGATAATTTCTATCGCTCCATCATATGACTTTACAACAAAAATCTTATCAAACACTCTCAATACCTTTCCTGGCTCAATATTTTCTTGAAAATCATTACTTTCTTTAACTTTCCACACTGAATAATTTGTCTCATTAAATTTTATATAGGCCCCAACATAGGGCTTCGTTAAAGCCCTAGTTAAATTATATATTGAACGACTATTCATGCGAAAGTCAATCTCTCCATCGAGCTCGTTTCGCTTTCTCCAATCATTCGACTCTTTCTCATTTTGTTTAATTCTTGTGTAGGTGCCTTTTTCTAATGCTGGAATAAATTCCTCTATTTGGATTAACGCTATTTCAACCACTTTATCATAAAGATTACGCGCATCATCTTGATAGCTAATTTCGAAATCTACTTGGGATAACATATCGCCAGTATCTGCACCTTCATCCATAAAGAAAAAAGTTGATGCACTCTCTTTTAAACCTAAAGCAAGCGCCCATATCAAAGGATGCCTACCCCTATTTTTTGGTAATTTCGCGGGATGATATCCAACAATTCCCATTGGAGCGAGAGCCAAAATATCTTTCTTGATTAATGATGACCAGCCAAAGCAAAATATAACATCTGGGTTTAAGTTTTTTATCCACTCAACGCTCTTAGTCGAATTTATATCTTCTACATGCAAACAAGGCACTTCATTAATATCACTCAATGGTTTTAAATCAAAAAAATCACTATTAAAAGTTGATGATTTTTTTGTACAAACCCCGACTAAGTCCACATCAATAGATATTAGTTTTTCTAATACTCTTAATGAAAATTCTACAGAGCCAATCAGTACAACCTTCATTTACTATCACTCATTAAATCATAAAAAGGTTTTTTTAAAATTCCCTTTAAGTTAATGTCTTTTATTATGCTTATAATTTTCTTGCTTGCGCCACCAGAACCATAAGGACTTTTAGTATTTTTTACGATATTCTGAAAGTCTCTAGAATACAACCTTTCTAACGATTTACTAATATCTTCTTTCTCTGGAGAGCAACTTATGACACTATCTGCCTTAATACGACCTTTTTGCCTATCACCTATATCAATTGTGCCAATTTTAAAACTTGGCGCCTCAAGTAAGCCACTCGAGCTATTACCAACAACAGCATCCACAAACTGCAAAGCACTAAGATAATTAAGTTGACCCATTGAAGTAAAAGAAATTGTATTGTCATGATTAGTGACATAATCATCAATCATGCTATTTATAACCCTTCCATCAGTGTCACTATTAGCTTTTGTAAATATTATTTTTGTATCTTGCAGATCGTCAAGTGCATCTAATAACTCTTTAAATTGTATTTCAGCTGTAGAGCTTTCAAGTGTTACTGGATGAAATGTAACCAAAATATTTTTCTCACCAAGGCTAAAATTAATAGTTTGCTCAAAAGACTCTCTAGATAACAATTCTAATTTGTTAATGTTATCAACCCCTAAGCCACCAACATTAAACACTCTATCGGGCTGTTCTCCTAACTGAATTACTCTATTTTTATATTCTTTAGCAGCAACAAAATGTAAATGACTCATCTTAGTAATTGAATGCCTAATTGGCTCATCTATCAGCCCCTCTGTAGCCTCTCCACCATGCAGGTGCGCCATAGGAATCTTTGAAATCATTGCGGTACTGGCGGCACTAAATATCTCATACCTATCTCCCAAAACTACCAAAATATCAGGCTTTAACTCTTCATAAGCTTCCGCAAAAGATATTTGCGCCAAGCCCATGGATTTAGAAATCCCCACTACTGTGTCTGAAGATAAAATCATCTCTATTTTCTTATCTATTTTAAAATCTTTTTCTATCTCTTTATATGTCAATCCAAATTCTGGAGATAGGTGCATGCCAGTGACTACAAGCTGAAGTTCTAAATCTTTATCTTTTTCTATCTCCTTTATTAACCAATATAAAAGACCGTATTCAGCACGAGTTCCGGTAATAACGCAGATTTTTCTCATTTTTTTACTATTTCTCATCCATTCTTAAAAAATCCAAAATTTTCCTTAAAGCCCTGTTTATCCAGCCAAAAACAGTGATAAATAGGCTATTAGTGTCATTTTAAACGCCTTTCCACTGTTATTTTTCAATAATAAAGAGGGTATTTTGAAAATTTTCTATTTTTTTATAGCTGATGATTATATCAATTCATCTAGTTTATAATTTTTAACTGCAATAGTGCCAATAATCTCATCCCACTGCATTGGGCTAATCCCTTTTCCCGGCCTTTTAATCGTGATATTTTTATCAGTCAATATGTCACCTTTGTTGATTTTTTGATTGGCAACAATAGATTTTCGCACAATATCAATATTAACACTTTCACTTGGTGATGGCTTTTTCTCACTACCTCCCAGTGCTTTTTCAATGTTTCTAATTGCGCCTACCATCGCTTTCAATTCTTCCGGATCTAATGATGCTTTGTGATCCGGACCGTCCATTGTTTTATCTAACGTGAAGTGCTTTTCTATACATGAAGCACCCATTGCAACGGCAGCAATATCTACTTCTATTCCTAATGTGTGATCGCTATAACCAACTGCAACATCAAACTCTTTTTGTATTGTAAGCATTGCATTCAAGTTTACATCTTCCATTGGTGTTGGGTACATAGTATTCGCATGCAATACTGTAATATTATCTTTAGATGTGCCTGCATTAATCAAGATATTCAATGTATCCCCAACCTCTTTAAGATTTGACATGCCTGTAGATAAAACAACCTTCTTGCCTAATGACCCAATATGTCTTAAATATGGCAAGTTAGTAATTTCACCACTAGGTATTTTAAAAATTTTCAACCCTAAGTCACTTAGCAGATTAATACTTTCATGATCAAAGGGTGTAGATAAAAACATTATGTCTTTTTCTTGGCAATAGGTGATCAACTCCTTGTGAGTGTCTACATCAAGCTCAAGCTTTTTGATCATATCAAACTGAGATTCTGATGCATCTGTGGTTTGCTTTTGATAATCAGCCTTCTGAGTATTTTTGACTATTAAATTTTCAGCCTTAAAAGTTTGAAATTTAACTGCATCAGCTCCAGAGATAGAGGCCACATCAATTAATTTCTTTGCCAAGTCAACTGACCCATTATGATTAACACCGGCTTCTGCAATAATAAATACACTCATGTTGTCAAGCTCCCGGCTTTAATAAAGCTATTCTCACTTATTGTAATTAATTCTTTAGTTGTTGCACTACTACCAACAAAACATCCGGACTCTACTGTAACTCCGCCATTGATGGTTGCGTTCGTAGAAATATGACAATGCTTGGAGATTAAGCAATCATGCTCAATTAATGCTTTCGAATTTATAATACAATTATCTCCTATCGATGCACTTGCATTAACTATTGCATTGTGCATAACAACAACACCACTGCCAATAGATGAATGCTTAGATACGTAGGCATTTGGGGAGATAATATTGGGCAGTGTAAATCCAGCCTTGGTAGCTAAATCAAATAGTTTTATTCTAAGTGATGGGGATTTAACTTGTCCAACTGTTATTAAAGCGTATTGATATTTCTTTGCTAAACTGTCTAAATCAAAATCATTACCAATAACAGAATACCCTAGGACATTAGATCCTAATAGCTCTGGCTTATCAACTATCCCTACAATTTCAAATTGGCCTTCTTGCTCAATAACATCAATTACTGATTTACAATGCCCGCCACCGCCTATTAAAATAATATTCTTCATAATATTGCGCTACTAGGTATATTAACAACGCGATCTTCGAGCCACTCTGAATTTTTTAAACTATCACACTGCGCATACCCAAACATTGGTAATTTATTCATTAATGTCCAAATTGGACGGGTCATAATACCGCTAGAATTAGTCTCATCTAAAAACTCATCTCGTTGCTGTTTATTTTTAAGAATAATTGAATTTAACCAATAATTTGATTTACTATCCATTGGCTCTTTAACAAAAACATAATTATTACTATTAAAGAATGTTTCATACACATTAGCTAACTTGCGCTTGCTACTAATAAAATTATCTAGGTTTTCTAATTGCGCAACCAACAAAGCAGCATTTAAGTTTGGCATGCGATAATTGTAGCCAACCATATCGTGGTTAAAATCCCACTTATGCTGCACTTTAGCAGTTGTGGTTAAGTGTTTAGCTTTTTTTGCAAGAGCCTTATCGTTGGTGACAATACATCCACCGCCGCCAGCAGTAATAATTTTATTCCCATTAAAACTCATAACCCCTACCTGTCCAAAAGTTCCGGTATGCCTACCTTTATATGTACTACCAACACTTTCCGCAGCGTCTTCAATTAGAATTACATGATACTTGTCACAAATTTCTTTAATTTCATCTATTCTACAAGGATGTCCAAAGGTATGCATAGGCATGCATGCCTTAATTACCTTGCCAGTTTTATTATTTATGCACTGTTGACTTTTAACTGTTGTATTATTTTCAAGAAAATATTTCAATGCAGATGGTGATAGACCCATAGTATCTTTATCAACATCAAGAAATACAGGCTGTGCACCACAATAACTAATAGCATTACAAGTGGCAACGAAGGTTAGCGGCTGAGTAATAACTTCACTATTTTGATCTACATCAGCTAATAACAATGATATATGTAGCGCTGAGGTTCCATTACTGGTTGCGATAGCGTATTTTGCACCAGTGTAATTTGCAATTTTCTCTTCAAATTCATCTACAAACTTACCAACTGACGAAACAAATGTAGAGTCAATACATTCATTCAGGTATTTCTTTTCATTGCCAGAAAACCTCGGCTCGTGCAAAGGAATAAATTCTTTTGTTTTGTAGGTGTCTTGAATGAAATTTATGACATTTTCAAACATTACATTTTTCCGTCAAGGTACTTGCCATTATCATGATATTCAAACTTGGGAATCATCTTAAAGAACTCATTTACAATTGATTTTTTATCCCAACTCATGCCGGACTTAAGTTGACCAATGGTGTCTTTGAAATTGTTTAATTGATTTTCATCATATTCTGGCTCATTTTTTATCACGCCTAAATTTACAAAACGATCCATATCAAGCACCTCTTTGTCGGTATAAAACTCCTCAAAGTCTTTCTCCCCAGTTGTATCGCTCTTTGTAAACAAACAAGGCCATTTTCCTTGCTCTGGCAAAGTTTTAATTAATTCTCTAGCCTCATCTTCTGTCTCACATAAATATGGCTCAAAACCTTTATCATTAAGATATTTAATGGCAATATCCGCAAAAGATATCAAGTGCAAAGATTCACTTAGTTTTGGAAAAAATATATCCCTATTCTCGCCAAAAATACAGCTCATCAAACAAAGCTCCCCACTCTCCTGTGGAGTGACGAAATAACGTTTAATGTCACTTGGAGCAGCAATTGGCTGCCTCTTTTCAATTCTCTGATTAAAGCCATGCAATAGCGATCCATCACTAAAAGCAACATTAGCAAAACGTGCAGTTGAAATATTAATATCCAAGGATCTGCGCATTAAAAACATTTCCATAATACGTTTGCTTGCACCCATCATATTGATTGGGTTAGCAGCTTTATCAGTACTTACACAAAAATATTTTTTTGCACCGTTATCAATGGACTGCCTAATAGTTTTATCCGTATTAAAAATATTTACATCAATCATTCGCATTAATGTAAATGGATCCTCTTCACTGCGAACATGCTTTAAAGCTGAAAGATTTAATACGTAATCATATTTTCCATCAGATTTAATAAAAGCATCGTATTCTATTGAGCCAATATCTAGTGAAAAAGTTTTAAAATCACCCTTAATATATCCAAATGAACTTCTTATATCTCTAACCAATTCAGTAAGGTTATTTTCACTAAGATCCACAACATGAAGTTTTTTAGGATTTCTTTTAAAAATCTCTCTAACAACTGCTTGACCAATTGAACCCGCGCCACCAATAACAAGGAATCTTGAATTTGAGACAGTCTCAAATAAATTATCCGAGTAAATAGAAATATCATCTGTAAATAATACTTGCCCCCTGTCAATAAGTTTTAATATATCCATTTCTATTATTAATTATTGTTTTTTTATTAATCCGTCTTTTATTTCATAAATCTTATCGCATCCTTTAATTGTACTTAAACGATGAGCAATAATAATCAAGGTTTTACCTTTGCTAATTTTATAAATTTCATCCATAATTTTTTGCTCTGTGTCATCATCTAAGGCGCTGGTTGCTTCATCTAACACTAATATTTCTGGCTGCCCATATAATGCTCTGGCAATAGCAATACGCTGCTTTTGTCCGCCACTTAATTGAATGCCACCCTCTCCAACCAAGGTGTCTGTGCCTTGCTTGGTTTGCAGGAAATCAAATATATTGGCTTGTTTTAAAACTCTTTCTAATAGCACCTTATCTATTTCTCTTCCAAAACAAACATTCTGCGCAATTGTGCCATCAAATAAATACACTTGTTGCGGGATGTATCCAATCTGTGAGCGCCAATTTTGTAAATTAGATTCGTTTAATTCTATATTATCAATCTTAATCTCACCTCTATTTGGCCGATACAAACCAATAATTAAATCTACTAAGGTACTTTTGCCAGCACCGCTCTCACCTACAAATGCAATTTTTTCACCTTTATTAATAGTCAAAGTTATCTTTTTTAAGACTGGCTTTGCTTGATAAGAAAAATTAACATCTATTAATTCAATTTGATGCTTAAATTTAATACTTTCACTTTTTAAGTTCTCTTGAGTTGTTTTTAGCTGTTCATCCATAATATCAATTGATTTGTGAAAATACATTACCTCATGATACCCTGCAACAATACGATTAATTGATGGCAACAAACGATATAGAGCCAATACAAATAGACTTAAAGTTGGTAAAATGTACGACACATCGGATTGGTTAAAATACAATAAAACAATCAGTAATAAAATAACTAAAGAAAAACCACTAACCTCTAAAAATAACCTAGGAAAAGCTTCAAAAAAACGATACGATGTGTTTGCCTTTGCATACTTATTAACCAGTAAAGAAAAATCATTTTCAATGCTTTTCAGCCTCTTTTCATCTTGTAATTTAATATGCTTAAAATTACCAAATACTCTATTAATAATTTCATAAAATTTAGACTGGACACTCTCCTTTATCGCACCGCATGCCTTTATTTTTTTTGAAATTGTTTGCTTTAAAAAAAATATTTTAATAACAAAAACAACTGTAAGCACAGCCGTTATTTTCCAACTAACAGCCAACATTAATACATATAGAAGTATAATCACAAAGATTTCAGACATTATTAACAAAACGGCATTAATGACTACAGACATCAAAGATGCCTCTGTAATAATCGCCTTGGTTAAATAGCTGCTATTTTTACTAGCAAAAACTTTATAAGGCATAGATAGATAGGTTTTGAATAATTTACTTGTTGTTTGCGCATAAAGGTTTTCTGTAAAACCAGCCATGAGATAACTATACAGCCAATTCACCCCGGCTCTAAATACATAAAACCCAACTAAGACCAATCCAAAAACAATGGCAAAATTAACTTCACTTTCAAAATTAAAATAAACAAATAGCCACTGAAAATATTGATTTGTTTGAATAACTTCAAAGTTTGTGGCAATATCAATAAAAGGCATAATTGCTGATATACCAATCGCCTCCACTACTGAAATAAAAATAGAAAAAACTACCAGCCAAAGTAAGCGACTTTTAGTTTGCTTACTTAATAATAAGAGAAGTTTTTGAATGTATTTCATGTTGAGTGTTAATAACTAAGTTTTGAAAGTGATAAAACACCTTAAAAATTATATTATAAGATAGACATATCAAACTCTACTGGGGATTTATTTAATTTAATTTTAACACCCTTTGTAAGGCAAAAAAAATTAAACAGAAGCCAGTCCTATTCAAGCCTACTTCCAATTTACCAGTAATATCATACTAAAAAAATCTAACCTCTGTAAGGGTTGAAAAATTAAATATTGATTACCTTGATTGAATATATAATAATTATACTCAATGATAGAATGATAATGAAAAATAACTCTATGTAATTACCTATAATATCAATCTCAACAGTCATTATTTGATATGAAAATATTCTATTTTCAACTCTTTTTTATAAACTCCAAAAAATATGCAAATTTCAAGAAAACTACTGCACAAAGCTAACAAAATTATTAATAAATTTGTCAACAATGGCTATCTGCCAAATAGATTGACAAATTTATTTGGTAATAACCATATTAAATATGACACGCTCCATAAAACATTTTATGAAACTATCGATGGCCACAAAGTATTTTTACAAAGACCAAGGGATGCCGTAGGTCTTTTTAAAGATGGCTCATCCCACTTGGAAAAACTATGTTCTCAAGTGTACTTCAGCCACTATATGCCGAAAAAAAATGAAGTGTACATTGATATTGGTGCTGGCTATGGTCATGAATCTATTTGGCTAAAAATGCGCAATCAAGGAGTGATAATTCACAATATTGAAGCAAATCCAATTGTCTATAGTCACTTATGCAAATCAACAGAAAATTTTTCAAATATTTGGAACCACAATCTTGTAATTTCAAAAGAAGATGTCTTGTCTCTGCCATTTAGCTCAGACTATATATCTGTAGATTCTCATAATGATAAAAATCCAATAAAAATTAATGGTATTTCTTTAGATGACTTTCTAAATAAATCAAATATAAAATATGTTGATCTTTTAAAGATGAACATTGAGGGTGCCGAGATTGATGTTATGCAAAATATAAATGATTTCTCAAAGATAAAAAGATTTGTAATTTCCTGTCACGACTTTAGGGCGAACAATGGAGAAGGGGAGTTCTTTAGAACAAAAGATAAGGTTACTACCATATTAAAAGAAAATGGGTTCGCCATTCAAAATATGAACTCAGAATGGTATAACGGGGAATTTTTAATAGATACTTGGCTTAATGATTGGATTTATGCCGAAAAAGTATGAATAAGGTGCATTTAAGGAAAAAATATTCAAATTTGGTTATTGTATTACTACTACTTTTTCCTATTTTAATTAACTCAATCAAGGTATTTGGTAATTTAATTTTATTAATTCTTGTAATATTAGGCATTTATATTGCAATATTTGAGAAAAAAAATCCATTTAAATTACCAGAACTAAAACTATTCTCCCAGCTAACCATTGGCTATTTTTTGGTAATGCTGCTTTCAATTCTTATTGCAGATGGTTTCAGTACTGAACTTTATCATCTGGGAAGAAAAATACATTTCCTATTCGCTCCATTCATTGCACTCGCAATTTTCCAGGTGGATTTACCACTTAAAAAATTATTACTAAGTATTAAAGTGGGATTAATAGCCATCGGAACTGTTGTTATTACCGGTCCTCTATTAGGTAACATGATCAATGAGAATATATTTAGTGACATTGCTGTTGCTATGCTGTTCTTATCAATCATACAAATATTTAGCGAAACACCAAAAGAACGTGTTATTACTTTTATCGCTGTATTGATGGGTGGTTATGCAATATTTTTAATAGGCGCTCGCGGATCATGGCTATCGTTTCTAATTTTGTCTACTGTCTACATTGGATTAATCTACAAACCATTCATTCAAAATAACAACAAGGTGAAGGTATCTTTAGTACTAATACTTATAGTCTTTTTTGGGTTTATTGGCACTTCTTCAAATATAAAAGAAAGAGTCACAAAAGCTGTTACTGAGGTGCAAGATTGGAATTCTGGAAAAGAGGTGTGGAGCTCTAATGGAAACAGAATGAAGATGTGGGAATCAGGCTTAAGCGCAGCAAAAAATTCTCCATGGATTGGCTACGGATACAGAAATGAAAACAAAGCAGCTGCGGTGTATGTATCCAAGAATAAAGATTGGGTTAGTGTAGCTACTCATTTACATAATGAATATCTCACTAATTTAGTTTCTGCCGGAATTATTGGAGTGCTATCATTACTAACACTACTTTTTGCGCCATTGATTGTGTTTTATCGAAAGCTAAAAGACAAAGATACTTACTATTACTCGGTAATGGGTATCTTACTCTGTGTCGGATACATCACATTTGGTTTTACACATATTGCTTTTGGCGAGGAGCATATTAATGCTTTTTATATATTTTTTATGGCAATTTTATTACCCAAAGTTATAAAGAAGAAATCTATTTAAAGTGTCTTTTTTTATAAATCATATTGAGAGCGATAAGGTGCCAAAAGTGTTTTAATTCTTTTATCAGGAAATAATTCATCTTTCAAAAGTCTATCTTGAAAATCATGCCTATATAAATCAGGTGCGTACCAAGTGTGATAAGCAATCTCTTTAGATATTTTTGGCTCTAAATATTTTTTTACAAATGGATATAACTTATGATGAAAAGATACTGCACTTAATTTTTGAAGTTGAGATTGGTGAGCAATATCCGTTGACAATATATTCATCAACTCAGAATCACCATTCTTTAAAAGCTCTATGACAGTATTTGTTGGTAAATAATATGAAGTATGCCAACCATCCTCACTAAACAACTTAAAAAAAGTATTTTTATTTTCAGACTCAATAATAAGTTTTTTCTTAAAATTATATTTCAAGTTAAGGCGATTAAACTCTACCAAAACTTCTTTATGATTATCACTGGTTAGATTTTTCAAATCTATCCAAACTCTTTCTATTTTTTGATTATCAATACTATCTAAAAATACTTCAAGATTAGTGCCCATAACGCCATCATTATGCCCTACCACAAAAGAGTTAGAGCCGCCGTCACCAAATCTAACATCTACCTCAAAAGATCTAAATCCGTCACGCCATATATCCTTCAACTTCCCTATTGAATTAACCCTATGAGGGATAATTCTTGAAGATTGATTAGATTTAACAAGGTAATTTGTATTTTCATTTTGCCAATAAATAAGATTTCTTTTATCGGTAACTTTATTTCTACCATGAAGTACCAAAGCTTCTTGAGAGGTTAATTGGTAATTGCTAGAACTAAAATCATACTTGGAGTTGTATTTTTCAGTTTCAATACCAAACATACCTATCAATGTATCATATAACATGTCATTCGTATAGAGTGCCGCCTTTCGATCTAAAAGATTGTTGTATTTTTGTACATATTTTTCTTTATATCCATCATTAAACCAAGTAATCATTGGTATTTGGGCCATATAATAAGTAAACCTTCCAGAGTTGTGCCCTAAACCACCAAGCACATCGTCTGCATGATCGGATAAATAAATAAATCCCTTTATCTTTCCCGTATCACTCTTGAGGCTTTCTATTATTGAGCTCACAACAAAGTCATTGTAAATCACACTATTATCATAATGATTAATTCTTACACTTCTTGTGCTAGCAACCTTCCCAAATTCACCCTGCTTTAACCCCTCTGTGAAAATATTGTATTTATCTCTAGGATACCTCTCTTTGTATTGAGTATGACTACCCATAAGATGTACAAATATCACTCTATTTTTCTGAGTTTTTTTATCTAGTATTTCACGAACTTTAGTAATTAAACCTTCATCAAATTTTTGAGTTTTCGTCTGCTTTCCTATAGATCTATTTAGTGAAAAAACATTGTCAGCAGTGGTTGCAATAACTGAAACCATATTATCCCAAGCGCCATAAATACTTTGGTTTGTTAGCCAATAAGTTTCAACATCAGCTTTATTTAAAATTTCAATTATTGACTGAGATTTATAATATGATTTTTTATTATATTGATTGGCTTCAGTAAGTGCAAACTGCATAACAGGGACTGTATGAGTATGATTTGAATAAACATTGTTAAATACCATTAACTCTTTCTTATTATCCATCTTGGATAAGAGAGGTGTTGTATCCCGAGAGTAATCATATAAACCCATATGCTTCTTGTTTAAAGATTCTCCAATTACTACAATATATGTCTCGCCTTGTTCTTTCTTTGTAGCATTAAATTCAATTAAACTTACCTTCCTTTTGCTTTGCATTTCTTTAAACAAACTCAACTCTTTTTGATATCGGTAATTTCCATTAATAGTGAGCTCATATATTCTTAAATTTGAATAATGATATAAAGAAACAAAAAGCAACAAGGAGAGCAGTATTAAATATTTTTTACTGATATTTAATGAGCTATCACCCTTACCACTTTGCTTGTAAAAAAACAAAGTAATCACTACAATAAACAATATAAAGAACGCAATAGCCCCAGTAGAGATAAAAGTTGAAATGAATTCATACGATTCAGATATATTGGTTTGCAAAAGAGCCTGTACAGTGTCTGTTGCAACTGGAGATCTAAAATTCACATTGTAAACCAAAAAGCTTAATGGGATAATATAAACCAAAAAGGCAATGGAACTCGCTACTAATGCCTTATATTTCTTCACTTTTTGATATAAAAATATAGTTGATAGCTCCAGAGATGTTATCAAAATGAAGTAATATAAAATAGTTTTAAACGCTACCCCTCCATAATTAAGCCTCTCAGCAACAATTATCAAAATAAGAATAATAAAATAGCTAATCGCTATATAAGTGTATTTTTTATTGAATAGAGATAGAAAGACTACTGAAAATAAAAAAGTAAAGAATGACACTTCTATTGACTTTCTAATTTTAGTAATAATATCGTCATACAAATCTAATGAAAATCCAACTGCCCATAGATATACTGCAAAAATTACAATAATAATTGCAAGTTTTTTTATAACACTTATATTCATATTGCCACTTCCAAAATTATCGATTAATAAAGGCCTGAATTTTAACCTAACTCGCTAAAGCTGTTATTCTATAAACAAAACTATAAATTACTATAAAATTAATTGTCTACTTTTTTAGTATGGAAAAAAATGAGTAAAAATATCTGTTTGATTGTTGGAAGTTTTAATATAGGAGGATTGCAAAGAGTTGTACTATCACTTGCGCAAGTCTTTTCAGAACTTGGAAACAAGGTAGTTGTTATCGCACTTAGCAATGATAAAAAATCTAGCTTTCCACTTGATGAGTGCAAATTTAGTATGTACGCTATTAAAAAAAGAAGAAACCCCATTAGAGGAATACAGGACATGGAGAATGCCAAGTCCTTGCAAAATCAAATTGCTGAAATTGGGGTGGACTTTGATTTGGTCATATCTAATGCGTTTGAAACCAATAGAATTTGTAGAAAATCAAACATACCCAATATGTGCTACTGTTTTCATGGAACAGTATCTGCAATTGTCAATGAGAAAACAGGCTTCTCTAGATTTAGAAGGAAAATACAATACCTGTTATTAATAAAAAAACTTTACAAAAATCAAAAATTAATTTCTGTCTCAGATGGTGTTAAGCAAGACTTAATAAAATTTGGCGCCCATCCAGAGGATATACAAACAATCTACAATCCATTTGATATTAATGACATTAAAAGACAATCAAAAGCCTATGCAATACAAGAAAAAGATTACATTATTCATCTTGGGCACTTTAATTCAGATAAGCAGCATGACATTTTAATTAAAGCCTATAAAAAATCAGGCATTAAACAAAAATTATTATTATTAGGTGATGATAGTAAGGGAACTGGAGGGCAAATCAAGCAGCTAGTAATTGATTTAAATTTACAGAATCATGTTATCTTTAAGGGGCTTATTTCCAATCCATTTCCTTACGTTAAAAATGCTAAAGCACTAATATTAAGCTCTAAAAATGAAGGGTTGCCAACAGTATTAATAGAAGCATTAATTTTAAACACGCCAATTGTTAGTACAAATTGCTTATCAGGGCCAAGTGAAATTCTAATTAATGAACTGAAGCCTTTTTTATCACCCGTTGGAGACATTGAAGCTTTAGCTAAAAATATTAAAAAAATGGTTAATAGTCCGATTGAGATAACCAATAAATATTTTGATAAATTTAGCGCAGAAAAGTCAGCAAGACAATATTTATCTTTAACTTTTAACAATTAAAGATGTGGCGCCAGTCCACGGTAAGTTTTTTCAATGCGCTGAATATTGTTAACCGAGTCTTGCTTACTTCTTTCCCAGTTTGTGTTTTTATCAGCAATAAACAAGCCATTAATTTCTTCGTCTATGCTTAGTGTTTTAAACCCTGCACAATGAGCAACGTTAGCCAAGGTGCTGCCTGTGAAATCTGTCACATGTGCGATATGAAAATACCTTCTCAAATCATTTTTATAATCACCTTGTGCAACTTGGTTTATTCCTGGAACAGCAACAAATAAATAGTCTCCTGCTTCTAGCAACCCTCTTACTTTTGATAGGGTTTCTAATGGATTAAAGACATGCTCTAAAACATGGGAAATGATAAAAAGTTTTTTACCTTTTGGCAACGTTGACGGATACATACCAACTTCAACATTGATTTTAAAATTTTCTTTAGCAAATTTGATTGCTTCAATATCTAGATCACAGCCTTGCACAGATTTAACATGTGGCTTTAGTGTATTAATGGTACCTGCAGAGCTACAACCAATTTCAATAATTGATATCTCTTTAAGAATGTTTTTTAAACCGTTGTTTCTAAAATATTGCAAATATTCATCGGCTTTATCAGTTTGCTCTTTGATAACAGCCTGATAATCAACTTGTTTATTTTTTAAATAAAGTGGTCGGTAGTGATAACTATAAAATTCTTGGTGAAATTCAGGTGAAAGTGAAGGGTATGTTTGCACTAATCCACACTGATTGCAAATTTGCTTGTTAAGGTCAAATCCATATCTATCACCCTCGGCAAGTAGTTGAAAATCAACGCCCTTGCAAAGGCTGCACCCATTAGATACTAATCCAAATTTTTTATATAGGTTTCTAATTTTTTTAATAGGTTTTCTACGAGACCTAAGATGGCGATTAATCCAGGCAAAAGTCTTACTAAACCTATAATGCTTTAAGGCTCTTTTAGTCATAAAATCCTTTTTTATCTATTTTTATGTATCGTCTTGTGGAGAGTGTTACTAAAAACAATTGACGAATGCCTAATTTTACTTGAGAATATACTCTTCTAAGCCAAAAAAACATTCCTCCTTTTGGATTATTGCGGCTGCTAACACTTGAATCAGATGCATTATTACTAATTGGGTTTTTAATGTCGTAATACTCACAATGGTCTAATTGAATAATAGGTGAAGGCTCCACTTGATATACAGTTAAATTATTACACGCTGTAATATGTGCATCAGCCAATGCAATGCCTTTTTTTTCTTCACATTGAATGAGTTTTTTGGCGCCAGAGGGCCATAAAATATACCCAGCAGCGCCAGTTCTATCTTGATAAAGTCTTAAAAGTTCTGAATTGCAAGCTATAGACTCTCCTGATCTAGATACAAATTTTTTTCTGGCTCTATTTTCAAGGTTGATTAAATCTGTATTTTCTTTATCGGCGAAATCTTTGAGTAGTTCTGGCACGCACTTTGATAGCAGGGCGTCATCTTCTAAAATTAATGCGGGTCTGTTAGATTGGATAATCTTATCCCATGCTCGGCGATGAGAATAATAACAAGCAACTTCAGTTGTTTTTAGTGGTCTTTGCCAATCTTGATAATGTTGTTTATAGGTAGCTTCATTCAAATCATGAATTGAAGTTGCATCTAGAAATGCAAATTCTAAACCCAATTTAGACAGTTGATTTTGTTGAAAATCTCGCCGTTCTTTTGCATTGGGTAGGCTAATAACTAGAGTATCCATTACCACCAACCTGTTTTGTTACGAGCGTGCCTGTCTTTAGTACGCTTATACACGGTGTCAAATTTTTGTAATCGTTTAAAAATCTCTAGTAGTATTTCACCAGCAATATTTAGTTTTGCAGCCTTGTCAATCCTCCAGCGCATGTTTCTAAGTGTGTCATCGGTACCAAATTTAAAAACTGAAGTGCCATCAAATAATGCAAATCTTTGTTCATTGTCTAGTCTATTTTGTTTTTCCTTGTCATCCTTACACTGATCAGCATTAGTAAGAAAGCGCTCTGATTCTTGTAATTTTACCGTGTTAAGAAGACATACACATGCAACAGATAGACTTTTAATTGCATCATCATTAGAATAGTCTGCAAAAGTATCCGTTGCTGCAATAAGCCAGCGGGTGTTTAAATTTTTTAGTAAATACTCTTTTTCTTCTTGCCAAAGTTGCTCGAATAATTTAAAGTGATTGCCAGCCTCAAAATCACGTCTAATCAGCACAATAATTTTTGCATGGGTATAACAAAGCTCACTTTGACCAGCAAACTCTTGCTTTAGTGCTTTAAAATGCTCTTCTAAATTACTAGAGCTACCATGAGTGTAGACAATCTCACCACCTGTCAAGATTTCCTCTCTTT
>Ga0233451_10000506_pt1 | contig 39410 bp, 36 predicted proteins | sample 011ome_29_FD_183052 | JGI IMG/M metagenome (GOLD analysis project Ga0233451, IMG submission 183052) | Coastal salt marsh microbial communities from the Groves Creek Marsh, Skidaway Island, Georgia - 011504CT (spades assembly) | ecosystem: Environmental > Aquatic > Marine > Intertidal zone >... | reverse complement strand
GAGGCGCATTTTTCTTTTCATCTAATTCGACTATTTTATTTAAATTTACTATAAAAATAAAGCTTACACCTTACATTTTAAACTAAATAATGAAAATATCAGAACAAAAAATAACAATCGATGGTATTGATAAAATTATCCTCAGGCTACTAACTCAAGATGCACGCACTCCTATAATGGCCATTTCAAAAGAAACTGGGATTTCTGGTGCTGCGGTTCATCAACGTTTAAAAAAGTTAGAAAAAGCTGAGGTGATATCTGGATCACAAATTATTTTAAATCCAAAAATATTGGGTTTTAAAACAATGGCATTTATTGGTATTTACTTAGATAAAGCAATTCGAAATCCAGAAGCGGTAAAGCAATTAGAACAGATTGATGAGGTAATTGAATGTCACTATACTACTGGAAACTGGAGTATTTTTGTAAAACTACTTTGCAGGGACAACGAACACTTGATGGAATTACTAAACAAGAAAATTCAGTCAGTAGAGGGGGTATCAAGAACAGAGACCTTTATTTCCCTTCAACAACAATTGGATCGTCAGATCAAGGTTTAAGTTAATTTCTTCTTCCTCCAAATACTTGAAAAGCAAAATAAGCAAGTGTAGCCAAAGAGCCTAAAGCAGCTACTACATAGGTTCTGGCTGCCCATTTCAAACTGTCTTGAGCTCCTGCAAGCTCTTCTCTTGAGACCATATTTTTTCGCTGTAACCAAGCTAAAGCTCTATTGCTCGCATCGTATTCGACAGGGAGGGTAATAAAACTGAAAAGGGTACCTACTCCAAAAAGACCTACACCTATGGCTGCAATAGTAAAACCATAAGGAACGATTTGCATTAGCACCAAACCGGCAATAATAACGAGCATGGACATATTAGACGCCACACTGACCATAGGAACCAAGGTTGAGCGGATTTGAAGCCATTCGTAGCCCTGAGCGTGTTGAACGGCATGGCCACATTCATGGGCAGCTACTGCAGCAGCAGCAGCATTGCGTTCATTGTACACGGACTCACTAAGATTGACTGTTTTCTTTTGAGGATTGTAATGATCAGTCAAAGAACCTCGAACTGAGATGACTTTTACATCTCGAATTCCATGATCACTCAACATCTGTTCAGCAATCTCTTTACCCGACATCCCATTTCGCAATTGGTTTTGTGAATAGGTTTTAAACTTACTCTTAAGCGTGCTACTCACCCACATACTTGCAAGTGAAATAAGAATAATAATTAAATAATAACTACCCATTTTTGTTTGTAAAATTAAATTAAAACTACCTATTTCTGGGATCAGAAATAAAAATTAACACTTTAAAAACAGTGTATTAAAACACTATATTGATGATTTTATTAGGAACAATAATCCATTTTTTTGGAGTCTTCCCTCCCAAATACTCAGCTGATCTTGAATCTTGAAGCACCGCTTCTTGAATTGCCACATTGTCTAAATCTAAGGACAGTTCCAAGGTAAAACGCATTTTACCATTAAAAGATACTGGATAAGTTTTGGTGTCTTCTACTAGATAAGCTTCATTCGCAATCGGAAAGTCAACATAATCTATAGTGCTTTCGTTACCCAACACACTCCAAACCTCTGAAGCTAAATGAGGTGCAAAAGGGGAAAGCAAAAGTGTTAAGGGGCTCAATATTGATTTGCTATGTGTTTTTAAACTGGTCAATTCATTAACGCAAATCATCAATGCACTAATACAGGTGTTGAATGAAAAGTTTTCAATATCAATTGTGATCTTTTTAATTGTTTCGTGCAAAATTTTTAACTCTTGCTTTGAAGGCTCTTGATCGTGTACTACCAACTCATCATCATTAAAAAATAGTCTCCAGTATTTCTTGAGGAAGTTATGTACTCCTGAAATCCCAGCAGTATTCCAGGGCTTTGCTTGTTCAATCGGCCCTAAAAACATTTCGTACATTCTTAAAGTATCCGCACCGTATTGCTCACATATTTCGTCAGGGTTGACTACATTGTATTTGGACTTAGACATTTTTTCCACCTCTCTACCAACTTTAAAAACTCCATTACTGAGTTTAAAATCAGCTTTTTCGAACTGGGGTTGCCATTTCCTAACTCCTGTCAAGTCTAATTCATCTGCACTGTTTACCAGATTTACATCAACCCGAATAGGCTCGAACTGCTCTACATCTTCCAACTTATCTTTAGAAATATAGGTTTGTGTTCCTGGCTTTCTGTAAATAAAAGCGGAAGCACCCAATATCATCCCTTGGTTGATCAACTTTTTAGCGTATTCTTCTACTGGCAATAAATTCAAATCAAATAAGAATTTCTGCCAAAAACGAGAGTAAAGTAAGTGTCCTGTTGCATGTTCACTACCCCCCAAATATAAATCAACTTCTTTCCAATAGTTTACAGCATCTTTACCCACAAAATTCTCAGTATTCTGAGCGTCCATATAACGGTAAAAATACCAAGAGCTTCCGGCCCAGCCAGGCATGGTATTTAACTCCAACGGGAAAATTGTCTTGTTGTCTATAAGCTTGTTGTCTACAACTTTCTCTTCCTGGGTATCCCAAGCCCAACTTTCCGCATTCCCCAAAGGAGGAGCTCCTTCTGGGGTAGGCAGGTATTTCTCTACTTCAGGAAGGTCTAAAGGTAAATGCTTAAGCTCAAGTGGTTGAGGTAATTTATTTTTATAATAAATAGGAATGGGCTCTCCCCAATAACGCTGTCTACTGAAAATGGCATCCCTAAGCCTGTAGTTTATTGTCCCTTCACCGCTACCTTGTTTTTCCAATTGGTCAATGACTGTTTTCATCGCCTCTTTATACGAGAGTCCAGTTAAAAAATCAGAGTGATCAATAACCGCTGTACCTTTATCTGTAAATGCTTCCTCTTCTATAGAAACATCTTTAAAAATATTTTTAATTGGAATGTCGAAATGTTTGGCAAAGTCGTAATCGCGTTGATCCCCACATGGAACTGCCATAACTGCTCCTGTTCCGTAGTCCGCCAATACGTAATCCCCTATCCAAATAGGTATTCGTTCCTGCGTAAAGGGGTGAAGTACATAACCCCCTGTAAAAACTCCTGTCGAATTTTTGACATCCGCCATGCGCTCGCGTTGAGTTCGCTTCTGAGTTTCTTCAATATAGGCATCTACAGCTTCCTTATGATCTGAATGGGTGATTTCTTGAACCAACTCCAATTCAGGAGCGAGTGTCATGAAAGTAACTCCAAAAATGGTGTCAGGTCTGGTGGTAAAGACCTCAATTTTTTTATCGTGACCTTCTATTTGAAAAAACACCTTAGCTCCAATAGACTTGCCTATCCAGTTTCGCTGCATTTCTTTTAAAGATTCTGGCCAATCGATACGTTCCAGACCTTGAAGTAACCTTTCGGCATAAGCACCAATACGCATGCTCCACTGTCTCATTTTTTTCTTGGTCACTGGATAACCTCCGCGTTCAGAAACACCGTTGATAATTTCATCATTAGCTAATACGGTCCCTAAATCTGCACACCAATTCACCTCTGATTCAGATAAATAAGCCAAACGATAGTTTAGCAAGAGCTCTTGCTTTTTTTCAGAAGAAAAAGCGTTCCACTCACCAACAGAAAATTGTGGAGTTGTAGTATCACAAACCGCATCAATAGCTCGATTTCCTTCCTTTTCAAAGCGCTCAACCAGGTGAGCTATCGGCCTTGCTCGGTCAGTAATTTTACAATAATAATGATCGAACAAGAGTAGAAAAATCCATTGAGTCCATTTGTAAAAATCAGGCTCCGAAGTTCTCACTTCACGACTCCAATCAAATGAAAAGCCCATTTGATCCAATTGTTCGCGGTAACGGTTTATATTTTCCTGTGTTGTTTTTGCTGGATGCTGACCTGTTTGTATAGCGTACTGCTCCGCTGGTAAGCCAAAAGAGTCATAACCCTGAGGGTGTAGGACATTAAATCCCTTATGCCTTTTGTAACGCGAATAAATATCACTGGCAATATATCCTAACGGATGTCCTACATGAAGCCCAGCTCCAGAGGGGTAAGGAAACATATCCAAAACGTAAAACTTTGGTTTTTCAGAATGGTTTTCAGCTTTAAAAGTCTGATTTTTCGCCCAGTGGGCCTGCCATTTTTTTTCAATATTCTTGAAGTCGTATCCCACGTTTTTTGTTGTTGAAGGGTCTAGAAAGGCACAAAAATACGCTTATTGATTGAATGTCAAAAAAGGAAAAGAATATTTTATCACCGTTGTGGTCTACTAATTCTTTGCTATTTTTACAGAAACTATCGTTGTGGCAAAAAGCTTCCAAGAAAAATTTCAAAAAAGAAGGGTACTTACTGGCTATATATCTGTAGTAATAAGCATCAGTCTTGTTTTGTTTTTTGTGGGAATTTTAGGATTATTTTTACTCAATACTAGAAACGTCGCAGCCTACTTTAAGGAACAAATCGTAATGACTGTCTACCTCAAAGACAGTGCAAAAGATATCGAAATTACCCAACTACAAAAAAAAATACAGCTTGATCCAGCCACAAAAGAGGTCAATTTTATCTCCAAAGAGGAGGCTGCTGCTCAATATGCGAGAGACATTGGTGAGGATTTTCTAGAATTTTTAGGCTACAATCCACTGCTAAACTCTGTAGATGTATACTTTAATGCGGCCTATGTCAATACCGTTAGTCTAACCCAAACTCAGCGGGAATTAGAAACCTCAGATTTTGTAGACGAGGTTGTATTTGACCAACCTCTTGTGACTTTATTAGATGAAAATATTCTCCGCATATCTTATGTATTGCTGCTAACAACTCTTTTGTTTATTGGCATTGCACTCCTACTCATCAACAGTTCCATCAGACTCTCAATATATTCCAAACGCTTCATTATTAAAACCATGCAATTGGTTGGAGCGACTAAGTCATTTATTCGCAGACCTTTTATATGGACGCATATGCGTTTGGGGATTTTAAGTTCTTTTATTGCCCTCAGTGGATTGGTTTTTGTGTTTTTAGAAATCAATAAACGTTTTCCTGAACTCGATATGTTGGAACAGCCCGTTGCTTTAACTATAGTCTTTGGAGGAGTGCTCTTTTTAGGTATTGGAATTACAGCTGTGAGTACTTTTTTTGCAACTCAACGCTATTTAAATTTGAAATCAGACGCTATATATTAATTCTATCCCCATGAAAAAAAATACTGGCCCAAAAAAATTCTTGTTTGAAAAAAGAAATTACCGCTTTCTTTTTTTAGCTCTTTCCGTAATTGCTCTTGGTTTTATCCTGATGGTAGGCGGTGGAAGTGACGACCCTAACTTTTTCAATGAAGAAATTTTTAATTTTAGACGGATTCGTTTAGCCCCTACTTTAGTTCTCATTGGTTTTGGAATCGCAATGTATTCCATACTAACCCGAGAAACTACTAAAAAATGAGTGCGATTGAAGCTTTGATTTTAGGTATTGTTCAAGGGCTTACTGAGTTTTTACCGATTTCGTCTAGTGGACATCTTGAAATTGGAAAAGCCTTATTTGGTTTACAAGCAATAGGTCAAGAAAGTCTGTTTTTAACTCTCGCACTTCATGTAGGTACGGCACTCAGTACGCTAATCGTATTTCGAAAAGATATTATCCTCCTCATCAAGGGGATATGTTCAACCACTAAAAATGAAAGTCATGTCTTCGCAATCAAAATACTCATTTCTATGGTTCCAGCTGTTTTGGTTGGTTTATTTTTAGAGGAACAGTTAGCAGTACTTTTTGATCAAAATCTAATCTTTGTAGGCAGCATGCTCTTTTTAACAGGAATTGTGCTTTTTTGGGCTGAGAAAACTCGGGAATCTAAAGGTACTGTATCAAACAAAAAGGCATTTTATATTGGTATAGTTCAAGCCATAGCTATACTCCCAGGCATTTCCCGAAGTGGATCAACTATCGCTGGGGCTTTGATATTAGGAATTGATCGAGAAAAAGCAGCTCGATTTTCTTTTTTAATGGTGCTTCCTCTTATTTTTGGAAGTATGGCAAAATCATTAATTGATTTTCAGGGTGCTCCTCAACAGTTGGATCTTTTTCCTCTTTTACTAGGGTTTCTAGCTTCCTTGATTAGCGGTGTTTTTGCTTGTAAATGGATGATTGCCTTGGTCAAAAAAAGTCAATTGATTTATTTTAGTTTTTACTGTTTTATCGCGGGTGGTTTTAGTTTGCTATATGGATTTTTTTAAACAATCATTTACTGCTGAATCTCTCTTGGAAGGGCAGCTATTGCTAATTGATAAGCCTTTTGGCTGGACCTCGTTTCAGGTAGTTAATAAAATTCGCTGGCATTTAAAAAAACAGGCTGATTTAAAAAAACTTAAAGTTGGGCATACAGGTACGCTGGACCCGCTAGCAACAGGGCTTTTGCTAATCTGTACTGGAAAAAAAACCAAATCAATTGAAACCTATCAAAATCAAGAAAAGGAATACACGGGGACTTTTTACTTAGGAGCAACAACCCCCTCTTACGATTTGGAAACAGAACAGGATCAGACCTATCCTATTGAACACATCACCGAAGAACAAATTTTAAAAACCACCCAAAAGTTTACGGGTCAAATAGAACAATATCCTCCACTATTTTCAGCATTAAAAAAGGATGGAAAGCGCTTATATGAGTATGCTCGTCAGGGTTTAAATCCAGAAATAAAAGCGCGCCAGGTTATGATCTCTGAATTTAATGTTCAAAAAATCAAACTGCCTGAAGTTGAGTTTTTGATCCGCTGTAGTAAAGGAACCTACATGCGAAGTTTAGCACATGATTTTGGAAAGGCATTGGATTCTGGAGCTCATTTGAGCGCGCTACGTCGAACAAAAATTGGTAACTTTACAGTCGAGAATTCGTTTAATATGGATAGTGTATATGATGAAAATTCACCAAAAAATATTAGCTTGAAATTAAATTGAAAATTGCAATGGAAAACAATCTTGATCTTGTACACCCTCAACTTAGTAAACTAGGGTATATCGCCTCACCCATTGACGAGAATATTGATTTACCTAGTGCAATTCAGCAGCTCAAAAAAGAAAAAAATGCGGTATTGCTCGCTCACTATTACCAAGAACCTGAAATTCAAGAATTAGCTGATTATCTTGGTGACAGTCTATACCTAGCGCAACAAGCGGCTCAAGTAGAAGCCGATATTATTGTTTTTGCAGGCGTCCACTTTATGGCAGAAACCGCCAAAATAATTAACCCCAGTAAAAAGGTTTTATTACCCGATCTTAAGGCAGGTTGCTCTTTAGCTGACTCTTGCCCCCCTTCAGATTTTGCAGCTTTCAAAGCGCAACATCCTGATGCTGTTGTAGTGACCTATATCAATTGCTCAGCAGAAATTAAGGCGTTGAGCGATATTGTTTGTACTTCTAGCAATGCTGTGAAGGTAATTGAAAGCATCCCTGAAGATAGAGAAATCATTTTCGCCCCAGATAAAAACTTAGGACGGTATCTGATTAAGAAAACAGGAAGAGACATGATATTATGGGATGGTGCTTGTATCGTCCATGAGGCCTTTTCATTTGAAAAAATTGTCTCACTTGCCAAAGAACATCCCAAAGCCAAATTTATTGCGCACCCTGAGAGCGAATCACCCATCTTAGAAATTGCACATTACATTGGCAGTACCGCAGGACTACTTCGCTTTGTCCAAGAAGACCCTTCGATGAGTTATATCGTAGCTACCGAAGCGGGTATCCTCCACGAAATGCAAAAACGCTGCCCGCAAAAAACCTTTATCCCGGCTCCCGTTGAGGATGATACTTGTGCTTGCAGTGAATGTGCCTTTATGAAGCTCAATACACTGGAAAAACTCTATAATTGCATGCTTTATGAACTCCCTGAAATCAATATGGAGAAAGGGCTGATGGAAAAAGCTCGCCAACCCATCGAGCGCATGCTTAATTTAGGGAGGTCATGACAAAAGACGTGTTGGTCATTGGTACAGGCATTTCTGGTTTAGCTTATGCCATACATGTGGCAGATAATAATCCTGAGACATCGCTTGTTTTAATATCCAAAAGTGATTTAAATGAAGGAAATACTCGCTATGCCCAAGGAGGAATAGCTGTAGTCTCTAACTTTAAGAAAGATTCTTTTGACAAACATGTGTCTGACACTCTTAACGCTGGAGCAGGAACCTGTGATCCAGAAGTAGTCAAATTTGTCATAGAAGAAGGGCATGAACGATTAACAGAATTGATGAATTGGGGCGCTCAATTTGACAAAAAAGAAACAAAATTAGATCTGGCTAAAGAGGCTGGACATTCGGAAAATCGAATTGTACATTATAAAGACCAAACCGGTCAACACATACAAGAAGCTTTAATTGAAAAAATTAAAACCTACCCAAATATTGAGCTTTTAGAACAACATACCCTGGTAGATTTAATCACAGATCACCATTCTATTAAAAAGGAAAATCGCTGTTATGGTGCCTATGTTATTTCCCAGAAAGAAGAAAAGATTATTAAAATTACTGCTAAAATTACGGTCTTGTCAACTGGGGGAGCAGGAAGTTTATTCGCCCACTCAACTAATCCAAAAATTGCTACGGGCGATGGTTTAGGTGCTGCATACCGTGCCCGTGTATTAATGTCGGATTTGCCTTATGTACAGTTTCATCCAACTGCACTCTACCCTCGTGTAAATGGAAATACCTTTTTGATTACAGAAGCGGTAAGGGGTGCTGGTGCTCAACTTTTCAACAGCAAAGGTGAGCGTTTTATGCTTAAAAACGACCCTAGAGCTGAATTGGCTCCTCGAGATATTGTCGCACGTGGTATTCAACGTGAAATCGAACAACAAAAGGAGGATTTTGTTTGGTTAAACGGATCTGAGATTGATATGAAACAGTGGGAAACACATTTCCCTACCATTTTAGAGACCTGTAAAAGCTTGGATATAGCATTACCCCAAGACGCCATCCCTGTGGTACCTGCTGCTCACTATTTTTGCGGAGGTATAAAAGTCAATCAAAAAAGCGAATCACAGTTAAAAGGTCTATATGCCATAGGAGAATGTAGTGCTACTGGACTGCATGGGGCAAATAGACTAGCCTCAAATTCCCTTTTGGAATCTCTAGTCTTTGCTCAGCGAGCGGCTCAAGACACCTTAGATGCTTTAAAACAAAAACTCCCCCCAATGTCTTTTTACCGTGACATCCCCGAATGGAAAGGAGATGCATACTCCAATAGCACAGAAATTGAAGCGATTAAAAAATACAGGAGAGAACTTCAGGAAATCATGACCCTGTATGTAGGGATATTTAAAACCAATGAAGGCCTTCTAATAGCTGAAAATAGAATTGACAAAATTTATAAGGCTGTTACAACTATTTACAACAATAACAAATTGACCAACGGACTTTGTGAACTAAGAAATATGGTGAGTATCGCCCACTTAATTACCAAACAGTCTCAAGAAATCACCCAAAATCAAGGAGTCTTTTACAATCACGACTATGCCTGAGAATTATTACAAAAAATATCAAACTGAATTTGAGGGTTTTATAGATACAGCCTTAAAGGAAGATATTGGGAGTGGTGACCATAGCAGTTTGTCATGTATTGACCCTCAAAGCCGAAGTAAGGCTGAGTTACTTACCAAGCAAGCGGGAATACTTGGGGGAATGGAGTTGACTGCTAAGATTTTTCAACGCTATGACCCTTTGCTTCAATTTGATTCTCTATTAACTGACGGTTCTAAAATTAAACCTGGACAAAAAGCCTTTACCATAAGCGGTTCAACTTTATCTATATTAGCAACAGAGCGACTGGTACTCAACTCACTTCAAAGAATGAGTGGAATTGCTACCCTGACACATCGGCTAAGTCAAAAAATAAAACACACGCAATGCAAACTGTTGGACACTCGTAAAACCACTCCTAATTTTCGACATGCCGAAAAATGGGCTGTTTTAATAGGTGGGGGTCAAAATCACCGCATGGGACTCTTTGATGCATTGATGATCAAAGACAATCATGTGGATTTTTGCGGAGGAATGACTCAAGCACTCCAAAAAACAGAAGCATATTTAAGGCGCTTGGAAAAACCGCTTGAGGTTGTAGTCGAATGCAGAAATTCAAAGGAAATTGAAGCAACACTTCCTTTTTCATTTGTAAGTCGAATACTTTTAGACAATCACAGCATCCCGCAATTAAAAGAGGCTTTAGTACAAATTGACAATCAAAAACCAACTGAAGCCTCAGGAAATATAACAGAAGATAAGCTTGTTGCTGTAGCCGAAACTGGAGTGAATTTTATTTCGATGGGGGCTTTAACCTATGATGCAAAAAGCATTGATTTGAGTTTAAAGGCCGTTTGAAAGTATCAGAATGATGACTTAGTTCGTTGCGAGAACGAGAATGTTAACCTTAGAGCCCAACAAATTCTGCTTTAATTTTTATATTTGTTAACACTTTTCTCTCTATGAAATATCAAAGAATTCTTTTAAAATTAAGTGGTGAAGCCCTGATGGGAGATCAGACCCACGGAATTGATCCAATCAAAATCGACACTTATGCCAAAGAAATCAAAAAGGTTTTTGACAAAGGTATCGAAATAGCTATCGTCATCGGTGGAGGAAATATCTTTAGAGGGATTTCGGGTGCTAGCAAGGGAATGGACCGTGTTCAGGCCGACTATATGGGGATGCTTGCAACTGTCATCAACGGCTTAGCACTTCAAGGAGCCTTAGAAAATAACAATGTCCCAACCAGACTTCAAACAGCCATTAAAATTGAGGCAATCGCCGAACCCTTTATCAAGAGAAAAGCAACACGCCACTTGGAAAAAGGAAGGGTGGTCATTTTTGGTTCGGGAACTGGTAATCCTTATTTCACCACAGACTCAGCAGCAGTATTGAGGGCTATAGAAATAAATGCTGATGTCATCCTCAAAGGGACCAGAGTTGACGGAATTTACACCGAAGACCCTGAAAAAAACAATAAGGCAACTAAATTCGATACTTTGTCTTTTGATGAAGTCTTAAAAAAAGGACTCAAAATCATGGACACCACTGCCTTTACCTTAAGTCAAGAAAACAATTTACCCATTATCGTTTTTGATATGAATACACCCAATAATTTGGACAATGTATTGCAAGGGAAAAACGTAGGGACTAGAGTCGATCTTTAAAACAATTTAGCCATGGAAGATGAAATGAATTTTATTTTAGACGCTGCCAAAGAAAGTATGGAACAAGCGGTTTCGCATTTGGAAAAAGAAATGCTTAATATCAGAGCAGGAAAAGCAAATCCAATAATGCTCTCAACTGTAAAAGTTGAATATTACGGCACCCCTACTCCACTTTCTCAAGTTGCCAACATCAATACCCCTGATGCCAGAACCTTGACTGTTCAACCTTGGGAAAAAAATCTTTTAGCTGATATTGAAAAAGCGATTTTAATTGCCAATTTGGGATTCAATCCCATGAACAACGGAGAGTCTGTCATCATCAACATTCCTCCTTTAACAGAAGAACGCCGTCGGGATCTAGCAAAGCTTGCCAAAGCGGAATCTGAAAATGCAAAAATCGTAATCCGAGCTGCTCGTAAGGATGCTAATGATGAAATCAAAAAGTCAGAAGCTTCAGAAGATGTGCAAAAAAACTACGAAATAGACATTCAAACGCTAACGGATGAATTCATTAAAAAAGTGGATGAAATCTTTAGTCTAAAAGAAAAAGAGATTTTAACGGTATAGAGGAACTCACCTTATTTACAGCTGCTAAGGCTTCATGAAAAAGAAAAAAGATTCGAACATTTGGGGCCTAGTGGCACGACTTATTTTAAGAAATAGGTTTATACTGCTAGCGGCCATAGTTGGTATGACCTTTTTTTGGGGAACCCAGTGGAAGTACATGCAATTTACCTTTACGGAAGCCAACCTACTCCCAGACAGCCACCCAGAAAATATACTCTATAAAAATTTTACAGACACCTTTGGTGAAGAAGGTAATGTCATTGTAATTGCATTACAGGACAGTTTGTTTTTTACCCCTGAAAAAAGGAAAGCTTGGAGATCGTTAAACAATAGTATACAGAAGTTTTCTGAGATTGATTTGGTCTTGTCTACTGACAACCTACAAGAATTAATCAAAGATCAAAAAAATGAAAAATTCATTCTTCAACAAGTTCCCTTAGCTCAAGCTACAGACTCTGCCGCATTATTAAAATTCAGAGAGAAGTTGTTTCTTGAACTCCCTTTTTACAATAATTTAATCTTTGATTCAGAAACCAATACCATAAGATCTGTGATCTATATGGACCCTGAAATCGTCAATACTGCCAAACGCAAAGATTTTATTTTTGAAAAGTTTATTCCCCTGATTGCTTCTTTTGAAAAAACAACTTCCTCTGATGTTCACGTATCGGGTATGCCTTACATCCGAACGCTAAATGCACAAAATATAGTTGATGAAATTGGACTCTTCGTCTTAGGAGCTACCCTGATAACTTCTTTAATTTTCTTTTTATTTTTTAGATCTTTTAGAGCCACCTTTATTTCCCTATTTGTAGTAGCCATAGGAGTAATGTGGGCCTTTGGAATTTTGGGTTGGCTGGGTTACGAAATCACTGTACTGACAGCTTTGATACCTCCATTAATAATTGTAATTGGAGTGCCAAATTGTATTTTCCTGATCAATAAATACCAGCAAGAAATTGCCAAACATAAAAATCAAGCAAAGTCTTTACAACGAGTCATTATCAAAGTAGGAAACGCCACATTGATGACCAACCTGACCACAGCTTCAGGATTTGCGACTTTTATATTGACCAACAGTAAAATTTTAAAAGAATTTGGTGTGGTGGCATCCATCAATATTATTGCAATTTTTGCATTGTCCTTACTCATCATTCCCATCTCCTACAGTCTGATGCCTATCCCCAAGAAAAAGCACCTCAAACACTTAAAAAATAAGTCGATTGATTTTTTTGTCAGTTGGATGGAGAACAAAGTCAGAAAAAAGCGCGTCAATGTCTATATCGTTTCGCTAATTGGATTGATCGTTGGAATTACTGGAATTTATCAAATAAAGATTTCTGGAAGTTTGATTGAAGACATGCCCAAATCAGCTGATTTTTTTCAAGACATCCGCTTTTTTGATCAAAGCTTTAACGGGATCGTCCCTGTTGAAATTTGGATTGACAGCAAGCGAGAAAATGGCATTGTCAAACCAGCTACTCTGCAAAGGATGAATCGCTTACAACAAACCATTGAAGAGATTCCAGAACTTGCACCCCCATTATCTGTCGTCAATGCTGTGAAATTTGCCAAACAGGCCTACTACAATGGTAATCCAAATTACTATGCCCTGCCGACCTCTCAAGAAAATAGTTTTATTTACCCTTATCTCAATAATGCAAAAGGCACCAATCAACTCATCACTGGCTATGTAGACTCTACAGGGCAGTATGGGAGAATTACAACCTATATGAAAGATATAGAAACGGAGCGAATGGAGCGTATTGAAACTGACCTTCGTGAAGCCATGACAAAAATCTTTCCAGAACAGAGGTACGGTGCTGAAATGACGGGTAAGGCGCTGCTTTTTTTAAAGGGCACAAAATACCTTATCAACAATTTGATACTTTCTCTCAGTCTTGCCATTTTACTTATTGCACTTTTTATGGCTTTTCTCTTTCGTTCCTTTAAGATGATTATCATTTCATTGATTCCAAATCTACTTCCACTAATTATTACTGCGGGGGTTATGGGCTTTACAGGAATCCCTCTAAAACCCTCAACTATATTGGTCTTTAGTATTGCATTTGGAATTTCGGTAGATGACACCATACATTTTTTGGCAAAATACCGCCAAGAGTTGATATCAAATGGCTGGAAAATTAATAAAGCTGTTTTTGCTGCGCTCAGAGAAACTGGAATCAGTATGTTTTACACTTCCATAGTCTTGTTCTTCGGATTTTCGGTTTTCTTATCCTCAAATTTTGGGGGTACCCAAGCTTTAGGAGGTCTTGTAGCGGTTACCCTTTTGATGGCAATGTTGGCGAATCTAGTGCTACTTCCCTCACTTCTTATCTCTCTAGAAGATACCATCAGTAATGAAAAGGTGATCAAGAAACCCAAAATTGAAATTTTGGATAGCTAAGTGTCAGGGATCAACCCCAATATTTTTCTGAAATAAACTTATCTTTGCATCGCTGATAAACACTATCACAAATCATAAATTTGAAATTTATTTTGGAGCGGTTTACAACAGTCAGCATCCAAAATGAACGACCAAAAAATAAAGGAATGAACGGAGAAAAGATTAAATCTATTTTACAATCAAAGCCGATAGGACAACAATGCAGCGCTCAGGGCTGGGTAAGAACCTTCCGTGCCAATCGATTTATCGCATTGAATGACGGCTCTACTATAGAAAACCTTCAGTGTGTGGTAGACTTTGAACAGCTTGATGAAAGTGTGTTAAAACAAATTACTACTGGTGCAGCACTTCACCTTCAGGGTGAACTCGTTGAAAGTCAAGGAAGTGGACAAAAGGTAGAGCTACAGGTGGAAGAGATTACCATTTTGGGTTCATCCGATCCAGAGAGTTACCCCATACAACCCAAAAAACACAGCTTAGAATTCCTCAGAGAAAAAGCACACTTGAGGGTACGAACTGCTACTTTTTCAGCAGTGATGCGTGTTCGTTCTGCTTTGTCATTTGCCGTTCACCAATTTTTTCAAGACGAAGGTTTTTTTTATGTCAACACACCTATAGTTACTGGTAGTGATGCAGAGGGTGCAGGAGAAATGTTTAGAGTATCGACTTTAGACCCTAAAAATCCCCCACTCAATGAGGAAGGAAATACTGACTTTAAACAAGATTTCTTTGGTAAAGAAACCAACCTGACCGTATCTGGTCAACTGGAAGCCGAAGCTTACGCACTTGCACTGGGGGATGTCTATACCTTCGGACCCACATTTAGAGCTGAAAACTCTAATACTACTAGGCATTTGGCCGAATTTTGGATGATAGAACCCGAAATGGCATTTTACGACCTAAATGACAATATGGATTTGGCTGAAAAATTCATTACCAGTGTTCTGCGCCACGTACTAAAGGCCTGCGAAAAAGATATAAAGTTCTTAGATGAGCGTTTTGCTAAAGAAGAAAGTAGCAAGCCACAACTTCAGCGAAGTTCCATGGGGCTACTTGAAAAAATTGAATTTGTAGTCCACAACGATTTTAAAAGACTTACATACACTGAAGCTATTGAAATCTTAAAAAACTCTAAACCCAATAAAAAGAAAAAATTTCAATATCCAGTCAACGAATGGGGTATTGATCTTCAAAGTGAACACGAACGTTATTTGGTTGAAAAACACTTTAACTGTCCTGTAATTCTTTATGACTATCCTGCCAATATCAAAGCTTTTTACATGCGTAGAAATGAGGATGGTAAAACCGTAAGAGCCATGGACATCCTTTTTCCGGGTATAGGTGAAATCGTAGGAGGTTCACAGCGTGAAGAGCGTTTGGAAGTTTTGGAGGAACGAATTAAGGAAATGAATATTGATGCTGAAGAACTCTGGTGGTACCTGGATTTAAGAAGGTTTGGAAGCGTACCTCATAGTGGCTTTGGACTTGGCTTTGAGCGTTTGGTTCAGTTTACCACAGGTATGGGTAATATCAGAGATGTAATCCCTTTCCCCAGAACTCCACAAAACGCAGCCTTTTAATGATTAAAAAGTAAAATATATATCTTTACATCAATCATTACCCTATGCTAAAACAACAGCTCCAAATAAAGCTTTCACAAAAGCTCTCTCCTCAGCAGATCAAATTGATGAAGCTGATCCAACTCTCTACGCTTGATTTAGAGCAAAAGATTGAAGCAGAAATGGGAGAAAATCCAGCTTTAGAAAGTGGGGCTGAAGTTGTAAAATCAGACAATCAAGAAAACGATTTTGAAGAAAACACCAAGATTGAGACAGATGAAATTGATATCGATCAATACTTGAGTGATGACGAAATTCCTTCATACCGACTTTACAGCAACAATTACAGTAGTGATGACGAAGAACGTTCTGTTCCTTTGAGTGGAGGCATCAGTTTTCATCAAAGCCTGCTGCAACAGATGGGAAATCTGATCTTAAATGAAGATGAAATGCTCATCGCTGAATTTTTAATCGGAAGTATCGATGACAGCGGTTATATCAGAAGAAGGGATGATGAACTTATCGATGACTTGGCTTTTACTCAAAATATTTTTACAGACAAAAACCAGCTTAATAAAGTAATTCGTTCGGTTCAAAGTTTAGATCCACCAGGTGTAGGAGCTCGTTCATTAAAAGAGTGTCTTCAACTTCAACTAGAAAAAAAGAAAAAAGACCGCCCTGAGGTAGTCCACGCGCTCAAGATTATAAAGGACGAATTTGATCATTTCAGCCACAAACACTACACCAAACTTCAAGACCGTGTTGGAATAACTCAAGAAGAACTGAAGGTGGCTTTAGAATTGATCGGTAAACTTAATCCCAAGCCAGGAGGAGCCTTATCCACTACCATACAAAACACGCATGTTGTCCCTGACTTTATACTCACTCTTGAAGACGGTAGAATCGAGGTTAAATTAAACAGAAGAAATGCCCCTCAACTCAAAGTATCTAATGCCTATAAAGACATGCTCGAAGGCTATCAAGAAGGCAATAAAAAATCAAAGACTCAACAGGACGCCGTTCAGTTTATCAAACAAAAATTAGATGCTGCAAAATGGTTTATTGATGCCATTCAACAGAGACATCAAACACTAACACTAACGATAAATGCAATTGTAGCTCATCAAAAAGAGTATTTTTTAACTGGTGATGAACGCAAACTAAAACCGATGATTTTAAAAGATATTGCAGACAAAGTAGATATGGATATTTCTACAATATCAAGAGTGGCGAACAGTAAATACATCGATACCCCATATGGAGTAAAGTTGCTTAAAACCTTTTTCTCCGAAGGTCTTAAAAATGAGGAAGGAGAGGACGTGTCTTCTATTGAGATTAAAAATATTCTAAGCCAACTGATTGCAGAAGAAAACAAAAAAAAGCCTTTAACGGATGAGGTACTATCAAAGTTGATGAAAGAAAAGGGCTACATCGTTGCAAGAAGAACCATTGCTAAATACAGGGAGCAACTTGATATTCCAGTAGCTCGATTGCGAAAAGAGCTATAGTATATAAAAAATCAATCCAATTTTGATTGGATTAAGGTCTAGGGGCTGACCGTTCGTATCCATAACATTCTCTTCAAAAAAAGGTGACAAATGATAGGCCAAATAAAAATTCCATGTATTGTACCCAAAGCTCAAATGAGCAACAGCACCAAGGTTTTGAATATCACTACTATTTTTAATTTCAAAAGTTTCTTGACGGATTTTGTTGTAATAATTCCATCGTAAAGATACTCCACCGTACACCCTCCAAAAAGCAAAATTATCTGGGGTTGCATTCCTCCAGCGCAAGCTTAGGGGAAGTTCTAAAGAATGTACAGAAAAAAACATGGGAGAGGCTGTTTCCTCAGCAATGGTGTATTGCACTTTATCAATTCTTTCAGAAGATCGACTGAAATTGGTATTGTAACGCTCGAAACTCATTCCAAGTCCTAAACCGGCTGCAATTTTTCCTGATGTATTAAGGGGAATATCTCTTACAAAACCCCACTGAATATGACGCGATAAACCTTGAGGACTAAAGTTGTCTTCACTGCTTTGAAGCACCATAAAAGAAGCTCCTAAATAAAATTGATCTTCTCGGAAAAATTCATCTCGGGTAGCATCCTCTTCTTGGCTCCAAACTGAGTTCAAACAGCAAAGTAGTATTAGGGAGCTTAGAGAGCTCCTGAAGTGTTTTAAAAAAGATAAATCGCTAAGCATGGGTTGTTAAAATAAAAAAAAGTGCCTAAAAAGGCACTTTTTTAAAACATTAAATACAACACACTAGTTGATGTTTTGGGTATAATCCCCCAAACGTGTAGTGTAGTTTATTTTTAAAGCACTTACTTTTCGAAGCTCTTGCTTGATATCCTGAACCAATCCCATTTTAGTATCACTATCCACCTTTAGGGCAGTAGTTAATACATTTTGGAGTTCCTGACGTTTAGCAGCTCTTTCGGCTAGGATAAAAGCTCCAACTTCACTGACTGTAGCAAATTTATCATTCAACTGAATTTTTGCACTTGTTCCGTATTTATCTTGGTAACGGTCAGAAGGCTTTCCAGCATAAATGTACATCACACGGTCTTTTTTGTCTAGTTTTTGAACTTGATCCGCAGCAGGTAATCGATTGGCAACCATCAAGGTACTGTCTCTCATAACTGTTGCTACCATAAAAAAGAACAATAACATAAAAACAATATCAGGCAAAGATGCTGTAGAAATAGCAGGTAAATCGCCTCCCTTTTTCTTTTTAAATTTTGACATAATCTATTGTTTTAATTTGTTTTACTAGGTTCAGCCTCAGATAGCTTTTGCGGGTACATTTGTTTTACAACATCTAACTTTGGCTTCAATTCTTCGGCAGCATCTGCAGAAGTTCGTGGGTCATCATACTTCTTCTGTGCATCCACAAAATTTAATCCAACATTGGGGTAAAGCCTTAAAAACTCGCGATTTCTCAATTCGTTATACGCCGCAACTAATTCGTTTTGTATTGCGATATATACTTTATAAGAGGTTTCGCGGTTGTTTTTAAGCGAAATAATGGCCTTGTCAGGATTGTCTGAAGAAGCCTCATCGCGTTCTCCTTGACAGTAATCACAAGCCTCATCACCTACACCGCCGCCATTGTCGAGGAATGCTACAGCCAAAGACCTTAAGTCCTTAATATCTGTAAGCTCTTCTTCAACCAAAAGCTGGTCATTTTTGTTGACAACTACAGTAAAGATGTTTTTCTCTCTAATAATTGGAGGATCTACTTGGTCTTCCATTGGAGGGAGTTTACGATTCAAACCGCTATCCGTTTCAATGGTTGTAGTTACCAAGAAGAAAATCAAGAGAAGAAACGCGATATCCGCCATGGAACCGGCGTTTACTTCTGGTGCTGATCTTTTAGCCATAATTTATCGGTTAAAAATTTTCTTCGCTCCTGATAAAACCATAGAGAGTATTGCAAGGGCTGCTAGTATGTAAAACATTCGCAAACCTGTTCCTACCCATCTAGATCCACTCGCTGAAAGAACTTCCCCATCTTTAAGTGGAGTCTCTACACCCTCTGAAGCTGCAAAAGCTATGCCAAGGACAACAGCGAAACAGCCTATAAAGATTAGAGATTTTTTCAATTTCTGTGCGCTAGAGGCAAGATTTAATAAAGAAAATAGAAGGGTAACTACTACCGTTACTATCAAAATAGCAATGGCGAGTGATACCAAAGGAGAAACCGAACCGAAGTCTCCCATACTGGCAGCCATCTTGATCTCTTCATCTCCCACTCCTATAATTCTAAATAGGAATACAACACCTAGCAAACCAAAAACAGCACTGATAATTTTTACAATTGTTTGAATATTCATGTTAATTGCTGTTAAAGGTTAATTATTTTTTTTGTGCAACAAGAATGTCGATCAAAGTAATTGATGCGTCTTCCATGTCGTTTACGATACTATCGATTTTTGCTACGATGTAATTGTAAAATACCTGAAGGATAATAGCGACTATCAAACCGAATACTGTTGTCAGAAGGGCTACTTTAATACCTCCTGCAACTAATGATGGTTGCATGTCTCCAGCAGCTTCAATTTTATCAAAGGCTTGAATCATCCCTATTACCGTTCCCATAAACCCAAGCATGGGTGCAAGAGCGATAAATAATGAAATCCATGAAACGTTTTTCTCCAACTGTCCCATTTGAACTCCACCATAGGCTACAACAGCTTTTTCTGCACTTTCCACACCTTCATCAACACGGTCTAGACCTTGATAAAAGATAGAAGCAACAGGTCCTTTTGTATTTCTACAAAACTCTTTAGCTGCGTCAACACCTCCAGAAGAGAGTGCTTCCTCAACACCTTCAGTTAATTTTTTAGTATTAGTAGTTGCTAGATTCAAGAAAATGATACGCTCGATAGCAATTGCTAGACCTAAAATCAAACAGATCAAAACGATCCCCATAAAGCCAGGACCACCTTCAATAAAACGTTTCTTTAATTCTTGTGTAAAAGAGGCCGACTCCGCTGAAGCTTCGTCTTCCATGTCTTGTACAGTTGTTGCAGCTACCGCAGTAGTCGTATTAGGCACTACAGTTGATGCATTGGCAGTTGCCATAAAACCTAAAAAAGTAAGGGCAATAAATAATTTTTTCATTGTGAATAATGTTTGTTCTTTTTAATTAAATGCGACTAAAGATAAAAAAAAATATGTTCGATATGAATTTTTGCAGAGAGGAAGGGATTCGAACCCTCGATTCCAATGCAATTGGAATACACACTTTCCAGGCGTGCGCCTTCGACCACTCGGCCACCTCTCTAAATCTATTGTCCAAATAAAGGGAAAAAATATCTTTTTAAAAAAAAATACTTTACTTTTTACGGCTCTATTTTTGAATATCAAAAACAGCCTTTGCATTTTGAGTCGTAATTCTACTAATTTCAGTAGCTGACAACTGATAACATTCGGCAATTTTATCACGTACTAAGGACAAATACGCACTTTGATTTCGCTTCCCTCTGTAAGGTGAAGGAGCTAAATAAGGTGCATCGGTTTCCATTACGAGGGATTCCAAGGGGATTTTATTTAAAAACTGATCAATTTTACCGTTCTTAAAGGTCACTACCCCTCCTATACCCAATTTTAAATTGAAGTCAATAGCACGTTTGGCATGCTCCATAGTCCCAGTAAAGCAGTGAAAGATTCCAAAAAGATTCTCGTCTTGCTGACCTTCCAATACTTCAAAGACCTCGTCAAAGGCATCCCGACAGTGAATCACTATTGGAAGTCCTTTAGACTTTGCCCAACTTATTTGCTGATCAAATGCGTGTTGTTGCTGTGTTTGAAAACTTTTATCCCAATACAAATCAATTCCAATTTCACCAACGGCAGCAAAATTTCTCGCGTCTAAGTAATATTTTACCAAATCGAGTTCTTCCTTGAAATTTTCTTTGACGTGCGTGGGGTGAAGACCCATCATCAAATGGACTCGCTCTGGATAAGCTTTTTCCAAATCAAACATACGTTGGTGATAGTCACTATCAATTGCAGGAATATAAAAGTCAGTAATCCCTTCCGAAATAGCATTCTGGATGGCTTCCTCCCGATCTTCGTCAAAGGCCTCTACATATAAGTGAGTGTGGGTATCTATCAATTGGATTTATTTTTGGTGTAAAAATAGTAAACTAAATCAGAGCATACCCATTTGAAATGGATAGTGTATTTTTGGCAAGAATGAAATCAACTTCTTTTGTTTCTTTAAAATTTACTAAAACCAAGCACCTCGTGTGCCGAGCTCGAATCAATGGATTCAATGCAAGCTTACTGGTCGATACGGGAGCATCAAATAGTTGTATTCACAGTGACTTACAGGAGCTATTTCAACTCAAACCCAAAGGAAATTCTTTTGATGCTGCAGGAGCCAGCGAGGGAAAAATGACCGCTACTATGACCCAAAAGTGTGAGCTTCATCTCGGGCGGCACAAGCTAGGCAGACACGCCTTCGTGCTCTTGGACTTAAATCATGTCAACCAAACACTGCGCACCCAAGGTGCAAAGCCAATAGATGGTATACTGGGTGCAGATTTTTTAATGAAGAAGAAAATCGTAATCGACTATGGAAAGAGGAAATTAATCCTATAGTTCCAAGGCCTTTTTGGCGTCTCCATCCATCAGTATATTTAATGGATCTTCAAGTGCTTCTTTTACAGCTACCAAAAACCCAACAGACTCTCTTCCATCGATAATACGATGATCGTAAGAGAGGGCGAGATACATCATCGGTCGAATTACAACTTTACCATCGACAGCCACTGGTCGTTCAATGATGTTGTGCATCCCTAAAATACCTGACTGAGGTGGATTGATTATAGGAGTTGAAAGCATGGAACCAAAAACACCACCATTAGAAATGGTAAATGTTCCACCTGTCATGTCGTCTACCGTAATTTTTCCATCTCGAGCTTTTACTGCTAAACGACCGATTTCTTGTTCAATACCTGCAAAACTCAAAGTTTCTGCATTTCTAACTACGGGAACCATCAGTCCTTTAGGACCTGAAACTGCAACACTAATATCACAGTAGTCGTAGCTAATTTTATAGTCTCCGTCCATCATGGAGTTTACATCGGGATAAAGTTCAAGAGCTCGCACAACTGCTTTTGTGAAAAAGCTCATAAAACCAAGCTTTACACCGTGCTTTTCCAAGAAACTGTCTTTGTATTTTTTACGCAAATCAAATATTGGGGCCATGTCTGCTTCGTTAAAGGTAGTCAGCATTGCGGTTTCGTTCTTCGCAGCAACAAGCCGTTCAGCAACTTTTCTTCTGAGCATTGAAAGTTTGGATCGGTCTTGACCGCGATCACCCCAGTCGGGTTGGGTTCCCATTGAAGGAACTGCTTTAACGGCATCTTCTTTGGTTATTCTTCCTCCTCTTCCCGTTCCTTGAATTGCAGTGGCATCCATTCCTTTTTCAGCAATGATTTTACGAGCTGCTGGAGAAGGAGTTTGTGAGGCGTAAGTACTGGTTTGTTCAGGTATTGGAGTTTTAGGTGTTGGCTCAACAGCTACTGTTGCTGCTGAGCTAGCTGTGGTTGCAGCTCTAGCTGCAGCTTCTCCCTCCGTGTCGATTAAACACACTACAGCTCCTACTTCAACTGCATCTCCCTCTTCAGCTTTAAGGGTTATTGTTCCACTAACCTCTGCTGGAAGCTCTAAAGTGGCTTTGTCAGAATCCACTTCTGCTATCGCTTGATCTTTTTCAACATAGTCTCCATCAGCCACCAACCATTGGGCAATTTCAACTTCTGTAATCGATTCGCCCGGAGAGGGAACTTTCATTTCTAAAATCATGATTTACTTCTTTATTTTCTAATAAAATTGTCTTGTGAGGGATCAAAAACATAATCGATCACCTGTTGATGTCTTCTTTGAAAACGCATTGCACTACCCGCAGCTGGTGCACCGTAATACCTTCTAGTTGCAGGTCTAAATTTAGTCGCTTCCTCCCATTGCAATAACAGATAACTCCAAGCTCCCATATTGCGTGGTTCTTCTTGTGCCCAAACCCAATCTGTCGCATTGGGAAACTGAGCCATATTTTGTTCTATTTCTTTAATCGGTAGGGGAAATAATTGTTCAATACGAATGAGGGCAACATCCATACGTCCTCTTTTTTTCCGTTCTTGCTCCAAGTCGTAATAAAATTTACCTGAGCAAAGTACTACCGTTTTCACTTCCTTTGGGCTGACATCAGGGTCAGCTATTACCGCTTGAAAACTTCCGTGTGTCAGATCTTTTTTAGTAGAAACCGCTTTGGGATGACGCAACAAACTTTTTGGAGTAAAGACCACTAATGGCTTTCTAAAATTAGTTTTCATCTGACGTCTCAATAGATGAAACATATTAGCTGGTGTGGTACAATTGGCAACAAACATATTGTCTTTTGCACACAACTGCAGGTAACGCTCCATGCGGGCTGAAGAATGCTCAGCTCCCTGGCCTTCATAGCCGTGGGGGAGCAATAAAACAATTCCATTTTGCAATTTCCATTTATCTTCAGCAGAAGAAATGTACTGATCCAACATGATTTGTGCTCCATTAGAAAAATCTCCAAACTGGGCTTCCCATAGGGTAAGTGTATTTGGACTCGCCATAGAGTAACCGTAATCAAAACCTAGAACTCCGTATTCAGAAAGTAGGGAGTTGTAAATACGAAAACGACCCTGCTTGTTTGGATCAATCTGATTGAGTAAGATCACTTCTTCCTCTGCACTCTCTGTTTTGATTACTGCATGACGGTGGGAAAAAGTTCCCCGCTCTACGTCTTGCCCAGACATTCGAACATTAAAGCCTTCTTGGAGTAGAGTTCCGTAAGCTAGCAGCTCACCCATTGCCCAATCAAGTCTGTCCTTTTCGAAATACATGGCTTTGCGGTCAGCAATTAAGCGCTCAATTTTTCGAAGAAATTTTTGATCTCCTGGCAGTTTACTTATCGTTTCAGCAACTTTGTCAAGATCTTTTTTAGCGACAGCTGTTGACACCGGTTTCATCATTTCAGTCTCTTCCACCCTTTTGAATGTTTTCCATTCGTCTTCCATAAAAGGAGTAATGACTGTAGTTTCTATCTTTCTTGAATCTTGCAGATCGTCTTCAAGTATACTTTTATATTGTTTTTCCAGTTCCTTGACATGCCCTTCTTGTATATGTCCGCTTTCCAATAAATTCGAAGCGTATATATCTCTTGGATTAGGGTGTCTAGAAATTGCCTTATAAAGTTCTGGTTGTGTAAATCGCGGTTCGTCTCCTTCGTTATGACCGTACTTTCGATATCCTAACAAATCGATAAAGACATCTTGTCCAAAACGCATGCGAAAATCTAAGGCAAATAGTGTTGCATGAACTACAGCTTCCACATCATCTGCATTGACGTGCAATACAGGTGAAAGGGTTACTTTGGCAACATCCGTACAATAAGTACTTGATCGGGCATCCAAATAGTTGGTTGTAAATCCGATTTGATTGTTTACAACAATATGAACGGTTCCTCCTGTTCCATAGCCTTTGAGTTTTGCCATCTGGACAATCTCATAGGGCAATCCTTGTCCTGCGATAGCAGCATCTCCATGAACGATTATCGGTAAAACCTTATTGGTATTTCCTTCAAATTTATTTTCCAGCTTTGCTCGGGTAATTCCTTCCACTACTGCACCTACCGTCTCTAAATGAGAAGGGTTGGGAGCAATATTCATGTTTATTTTTTTGCCGTTATCCATAATTCGTTGAGAAGTCCAGCCTAAATGGTATTTAACATCTCCATCAAAAATGACTTCTTCGTAATCCTTACCGTCAAATTCGCTAAATATATCTTTTGTCGATTTTCCAAAAATATTGGTTAAAGCATTCAATCGACCTCGGTGTGCCATTCCCATTACAAATTCCTCTACTCCTTGATTTGCTGCAGCTTCCACTACTGCATCTAAGGCGGGTATTAAGGATTCTCCACCTTCTAAAGAAAAGCGCTTCTGCCCAACGTATTTGGTATGTAAAAAGTTTTCGAAACTTACCGCTTCATTTAATTTTTTTAGAATGTGCTTTTTCTGCTCATCTGAAAACTGAGGGTGGTTGTCATTCACGTTCAAGCGTTGTTGAATCCAATTGATCTTTTCCGGGTTTCGAATGTACATATACTCTATACCAATAGAGTCACAATAGATGCGCTGTAAATGGTAGATGATGGTCTGCAAGCTACTTGGGCCTATGGCCATAATCTCCCCTGCGTTAAAAACAGTTGATAAGTCAGACTCTGAAAGCCCAAAGTTTTCAATATCGAGTGTTGGGCTGTACTTTCTTCGCTCTCTAACAGGATTTGTTTTGGTAAATAAATGTCCACGGCTGCGGTAGCCATCAATGAGTTTTACCACTCTAAACTCTTTTTGTAAATGCTCGGGTATCTCAAAGGTTTCGGTTGTCGTTGAACCATTGCTTTCTAAACCAAAATCAAAGCCTTGAAAAAAAGCCCTCCAACTGGGCTCTACACTGTCAGGTTGTTGTAAATACTGATCATAAAGTGCTGCAAAATGAGCCGTATGAGCAGCATTTAAAAACGAATAATTATCCATGCAAAAAAGCGCTACTAAAATCCAATAACAAAATTACAACTTTTGATTGAAGTGTTTCTCTATTTCTTTAAAAATACAACGAATCCTGTAAAACTACATTTTTAATAAATAAATACAGTCCTAAATCCACTCTTTCAAAGGCGGACTTACTCTTTTTACTGCTTTAAAACTCAGGGTGTGATTGGACGAACTCCCTCAGGTCGAAGTCAGAGAAAAATAAGCCAAACTCTTGTTCGAACTTAGGGAACATTTTAATACCTTTTTACCCATGTTTGCACTGGTCGATTGTAACAATTTTTACGCTTCTTGTGAGCGGGTTTTTCAACCCCAATGGGAAGGCAAAGCTGTAGTTATTCTTTCAAATAACGACGGTTGTGTCATTGCGCGAAGCAATGAAGCCAAGGCCTTGGGCATCCCCATGGGAGCTCCCGCATTTCAATACCGCTCTTTTTTTAAACAAAAAGGAGTTAAGGTTTTTTCTTCCAACTACCCCCTCTACGGCGATATGAGTAGTCGGGTAATGTCCATCTTAGAACAGTATACTCCCAATCTAGAAATTTACAGTATAGACGAAGCCTTTTTACAATTCAAAGGTTTTGATTTGTTCGATCTTGAAGCAGAAGGACAACGCATGCGAAAGCAAGTGCGTCGTTGGACAGGAATCCCCGTTTCTGTAGGTATGGGGCCGAGTAAAGCCCTGGCAAAAATCGCCAATAAAATTGCCAAAAAATACGATTTAAAAACAGGAGGTGTTTACTGTATCGACACCGAAGACAAAAGAGTTAAAGCCCTAAAATGGACTGCCATTGGCGATGTGTGGGGCATAGGTAGACAACACCGCAAGCGACTTGAAGCTATGGGAGTAACAAACGCTTGGCAGTTTACAAAGCTACCGGACGATTGGATTCGCAAACAGATGAGCGTATTAGGACTTCGACTGAAAAAAGACTTGCAGGGATTGCCCTCCATCCAACTGGAAGAAGTTCAGCCTCCCAAAAAGGGAATTGCAACCACCCGAAGCTTTGAAGGAACCCTAACTGCTTTTGATGATTTGGAAGAACGCATTTCCACCTTTGCCGGTAGCTGTGCAGAAAAAATGAGAAAACAGCAAAGCAGCTGTACTGCATTGCTCGTTTTTTTGCGTAGCGATCCTCATAAGCAAGGAGCAACTCCTTATCGAAACAGTTGTGTACTGACACTACCCTATGCCACCAATTCCAGTATCACACTGAGCAAATACGCAGTATGGGGATTGCGTAAAATTTTTAAAGAGGGAATCCATTACAAAAAAGCGGGAGTCATGATAATGGGCCTAGTCCCTACCGCCACCCGCCAACTTCCCTTATTTGGAGGGGAAGAAGTAAAACATTTAGCAGTAATGCAGGCTTTAGACCGTATTCACAAGCGCTTTGGGCCACATCAGATGAAACTTGCCAACCAGGATTTACAACGTACATGGAAAATGAAACAAGAACATCTGTCAAAACGCTATACTACTGAAATCAATGAAATTATTCAGGTAAAATAAACTATGGAACCACAAAAATTGACTTTTTTCCATCCCGATCAAGACCAACAAAAATCACTGCATTTGGTCCAAGAAGGAATCTCTGCAGGCTTTCCTTCTCCTGCCGACGACTTTAAAGAACTGCGCATCAGCATCGATCAAGAAGTAGTCCGCAATGAAGAAGCTACCTTCTACGCTAGAGTCTCAGGGGAATCCATGCAAGGTGCCGGTCTGGACGACGGTGACCTTTTGGTTATCGATAGAAGTATGGAGCCCCAACACGATAAAATCGCTGTCTGCTATATTGATGGAGAGTTTACGGTAAAGCGGCTAAAAGTAGCTGCTGACGGGGTCTTTTTAATCCCTGAAAATCCAAAATACCAGCCGATAAAAGTAACGGAAGAAAACGAACTTATTATTTGGGGTATAGTGACTTATGTAGTTAAAAAACTTTAACACACCCCTGCGCAACTAGTTGCACTTCCCCTCTTTTTAGAGGGGAGAGGTTTTAGGGTTTTTGAATATAGTTTTATTACTATTCCATCAACACCTTATAAAACAGCTTGGATAAAAAAGTGGCTAGCTGTTCGCTAGAGAGATTGATATCTGTGGTATGGGTGGCTAAAAAGAGTTCTGGTGGACTCCCAACAAGCATATAGCTGAGCAACAAAAACTCGTATTTTTCATTAAATGCTTTGATGTTTAGATCCGATTTGAGATCCCTATTTAAGTTTTTTACGATCACTTTAATCAAATCACTTTGATATGAGCTCTGTCTGATATAGGCTTGATTGACGATATGGAATTGTATCATCTGTTCACTTCCAATCAGATCAAAATAACTTTTAAAGGTTCCGTATAAGTAATCGTAGAGATTGTCAGTTTGTTTTCGCGTATGCTGTATGGCTTCTATAATACGCTGATTAAGTTGATTAATCAAAGCATCAAAAAGGCTATTCATATCGGGGAAATAGTTGTAAAACGTACCACGGGCAATATCACATTGACCTACAATATCGGCCACTGTCGTTTTTTCAAAGCCTCTTTCGGAAAAAAGGCTAAGGGCCTCATCCAAGATACGTTCGCGTACTTGCTGTTTTTGAATTTCCCGTTTACCAAGAATCAGTTCTGACTCTTTCATTCTTACAAGCGCTCAAAAATTCCTGCAATACCTTGTCCTCCTCCTACACAGGCAGTGACCATTCCGTAACGCTGTTTGCGCAACTTCATCTCTTCCAGCAATTGAATACTCAATTTTGCTCCAGTACATCCTAGGGGGTGTCCTAGTGCCAAAGCACCTCCATTGACATTTACAGTTTCAGGGTTTAAGCCCGCTTCTTTAATAACAGCAAGTGCCTGAGCAGCAAAGGCTTCATTCAGTTCTGTTTGTTCTATATCGGAGAGCTTTAAATCGGCTTGTTTTAAGGCTTTTGGAATGGCGATACAAGGACCAATACCCATATAGAGCGGCTCAACACCTCCTACTGCACAGGCTGCCAATCGTGCGACAGGCTCTAGGTTTAACGCTTTGACTACGGCTTCACTGACCACTAGAGTAAAAGCGGCTCCATCGGAAGTTTGAGAGGCATTCCCAGCAGTAACCACCCCTCCTTTTTTAAATACTGGACGCAGTTTGGCAAGTCCTTCCAAAGTTGTATCTCTCCTTACTCCCTCGTCCATCGCAACTGTATGCCTGCTCGTTACTTTTTTTCCATCTTTTACAAAAACATCTTCAACCTCTACAGCAACAATTTGCTCGTCAAATTTTCCAGCATCAATGGCTGCAGCTGCTTTTTTGTGAGAATCATAGGCAAATTGATCTGCAGCCTCTCTCGTAATTCCATACTTATCAGAAACAGCTTCGGCAGTGTGCCCCATACTGACGTGATAATTGATATTTTCAATATTGGCTTTATAACTAGGAGCAAGCTTGTAACCCGTCATGGGGATCATGCTCATACTTTCAATTCCACCTGCGATATAAATTTCTCCAAAGCCTGCCTTAATTTTAGCGACTGCCTGAGAAATGGACTCCAATCCAGAGGCACAATAACGATTGATGGTCACCCCAGGGACTTCTTTGCCCAGTGCTCTCGCTGAAATCAGTCGCCCAATTTGTAGGCCTTGCTCTCCTTCAGGATTGGCACAACCAACGATGACGTCATCTACCGTTTTTGGGTCTATCTCAGGCACTTCTTGCATCAAATGTTTGATCACATCCACCGCCAAATCGTCTGAACGGTAATTTTTAAACCCTCCTTTTTTTGCTTTTCCGATCGCAGAGCGATAGCCTTTTACAATATATGCTTCCATAATTTAATTTCTTAAGGGTTTGTTGTTCATTAATAAGTACTGTATTCGATCAAGAGTTTTTTGATTACCCAATAAGCTCATAAAACCTTCTCTTTCAATATCGAGTAGGTATTGCTCACTGACATGCTGCGGTGCTGTTAAATCTCCTCCACAAATGACGTAGGCAATTTTTTGAGCAATTTCAACATCGTAATCTGACATGTATTCACCCATTCTAAATTCATTAATGGCAGAATACAATACGCTCATTCCTGCTCTTCCTAAAACCTGTACGTCCTCCCTTGCGGAAGGTGCAATATAATTTTGAGCCAAATCCAATACTTTGGCTTTCGCCAGACCAATATTCATTGGAGTATTGACACAAACCTCGTCTCTTTCTTTTCTGAGGTATTTTAAATCAAAGGCTTCATGTGCTGAAGTAGAAACGGCTGCAGTAGCTATGGATTTAAAGTAATTGATCAGAGTGGGTGATTGTACATCTCCTTCAAAAAAATCATCTGAGGCTCGAAGAGCAAATTCTTTAGTTCCTCCACCTCCCGGAAGAAGTCCTACTCCAACTTCAACCAAACCTATATAAGATTCTGCTGCGTAAATTCCAGCGTCGCAGTGCATGGCTATTTCACATCCTCCTCCGAAGACATAGCCATGAGTAGCAACAACTACAGGAAATTTAGAGGAGCGTATTTTCATATTGATCTGCTGAAAATCATCTACAAAGCGTTCTAAAACATCAAACTGTTTTTGCATTGCAAACATGCCGATATTCATCAAATTGGCTCCTACAGAAAATTGTTTGGCGTTGTTTCCGATAACCAAGCCTTTCCAATTCCCTTCTTCAACCAATTGAATGGTTTCCAATAATGCTTTACCAACCCCTTCGCCTATAGAGTTGCTTTTCCCAGTAAATTCTAAACAAAGAACACCCTCACCTATATCGTGAACAACACATTCGCTGTTTTTTACCAGTGGGGATTGGGATCTAAAACTGTCCAAAAGTACAAAGGCTTCTGTTCCAGGAACAGCTTCGTATTTTTTAGTTTCAATGTTATAGAATTTTTTCTTGCCTCCTTCAAATTTGTAGAACTGAGAATTCCCATTCGCTTTCATTTCTGTAATCCAAGTGGGAACAACCGCACCCACTTTTTCAATTAGATTTACTCCCAATTCAAATCCCATCAGATCCCAATATTCAAAAGGTCCATAATCCCAAAAATAACCGGTGCGCATGGCATCGTCTACAGGATAGTATTGATCGGATATTTCTGGAACTCGAGCCGCTGAATAACCAAATAATTGGCCGAAATATTCTGCAAAAAATTGCTGCCCTTTGGTATCACCTTCAACGAGGTATTGTAGTCTTTTATCCATCAACTCCATTCCCTTTGCTGTTTTTACAAGCTCCATTTTGGGTCGTATGGCAGCTTCATAGGTCAGGGTCTTAAGATTGAGTGCATTGATGATGGTTTTTCCCTTTTCATCTTTCTCCGAGGTCTTTTCATAAAATCCTTTCCCTGTTTTATTTCCAAGGAATTTGTTGTCCAAAAGAAACTTTACAAACTTGGGCTCAGGTCGATTTTTAAGTTGATCGATATAGTCGTCTCCTTGGACATTTGCTGATACAAAACGAGTCACATTATCCCCTGTATCCAAACCAACTAAATCCTGTAAACGAAAGGTTGCAGTATTTGGACGACCGATTAAGGAACCCGTCATGGCATCGACCTCTTCGATTTTGAAATCGTATTTATCTGTGAGTAATGTCATTTCCGTACCCGACATCACCCCTATACGATTCCCAATAAAAGCAGGCGTATCTTTACAAAGAACTGTTTGCTTTCCGAGAGTCACCTTTCCAAACTCCATAAAGAAATCAACAACCTCTGTTTTGGTTTCAGCGATTGGAATGACCTCTAGCAATCTTAAATAACGTGCAGGGTTAAAGAAATGAGTTCCGCTAAAACAGCTTTTAAAATCATTTGAACGTCCTTCTGCTAATAAGTGAATGGGAATACTTGAAGTGTTGGAACTGACCAAACTCCCCTTTTTTCGGTACTGATCTACTTTTTCAAAAATCTGCTTTTTGATTTTAAGGTTTTCTACTACTACCTCTATAATCCAGTCAGACTCGGTGATCTTTTCAAAGTCATCTTCAAAATTACCGGTTTGAATTCGCGAAGCAAATGAACTGTGGTATAATGGAGTCGGTTTGGATTTAATTGTTTTTTGTAAAGCTGTGTTGACTAACTTATTTCTAAGTGTACTGTCTTTGGAGTCACTGTCACTAAGATTGGGGGTGACTATATCCAACATCAATACCTCCATACCAACATTTGCTAGATGGCAAGCTATTCCAGAGCCCATTACTCCTGATCCTAAAACGGCTACTTTTTTCAATCGATAATTCATATTGTAGATTTTGAATCTTTAAATTTAATTAAAAAAATGACACGGTGTCATTTTTTATTTTTACTTTTAAAAAAACAATATTATGAGTCTAGAAAACATGATTTCCCAATTTGAAAAACGCGCTTCAACTGCAGCCCCTATTGGTGGTTCAATTAAATTTGAAGTTGACGGTCAGGGGATTTTAATTGACGGTACTGGAGAAACTAATACGGTGACTGCCTCAAACGGGGAAGCTGATTGTACCATCAGCCTAACAGCTGAGGTCCTTCAAAAACTAAGAGATGGAGATATCAATCCAATGATGGCCGTAATGGGAGGTCAAATAAAAATTACTGGAGATATGGGATTGGCGATGAAAGTCCAGTCCTTGATGGGATAATACCCTCTAAAAGTAATTTATACCTCGCAACTCATATCATCACCACAACACTGTGGTGATTTGATTTTACCTTCACAATTTCTACAAATTGAAATTTGAACAATACTGCCATCGTCAAGTGTTAGGTGATCGTTTTCAAGTGGTTGTTCACATTTAGCACAGCTTGCATTAACCGCCATTCCACATGATGCACATTCGTAAGTTGCCATAATTCTACTTTTTTAGTTGAATCTAATTTACTTATATTTTCGCAGAAGTCGTTAAACTTGTTCCTAAAGTATAGACTAACCAAATCCAAGGAGCTCCGTGAAGAACAAGATCAAAAACATCCATGGTAGACATCCCTACTCCTCCTCCCATAACCCAACGTATTTTCCCTGCCAAATGAGGTTCGGGGTTAAAAGGTGCTAGACCAAGGGTTAATGAAAGTAGTAGTGGAGTAAATAATTTAGACTTTAAAAAGGAATTCATTTTTTTGCGTTCAATATAGTCTTTGGCCAAGGTACGATTTCTCCAGTGATTTTATCTGCTGGCATTTGAGCATTTACTGCTTGTAGGTGAGCTGTTAAAACTGTCACCAGTTCCTTTGTTTTCTCAGCATTTGATTCGACTAGATTATTGTTCTCTTGGATATCGTCTTTTAAATTGTACAGCTCCAAGCTCTGGTCAGTGTGGAAGTAAATCAACTTCCAATCTCCTTCTCGAACAGCACTATAACTCCCTATACCCGGTCCCTCTGGACCCCATTCATTTGGATAATGCCAAAATAGTGGGCGGTTGATTGCTTCCTCAGACTTGTTTACGAGCAATGGAACAAAACTCTGTCCATCTACAATTTGAGGTAAGGAATCGTCATTCACTTTAGCAATTTCCAAAATAGATGGGAAAAAATCTTCAATAATTAGGGGAGTGGGATTAATTGCATTGACAGGAGTTTTATTTGGCCAATAAGCCAGCATGGGTACACGTATCCCTCCTTCATATATCGAACCTTTTCCACTTTTCAAAGGAAGATTATGGGTGTGTTTTTCACCCCCTCTTGCCACAGCACTAAGTCCCCCATTGTCAGACATAAACAAGATGACAGTATTGTTTTCGAGTTTATTGGCTTCGAGATAATCGAGCACCCCTCCTAAAGCTTCATCCATACTTTCAATCATGGAAGCATATCGTACCTCAGGTTCCTCCATACCCCTTTTGCGATAGGGTTGCACAAAACGGTCATTTGCCATTAAAGGTGTGTGAATCCCGTAGAGTGCAAAGTACAGAAAAAAAGGCTGCTTATTTTCTACTGGCTCACTCACAGCTTGGAGTACTTCTTTGGTGAGAGCTTCTGTCAAAAAGATATCTTCACCGTGGTATTTTTCCAAACCAGGAACGGCCCAAACTTCTTTACCGGGCTTTCCATTTCCAAAATTATCTCTACCTAGATAACTTTCTGGTGCTCCAGCTGCATGGCCTGCAATATTAATGTCAAATCCCAAATTGATTGGATTGGAAGACGGGTAGCCAATGGCTCCAAAATGGGCTTTACCTGCATGTATGGTATAATATCCCTTTTCAGACAATAGTTGTGGAAGGGGTTTTGCATAAGCTGCATTTGGTGTAGATGGATCTAAACCGATACCATTAAAATTCCAATCTGGAAAACTCAAACTGGGATGATTGAGTTCCATCGGTTGCTTTTGATCAGGTCTTAACGTCCAATTGGTAACCCGATGTCTGGCGGCGTTCATGCCCGTCATCAAACTTACTCGTGTTGGAGAGCAAACGGGAGTTGCATAAGCATTGGTAAATTTGACTCCTTTTGCTGCCAAACGCTCCATATTAGGGGTTTGATAAATTTCATTAAAAGCTGTGACCTGATTCCAAAAAGGAACCGAGGTATCTTGCCAACCCATATCGTCAACAAAAAACAGCACAATATTGGGTGGTGCCTCTTGCTTTGGAGTTACACAAGCAATAAAAAAACTTATTAAAAATGAAAAAAATAAAAAATATCTGAACATATTACTCATTTAATTTAGGTGCTTTAAACAATCCCATATTGGAAAAAACTGCTCGATCTTTCGTATCTGTGACTGTAAATCGAATTCCTTCGACTGCTTGGGTGTCAAAACGAACCAGCCGCTTGTTTCCAATGGTAGAACCCTCATACACCTTTTCCCATGCTCCATTGCTTAAAACCTCTAAGCTAAAAGACTTGATCCGCTGACCCAAGGGTAGGTATTCTTGAATCATAAACGTGTTTACCTCAGCGGGCTTTTCAAGCAGGAGTTCGATTGTTGGTGATGGATCCTTAGATTGAGAAACCCAATAGCTTTTTAAATCGTCATCTAACAAGGCCGTATTACTATAGCCTTTTGCCGTTGTGCTGGTTTTAAGCTGCTGCCCTTTAGCATAGTTGACAGCAAAGGTCTCCTTTAAAAATTCAGCCAAAGCCTTGAGATTAGCCACTTCATTTTCGTGAACTAGACCGCGGGTGTCAACAGGAAGGTTCAGCAATAACGAACTGTTTAGCCCAACTGAATTGTAATAAATATCCACAAGTTTAGAAAGTGATTTGACTTGATTGTCTTGTTCTGGGTGGTAATACCATCCGGGACGAATAGATACATCTGTTTCTGTTGGCACCCAATGGGTTCCGTTTTCCTGTCCTGCAGCAAAACGTTGAAAATCAGGCATACCAGCATAGACGCTGTCGCGATAAATCGGTGACCAAGTTGTTTCATTGGCATATCCTTTTTCGTTTCCAACCCAGCGTATATCTGGACCTGCATCACTAAAAATTACTGCTTGAGGTTGAAGCCTACGAACCATTTCAATAGTTGTGGGCCAATCGTAATAAGACTTTTTATCTACTCTGCGTTCCTCATTTGCTCCTCCATAATATCCATCTCCTCCGTTGGCACCGTCAAACCATACCTCAAAAATATCTCCGTATTGGGTCAACAACTCTCTTAATTGGTTGCGGAAATAGGTGATGTACTCGGCCGATCCGTATGCGGGATGATTTCGATCCCAGGGTGACAAATAAACACCAAATTTCAATCCGTATTCCTTACAAGATTCAGACAATTCTCGAATCAAGTCTCCCTTACCTTCTCTCCATGGAGAATTTTTAACTGAATGCTCTGTGAACTTACTGGGCCATAAGCAAAATCCATCGTGATGTTTGGCGGTAATTATAATTCCCTTCATTCCCGACTCTTTAGCCACTCTTGCCCATTGGCGGGTGTTCAATTCAGTTGGGTTAAATTGAGAAGGCTGCTCATCACCATAACCCCATTCTTTATTGGTAAAGGTGTTCATATTAAAATGAATAAAAGCGTAATACTCCAATTCTTGCCAAGCCAATTGATACTCGTTAGGAACTGGACCTACAGCTGTTAGCGGTTCTTCAACTGAAGTACAACTCGAGATTGAAATCAAAAGGATACTTAGAATATTTAATTTCTGTTTTACTGAAAACTTCATTTGGTCTATCGTTTATATTTTGGATCTATAAATTCCCATTCTCTGATATGTGGGTGTCGATGGGCAATTCGTTGAATTGAGTCAATTTGTCCCACAATCTCAGGATGTTGACCTGCTAGGTTGTTTTGCTCTTCGGGATCTTCTTTAAGGTTGTACAATTCCCATGCAACATTGGGATTTGTTTTCATTTCCACTTTCACTCCTTTCCAATCTCCCATTCTCAAGGCAATCTGTCCCCTTTTTTCAGGGTATTCAAAATAGATATACTCATGTTGCTGTTGTCCTTTTTTACCCAACAATTCCGGTACTATGGAAATTCCATCAGGCGAACTTTGATTTTGCCCACTCAACTCTGCAAAGGTGTTGTACATATCCCAATGCCCAGAGACCAATTCAGAAACCGAACCGGGTTGAATTTTTCCTTTCCAATAAGCGATAAAAGGAATACGGATGCCCCCTTCGTACACATCCATTTTTAACCCTCTAAAGCCTGCTGCACTGTTGAAATAGTCAGCTTCAACTCCTCCAGCAAATGTGGGCCCGTTATCACTGGTAAACAAGATCAGGGTATTGTCTTCTTGACCTCGTGCTTTTACAGCATCCCAAATCTTTCCTACTTCAGTATCCAGATGAGTTATCATAGCGGCATAAGCAGCACGCGGTGTTTGATGTGCTGTATATCCTTTATTTCCATAATAGGGGCTTTCTTCAAATTGTCCTTCATATTGTTGTAGTAAAGAATCGGGAACTTGAATAGAAACATGAGGTATGGGAGAAGGATAATAAAGGAAGAAAGGTTTTTTTACAGTAGTAGTATCTAAAAAGTGGAGCGCCTTTCCTAACATTCGGTCTGGGGCATAATCATCCCCTTTAAATTGATCAAAAGCATCTTGACCACTTCCCTTTTCTATCGGACTGTGCACTAAAAAATAATCGTTATTGAGCTGAGCTGGCTCATCGTTTTCCCAAAGGTGAGTAGGGTAATAATTGTGTGCCTGCTTTTGATCTAAATAACCGTAATAATAATCAAATCCTTGAAGCAGAGGACTGCCCGTAGTCCCATTCATACCCAAACCCCATTTTCCAACCATAGCGGTTTGGTAGCCTGCCTTTTTAAGCATTTTTGCTAAGGTGGGTGTGGTTTCCGGTATGGGCATTTGACCCCCCTCATTTTCATCTTCAAATTGACCCAATTCGTAATTTCCTCTGATGTAGGCATGACCGGCGTGAGTCCCGGTCAAAAACATATAGCGGGAAGGTGCGCAAACAGGTGCTCCAGTATAATGCTGTGTGAATCGCATTCCTTCAGCAGCCAAACGGTCTAAGTTGGGGGTTTTTATTTTTTCTTGGCCGTAAGCACCCAATTCACCATAGCCTAAATCGTCAGCTAGAATATAAATTATATTTGGAGATTGCTTTGGGCTTTGCTCAGTAGGTTGACAACCTAAAAGAAGTAAACCAAAAAGAAGCGTTAGAATGGAATATCTCATATTATATTTTTATAAAAATTTGTTTTTTGTACAACCAATAGCATAAATACCACAATCCGAACAGCACTGCAAAACCTGAAATCAAGTCAGCCGCCCAAGGTAAAAATCCACCGATTATAGAATTTGAAAATGGTCGGATAATTTTTAAGAAAAGTCCTCCACCTCCGATGGATGCAAAGAGGTAAATAAAGAGGGGATTGACCCCTACAACTCTAAAAACGAAAGTCTTTTTAATGAGTTGCTTAACATCTATAAGCCAATAACAGACTGCTAAAGCGAGAAAGGTCCATCCTCCAGAAAGCAACACAAATGAGGTGGTAGAAATTCTTTTGATTACAGGAGTAAAAAAGGTTGTGATGTACCCCAAAACCAAAGCAACTAGTCCAGCAATTAGCAAACGTTTTAATTTTTCTGACTGCTGAGTGGTATCCATCAGCCATTTTCCAGCTACAACTCCCCAAAGGGTGTGAGCAGCCGTAGGCAATGCATTAAATGCCGCCCAATGACCACCGTATTCATAGCCTGAAATAAAAATATTAAACCAAGCTCCAAAGTTCTCTCCAGCGACAAAAGCTTGATCAAAACCGACAACTGGAAAGAAGCGGTACAATAAATCAGAAATCAATATGCACAGAAAGCCCATAGCAATTTGTACAGTAGAAGATTGTTTAAGCAATAAAAATGAAATCAAATAGGTAAAGGATAATTGAGCCAGTACATTGTCAAATTGGAAAACAATTTTTTCTGGCCCAATACAATAGAGTCCCCATCCAAAAAGGAGCAGCAAAAATGCTCTGCGGAAGGCGTGATTTCGAATTGCCTTTTCAGAAGCTCCCCTTTTCTTTCGGTTAGCGTAAGACAGTGGGATTGAAACCCCTACTATAAACATAAAAAAGGGCTGTACAAGATCCCAAAAATGCAAGCCTTCCCACTTGGCATGGTGAAAAAGAAAATCCATGGCTGCAGAGAGCTGTGCATTACCAGATTCCATTAAGACCTCAAAAAGGTGAGCAAATTCAGCGATGAGCAAAAACATGACCAAGCCTCTAAAAAAGTCCAAGGAGACTAAGCGGTTCTTCAATTTACTAACCTCATTCATCTTAATTCAATTTTAATCACAGTATCTATATCGTCCTTAGAAAGAGTTGAAACATCAATTGCTAAACCAAAACTATCATTTCTAAAAGGCAATTTCTTATTTGTTTTCATATCGTAAATACCTCTAATTCTTACGGGTACTTCATCAGCATGAATTACGTCAATTTCAGGATTGAGAATGTGTACAAAGACCGTTTTTCCTTTTTGGGTTGAAACAAAATCTTCATTAGGAGGAATGGGGCCTCTTCTAGTACCGTAAATGGTTTCTCCGTGTTTCTTTAGCCAATCACCCATGGCTTTTAAAGAAGTTTGATGTTTGGGCTGGATTTTTCCATTGGGCATGGGACCCACATTTAAAAGCAGATTACTTCCATAACCAGCTGCTTTGATTAAATAATGGATGAGTTCTTTTTCTGTTTTATGCTTGCGATCTTGAAGATTAAAACCCCAAGAACCGTTGATCGTTTCGCAAACTTCGAGGGGAACCGTTCCAATTTGATCAGCAGGTGTTCCCCATCCAGTAGTATTGTTTCCGGGTAGGTCTTTTTCAAACATTTGAAAATCTTCCCCTTCAATGACCCCTATATGGTGGTTGTTTCCAATAAGCGCCTGAGGCTGCATCTGGTGTATCATACCATAAATCTCATCGTAATGCCAGTTAACCTTAACAGCTCCAAATTTTTTTCCATCCCAGTCCTTTTGATCCCAATGTCCGTCAAACCAGATTCCTCCAATTTCACCGTAATTGGTTAAAAGTTCTTTGAGTTGTGCTTTCATAAAAGCGATATATTCTTCCCATTCGCCTTCTCCACGTCCTGCAATCCCTGTCCCTGTTCTACCTCTAGGAAAATAATCGTCTCTATTCCAATCTAATAAAGAGTAATAAAAGAATAATTTGATCCCCTGCTTGCGACATTCTTCGGCAAGCATTTTCAATACATCTTTACCGTAAGGAGTACTGTCAA
>Ga0233451_10000503_pt1 | contig 39467 bp, 33 predicted proteins | sample 011ome_29_FD_183052 | JGI IMG/M metagenome (GOLD analysis project Ga0233451, IMG submission 183052) | Coastal salt marsh microbial communities from the Groves Creek Marsh, Skidaway Island, Georgia - 011504CT (spades assembly) | ecosystem: Environmental > Aquatic > Marine > Intertidal zone >... | reverse complement strand
TTCGCACCCTTGATGAGGGTATCGCTGGTGCCGAAGCAATCGGCTTCCCGTTAGTGGTTCGGCCTTCTTATGTTTTGGGTGGGCGTGCGATGGAAATCGTTTATCAAAAGAGTGAACTTGAGTACTACCTAAAGCACGCCGTTGTGGTTACGCCAGACTCTCCAGTGTTGCTTGATCGATTTTTAGATCAAGCGATTGAAGTCGATGTGGATGCTGTTTGTGACGGCGAGCAGGTCGTAATTGGTGCGGTCATGCAGCATATCGAACAGGCTGGCGTGCACTCAGGGGACTCTGCTTGTTCCTTACCCCCTTACAGCTTGAGCCCGGAGATGATTAGTGAAATAGAAGTTCAGGTAGTTGCGATGGCGCAGGCACTCAACGTGGTAGGTCTGATGAATGTGCAATTGGCCATCCAGAACGATCAGATTTTTGTCCTCGAGGTAAATCCCCGAGCCTCCCGAACAGTGCCTTTCGTTTCTAAGTGTATTGGTCAGTCTCTCGCCAAGATTGCTGCACGATGCATGGCAGGGACATCGTTGGCGGCGCAAGGATTTACGAAACAGATTCATCCGAAGTACTTTCATGTGAAGGAAGCGGTCTTTCCCTTTGGCAAGTTCCAAGGTGTAGACCCTATTTTGGGGCCTGAGATGAAATCCACTGGAGAAGTCATGGGGGTTGGGAAAACCTTTGGTGAGGCTTACGGCAAGTCTCAATTGGCTGCCAGTGATCCCATTCCTGAAGCAGGCAGGGTGTTTCTGAGTGTCAGAGACCCGGATAAGGCCCAGTTAGCGGCGCTGGCTAGTGATTTACAGTCTTTAGGATTTAAGCTTTGCGCGACTCGGGGTACCGCTGAGCACATTGCAAAGGCAGGCATTGAGGTTCAAGCGATTAACAAAGTGATGGAAGGACGGCCCAATATCACAGATGCAATCAAAAATGGAGAAATTGATTTCATCATTAATACCACAGAGGGCAAGCAAGCTATCAAAGATTCCTTCGCGATAAGGCGCGATGCGCTCCAACATAATGTGTGCTACACCACGACAATGGCTGGTGGGCGTGCCAGTGTCGAAGCGTTGCGCCATCGTGCGCAAATGGCAGTATACTGTTTGCAGGAAATGCACGCGGGCATCGACTAAGCCGCGTTCAATAAGCAAGAGTCAAGGGCGGCGGGCAAGACAGTATGGATAAAATTCCAATGACGCAAGCGGGTGCTGACGCGCTGCGACTAGAACTCAAACGACTGACGTCGACAGAGCGACCTCGCATTGTCAAAGAAATTTCTGCGGCACTAGAGCAAGGAGATCTGCGAGAAAATGCAGAGTTCCAGTATGCTAAAGAAGAGCAGGGCCACATCGAAGGTAGAATTTCCGAGATCGCAGCGAAGCTTGGGGCTGCCCAAATTATTGACGTTACGGAACTGCCGAATACCGGCAAAGTAATTTTTGGGGTAACCGTGACCTTGCTCAATGTAGATACTGATGAGACCGTGGTTTATCAAATTGTTGGCGATGATGAAGCCGACATTAAAGCCCAAAAAATATCGATATATTCCCCGGTCGCCCGGAGCCTTATCGGCAAGCAGGTCGATGACTCAGTGATCATTCAAATCCCGTCGGGACAGATCGAGTATGAAATTCTATCAGTCGAACACCTGTAACGGCTTAGTGTAGTTAAAAGTGTTTGGATGATTCATTTTCCCTTAAATCCGGGCTACTGATAGCGCACTAGGTTTGACAGTGCAGGTTTTTGGACCGTCGCGCGGCGTAAAATCAAAGCGATACCTCCGATCCTTTGGACTAGCTCCGATTGAGTTGATGCCAGAAGCGCGTTGATCAGCAACTGGCGGGTCTCTCGGTCGGCGTTGATTCTGACCTTGATCAACTCGTGATCATCAAGCGCTCGCTCGAGCTCTGCAGCGACTTGTTCGGTGAGTCCATTCCCTGCGATTGTCACCACCGGATTAAGGTGATGACCAATGGCTCGATACTGTTTTTTTTGTTGTTGCTGGTTCATAGGGCGCCTCAAATAGGTGTATTGTACGCCATTGGTATTCACCTCTGTTACGTTAGTATGAAAAAATCTAAAACCAGTCAGCGATGGCTCAATGAGCACGAACAGGACCCTTACGTTCTGAGAGCGCGGGCAGAGGGATATCGATCGCGGGCTGTATTCAAACTGATTGAATTAGATGAGCGGTTACAATTATTCAAACCGCATCAAATCGTTGTCGATTTGGGGGCTGCGCCTGGTGGTTGGTCCCAAGTGGCAAGGTCGCGGTTAGGCGACTCCGGCAGGGTAATTGCGCTAGATCTGCTCGAAATGGCTCCTATTGATGGAGTCGAATGCTTGGTGGGTGATTTTACGCAACGCGAGGTGTTAGCCTCCTTAGAGGCGACCCTTGTGTCTGAGGCCCCAGGTGCCCAAGTCGACCTTGTAATTTCTGATATGGCCCCCAATTTAAGTGGTATGAAAGCAGTCGATATTCCACGGAGTGCGTATTTAGTAGAGTTAGCGCTAGAGTTTGCTCAAGAGTGGCTGAAGCCCGGTGGCAACTTCGTCACGAAAGCGTTTGAGGGTGAGGGAATTAACTCGCTGAGAGAACAGATTCGTAAGGGCTATGAAAAACAGGTTAATATCAAACCTAAAGCGTCCAGGGGGCGCTCAAGAGAGATTTACTTAGTAGGGCTAGGAAAACGTGCTTCGTAAGAGATGCGGCGAACAGAGTCTGCAATCTCCGTCAAAAATGACGCGAATGCAGTCGCAATGAGGATAAGACGTGAACGATATGGGTAAAAACATCTTACTGTGGCTTGTGATTGCCGCTGTGTTACTGACGGTATTTCAGAATTTCAACGTCAATCGAGGCCCTGAAGAAGTTGAGTATTCAACTTTTCTGGATCTAGTCAATGGGAATCAGATTCGTTCAGTAGAAATCGATGGTTTGATCATCCGAGGTCAACGCGCCGACGGGATCTCTTTTGAGACCGTTCAACCCCAGATCGTTGATAAAGCTTTGATTGATGACCTCTTGGATCATAACGTCAGCTTTCGCGGTGAGCGGCCTGAGCAGCAGAGCATCTGGACCCAATTATTGGTTGCCAGCTTCCCGATTTTAGTCATTATTGCCGTTTTTATGTTCTTCATGCGGCAAATGCAAGGCGGTGCTAGTGGAAAAGGTGGGCCGCTGTCATTTGGTAAAAGTAAAGCAAAACTGCTTGGAGAAGATCAAATTAAAACGACCTTCGCGGACGTAGCTGGGGTCGACGAAGCTAAAGAAGAAGTCAAAGAATTGGTCGATTTTTTGAGAGAACCGAGCAAATTCCAAAAGCTGGGCGGCAAAATACCTCGCGGCACATTGATGGTTGGTTCGCCCGGTACGGGTAAAACGCTTTTGGCGAAAGCCATCGCTGGCGAAGCGAAAGTACCTTTTTTCTCTATCTCTGGCTCGGACTTCGTTGAGATGTTTGTTGGCGTTGGCGCATCGCGAGTGCGAGATATGTTCGAGCAAGCAAAGAAAGCGACACCTTGCATTATCTTTATCGATGAAATCGATGCCGTTGGCCGGCATCGAGGGGCCGGCTTGGGCGGTGGTCATGATGAACGAGAGCAAACACTTAACCAACTATTGGTGGAGATGGACGGATTCGAGGGTAATGAAGGGATTATTGTCATTGCTTCAACTAACCGCCCGGACGTGCTCGATCCAGCGCTGCTGCGACCCGGCCGCTTTGACCGTCAGGTTGTCGTACCGCTGCCAGATTTGCGTGGTCGAGAACAGGTATTGAAAGTTCATATGCGAAAGGTGCCGATTGCAGAGGATGTTGTCGCGCTAGACATTGCCCGGGGTACACCAGGGTTTTCAGGAGCAGACTTGGCCAACGTCGTTAATGAGGCCGCCTTGTTCGCAGCAAGACAGGACCAGCGTCTCGTATCGATGCGTCATTTTGAGCAAGCAAAAGATAAGATCATGATGGGCGCCGAGCGCAAGACCATGGTGATGTCTGAAAAAGAAAAGACCAATACAGCCTATCATGAAGCTGGACACTGTATTGTTGGGTACTTAATGCCGGAACATGACCCAAGTTATAAGGTATCGATCATTCCACGGGGCCGCGCTTTGGGGGTCACGATGTTTTTGCCAGAAGAGGATAGGTATTCAATTAGTAAGCGTGCTCTTGAAAGTCAGATTTGTGGTTTGTTTGGCGGACGGATCGCTGAGGAAATGACCTTGGGGCAAGAAGGCGTTACAACCGGAGCGTCGAACGATATCGAGCGGGCAACGAAAATGGCTCGTTCCATGGTGACGAAGTGGGGCCTATCCGAAAAGCTAGGTCCTATGCAGTACGAAGATGAAGACAGTGAAGTCTTCCTAGGGAAATCTGCAGGCAATGCGAGAGCAAACGTTTCGGCTGAAACTGCGAAGGTGATCGATGAGGAAATCAAGCAAATAATTGATGGATGTTATCAAAAAGCGCAGAAGATCTTGGTCGATAATCGTGACAAGTTGGATGCGATGGCTGCCGCGTTACTCGAGTACGAAACGATCGACAAGAGCCAAATCGACGACATCATGGCAGGCCGCGCCCCAAAACCACCCAGCGACTGGGATAATGATTCGCCGTCAGGAAGCAGCGGCACCAGCGAGGCAGCTCAGGCCGATCCAGAATCTAAGGCGGATCCTGACGACGCAATCGACGGCGCGCCGTCTGGCGCTTAGCTTACCGTGACTGTGCCGAGGCTTCGGGCGCGTTTAAACTCGGCTGATCCCCTAGTGATGGGCGTACTTAATGTCACGCCGGATTCATTTTCAGATGGCGGCTTGTACCAGAGCGTAGAGCAAGCGGTTGACCGTGTTGGGGTTATGATCGATGAGGGCGTCGACATCATTGATATCGGCGGAGAATCAACTCGCCCGGGATCGATTCCGCCAACGCCTAATGAGGAACTGGATCGCGTTTTACCAATTCTGGAGGCGGTCCGCACCCATTTTGATATCCCTATTTCCATTGATACCAGCACACCAGAGGTAATGCGAGCAGCGCTGCGCTGCAAAATTTCGATGATAAACGATGTGCGAGCCTTGCAACGGTCGGGTGCGGTTGAGGCAATTGGTGATGAAGCTCTGGTGGTGCTGATGCACATGCAGGGTACCCCCCAAACGATGCAGGTCAATCCGCGATATACTGATGTGGTTAAGGATGTCTGGACATTCTTATCAAACAGGATATCCGCTGTTGAAACGGCAGGCGTTGCTAAGAACCGTTTAATATTGGATCCGGGCTTTGGTTTTGGTAAAACATTGGCTCAAAATCTACAGTTGATTCAGGAGCTGCCTAAATTTTTGAGCTTGGGTTGTCCCGTTATGGTAGGTCTCTCTAGAAAAAGCAGTATTCGGCAGTTGGCGACCGACCTTATTGCAGGGTCCGTTGCGGGCGCGCTAGCTTCGGTCTCGTTGGGCGCGAAAATTGTTCGAGTTCATGATGTTGGGGCGACTGTCAGTGCGCTTTCTGTATGGCGTGAACTGGGTGTGAGCAAGCTAGGTGCAGTATGAGTCGTAAGTATTTTGGAACAGATGGCATTCGTGGTCCCGTTGGTCAGATGCCGATTACTGCAGAATTTGTGTTGAAGCTAGGCTGGGCGGCGGGTAAAGCCTTTTCCCCAGAGGGCGGTGGCACGATCTTGATTGGCAAAGACACTCGTAACTCTGGTTATATTCTTGAATCTGCACTGGAGGCAGGACTCGCATCAGCCGGTGTCAACGTACTTCTGCTTGGACCAATGCCCACCCCTGCGGTCGCTTATCTGACGCGCGCAGTCTCTGCTCAAGCAGGCATCGTGATCAGCGCATCTCATAATCCTTACTCAGACAATGGCATTAAGTTTTTTTCTTCAGACGGCGAGAAACTACCAGACTCGATGGAGCTGACAATTGAGGCGCTATTAGAAGCCCCCATGACCACTGTACCCTCGGCAGTCTTGGGGCGGGCAAAACGGTTGGACGACGCCGTTGGTCGTTACATTGAATTTTGTAAAAATACGGTTGACAAAAACCTTAGCTTAAAAGGGCTCAAGCTTGTCGTTGATTGCGCCCACGGGGCCGCCTACAAAATTGCGCCGGCAGTCTTTAAAGAGCTTGGTGCTGAGGTGATCGCGATTGGCTGTGAGCCTGATGGCCTAAATATCAATGAGGGTTTTGGCGCGACAAGCCCCGATGCGCTATCTGCAGCTGTTGTCTCATCGCAGGCAGATGTGGGCATTGCTCTAGACGGGGATGCCGACCGACTGATTATGGTTGACCACACAGGCGCGGTGGTCGATGGCGATGAGCTACTGCTAGTGATTGCACGAAACGAACAGCGGGCGGGCAGACTCAAAGGTGGTGTTGTCGGCACAAAGATGAGTAATCATGGCCTGGCCCTGACCTTGGAAGCTTATGATATTCCCTTTGTTCGAGCCGATGTCGGTGATCGATTTGTCCTTGCTGAATTAAATGCGCGAGGGTGGTCACTAGGCGGCGAAAGCTCTGGCCACATTTTGTGCTTGGATCAAACGACCACGGGAGATGGCATTGTATCGGCACTGCAGGTATTGCAAGCCCTGAAGGCGGATGATCAGTCGCTTGCAATGTTAAAATCAGAGATGACAAAGCTGCCACAGGTGATGATCAATGTCCGAGATGTTGATCGAGAGTTAATTGAGGCCGAGCCCCTTAAGGCTGCGGTGGCAAACGTCGAAGAAAAGTTGGCCGGCACCGGCCGCGTGTTGCTTAGAGCATCTGGCACCGAGCCTTTGGTAAGAGTGATGGTAGAGGGTGAAGTTGCGGAACAAGTGCAGGGTTTTGCTGAACAATTAGCAGAGCGTCTTCGCGCTTTGTAGGATTGAAAGTTACTCTTAGGTTCGGTACCATTCGCGACCCTGAGTTTGGGAAGTAAATCCACGGCGGCAGGACTTGTAAAGTGAGCGGTAAAGCTTTGAAACTCCTACTGTTACGAAGGTATACCATGGTCGGCTAGACCGAAGGTGGGAAATGAAGCAGCCATTGATAGTCGCTAATTGGAAGATGAATGGCTCAGAGCTGTTGCTGCGCGACCTGGTTCGAGCCTTTGAGCGCCAGGGGCCAGATCTAGCGGCTCAGGTGGTGCTTACTTTACCCGCGCCCTTTTTTTCTCTAGCGAGAGCGTTGCTTGAGTCTGGTGAAATAAGTTGGGGTGGTCAGAACATCCACTGGCAAGACGAAGGTGCTTTCACAGGGGAAATAAGCGCGCCGATGATTGCGGCGATGGGAGGCACGCATTGTATAGTCGGGCACTCCGAGCGTAGACAGGGGTGGGCAGAAACCGATCAAGTGGTAGCAAGTAAAGCGCAAGCCTGCCTCAGAGCGGATATAACGCCGATTGTTTGTGTTGGCGAACGCCTTGAAGAGCGGCAGCAGGATAAGACAATCGAGGTGGTGAAACGTCAACTTGAGGCGGTGATCACCAATTTAGCGCCGGCGTTGCTCGAAAAAATTGTTGTAGCTTATGAGCCTGTTTGGGCAATCGGCACCGGGCAAGAAGCGACACCAGAGATGGCTCAAGAGGTTCATAGCAGCTTAAAGAAATTGCTGGGCACTCAATGTTTACAATCTCCGCCTGTGTTGTATGGCGGTAGTGTAAAAGCGGATAATGTCGCTGCGCTGCTGGCGATGGACGATGTTGATGGCGTGTTAGTTGGAGGCGCGTCGCTTGTCACCGAAGAATTCGTAAGATTGTGTGCTTATGCAGGTGAACAAGCGAAAAACAATAGCAATGGTTAGCTAGTATATAATCCGAATCATGGCGCATTGGTGGGGACGGATAGGCGGTAATGGGGCATAGGTCAAAGGGTTGACGGCTTGCCGACAGATAATCAGGCGTGGCGTTATAGAGCCAAGAGTTGCTAGAGCACACGCAGGAAAGCGGGGCAGTTGGAAATATTATGGATTTAGATCTATTTGAGCAATTAGTATTAGTGATTCACGTTGTTGCTGCGCTTGCAGTCATTGGCTTAGTGTTGATCCAGCAAGGCAAAGGTGCTGACATGGGCTCTGGCTTTGGTGGTGGCGCGTCCAACACGGTGTTTGGTAGTGCTGGCGCAGGTAATTTTTTAACCCGATTGACGACTTGGATCGCAATCGCCTTTTTTGTAACTAGTTTTGGTTTAGCTTATGTGGCTAAACAACGCTCTGAAATGCTTATTGACCAGGGAATGCCTCAAATTGAGGCGGTTGAAGTGCTCGAGACCCCTGAAGTCAGTGCGCCCTCAGAAATTCCAGAGCTATAAACTGTTAAGCCGAAGTGGTGGAATTGGTAGACACGCTATCTTGAGGGGGTAGTGGGGGTAACCCCGTGGAGGTTCAAGTCCTCTCTTCGGCACCAATTTGATGATGATCCAGCGCCTCCAGCATGGGACGCTTATTGGATCGTTGAAGGGCAGCAAGCGCAAGGATAAGGTCACAAAGGCGAGGTGTCCTGTCGCGCGTACCCGGTCTAGTCAAACCGAAGCACTGGTCAAACCAAAGTACTAGTCAAATCAAAGTTCGAACTAAATCAAAGTTCTCACTAAATCAAAGTTTTAAACAAATCTCGAGCGTTAGTTAAGGCCCTCGGCTATGAAAGTAGCTGCCCTCGACCTTTTGCGCGTGTTTTAAGTCCGATTGAACTTCGGAAAGGCCTTTTAATTGGCCCATGTTTTAGGGCGGGACGGGGTTCGGGGATGCAATGCCTAAAAACCTAGGTCCAAAAGTCGATTAAAAACTCAGCCAGCAAAACAATGGACCGCAGTTTGTCTATCGCTGCTAAGAGTTTAAGACCTATGGTTTGAATCAGGTGGATACCACGTTTGCGATGTTTATTGCTGAGTGCTGTTGATGACGGAACGTGGCTAGACCGTTAGCTAGGCATTTATGCTCCGACTCATTGGCGGATTCAATACAGAATTTCCTGTCCAAATGATTGGCGGAACGCGAAGTGCATGTCTCTTGGTTGGTTATGCAGCGTCCAATGGGACCAATGCAGCTGCGTTGATTTTCATGCTGCGGTGATGATGGTTTTCAGCTAAGCAAAAGCGCTAACCAAATGCACAGCTGTTTATGGCTAGGATGCGCTATAGAGGTTGACCGCCGCGCTTGGTGAACCTATAATTGGCGCCCTTGTTGTTGCGGGGTGGAGCAGTCTGGTAGCTCGACGGGCTCATAACCCGTAGGTCGCGGGTTCAAATCCTGCCCCCGCTACCACTTTAAGGAGAGCCCCTGTTAGGGGCTTTTTAGTTCAAGCAAGGTGAGTTTTTGCTGGTCTTGGCTGGAATGACATACGCCATGCTTGAAATGGCAATTTAAAGTGGGCGATTAAGCCCATTTTTTTTAGGGAAAATAACCTTAGATGGTCGAGGCAAAGCTAAACGGATTAATCGAGCCAGTTGTCAAAGCATTAGGGTGCGAACTCTGGGGCATTGAAAAGATGCAGCAGGGTCGACGAGTAACACTAAAAATTTACATCGATTCAGACCAAGGGGTAACGGTTGATGACTGTGCGCGAGTGAGTCGACAGGTAAGCGGAGTTTTAGATGTTGAGGACCCGATTTCGGGTGAGTATATGCTGGAGGTTTCTTCGCCAGGAATAGACAGAAGATTGTTTAAACCCGAACATTTTGATCTATGTAAGGGCGAGCGGGTCCAGGTGACATTGAGGCAATCCTTTGAAGGTCAGCGTAAGTGGAAAGGTGTCTTGTGTGGCCTTGATAATGGAGACGCAGTACTGAGAATTGATGATGTGCAGGAAATCGTGCTGCCGATGGCTAGCATCGATCGTGCGCGAGTACTGATGTAAGAAAATTTGCGAAAATTTCGCGAGCAAATGAGATTGAGTCATGAGCAAAGAAATACTTTTGGTGGTTGAATCCGTGTCGAATGAGAAGGGCGTCTCAGAAGAAATCATCTTTGATGCGCTCGAAGTTGCGTTAGCCACAGCGACGCAAAAACGCTATTCGGACGAGGCAGATATTCGCGTCTCGATAGACCGCGAGACTGGTACATACGACTCCTTCAGGCGATGGACCGTGCTCGACAGCGAGGAGGAAATAGAGTTTGAAGATGCTCAATTAACGTTGGCCCAAGCTCAAGAGTTACAAGCTGACTTAGCCATTGGCGATGTTTATGAGATTCCTATTGATTCCGTAGAGTTTGGAAGGATTGCTGCGCAGACCGCAAAGCAAGTGATTGTTCAGAAAGTCAGAGAGGCCGAGCGCGCGCAGGTGGTAGAAGCCTATGAAGGGCGAATTGGTGAGTTGTTGAATGGACAAGTAAAGAAAGTGACCCGAGAGGCGGTAATCGTAGATCTGGGCAACAATGCTGAAGCGATTCTCCCAAGAGAAGAATGGGTCCCTAGAGAAACGTTTCGCATTGGTGACCGTCTAAGAGCGCTGCTAAAAGAGGTGCGCCCTGAGGCGAGAGGGCCACAGCTGGCATTAACGCGAACAGCCTCCAAGGTTTTGATCGAGTTGTTCAAAATTGAAGTGCCTGAGGTGGCCGACGGCGTGATTGAGATCTTGGGCGCCGCAAGGGATCCGGGTTCAAGAGCGAAAATCGCAGTAAAGACCAATGATGGGCGAATTGATCCCGTTGGCGCTTGCGTCGGCATGCGAGGCTCGAGGGTTCAGGCGGTTTCGGGAGAGCTTGGTAACGAGCGGATTGATATCGTGCTATGGGATGACAACATTGCGCAACTGGCAATCAATGCAATGGCCCCAGCAGAAGTTGTCTCAATTGTTGTCGATGAAGAAACGCACAGTATGGATATCGCCGTAGCTGAGGACAACCTGGCACAGGCGATTGGCCGTGGCGGACAAAATGTCAAGCTTGCCAGCGAGTTAACTGGCTGGATCTTGAACATTATGACTGAGGAGGAAGCCGCCGAGAAACAAGAGCAAGAAGCCGGCACAGTCGTAACAAGTTTTATGGAACAACTCGATGTCGATGAGGACGTCGCAATAGTGCTGCTAGAAGAGGGATTTACGAGTCTAGAAGAGATTGCTTACGTACCCATCGACGAGATGATAGCCATCGAGGGTTTTGATCTAGAAATCGTAGAAGAGCTTCGTTCGCGAGCGCGAAATACGTTGACGACAAAAGAGTTAGCAGACGAAGCAAATCGCATTACCCAAGAGCCAGCCGAAGATCTATTAACGATGGAAGGCATGACCACCAAGTTGGCATACGATTTGGCAGCGTTAGGCATTGTTACAATGGAAGATCTAGCAGAACAGGCCGTTGACGATTTGATGGAAATCGAAGCAATGACCGAAGTTTTAGCAGGCGAGATAATAATGACCGCTCGTGCCCCATGGTTTGAATAACGGGCGTTTAGAAGCAGTATAAAGGGGAATTGAGTATGGCCGAAACTACAGTAAAACAACTGGCAGAGACAGTTGGAACGCCTGTGGATCGTTTGCTGCAGCAGATGAAAGAAGCAGGACTGCCACAGACAAAAGAAGCAGATACTGTGGAGGAAGCTCAGAAAGAATCTTTGCTAGCATTTTTGAAGCGGAGCCACGGCGAGGAAACCGGCGGACCAAAAAAGATCACGTTGAAGCGGCGTACCTTAAGTACGATCAAAGCGGGCGGCAGTGCCGGCCGTGGGCGAACCGTCAATGTGGAAGTTCGAAAAAAGCGCACCTATGTGCGTCGAGAAGAAGCTGAAAGCGCTCCCGAGACGCAAGCTGAGCCCGCTATCGCAGAGGTAGTTGAAGATCAAAAAGTAGACGAGACTGTTAGCGTGGTGCCGGCCGCTACCGAAGAAATTCAGCAGGCAGCGCCTCAGTCGCTCGACCCAGAAGCCGTACGCCGAGCTGCTCACATTGCTGCAGAAAAAGAAGCAGAAGCTAGAAAACTAGAGCAAAAAGCGAAAGAAGAGGCCAGAGCCGCTGAAGAAGCCGCAGAAAAAGCTAAGCAAGCACAATTAGAAAAAGCCAACGCCGCAAAAGCAGACGCAAGCAAAGATTCCGATGATAAGCCGGGGTCGCGTAAAGACAAGCGTGATCGGCGCGAAATCGATATCGACGAAATCCAACAAAAGAAAGCCAAACATGGCAATCGTAAAAAACGAGTTGAAGAGTTGCTGGTCGAAGAAGTCGATGAGATTCTGATTGCACCCGAAGCCGCACTGGAAGACGAGCTTGCGCAAACGACGTTGGGGTTGACCGGTGTTGCTCGGTCGAAGCGGGCAGCAGCACCAAAGGCTGGCCCTCGACATCAATTCAATGCACCTACTGAAAATCAAGTCCGAGAGGTTGAGATCGGGGAGGCCATTACCGTGGCTCAACTCTCTCAGCGGATGTCCATCAAAGCGACAGAGGTCATAAAATATCTCATGGGACTTGGCGTTATGGCGAATCAAAATGCGTCGATCGATCAGGAAACTGCGATTTTGGTAGTTGAAGAATTTGGCCATACCGTAAAGGTGCTAGATGCGAACGAAGTCGAAAAGTCCCTCCTTGATAATCTAGTCTATGAAGCGGACGCTGAGCCACGATCACCGGTTGTGACCGTAATGGGTCACGTCGATCATGGTAAGACCTCACTACTCGATTATATTCGTAATGCTGAAGTTGCGGACGGTGAAGCTGGTGGCATTACCCAACATATAGGTGCCTATCGAGTCGCAACTAAGCACGGTGAAATTTGTTTTATCGACACCCCAGGACATGCCGCGTTCACCGCGATGCGGGCGCGAGGTGCGAATGCGACGGATATCGTTATCTTGGTGGTCGCGGCTGACGATGGTGTGATGCCGCAGACTGAAGAGGCTATTCAACACGCCAAAGGGGCGGGCGTGCCGCTTGTGGTTGCCATCAACAAAATTGATAAAGAGGGCGCTGATCCAGATCGAGTTAAAAACGAACTAGCCGCCAAAGAAGTGATCCCAGAGGATTGGGGTGGGGATACGCAATTTGTGCCGGTGTCGGCTTTGACAGGTGAAGGTGTTGAAGGCTTATTAGAAGCCGTGTTATTGCAGTCTGAATTGCTTGAATTGCAGGCAGTAAAAGAAGGTCCAGCTCAGGGTGTCGTGATCGAATCAAGATTGGACAAAGGAAAAGGCTCCGTCGCAACGCTTCTCATTCAAAACGGCACGCTAAATCGCGGTGATATCGTTGTGGCCGGTGAGAATTATGGACGGGTTAGAGCAATTACGGATGAGTCAGGACAGATGCTCAAGAGTGCAGGGCCGGCAACGCCTGTTTCTATCCTAGGCTTAGATGGTACGCCAGGTGCTGGTGATCCCTTTACGGTTACGAAAGACGAAAAAGCCGCTAGGGAAGTCGCTGAGTTCCGTAGGGAAAAACTAAAGAGCGAACGCTTAGCGACGCCAGCGGTATCGCTTGACAATTTGCTCGAAAATTTTGGTACCGCAGCCGCCCAGGAATTAAATATTGTTGTCAAAGCCGATGTTCGAGGTTCGTTGGAGGCGATCGTCTCTGCGTTGACAGACCTTGGCAACGATGAAGTTAAGGTTAATGTGGTTTCTTCAGGCGTGGGCGGTATTTCTGAAAACGATGTTAACTATGCAATAACCGCGAAAGCCGTGATTTTTGGGTTTAATGTTCGGGCAGAGACCTCAGCCAAACGAATTGTTGAATCTGAAGAGTTAGATCTGCGTTATTACAAGGTGATCTATGACTTAGTCGATGATGTCAAAGCCGCCCTCAGCGGTATGCTAGCACCGGAAGTGCGCGAGGATATTGTGGGTATCGCCGAAGTTAGAGATGTCTTTGACAGCAAGAAGTATGGGGCAATCGCAGGATGTATGGTGATTGAAGGTACCATCCATCGTCAGAAAAAAATTCGGGTACTTCGAGATAATATTGTGATCTACGAGGGTGAGTTAGAGAGCTTGCGACATTTCAAGGACGAGGTCGAATCCATTAGAAGTGGGACTGAGTGCGGTATTGGCGTCAAAAATTATAACGACGTGCGAGTGAAGGATCAGATCGAAGTGTTTGACACCCGCGAGGTCGCCCGACAGTTGTAAAACTGTCGCGTTATTCTTATGGATGTCCACTTTAAGCGCACCGATCGTGTCGCCGAACAGATTCAGAAAAGTCTGGCGATGCTCATTCAAAAATCATTGAAAGACCCAAGACTAGGGATGATCACGGTCAACGAGGTCCGGGTGACCAAGGACTTGGCCTATGCGGATATTTACTTTTCAGTGTTTCCGGATGAGCACGCGAGGCAAACCGAGCAGTTATTAGCCAATGCCAGCAGTTTTTTGCGTAAGCAATTGGCCTTAGAAATGAGTACGCGCATTACCCCAAAACTTAGGTTTCGTTTTGATCCGAGTTTATTGGAAGGGGAAAAAATCAATCGAGCGCTTAGGACCGATCGTTTAAACCGACCTTTGCCTGAGGAAGATCAGTTTGAGGTCTAAGCGTCGAAAGGGTCGAGTCATCGACGGGATATTGCTGCTGGACAAATCTGCAGGAATAACGTCAAATGGCGCGCTTCAGAGCGTAAAGCGTTTGTATGGGGCAGCAAAAGCTGGCCACACTGGAAGTCTGGACCCAATTGCAACGGGTGTGCTGCCCATTTGTTTTGGTGAAGCAACGAAGTTTTCACAATTTTTGCTCGATGCAGACAAGCGATATGTAGCGACCCTGCAACTAGGGCAAAAGACAACAACAGGTGATAGCGAAGGGGAAGTGATCGAGACGCGCGAAATCCCTGATTTGAGTGACGCCGAGGTCGAGGACTGCCTTCAGCAATTTCGAGGTGAGATAGAGCAAATCCCCTCGATGTATTCAGCGATTAAGGTCGATGGTCAGCCGCTGTATAAACTGGCTCGGCAAGGCATCGAGATCGAACGTAAAGCGCGTACTGTTCTTATTAGACAATTAACCTTGATTTCGAGAAAAAAGGATCAGTGGATAATCGACATCCATTGCACTAAGGGTACGTACGTACGATCGCTTGCAGAAGATATTGGCGAAGTGCTTGGATGTGGCGCTCACGTGACCGCCCTTAGGCGGCATCAAGCAGGCCCGTTTGTTTTGAATCAGGCTCTGAAATTGTCTGAGCTAGAAAACCTTAAGCTCAATTCAGACCTACCAGGACTGGATGGCGTGCTTCAAGGGGTGTCGTCAGCGGTGACAGATTATCCTTCGGTAACCATGACCGAGTTAACGGCGGGTTACTTTTTACAAGGACAACCAGTCCAGGTGTCGGGCACGGAGAGATTTGGGTTGGTCGCGGTGTATCGAGAAACCGCAAATGAAACAGTTTTTGCTGGGGTCGGGGAAGTGCTCGACGACGGTAGAATCGCGCCAAGACGGTTAGTTGCGGCGCAATAAAATTCAGGGTATCTGCAAATATGCGTGGATATACCTGACCATTTTTGTCGCATCAAGCGACAGCATATTAACGAAATAGGAGGCCTCATGGCTTTATCGAACGAAGAAAAAGCAGTCATTGTTAAGGAATATGGCACATCAGATTCAGATACTGGATCGCCCGAAGTGCAGGTCGCGCTACTGACTGCGAACATTGAAAAGCTACAAGGGCATTTTCAAGCCCACAAGCAAGACCACCATTCTAGGATTGGGCTGTTAAGAATGGTAAGTCAAAGACGAAAGCTCTTAAATTATTTAAAGAGCAAAAACACGGATCGGTACGCAAAACTTATTAAGAGTCTTGGTCTACGCCGATAACTACAGTCCAGGATAAATGGAGAAAAATGTGAATCCAGTTAGAAAGAAATTTACCTATGGTGACCAAGAGGTCATCATTGAAACGGGGCGAATCGCCCGGCAAGCAACTGCATCAGTGTTAGTATCGGTTGGTGAGACATCGGTGTTGGTTGCGGTGGTTGGCCGCAAAGAAGCCAATCCCCATCAGAGTTTTTTCCCGTTAACTGTAAACTACGAAGAAAAAACCTATGCCGCAGGGAAAATCCCTGGCGGTTTCTTTAAGCGGGAAGGCCGTCCCTCAGAAAAAGAAACTTTAACGTCACGATTGATCGACCGACCCATTCGGCCGCTTTTTCCTAAGGGCTTTATGAATGAAGTCCAAGTGACGTGTCAGGTTGTTTCAGCCGAAAAAGATATGGATCCAGATATTCCTGCGATGATCGGCGTTTCAGCTGCGTTAAGCCTATCTGGGATTCCCTTTTCTGGGCCAATCGGTGCTGCAAGAGTCGGGTTTACCGAGACTGGCTATTTGCTGAACCCAGGTTATGAGGCTCTAGCAGAGTCTCACCTTGATATGGTGGTCGCTGGGACTGAGTCCGCTGTGCTGATGGTAGAGTCTGAAGCGAAGGAGTTAACTGAAGATCAAATGCTGGGCGCCGTTTTGTTTGCGCATCAGGAAATGCAGGTGGTCATCAAGGCAGTTGAAGAGCTGTGTGCGGAAGTGGGCGTTGAGGCTTGGCAATGGACGCGAGAAGAGTCTGATGCAGATCTGGTTGCTGCAATGTCTGAATTCTCGGCCGAGAAAATCGCCGAGGCATATCGCATTACCGAGAAAATGAGTCGGCAAGATCGGCTAGGCGCGTTAAGGGAAGAGGCGCTAGGGCAGTTTGTTACCGATGACGGTCCAAGTGCCGACGACGTCAGTGCTATTTTCGCGAGTATTGAAAAGAAAACTGTGCGTCGAGCCATTATTGCGGGTGAACCCAGAATCGACGGCCGTGATACCAAGACAGTCAGGAGCATCGCGGTTGAAGTGGGTGTCTTGCCAAAGACCCACGGTTCGGCATTGTTTACTAGGGGTGAGACCCAAGCTTTGGTAACTACGACGCTCGGTTCAATGCGTGATGCCGCGATCATCGATGCTTTACAAGGCAGTTATCGAGATCACTTTATGTTGCACTACAATTTCCCGCACTACAGCGTTGGTGAAACGGGATTCTCTGGTGGACCCAAACGACGAGAAATTGGTCACGGCAGATTAGCTCGCCGAGGCGTTGCTGCAGTGTTGCCTAACTTCACAGATTGGCCCTATACCACGCGGATCGTTTCAGAAATCACCGAGTCTAATGGGTCATCATCTATGGCGTCGGTTTGCGGTGCTAGCCTTGCGCTTATGGATGCTGGTGTACCCCTTAAGGCGCCAGTTGCTGGCGTTGCGATGGGTTTAGTCAAGGAAGATGATGGCTTTGCGGTTCTGACAGATATCCTTGGTGATGAAGACCATTTAGGCGACATGGACTTTAAAGTTGCAGGTACGGAAACCGGTGTCACGGCGTTGCAAATGGATATCAAAATTCAGGGGATCACCGAACAGATTATGGAAACAGCGTTAGAGCAAGCACGGTCAGCGCGACTTCATATCTTGGGTGAAATGAATAAGGTCATTGGTCGGTCTCGGGAATCGGTATCAGACAATGCCCCTGCCATGGTCACGATGAAAGTTGAGTCAGACAAAATTCGAGATGTTATTGGTAAAGGCGGTGCAACCATTCGCTCTATCACTGAAGAGACTGGCGCTTCCATTGATATAGACGACGATGGCACCATTACAATCTTCGGCGAAGGCGTCGAGTCTCGAGATGCGGCAGTGAGTATGATCGAAGGTATCGTAGCTGAAGCCGAAGTGGGACAGATCTACAATGGTAAAGTAGTCAAGATCGCTGACTTTGGTGCCTTTGTAAATATCTTGCCGGGCAAAGATGGTTTGGTCCATATCTCGCAAATTGCTAATGAGCGAGTAGAGAAAGTCACAGACTATTTGTCTGAAGGTCAGGTGGTTAAAGTCATAGTCCTGGACGTTGAACGCGGTAGGATCAAGTTATCTATGAAAGAAGTTCCAGAAGAAGGCGCCGACGACGGCGAGGAAGTACCTTCCGAGGAGTCTGTGTCTGCTGATCAACCTACTGGGGAGACGCCAGCGCCAACTGATGTTGAGGCGCCAGAAGAAGCTGAAACCGCGACGGCCGGTGCCGAGGGCGACGCGACAGACGCTCCTGGAAGCGACGCTGAAAGCCCTGAGACAGATACCAAGCCTCAATAGATGTAAGGCTTGCTAAACCTAGCCCAGTCAGCGATCTGACTGGGCTTTTTTTTGCCTAGGTTTGAGGCGAACCGGCGATTAAGTCATCGACGACACTTGGGTCGGCGAGGGTACTGGTGTCACCTAATTGATCTAGCGCGTTTTCAGCGATTTTTCTCAAAATACGGCGCATAATTTTGCCGGATCGAGTCTTGGGTAGGCTCGGTGCCCATTGAAGGATATCCGGTTTTGCGATTGCCCCAATCTCTTGGCGAATCAATTGTTCAAGGGCTTGTTTGAGCTCATCGGTGCCGTCAACACCTTGCATTAAGGTAACGTAGGCATAGATGCCCTGTCCTTTGATGTCATGAGGATAACCTACCACTGCTGCTTCAGCGACGGCCTCGTGTAGCACCAAAGCGCTCTCTATCTCAGCTGTTCCCATACGGTGTCCGGAGACGTTGAGTACATCATCCACTCGACCGGTGATCCAATAGTACCCGTCTTCATCCCGGCGTGCGCCATCGCCGGTAAAATAGTAACCGGGATAGGTCGCAAAATAGGTATCAATGCAGCGTTCGTGATCGCCGAAAACGGTTCGAATTTGGCTTGGCCAGGAGGTGCGAAGTGCTAAGTTCCCTGAGTTGGCGCCATCCAACTCATTGCCATCAGGATCCAGCAGCACGGGTTCGACGCCGAAAAAAGGTAGACTCGCAGAACCGGGTTTTAAGTCAATCGCGCCAGGTAAGGGGCTGATCATGATGCCGCCGGTTTCTGTCTGCCACCAAGTATCGACGATAGGACAGCGAGCATCACCCACCACGTGATAATACCATTCCCATGCCTCTGGATTGATGGGTTCTCCGACACTGCCCAATAATCTCAAAGACGACCGGTTGCAGGTTGTAACATACTGGTCTCCCATCCCCATGAGTGATCTGAGCGCCGTAGGTGCGGTATAAAAAATATTAACCTTGTGTTTATCAACCACTTGCCAGCATCGAGAGGCATCTGGATAAGTCGGTACCCCCTCAAACATGAGGGTAGTCGCACCGTTTGCTAGGGGTCCATAGACAATATAAGAATGGCCAGTGATCCAGCCGACATCAGCGGTACACCAATAAATATCACCCTCATGGTAGTCAAAGATGTAGTGGTGGGTCATTGCAGCGTGCAATAAATAACCACCGGTGGTGTGTAATACGCCTTTGGGTTTGCCAGTTGAACCAGAGGTGTAAAGGATGAAAAGTGGGTCTTCACTGTCCATCGGTGTCGGCTCGCAGGTTGTCGACTGTAAGGGTGCTTCATCATGATAAGAAACGTCTCGGCCGCTTTGAAGGTTCATAGCGGCAGGGGTATGTTGGACCACAATTACCGAGTGGACATTAGGGCAGCCTGCGAGCGCTAAGTCGACATTATCTTTAAGTGGTATCGCCTTGCCTCCGCGAACCCCTTCATTTGCCGTGATGATGGTCTGGCAGTCGGCGTCTAATATCCGGTCCTTCAAGGCTTGAGGCGAAAAGCCGCCAAATACAACGCTGTGAATCGCGCCAATACGCGCGCATGCCAGCATGGCATAAGCAGCTTCTGGAATCATAGGCATGTAAAGGCATACTCGATCGCCTTTGCCGACGCCTCTCGCCTTTAATAAATTCGCTAGTTGGCAAACTTTTTCGTAGAGTTCGCGGTAGGAGATATGCGCTTCTTGGCTTGGGTCGTCTCCTTCCCAAATAATCGCGGTCTGGTCTGATCTGTCAGCGAGATGTCGATCAATACAGTTGAAGCTTGCGTTTAACTCGGCACCCCTAAACCAAGTCGCCTTACCGTCATGTAAGTTAGACTGAGTCAATTCATGCCATGGCTTGGACCAAGTGACAAAGGTTTCCGCCATTTTTGGCCAGAAGGATTCGGGCGATTGAATGGATTCCTGATACAGGTCGCGATACTGCGATGCATCGATATGCGCCTTTTTGCGCCACTCACTGGTAACTGGGTAGACCTTGTCGTCACTCATTTAACTTTCTCCAGTCGTTGTCAGGATCGATAAAGATGCCATATCAGCACACTTTATAAAACCGCCGATCCAGGGGTTATTGCATTTAGTGCTTGGTGGCAGGAAAGCTTATATTTTGACTAAGGCCCAGGAGTCTTTGGCTTACGTTTTTTTTTGGGCCCGGATTGGGTCATGCTGATTTGAGTGTCAGGATCGGCACTTTGAAATACAGTCCACCAGTCGCAGACTGCATCTATCGCCTCACCACTGTCTCGTCGTAATAATAAAAAATCGTAGGCTGCTCTGAAGCGCTTGTTATCGAGAAGTTTGAATGGTCGCTTACCTCGGCGTTGGTGTAGCCGATCTTGTAATAGCCAGATTTCCCGTGCTGGAATGCTAAACCGCTTAGGGATAGACACAATAGATTGCTGACCAAAAAATGCGAGTTCTGCAGCGCCATGAGCAGCGTCGGCCGGGGCATGGGCTTTGCTCTCGGTTAATCGGTTTCTATGTGTGATGAAGCTTTGCCAGAGAAAAGCAGCAAACAAGAAAGCGGGTGTCACGGGTTTACCCTGTTTAACTCGCGCATCTGTAGATGCTAGTGCTGCTGAAATCAGGCGCGCGGGCTCGGCTTCTGTTGCTAGGGTTGGGAAAAGGCGAGACATCAAGTGATAGGCTTTGAGGGCCTCATAGGTTGCAAGAGCCTGACCATTCATGAATAGCTTTAAGGTTTCTTCAAAGAGACGAGCCGGTGGTATTTGCCCGAGTAAGTCAGCGCTGTTTTTGATGTCAGCCGCGAGGGCCGGTGAGATCAAAAAATCAAGCTTTACCATAAAGCGGACAGCTCTCAGCATTCTAACTGGATCTTCTTTAAATCGTTGTGCCGGGTCACCAATGAGTTGCAACCTACCGGCTTCAAGATCGGGTAGACCAAGACCTGTGGGGTCGAGGACCGTCTCAGAGCTAGCGTCATAATAAAGCGCGTTGACGGTGAAATCTCTCCGAAAACTGTCCTCTTTAAACGAGCCGAACACGTTGTCGCGTAGGATATGCCCTGCATCAGAAGATTCTTTGGGGTTGTGTTGACCCCTAAATGTCGCCACTTCTATGACTTCCCTGCCAAACCGCACATGAACAATCTGGAATCTTCGGCCAATGATCCGAGAGTTGCGAAACAATTTGTGGATCTCTTGGGGTGTAGCGTTGGTGGCAACGTCAAAGTCTTTCGGCTTTTTTCCGAGCAGTAAATCGCGCACACAGCCACCCACAAGATAAGCCTCGAAGCCATCTTCGCTGAGCCTTTTGACGACTTTAAGCGCTGCGATGCTAATGTCTTGGAGATTCAATGTAATGTTCGGTTCTCGAGTCTTGCTCACGTAAAAACCCTGATGGTAGGCCTTGGTGTACCCATTGCAATTGACCCCAATGGGCATGATAAAAGAAAAGGGAAAGCAGAGCTTTCCCTTCAGCGAGCGTGTTTACTTTTTTATTATTGCTTTTTCGCTGCTCCAATATTTATTGGTATTGTTATGGCAACAGCAGGTTTACTATCGCAGGATGTTGGCTTAATTGGAACCCTCGATCGAAGACCGCTTGGCCTTAGCCAAACGTCCGCAAACCGCACGTTTCAATCTAGCATCAGGTCCTTTGATGGCCAGATCCTGCCCCAACTTGGGGAGATTCTGCTTGGTTGCCAGTTGAGCGTAGCTTGACGCAAGATTTCAGCGGGGTCAGGACTTTGAACCGGCGACTGATTCAGGAATTTCAAGGCTTCATTAAGATTGGTTTGAGGGCTTTGGCCGCTTAATGTGGGCGCACGCGATTGTTTGCTGAGCTTTTCACCGTCTTGACCTAAGACAAGGGGGATATGTAGGGTCTCTGGGTAACGAGTAGCGAAGGCGGCATAGAGCTCTGTTTGCGCAGGGGTCGAATCAAAAAGGTCAGCACCTCGAACGATTCGAGTAATATTCTGATCAATATCGTCGGCGACGACCGCAAGTTGGTAGGCATGAAGGCCATCTTTTCGCTTCACCACGAAGTCGCCGTAGTCCTGCCCGTATCGCCAAGCCTTGAAACCTTGGAGGAGGTCAAGGTGTTTGATGACGGGTTGAGAGGTGCGAAACCGTATTGCGTGGGGCGCGGTTTGGGGGATTTCAGCAGCCCGACATCGTCCTGGGTAAATATTGTCATAAGTACTTCTGGCGCAGCTACATCTGTAGATCTTTGCTGCGGCTTCAAGGGACTGTAATCGATCTTCGTAGAAGGACAACCTGGCGCTCTGATACAAAATAGGTTGATCGCTTACTAGCCCATGGGTTTTGAGCTGATCGACAATTAGTTTCTTTGCCCCGACCACTTCGCGAGGTGGATCGAGATCTTCCATTCTAACGAACCACTGCCCGTTGGCTGACTTTGCATCGAGATAGCTAGCCACGGCGGTGACGAGAGAGCCAAAATGCAGTGGCCCGGTCGGCGAGGGCGCGAAGCGGCCAATATAGGGTGCCAGATTGCTTGGGCCTGCTGTTACCAGCATGGGCAGTTAGCCGTGAAGCTGCCGCTCTTTAAGCTCATCTAGAGTTTTGCAATCGATACATTGATTTGCGGTTGGTCGAGCCTCCAATCGTCGAATGCCAATTTCGATACCACAGGTCTCGCAATAGCCGTAATCATCCTGATCGATTAGATCAATGGTTTTTTCGATTTTTCTAATTAATTTTCGCTCACGATCCCGGGTCCTGAGTTCAAGACTAAATTCTTCTTCTTGGCTCGCACGATCTGAGGGGTCAGGATAGTTTGCCGCCTCGTCTTTCATATGACTTACCGTGCGGTCGACTTCTTCCATCAGCTGATTCCGCCAGCCGAGCAATATACTTTTAAAATGCGCGCGCTGGGGATCGTTCATGTAAGGTTCGTTGCGCTTAGGCACGTATGGGATGAACGACGCGGTACTGTCCGAACCAGCGTTACCCAGGGAGGCTGGGTTCGAAGCTACGCGACTACTTGTTTGGGTTTTAGCGCGTGTTTTGACCGCCGCGCTCTTCCTAGCAACTTTTTTAGGCGCCGCTTTTGGCTTCGTCGCAGCTTTTTTCGCTGGGGTCTTTGCAATGGGTTTTTTAGCGGTTGTCTTTTTGGCGACGGCTTTTTTCGCTGGGGTCTTTGCAATGGGTTTTTTAGCGGTTGTCTTTTTGGCGACGGCTTTTTTGGCCGGGGCCTTCGCATCGACCTTTTTTGAAGGCACACGCTTTGCCGCTACTTTGGGATTGGCTGCCGTTTTAGCACCCTTAGAAGATTTGGATACTGATTTTTTTGCTGCGACAGATTTAGTTGTTGCTTTGACCGCCTTGGTTTTGCTCGCTGTCTTTTCTTGCAGCTGCTTTTTAGTCTTTGCCGAAGCAGTCGATTGTTTGGCGACAACGGTCTTTTTTATGGCAGCTTTCGGAGACGAGGTTGTGGCCTTAGTGCTAGTTGCTTTTTTAGGTTTGGCCTTATTGGTTGTCAATGCTTTACCCTCTTTCGCGACCCGCTTTGATACGCTGACTTTAGCTGTCTTCGCTTGAGACTTTTTTGCCTTATCGAGCGGCTTTTTAGCAGCGTTAGCTGCCTGTTTGTTTCTGACAGATGACTTTTTAACCGCTGGAGTGGTTTTGCGCTTGGCAACCATAGAAAGCTCCTCGATGTGTAAAAAACCCAACGACTGAAAATTAGCGCCGAACATTAACAGAAAGCGTAGCTGGCGCCAAGACGAATCTGTGCCGAAGGTAAGCCAAAGGCTTGGGAGTTAACTGATGATAAGATGGGGGGGAGCTCCGATGAGGCAGGCAATTGAAGAAGCCACAAAGTTTTTCGAGGCGAAGTCAGGCAATACAACCTTTCAAAGCCATGGCCGTTTTGGCAAAAGCGAACCAGCTAGCGGCTGAAGGTCGATCGATTATTCATTTAGAAGTGGGTCAGCCGGACTTCAAAGTGGCGGAACCTATTCGTCGTGCTGCGATCAAAGCAATTTCAGCACACCAAACGGGATATTCGGATGCCAATGGTTTGCCTGCGCTGCGACTCAAAATATCCGATTACTATGCCCGATATTACGGGCTAAATATTGATGAGCATCGAGTGATCCTGACAGCCGGCGCTTCAGGTGCGTTAGCATTGGTGGTCGCCCTTTTAACCGATCCTGGCGATGGCTGGTTGTTATCGGATCCGAGTTATCCCTCGAACCGATATTTTATTGAGGCTTTTTCGGGTGTGCCCCAGGTCTGCAACGTCGGCCCGGAAACACGTTTTCAGCCATCTGCCGATGCCATAAGGCAGGCTTGGCAGCCATCAACCAGAAGCCTCCTTCTAGGCTCGCCAGCTAATCCAACTGGGACATCTTTGCAGGCGCCGGCTCTGACAGAATTGGCCGAGGTGGTTGCAGACCGGCAAGGATTTTTAGTATCTGATGAAATTTATCAAGGATTAGAATACGGGCCCGAGGCCCGAGTTTCAGCCTTGTCGGCTCATGATGACGCTTTTGTGGTCAATAGTTTCTCAAAGTATTTTGGTATGACAGGTTGGCGGTTGGGCTGGTTGATTGCACCTGATAACGCCATCGATAGTCTTATTCGGTTGGCGCAAAACTTGTTTATTTGTCCTTCTCTACCCGCACAACACGGTGCCATGGCCGCATTTGAACCCGAGGTAATGACGATCTTAGAACGTCAGCGCGAGATATTAGCCTCGCGCCGAGATTTTATGCTAGCTGAATTGCCAGCCACGGGACTTGAAGTTCCTGTGGCACCGGATGGCGCTTTTTACCTGTACGCGCGGTTGCCAGAGGGTGCCCCCACAAGCGACGATTATTGCAAAGGCTTACTAGATGTGACGGGCGTTGCGACCACACCAGGCACAGACTTTGGGTCTTATCAGGCCGAGCGGTATTTAAGGCTGAGTTATGCTCAGCCCCAAGCAATTCTGGAAGACGCACTGGGTCGTATGGTGAAGTATCGGCTATGAGAATCTTATCGGAACCTTGGCTAGAAGGCAGATTGATTCGAAGGTATAAGCGCTTTCTCGCAGATGTCGCTTTACCTGACGGAACAGAAGTGACGGTTCACTGTCCCAATACAGGGGCAATGACAAACTGCTTCAAAGAGGGCGACCAAGTCTTTTTGTCGGAGACCAGAGATACAAAACGCAAGACCCGCTTTACCTGGGAACTCAGTCGCCACGGCGCTTACTGGATCGGTATCAATTCGGCCAAGGCCAATGCCCTGATTGGCGAAGCCCTGGACAAAAGGCGGTTGGCGGGTTTTGAATCTGTTCAGGAAATCAAGTCAGAGCAGCGTTTTTTAGATAGCCGTATGGACTTCAAACTGGCCTTTAAGGGGCAACCCGATATGGTCATGGAGGTTAAAAGTGTGACTTATCGGGTCAGGGGCAATTTGGGGTTGTTCCCTGATGCACCATCCTTGCGTGCCATTAAGCACTTAGACGCCTTAATTGAGGCGCGGCGGCAAGGTTTGCAGGCGGCTTTGATTTTCTGTGCCCAACATTCTGGCATAGATCGTATTGCGCCGGCTGTCGAAATCGCGCCAGACTATGGTGCGAAGCTTCAAGCTGCTGCCGCGGTTGGCGTAAAAATCCATGGTTTCAAAGTTGGCTATCAATTGCCGTATGCGCAAATCAAACGAGCCTTACCAGTTGAGGTCGCGATTAAAGAGGACTGGCAATGAATAGCCGAGTTGCTGGGGTCTGCTTAGTCGCGCTGTGGATGCTTGTCTTTAGTCTTGCTGTGATGACCGGCTCTGGAATTGTTGATTGGGCTGACCTCTTGGTTAGCGGCACGGTCAGCCATCAAATCGTGTCTGAGGTCCGCTTGCCAAGGGCGCTTCTTGCCAGCTTACTCGGGGGTGGGTTGGCTTTAGCGGGTGCTAGTATCCAAGGGGTTTTTAGGAACCCGTTGGCTGACCCAGCCCTTATTGGGATCTCCGGAGGCGCGGCTTTGTTTGCAGCAAGCTACTTGGTCATAGTGCCATATTCAGATTTCATGTTGATTGGCCTTTCAGCGAGTGCGATGTTAGGGGGCGTTCTGGCAACTGGCTTGGTTTTGTTAATTGGTGGGCGACAGACAGATGTTGCGACCTTACTCTTAGCGGGCATTGCGATAAACGCGATCTGCCTAGCAGGAGTTGGCTTGTTGTCCTTCCTTGCGCCAGAGCAGCGCTTTCGATCAGTGTCCTTCTGGGCGCTAGGTAGTTTCAATCATGTCGGCTGGATCGACGTATTTCTGGGGTTCGTTGTGCTACCTGGGATATTGCGTTTGATGATGCTAGCGTCCGTTTTAGACGTGCTGACCTTAGGCGATGTTGAGGCCCGGCATCTGGGTATTCAGGCGAAAGCTCGACGCATTGAAGTTATCTTATGGGCCGCGCTTATCACAGGGGTGTCTGTAAGTTTGGTTGGGATCATTGCGTTTGTAGGGCTTATTGTGCCGCATTGGGTACGCATGACCATTGGTGCACGGCATGTGCTTGTCTTGCCGTTCTCGATGATAGCCGGAGCGCTTTTATTAATCGCTGCTGATTGGTTGAGTCGCTGGTTGATCGCGCCCATAGAACTGCCGGTAGGTATTGTCACAACCCTGCTTGGGGCGCCACTATTCGTGGTTTTAGTGGCGCGGTGGTCACGAGGCGTTTGGCTATAATGGTTATCGTAGAGGGCCTCAGTCTAACATTGGGCGAGCAGAAGGTGCTGACGTCGGTGGATTTTTGCCTCAACGCGGGCGAGCATTTGGGCATCCTAGGACCAAATGGTGCGGGCAAGACCTCCCTTTTGCGTTTGATAGCCGGTGATCTAAAGCACCAATCTGGTGCTGTTAAGGTGTTTGGTAGAAGCCCTCACGCGATGCCGTTGTCAGAGCGTGCTAGGCAAATCGCGATGCTTAGTCAAAGACCAGATTTTAATTTTCCATTCAAGATAGAAGAAATCATCGCGCTCGGTCGATACCCTTTTAGGGGAGACAAAGTCAGTGTCGATGATTTGGTTTGGCAGATCATCGAAGCGCTAGAGCTCGAGCCGTTAGTAGGACGTTCAATTTTAACGCTTTCTGGCGGCGAGCGGCAACGAGTCCATATCGCCAGGGCAATTGCTCAAGTGTGGGACTTGCGCGAGCCCGGGTTGCTGCTTTTAGACGAACCGTTTTCGGCGCTAGACGTCGCGCACCAAGTCACCGCGCGACGGGTATTAGAAAGTATGCGCCAGCGTTTGCCATTAACCCTGATCTCCGTGGTCCATGACCTTCATGGCGCAACCCGAGTATTCGATCAAATTTGTTTGCTTGGCGCAGATGGCGACCAGGCAGGGTTTGGCTCGCCGTTTGAACTGCTGTCAGAGGATAAACTTAAAGCAGTCTATGGGGTTGAGGTTCAAGCGTTGTATTTTTCTGATGGCCAATTGGCGGGCCACACGGCAAGGGCCTCCCAGCCATAAAGTGCTAGATTTAACTACGAATCTTTGCGATCTCATCGGCGCTTAGCCGAGCCCCAAAACGGCTTACCACTTGACTGGCTAGCCGATGCGCAAGTGCTGTCGCCTCGGCAAGGGTTTGTCCTTGGCTAAGGCCGTAGAGCACGCCGCCGGCGAAGGTATCGCCGGCGCCAGTGGTATCAACAGGTTGCACCCTTGCACCTGGAATCAGCTCGGTACCGTCCGCTTCAGCGGTAACCAGGGCGCCGTCACCGCTTAAAGTCATAGCAATCTGGGGGCAACTCATTTGCAAGGCATTTGCGGCTAACGTTCGATCGGTTTCGCCGGTCCAGAGTTTGGCCTCGTCTTCATTGCAAAACAAAATATCGACACCAGTATCGATTAGGTTCTGGAAGGCATCCCTGAAGTTCTCTACCATGCCGACGTCAGAAAGCGTGAGAGCAACTTTTACTCCGGCGTCAACGGCGATGGCTTGAGCTCTGTGAACGGCTTCTATGGCACTCGGTGAGCTGATTAAATAACCTTCGATGTAAAGATACTTGCTTGAAGCTAGCGCTTGCTCATTAAGTTCGGCGACCGAGAAGGTCTGGGTAATTCCCAAATGGGTGACTAGTGTGCGCTCTCCATCTGGGGTAATCATGGAAATACATTCGCCGGTCACGCCCTCAGGCCTTTGGTCTGCAAGGTTTGTTGAGACACCGAGATCAGCTAAGTCTTGAACAAAAAAGTCGCCGATTTTGTCCTTTGAGACCTTACAACTGTAAAAGGTAGATGCGCCTAGTAGCGCCGTGGTCACCGCAGTATTGGCAGCAGAACCCCCGCCGGCTAATTTGGATAGGGAGAGATTGGCAGTTTGCTCCAGCAAGGTAATCAATTGCGCGCGTTCGGCTTGATCGACAAGGGTCATGGTGCCTTTTACAAATCCTGAGTCTTTGAGCACCGAATCTGAGACCAAGTATTCTGAATCTACCAGCGCGTTACCAATGCCATAAATTTCGTATTGCATAATTAACCTTTAGTTTAAGTTGCTTCGGTGAGCTGAGCCATGGCGAGATCGGCACAGTTTAGGGTGAAATCTATGTCTGCCTGTGTGTGTGCCGCTGACACAAAGCCTGATTCGAAAGGTGAAGGTGCTAGATAAATCCCGGCGTCGAGCATCGCATGAAAAAATAGATTAAACCGGCTCATGTCGCACGCCATTACTGCATCAAGGTTAGATACCACCGATTCGGTTGAGAAGAAAAACCCAAACATACCACCGGTAGCGCAGCTCGAAAAAGGGATATGGTGGGATGCGGCGCTGGCTGCTAGACCAGAGGTTAAGCGCTGAGTATTGGCTTTCAGGGTTTCAAAGCAATTTGTCTCAGTCAGGTGCTTAAGGGTAGCAAACCCTGATGCCATGGCGATAGGATTGCCTGACAGGGTGCCCGCTTGGTAAACAGGTCCGATGGGCGCAAGATATCTCATAACGTCAGAACGCCCTCCAAAAGCACCAACAGGCAGACCGCCGCCGATGACTTTACCAAGGGTGGTGAGATCAGGTCGGATGTTAAAAAGCGCTTGGGCACCCCCTAAATGCACCCTAAATCCTGTCATGACCTCATCAAAAATAAGCAACGCCCCTGAGGCATCGCAAAGATTCCGCAAGGTTTCGAGAAACTCAAGCGTGGGGTGAACCATGCCCATGTTGCCAGCGATGGGCTCAACAATGATCGCGGCGATGGTATCGCCTTCAGATTGAAACAAGTCACGAATGGCTTGTGGATCGTTGTAAGGCAGAGTTACCGTAAGTTTCGCAAGTTCTGCAGGCACCCCTGCGGAGTCCGGCTCCCCGAGGGTTAACGCGCCGCTGCCAGCTTTGACCAACAGACTGTCCGCGTGACCATGGTAACAACCTTCAAATTTAATGATTCTATCCCGGCCGGTAAATCCTCGAGCCAGACGAATGGCACTCATAGTGGCTTCGGTACCTGAGCTCACGAACCGCATCATCTCCATGCTGGGAACCTGCGATTGGATCAACTCGGCGAGGGCAGTTTCTGCTTCTGTAGGGGCGCCGAAACTTAAGCTGTTCTCGGCTGCCGCCTTTACCGCCTCGATGACCCCTGGGTGAGCATGACCCAAAATCATTGGGCCCCATGAACCAATATAGTCAACATAGCGGCGACCATCGGCATCAAATATATGGGCACCCTTACCTTTGACAATGTAGGGTGGCACGCCACCAACACGGCCAAAAGCTCTAACCGGCGAGTTAACACCGCCTGGGAAAAACTTCTGGGCCTGCTCAAAAAGTTGTTCAGATCGCTGCATAGAGTGACTCGCTTACTGCTTGCTGTATGAGATCGATTTACGTCAGGATTTGTAGAAGCGTTCAATGTCGCTAGGTAAAATGATACCCACGGGGTGCTCAACCAGCGGTGCTGGCACACGAACGACATAAAGCGCTTCCACATTGTCCCGGGCGATGATATCAAAAGCCTCGTCTAAAGTAGCCTGCCAGGTCACTTTCCCGATATTTTTTCGTTCTCCTGGAATATCGCTGAGATCGATTCGTTCAAGCTCAGGGTCTCGTTCGGGATCAAGCAAGGCACGGTTAAGATCAGCAGCACTGAGGAGTCGCTCATAATCACGTTCCTTGATGAGGATCCACGTTGGCAGCTGATCGAGTAGCGACTTTGCCTCATCAATTGTAATCAAGGCAGAAGTGGTCACAAACTGGCGTGACATAACACTTTCCACTGAAGCTCGGCTTAAGGCCAAGCTCATGGGGTTTCGACTTAAGTCTTGGCCCAGCATGGTTGCTTGAGTGTGGAAGATTGACTTAAGGCCAAAACCGTTGGCAGCAGTGATGTGGGCGATGACAATGCAGGCCATGGCTGGTATGACAATATCGGGGTTACGAGTTAATTCAACTAAAGCCATGAGTGCTGCTAGCGGCGCTTGAAGGGCTGCGCCCATCATGGCCCCCATTCCGAGAATGACATAAAATCCGGGGTCTGAGACAGTGTCGCTAAAGGTTGCAGCAAGCTGCCAAAAGCTACCCCCAGCGACAGCGCCAATCACAAGGGTTGGCCCAATTAAGCCAATTGGCATGCCCAATCCTAAATTAACCCCTGTCGAGATGAGCTTAGCGGTAGCAATAATCATGAGTATGGTAATTGGTAAATGCCCTTGTAGAGCTTCACCGACGGTGTCGTAGCCAATACCTAAGACCTGGGGGACCGCAAGGCCAAGAGAGGCCGTGACAAGACCTGCGAGCATAAACCTGAAGATAATAGGCTTTGGGCCGAGGGCATGGCTGATGAGCATAACTCGAATCAATCCGGCGGCAAGTACTGCGATGATGATGCCTTCGAGAAAAACCCAAGGTAAATCCCAATACGATTCCATGCCGATACCAGGAACCTGAAAAACAGGTTGATCGCCAAATACTTGTTGCACGATTAAAGTGCCTGTTACGGCAGCGAGTATCACAGGCATAAAACCCGCAATGGTGTATTCCATCACAATCACTTCCATCGAGAAAATTACACCGGCGATGGGGGTATTAAAAGAAGACCCAATGGCCGCGGCGGTGCCACAGCCAATCAGAATCCGCATAGAGTTATTAGGTAGTTTTAGCGTTTGCCCTAATAAGCTACTGGTGGCAGCGCCTAAGTGAATGGCAGGGCCCTCTCGACCACCGGTTTGACCCGTAACGAGCGCAAGAGCGCCGGCAAAGAACTGAATTACAAGACTTCTAAATGCAATGTAACCTTGATGTCGCTGCAAGCGCTCTAGCACATGGGTGACACCTAGCTGACGATCGCTTGGCTTCAACAATCTGAAAATTAAAGCAAGCGTGATAGCGCCTGCCGTCGGCAGTAAAAATCGATCTGCGAGCGCGAGTTGCTCAAAGCTTTCAGGCCCGTTTGGTAGAATTAGGATTAGGGTTCGCTCTACCACCCATCGAAAAGCCAAAATCACAAGACCCGTACACAACCCGGCCAATATGCCAAGTAGTGCGAACTGGGGGGCTGCCTCGAGACTGGAGAGGGCCGAGCGAAAGGATCGTATTTTAAAGTGGTTGCGAAAGTTTTTGATTCGGCGTGCGAGCGTGCTAGACATAATGTGGGGCTTAAGAGTTCTCGAGTGAAGATCTGAAGTTTAGCGGATCAGACGCGAGACAACGACTGGCTAAATGTATATGCCCATCGGCCTTCAGGAGAACGGCTTGGGCGTTTGGCGCGCCGAGACGTATTTGGTAAGATCAGTCGCCCCGACAGTCTCGTGCCATAGGTAACTGGGCCCCATGCCAAATAGTCTGATTGTAAAAACGTTTCGTAAAGATTACTTGCTAGTGGGTGCGTTGACATTCGTTGTCATAAATATTTTGGCGATTGCCGGCGCCTATTTGCTGGGCCAGTCAGGCCCCCGCGCAGCACTGTTAGCCGCCCAGGAAAAGCAATTGGAAACGGCTTTGATCATCAAGGCACAAAGGGACGAACTCGACGCAAAGGCGTTTGAACTGGCAGCGTTAAAGTTAGGAGAAAGCGTATCGGAGTTGGCGGTTGCCGACTTGCAAACGGTGGTTGTGCAACAACAGGACCGTATTGTTCGTCTTGAGAGCGAGGCGATTTACTATCGAAACCTAATGACAGCAACCGCAGGAGATCGCGAGGTTTTCGTTCACCGAGTTCAATTGCAGCCCGACCAGCAGCAGCGCACCTTGGGATATCAGATTATGTTGACTCATGCTGATCCAGATGGAAAGCAAACCTTGGGTCGAATAGCACTTAAGGTTGCGGGTCGGTTTGATGCACGAGAAGAGACACTTGATGCCCTAGAAGCGGGATTGATTGAGCCAGGTGCGCTAGACTACGACTTTCGCTATTTTCAGAACTTTAGCGGCGAATTAAAATTGCCAGAAGGCTTTAGGCCGGTGACTCTGGAGTTAGAAATCACCTCGTTAGCAGGGCAGACCCTTGAGCATCAGGTGATCGATGTGCCTATGTGGGAGGTATAAATGAAATGGTTTGAAAAGGTCAACCTTGAAGGCGGCCGTCAAGTATCGTTAGTCGCCGCAAACTGTCACGTGCAGGGCGAATTGGTGTTCGGGGATGAAATGATTGTTAATGGTCGGGTTGCCGGCGTGATCAATGCAGAGACCCAAGGTGCAGAGTTAACGATTGGCGCTAAGGGTGAAGTAATCGGAAATATCTTTGCACCAAAGATCGTGATCAGTGGTGAGGTTAAGGGGGATATATACGCCTTTGACGCCATTGAGTTAACAGAATCTGCGCGAATTTCGGGCAATCTTTACTATCACCGGTTAAAGATGGCGCCAGGTTGCCGTTATACCGGTAGCATGCGTCAAATGCAGGGCTCTGATATCCGAGCGATGGTGCTTTCCGAGGAAGCTGCCAATCGGCGTACGGCCATGGGGCGTTTGCAAGCAGTTCAGGATTCGGGGCCCTCAACCACCGAGGCGATCGTTGATCTTGGAGGCAATGCTGATGTCAAGTGAGCTGACCATTGGGTTTACACCTGCGGCTGCCTTCAAGGCTAAAACCCTCATTGATGAGGAAGGTAATTTTGAGTTGAATTTACGTGTGTTTGTCACCGGTGGCGGGTGCAGTGGCTTTGAATACGGCTTTACTTTTGATGAAGATATCGAAGACGACGACACCCAAGTAGTTGAGCAAGGGGTCCGACTGGTTATCGACCCATTAAGCTATCAATATTTAGCCGGTGCAGAGGTCGATTTTAAAGAAGACCTTCAAGGCTCCCGATTCGTTGTCACCAACCCGAACGCCAGCACCACGTGCGGCTGTGGCAATTCATTCTCAATAGCTTAGAACTTGACTTAGAAGTTTTGAACGAGCATCAAGGTTCTTTCATTGGCATTTTCAAGGGCAGCTAGCAAGGGCTGGGTAGTTTCCCTGAACGCCTCAAGCTCCTGAGCGGGTACTGGCTTTGAGTCAGGTAATCTGACAGTTCTTGGATTTCTGTGCACGCCATCAACCAAGAACTCGTAATGAAGATGTGGTCCGGTTGCCCATCCGGTTGCACCGACATAGCCTATCGTCTGACTTTGGGAAACTCTAACGCCCGGTTTAATGGCCTTTGCAAATCTCGATAGATGCAGGTATTTGGTGGTATATCGATCGCCGTGCTGAATGACGACAAAATTGCCCGATGCATCGTTTCGCTCGGCCTTAATGATCTTGCCCTCGCCAGCAGCTCTTACTGGCGTGCCTCGGTTAGCTGCATAGTCAATGCCGCGGTGTGGCATTGTCCGGTTGTGAATAGGATGTTTTCGCCGTAGGTTAAAGGAAGAGCTGACATGCGAGAAATGCACAGGGTCTCGAAGAAAGGCTTTTCGTAGACTCTCGCCGATCTCATTGTAGTATCCAGGGCGCTGATTTGTATCGACATAGCGAAGCGCAATGTGCCGCTTACCAAAATTTGTGAAGGCCGCGGCTAAAATACGATCTTCCCCAATTGGCTCGCCTGCGATACTCGACCGAGCAACAATCACGGTAAAAACATCCCCTTCTCGGAGGTCAAGCGCAAAGCTGATATCCCATTGGAATAAGTCTGCTAGTTGCATGATGAGATTGTCGGTCAGTCCCGCAGCAAGGCCTGCGTGATAAAGAGAAGAATTTTCGCGGGTGATATTACCTTCAAAGGCATTGATCACCATATCTGGTTCAACATGCTCGATTTCGGTAACGTATCCAGATGCTAAAAGTTTAGAAATTAGCTTGGTCTTGGGGTTAGCTTGATAAACCAACTCCAGCACACGCCCTTCAAGATTTTTTTGTATCTCAATGGACTGACCAGGTTTTACCGTGGCTAACATGTCCGCATTTTCAGTCTGGAGCACGCGCTGCAAATCTCCGGCGGGGAGTTGGTGCCGAGCGAATAATGTCGACAGGTTATCGCCTGGCTTCACAACGAATACCAGTTTAGGGGGCAGGGAAGGCATTATCGCTTGTTCTGCGCTTGGCAAGTCTTGCTCACCTGACGAGACATGCGTCTCTATCGGTAGGGCAAGTTCGATTTGTCGGCCGTTTTCGAGTTGGGAATCGGTATTAGTCGATGGGTCGGTCAACAGCAGGACCACAAAGATTATGGATAGAGCCGCAATCAAAGTCAGGTGGCGTCTAGGGAAGTTACGCATAGGTCAAGCTGTGTCTTTTAGCAGAGTAGATGTTAAAAATGCCAGCCAATGAAATCAATGGTCAGCAGAGAGAAATTCGGGGCTTGCTGTCCTTTTGGAGTCGAGTAGCAAACGGTTTGTTTGTATCGGACAACTCTTTTTATCCAATACCGGGCTATAATGTTTGAGTGGCAGTCGGCTAGGAAAATGGGATGAAATACACGGGTGAACAGATAATAGATGATTTAAAGCAGTTGGACCTGGTTGCGCAGTTGAGCAATGAGTCGGAACTACGGGCGCATCTTTCTGAAAAACCCCGAACGGTCTATTGTGGGTTTGATCCGACAGCAGACAGTTTGCACATAGGTAACTTAGTGCCGCTATTGGCGTTGCGGAGATTCCAAGACTACGGCCATCAGCCAATTCTCTTAGTTGGTGGTGCGACAGGTCTTATTGGCGACCCCGGTGGACGCGCGACCGAGCGAGCTTTAAAGCCGATAGAACAGGTCGTCACTTTTAGCCAGAAAATACGAGCTCAAGCGAGCCGGTTTTTAGATTTTGAGGGTGGTAGCAATCCGGCGAAGGTCGTCGACAATTATGACTGGACGAAAGAGCTAGATGTCATCACCTTTCTTAGGGATGTTGGTAAGCACTTTAGTGTCAATGCAATGATCCAGAAAGAAACAGTCAAGCGTCGTCTCCAAGACGATGGTGCTGGCATTAGCTACACTGAATTTAGCTATATGGTATTGCAGTCTTTCGACTTTTCAGTCTTGTATGAATCTCATGGATGCACGATCCAAATGGGTGGTAGCGATCAATGGGGAAATATCACCAGTGGCATCGATCTCATTCGAAGGAGGCATGGCGCCCAAGCGCATGCAATTACCTATCCGCTTATTACAAAAGCGGATGGCACCAAGTTCGGAAAAAGCGCCGATGGTGCTATCTGGCTCGATCCAGATAAAACCTCTCCCTATCGGTTTTATCAATTTTGGATCAACTCAGCTGATGAAGATGTAATACGTTTCTTAAAAATATTTACCTTTTTGTCTTTTGATGAAATTAACGAGCTTGCACAAGATCAAGCAAGCAAGCCGGAAGCGCGTGTTGCTCACAAGCGATTAGCTCGAGAAGTAACCAAGCTTGTGCATGGTGCAGAGGCGGTAGTAGCCGCCGAGAGAATTACCGAGGCGATTTTTTCCAACCAAATTGCAAAACTCACCGAGTTGGATTTTAAGCAGCTGGCTCAGGATGGTTTGCCCGTGAGCGATTACCCGTCAGGGCCTTTGGCACTCTCGGATGCATTGTTTGATAGTGGACTTTCAGTGACCCCTCGAGGGGAAGTGACGCGGGGTCAGGCGAAAAAGTTGATCTCGGGAAATGCAATTTCAGTCAATGGCGCAAAGCAGACCGATACGAACTACCAGTTGTCTCGGGAGCATGCATTATTTGGGCGCTATCACTTGATTCAGAAAGGCAAAAAACAGCATCACTTGGTGGTATTCAATCAGTAGTTTTTTTTACAAATGGCGAAATGGGTTTGAACCAACTTGGTAGTCCAGTGAGGGCTGCCATGAAAAACATCAAACCCAAAAACATCAAATCCAAGGAACCTGCTTTTTCTGAAAACACGGTGTCCTTCGGGTGAGTCTGTACGTCGGCAAGAGTTGGTGGAGCCAGGCGGGATCGAACCGCCGACCTCCTGCGTGCAAGGCAGGCGCTCTCCCAGCTGAGCTATGGCCCCAATAGAGTGTCTGCAAGTAAGTGTCAAAGCAGAACACGGTGCTATTGTGTCAGTGTTTGCGTGTTCACGCTAGCATGAACATCGGCGCTTTTGTAATCTGGTGGGTCTGGGTGGATTTGAACCACCGACCTCACCCTTATCAGGGGTGCGCTCTAACCAACTGAGCTACAGACCCGATTATCAAAGCGAAACGCTGAGGCCGCGTATTATACGCAGGACCGCGGCTTTTACAATCTGCACAGGCAAGGAATTGCAATGCTTTCAGAACAGGTCAATCGATTAAAAACACCACTGCTATCATTGATTCAAGGCCATGCAGAGCGGTCCTCCCCGGAACTGCTGAGTTGTCTCAAGTCGCTGGCTTTAAATTACACGGTCTCTGAGGGCTCAGGCGATATTGAGTTGGCAGAGTCGGTTGATCTCATCGATGATGTCGCGGTTGCGGCTCAGCTTGGCCCCAAAGTGAACTATGAGCACCATTGGGTACTCGATTCCACGAGCAAAGCCCTCGTGAACCGACCAATTAGACCGGAAGTAAGCATTTGCTCCGCAGAGATGCAAGTAGCAGGTCGGGGTCGTCGGGGGCGGCAGTGGGTATCGCCTTTTGCACAAAATCTTTACGTTTCTTGGTTGGGTTATATCCGTCTTCCGGTGAATGAACTGTCGGGTCTGAGCATTGCTGTTGGGATCCATTGGGCACGAATGTTACGATCTAAGGGCTATCAAGAAGTTGGGCTTAAATGGCCCAACGATCTGCTTACCCCCGAAGGTAAACTTGGAGGCATTTTAATTGAGGTTGAGGCTTTACCAAATGGAGCTTCAAGGGTATGCGTTGGCGTTGGCCTTAATGTCTATTCAGCGCCAATTCTCGGGCCTTCCGGGCAGGCGACGAGTTGTCTCGGGAGAGGACCGGCAAAGTTGCGCACCGAGCTGGTTATTGCCGGTATTGCAGCGATCACTGAGGCTGTGCAAACGTTCTCTCCAGAGGTTATGTTGGGCTATCAAAGTGACTGGCATGCTTTAGATTGCTATAACAATAGGTCGGTTCAGGTAGTACAGGGAGAAGAAGTGATTGAGGGTCGAAGCCAGGGGATTGATCTCGATGGCGGGCTAATCTTAAAGACTTCAGCCGGAGATCAAGTCTTCCACGCTGGAGAGGTCAGCCTCAGGGCCAAATAGGAGTAAACGATGACTTCAATAATTCGGTGGGTAGTGCTGGGTTTGGCGCTTGCGAACGTTATCGTCCTAACGATGATAGTGCTTGGTTGGCGCGAACTGCAAGTTACGAAAATGGCTAAGGAATTAGACGGTTCGCTCGGCCAAACTCAGGTCGAGATCAATGTAAGCCCTACGCCCAGTGTTTCAGGTACTGTCAGTAGTTCAAAGACGGCTCAGATCGATAGAAGTGATCAATCCCTAAAAACAGAAGCCAAAGCCTCACCAAGGCTAGAAAAGAAGATCGTCCAAGCGCCGACGAAGGTACCAAATCGCTGCTTACAGTATGGGCCGTTTTCTCCTAATGAGAGGCTTATGCTATCAAGGTCGGCGCTTGACCTGTCTGCGTTGAGTTGGCAGTTCTCGATTCATAGCGTCGTTAAAAACGCGAGTAAATCGGCCGGCTTCAGGGTGTACTTACCGTCTTCTGGTGGCTTATCGGCGGCCTATGAGCGCTTGAAAGTCGTCAAATCTCAAGGCATCGATAGTTTTGTGCTCACCGACGGCCCATATGAAGGCGGTATATCGCTCGGAATATATTCCTCTTTTACGGCAGCCAGAAATTTTGTGAGTACGATCCAAGATCAGCTCTCTGATGTTATGGTTGGTGCGATGGTGCCTGGTCAAGTAGCCTATGACCTGATTAGGAATGATGGCAAAGAGATTAATCCGGTGACTCTGGCGAGCGCGGTGCAAAAGGTCCTACCTAAATCGACCGCCGGGTGTTTGTAATCAATAGTGCCCGGAATCCATTCGAATAGAATTTTAAATTGTTTTCACCAGAGCCTCGACGATTGGCAGGGATTGGCTTACAATCTGCGCCCTGTGCCGCTATAGCTCAGTTGGTAGAGCAACTGATTTGTAATCAGTAGGTCCCGAGTTCGACTCTTGGTGGCGGCACCACTTCTCATTTTACGGCTACTTGGGGCCAAATATCGATCGGTCAAGGCCTTCCAGGCGTGAAGTCTGTTACTACAAGAAAGCCAAAAAAATAATTAGAGATCAACAAGTTTGCGATTGCTACCTTGGGGAAAGGCGCGGCCTAAATGTAGACTTAAACCGATATGGGAATACAGATACGAACATTATATAAGGCGTTGACATTGCATAGGTGCGCTGGCAGAATTTAGCGCCGCAAAATCGGAGGGGTTCCCGAGCGGTCAAAGGGATCAGACTGTAAATCTGACGCGAAAGCTTCGGTGGTTCGAATCCACCCCCCTCCACCATGTGGTTGAAAGAAAAGGCAAAGGACAGGGGGCAAGAGATAAGGGGCGGCGACTGAAGTAATGATGTGACGCGCCGATGTCGTGACGCGTCGATGTGGTTTGATGTCGATATGAATTGATGTCGATATGAATTGATGTCGACTTGATGTAAAGAAGCTGAAGTTTGGTAATTAATCAAGAGCATCAAAGCCAAAGCTTAGCGGAGTGGGCATTGAGAACCAGAATAACCGAAGAGTAGATAGATCAGGGTACGGATTGTTTCAGCGGGTATAGTTTAGTGGTAGAACCCCAGCCTTCCAAGCTGATGACGCGAGTTCGATTCTCGCTACCCGCTCCAAATAGAAAAGGTGGTGCTAGAAGATTGTGACGACAGGCTCATATAGCTCAGTAGGTAGAGCACTTCCTTGGTAAGGAAGAGGTCACCGGTTCAAATCCGGTTATGAGCTCCACAGGCTGAAACACAAGCCTCATTGCATTGGTTAGACCGGCATTTTAATAAAGTCGAAAACTTGGAAATTCGGCGGAGAAGAAGGTAAAGGACTTAGATATAGATAAAAGATATAGATAAAAGATATAGATAAAAACCTGTGTTCGACGCGGCAATGAGAGATGCTCGTTCGACGCAGAAAGAAAAAAGAATAAATAAAAGCAGAAAAAAAGAATAAAACGAACAAAAC
>Ga0233451_10000502_pt1 | contig 39516 bp, 31 predicted proteins | sample 011ome_29_FD_183052 | JGI IMG/M metagenome (GOLD analysis project Ga0233451, IMG submission 183052) | Coastal salt marsh microbial communities from the Groves Creek Marsh, Skidaway Island, Georgia - 011504CT (spades assembly) | ecosystem: Environmental > Aquatic > Marine > Intertidal zone >... | reverse complement strand
TGTACAAGTTAGGGCCTATTCCTGCCGCGTTTATCGCGTTGACGCTGGCTGCTATTGGTCTGGAGTACTTCTTGCGCAAGCGCCCATGGGGCTGGAAGCTCCGCGCGGTGGGCTCTGAAGAGGAAGCGGCTCGCCGCGTCGGTGTGGCCACGAACCGCACCGTGATTGTCGGTTACATGCTCACGTCGACGTTTACCTTCATGGGTGCAATCTTGCTGATGGCACAGCTCGGTATCGGTGACCCGTCGCAAGGTATTACCTACACCCTCTCCAGTATCACCGCAGTGGTGCTGGGGGGAACGAGCCTTCTGGGAGGCCGTGGAAGCTTTATTGGAACACTCCTGGGATCCATGCTGTTAATCCAAGTACTGAACGCCACGGTGTTCTTGGGTCTCGACCAAACATGGCAATACATCCTGCAGGGAACCTTGATTCTCATCGCCGCAATTATCTATTCCGTCGCGAGGGCTCGCCGCTAACGCGGCGAAATAGCCGGATACGGCAGGGAAGGGAGGTAGCATCCATGAGTAGTGAGGTCATTGACGACGTTCGGGACGCTACGCCTAAGGAGTCCTCTGTGCAATTAGATCTGGGGAGTGAGCTCAGGCGTATCCGTGAGTCTAAAAAACTAAGCCTTCGCTCTGTGGCGACGGCCGTGGGTGTCTCACCGAGTCTTCTGTCACAGGTAGAAACGGGGAAGACTCAACCGTCAGTGTCAACCCTCTATGCATTGGTAAACCACCTGGGGGTTTCGCTTGATGGGTTAATGGGCCAACACCGCCCGAGCGTTGTGGAGTCAGCGCCTCATCAACCCACAAACGGAGCCACGTATTCTGGCTCCAATGGCAGCTCCAATGGCGTCGTGCAACGCGCATGGGATAACCCCATTATCGAGATGGAAAACGGTGTCACCTGGGAGCGTTTGGCTGACGCTGGAAGCGACATCGCAGACCCCCTGATTGTGACCTATGCCCCGGGCGCGTCGAGCTCGGTGGATGGAAAGCTCATGCGTCACTCCGCTATCGAGTATGGCTGCATTACTGAGGGACAGCTCACACTCAAGATTGACTTCGAAGAGCACGTGATGAATCCGGGTGATTCGTTCTGCTTCGACGCCAATCGTCCCCACATGTATGTCAACAACTCGTCTAGTCCCGCGAAGGGCATCTGGTTTGTCATTGGGCGTCGTGAAATGGCCTACAAGACCCTCTCCGACCTCGGCATCAATGACCTCGCCGATGATCGCCAAATCAAGAACGCCGTAGACGTTCTTGAGGCGATGAAAAACCGCGACTAGGACATTGCTGCCACTGAGGTGGCGTGATTAGGCGTTGACGCGACCACCTGCCACATTCTGTCGGTGTTGCCGAGGCAGACGTCTTCGATCACGTGTTAGCCAAGGGCGCTCATAGGCACCGATTATCGTGAGCTAGCGTGTACCCATGGCGATGTTTGGTGGTGCTCCCAAGGAGTTTTTAGAGTCTGACTTTCCCGAACCAGAAGTCATTGACCCCAGGTCGGTTCCCTCCCTGCGCTGGGGAATACTCGGGGCCGGCGACATTGCAGAGGTCTTTGCGGACACGGTCTCGAAAAACACCACCCAACAGATTGTTGCGGTGGCATCGAAAACCACGGGTAAAGGCGCTTCTTTTGCCGCGCGCTTTGGTATCCCGCGAACCTACACACGCTACGAGGACCTCGTCGCTGATGAGGATGTCGACGCAGTTTATGTGGCAACCCTTCCCCACACCCATAAGGCCGATGCGTTACTCGCCATCGCCGCGGGTAAACACGTGCTGATTGAAAAGCCCACCGCACTCTTAGCCGATGATGCAGAGGAGATTTATTCTGCAGCGCGCACGGCGGGGGTGTTTGCCATGGAAGCGATGTGGTCGCGGTATTTGCCCCAAGCGAGCATTCTTCGACAGTTAGTCTCGAGTGGCGCGATTGGCGACATCGGGGTTCTCCAAGCAGATTTCGGCCAAGACAACAGGACAATTGATCGGCTCTGGATCCCTGGTCAATCGAGCATCATGCACGATATGGGCATTTACCCACTCTCCTTCGCCCAAATGCTCCTGGGCGACCCGGTGTCGATTTCTGCCACAGGCTCACTGCACGAGGGCACGTCAGAGGAGTTTGCCTCGGCCGTGCTCGAATACGACAGTGGTGCACGAGCAGTGATTACCGTCTCGGGTAAGGCCCACCTTCCCACCCTCGCCTCCATTTCGGGAACCTTGGGAGTGGTGTTAGTCGACGGGCCGTTTTTTGTGCCCACGGGCTTGGAGCTTCGGCCTGCCCTATATAACGCCCACGGGCCCCGATGGGACCACACGGGCCCCATCCAGGGTCACGCCGGATTGTGCTACCAAGTAGACCACTTCGCCCACTACGTCTCGCAAGGACTGAGCCAATCCCCACTTCACACCCACCACGACACAGTGTCGGTAATGCGCACTGGCGAGGAAATCCGACGACAACTAGGCGTCCACGTCGGCTAACAGGAGTGCTTAGCGACTGTGTGCCACCTCTTGGGCTTCTACACCCGCATCGCGCAGGATTCCACCGAGTCTGTGGGTGCTCTTGGAGCTTGCCAAGGTCACCACAACGCCTGCTTTTCCGGCGCGGCCGGTGCGACCAGCGCGGTGAACATAGGTTTTCGAGTCATCGGGCAGGTCAGCCTGGATCACCAGGTCAATATCGTCCACGTGAATACCGCGCGCAGCCACATCGGTGGCGACGAGCACGTTTACTCGACCGGAGGTGAGCTGTTGAAGGTTTCGCTGGCGACGGTTCTGGTTCAAATCACCGTGTAAGTCGACGGCGCGAATATTGGAGTCATCCAAGTAATCACGCAGCTCTTCCGCGCCGCGACGAGTGCGGCTAAAGACGAGGACTTTGCCGGCGTCTTTTGCCAAAGACGCAACGGTCTCCATGCGATCACGCGGGTTAATGACCATCACCTTGTGTTCGACCGAGGTGTGGTCATCGCGTGAGTCGTGTAGTTCAAAGATGGCGGGGTCGGTCAAGAACTGGTCCACGAGGCTGGCAACCTGCTTGTCCAATGTGGCCGAGAACAGCAACCTTTGGCCTTCGGGGTCAGTTAGCTCCAGCAACCGGCGGACGGGCTCAATGAAGCCCAGCTCGGCCATGTGGTCGGCCTCGTCGATGGTGGAGACAACAACCTGGGAAAGGTCAAGGTGGCCCTGTTTGATGAGGTCTTCTAGACGCCCGGGGGTACCAATCACAATGTCGACTCCGCGGCGAAGGGCACCCACCTGCTTGCCTTGGGGCACGCCGCCATAGACCTGGGTGGTGAACAGTCCCACCGCGCGGGCTAAGGGTTGTACGACCTGGTCAATTTGAAGGGCCAACTCGCGAGTCGGGGCAACAATCAAGCCCTTGGGGCTTCTGGCGAACTCGCGACGCTTTCCATTACCCGAGCGCAACACGGCCTCGACAAGCGTGACACCAAACGCAATGGTTTTACCCGAGCCGGTGTGGCTTCGCACGAGTAGGTCTTGTCCTTTAAGGCCTGCAGGAATCGTTGCGGCCTGGATGGCGAAGGGGGAGTGGGCTCCGGACTCGGCCAGCGCTTGGCTGATGCTTCGTCCCACGCCGAGTGATTCAAACGACTGGTCGATGTGGGCAGTTGCCTCCACGACGGTGCCGCGGAAACGCTCGGGCAGCACCTCTGGTCCACGTGCAGGACGTGACCCGCGCTGTGAACCACGCTGTGAACCACGAGCGGGGCGCTCGAAGGAGCGCTGCGAGGAGCCGTGTGACGAACGCTGTGATGAGCGATCTGGGCGACGATCGTTGGAGCGCTCGCGCCCTTGCTCAAATTCGCGACGTTCGGGACGACGCTCACCGGACTGGCCGAAGTGCTCAGAACGCTCAGTGCGCTCGGGCCGCTGATCGTGACGACTGGGCCGCTGGTCAGAAGAGTTCCGTGGAGCCCGGCTGGGGCGTTCCTCGTGGCGACTGCGCTCAGCGCGCTCGGGGCGGGCGGGCCGATCGGTGCGGGGGCGACCTCCACGGGGGTCGTCGCTAAAGCGCTTCTTGGCAGGAGCACCGGCAGAGCCGTGGCGTGGTTTCTTTCCAGAGCGGGCAGGGGACTGTGAGCGCGGCGCGCGTGTAGACATGGTTATTCGATTCGCTAGGTGACGTGGCGCACATTCGTTGTGGCCCGGGCTCGAGATTCGAGCCTGACCGGGCTTAGGATTCACAACTTCGCTTTCCAAGCGCATCCCAGACCGACTTAGCCAGTGTAGGGCAGGGCTAGTAAATAGTCCACCACCAAAGGCATCTTTTTGCTCTCCATCATGCTGTCGCATGAATCCACACTCGATAAGCCGCACTGAGAAGATCGACCTAGCTAGAGAGTGATGGGTGAGCGAACATGCACCCGACCACCGACAGTGAGCGGTGGCCAACCTCGATTTAGGAGCTTTGTAGAGCGCTTAAGAACAGCTCACGGTTCTCAGGCGACGGCTGTAACTCACCTGCTTCGATGCGCCTGCCAATTTCGACCACCGCGCGGTTAACTGGCGCATCTTTGCCCAGTTCTTCGTTCTTGGCGACGATGTAGCCACTGAAGGCATCAATTTCTGCCCTGCGGCCCTTCAGCCAGTCCTGCAAGACCGCCACCTTGGTCCCAGGGCGGGAATAGGACGTGAGGATCACATCGAGCAGGTTGATGGCGTATTGGTCAGAGTCTGGGACCTGGTCGGCGGTGAGGCCAAGGGTGGGCTGCATGGTGATGCCAAGATCAATGGCTAAGGCATAGGCCTCTCTGGACATCTGATCCATGACCTCTCGCACACCCTCAGTGTTCGCTGCGTCGATCAGGGGGAGACCCAAAATGGCAGAAGGAAGCATCTCAGGGATATTTGCGAGCAGCTTCATCCACTTAGCCGAGCGAATATCGTCGGTCATCTCCACGTGGGCCGCATGGGAGAGGGCTTCATGAACATCAGCAAGGCGATCAGTCATCTCGCCCGATACTTCACCGACCGACAGCCAAGTTTCGGTCTTATCGAATTCGCGGTTCACAATGCCTGGGGTGGGCATGTTGGCGGCAATTCCCAACACACACCCAATCGAGCGCTTAGCTCCGAGGATGTCGGCACTGACATCAATGGTCATGCCGTTTTGGAGACCCACAAACGACGAGTCTTCTCGCATGAGTGGTTTCATCAGCTCTGCCACCCAGCGGGTGTCATAGGTCTTTACCGCGGTAAACACCACATCGAAGGTTCCTCGAAGCTCTGCCACTTCATAGACGTGACGGGCGTTCACGGCGAAGTTCTTGGAGCCTGTTTGGTAGTTGATGGTGAGACCATCAGCCTTCATCGCTTCCACGTGGGGTGCCCACGGGTCGATCAAAGTGACGTCGAGACCTGCTTCGATCATGTCGGAGCCAAGAGATGAGCCAACTGCTCCAGAGCCGACGAGTGCGTATCTGAGGTCTTTTGTGGCCATGGTGCTCCTTTGCGACAGCAGTGTTCGGCCAGGCTATCAGCGCGCTGAGATCGGACTGCGGGCAATAAGCCACGAAAAATAGGCCTTTTTGACGTGAAGGGCTAGCGAGTACCTACACCCCGTCCCATCGGTTTCCATCGCGCGGGCGCATCAAGAGCATTTAGTCACATACAGAATTTGGATTTTTTTCGCACTATTTATCCACAACGCAGTGCTTACGTCGCGAGACATCCACACGATGCGCATTGTGTCTCTCTGGCATGGGTTTTCCGGCCAATTGGCTAGCACCTGGGCCTATTTTTGAGTGGGTGTAAACGATAACTAACTGGTTACAATTTCGCGGTTTGTCTTGAATTTCTGGCGCCAGCGGAGTTTCGTGGCCGTCATGGTTCCACAGGCGGAACTATTCCGTCACACCAGTTTCACCAGGCGTTTTGCTCCAAACGCCACAGTCCCTTTGTCTCTTTTTACGGCGTTGGGTCTGGCCGTAGCCCCGTCTGTGGGTGTGGCATACGCGGCCGGGTTTGGGCTTGACGACGATGATGCGATCATTCTCGGGTTGACTCGGTGGTGTATTCGCTTGATCTGGCCACCGGTGTCGCCACTGCCGGCGCAACCATGGACACGCCCACCTCTCAGACGTCCTATTCGGCGTTGGAAGCTGACCCCACGAGCGAGATTGCCTATGTGGGAACAAATGGTGCAGGAACACTCTCTGAAGTGCTCACCACCGATGGCACGACGACCCAAACGTTTGGCAGTCTGGGTATGGGAACTGCCCTAGACGGCCTCGCCCGGCTCAATGACGACACCGCCTATGTTGCACACATCGGGTTTATCTCGGGACGATCTGAAATCGCGTCGATTGATTTCGACACGGGAGTAATGAGTAACTCCCAGACCATCACTCTTTCTGGTGGTTTTGAGCGGGTATTGGCCCTGGTCGCTGTGGATACGACGCTTTATGGCTTTGTGTTCGGCGACGCCGATGCTCTCTATTCACTCGACCCCAGCAATGGTGAGCTCACGTTAGTGAGAGCAGCATCGGGGGAGATCAACGCCGGTGAAGAGGTTGTCGCCGCCGACATTACAAGCGACGAAGTGATTTATCTCCTCGGGTATGACTCCACCACAGAGGTCTCCACCTTGTACTCACTAGACCCTGCAAGCGGTGGGTCAACGACAGAAATAGCAACCATTTCAGGCATTGCGGTGGGGGAGACAGCCGAAACCCTCGCCATCGCAAACCTGTTAGACAGTGAGCGCCCAGACGATTCAGGAAGCGACAGTGGCTCTAGCTCGTCGCCATCTCGCGATGACGACGACGAGGAGGAAGTCGTCGAAGTGCCCGCTCCTGAACCCCCGGTTTATGTCGCGCCTACTAAAACCATCGAGGAAGTGGTGATTGAGGAGGCAGAACCAGAGCCTGTGGTGGTTGAAGAAGTTCCGGGTGGAGACGTGCAGCCTGAGCCCGAAAACCCGATTGACCTGTTTGAGGTGGGCTTATTCCTCGCCGGCATTCTCGCCGTCTTGGTTGTTCTGGCTATTTTGGTGGCTGTTGCCAGGCGCAAAGCAGCCCGCTAACACGCCCCAGGCGAACAGGGGCCTGCAGGTTGCGGGAAGCCGGTAGCCTTCGAGGCAGAATGAGCGAACCCATCGACCCCGACATCCCCGTTGTCACGCCCGTCGATGACCCCATCGCCCGAATTCTCTCTCGCGCCCCCGGCAGCAACAAGCCCCGGGTGTTCACCGACCCGGATCAGCCCTACCGAGTTGAAGCAGACCCCACCGGGGGAGAGCTTGACTTGGAAGAGCGCTATGCGCTTCGCCGTATTCAAGGACTCTCCACCGAACTAGAAGACGTCACCGAGGTCGAGTACCGACAACTGCGTCTAGAAAACGTTGTTCTCATCGGCGTCTATCCACACGGCCAGGCCGAAGACGCCGAAAACTCACTCCAAGAACTCGCCCTGCTGTGTGAAACGGCCGGTGCCATGGTGCTCGATGGTCTGCTTCAACAACGCGACCACCCCGATGCGTCCACCTACCTGGGTAAAGGCAAAGCCCACGAACTTGCCGACATTGTCAAAGAAGTAGGCGCCGACACCGTGGTGGCCGACACGGAACTTGCTCCCAGTCAGCGGCGTGCCCTCGAAGACGTGGTGAAAGTAAAAGTCATCGACCGCACCGCAGTGATTTTGGACATTTTTAGCCAGCACGCCAAGACCCGCGAGGGTAAAGCCCAGGTGGAGCTTGCTCAATTGCAATATTTGCTTCCCAGGCTTCGAGGTTGGGGTGAATCGATGAGCCGCCAGGCAGGTGGTCAAGTCGGTGGCGCAGGCGCCGGTATGGGATCGAGGGGTCCTGGTGAAACCAAGATTGAGCTTGATCGACGCCGCATTAATACCCGCATCGCCAGGCTGCGTAAACAAATTGCGGGGTTTGCTCCTGCCAGGGCGTCAAAGCGTCGAAACCGTGAGCGTACCGGAGTGGCCTCCGTGGCTATCGCTGGCTATACCAACGCCGGTAAGTCATCGCTGATGAACAGGCTCACCGGAGCCGGGTTGCTGGTCGAAAACGCCCTCTTCGCGACCCTCGATGCCACGGTTCGTAAGGCAGCTACTGCCGATGGCAGACCATTTACTCTCGTGGACACCGTTGGGTTTGTCAGAAACCTGCCCCACCAGTTGGTGGAAGCGTTTCGCTCCACTCTGGAAGAAGTCGCAGACGCCGACGTGATTGTTCACGTCGTCGATGCTTCGCATCCTGATCCTGCTGGCCAAATACACACCGTGCGAGAGGTTATTCGAGAAGTCGGGGGCGAGAACATCCCCGAAATCATTGTCTTTAACAAAGCAGACCTCATCGACTCCGAAAAAGAACTCGAGCTTCGAGGAACCCAAAACGCTGCGGTGTTTGTCTCAGCAAAGACAGGAGAGGGAATTGAGCGCCTCCTGGGGGTCATTGCTGACACACTGCCCAGGCCCACTATCCACACACGCCTTCATATTCCCTTTAACCGAGGCGACCTCGTGGCTTTTGTCCACGACCACGGTGACGTGTTACACACCGACTATGACGAAGAAGGAACCCTGCTTGAGGCAATGGTGGATGAGAAAACGCACGCGGAGCTAGAGCCCTTCCTCATTCAGGCCTAATCTGTAGCCCATGAGCGACGATGTTCTGGCGATGTGCGACCAGTTTGAGGGTGCGCAACGCTCGGCGGTAAAGGCCACCCTCCAAGGATTCATTGACGCACTTCCGGGTGGTGATTTCGTGGTCACCTACGGGATGCCCTCGATCAAAGTGGGTGGATCGCACCTGATTTCGGTGTGGGGGTTTAAAGACCACAACTCGATTTTTCCAGGGCCTGCCTCGATTGCCCTTCTCGCCGACAAAGTCGTGAACTACACGGTGAGTAAAGGCACCGTCCAGTTCGACAAAGACACGCCTTTACCGTCGTCGTTGATTAAGGCCTTCGCAAAGGCGACGATTGCCTCTCACAACGCCCGGTTTCCCAAAAAAGACGGAACGTTTGTTGAGTACTACGACAACGGTTATCTCAAGCAAAAGGGTAAATACCGAGACGGTCACATGCACGGTAAATGGCAGTGGTATCGCAGAGATGGCTCGCTGATGAGAACAGGTGCGTTTAACAAGGGCGAGCAAACAGGTGACTGGGCGACCTATACCCGAGACGGTAAGAAGGTCTAACCCCACACTTCCCGCGTGCCACGAGGCCGGATGCCCTACAGGTCGCATACGCTAAGGCGAGCATTTCGATTGTGGGGGAGTAAGTCCGTGAGCAGTGAAGCCGCCGAGCGTTTAGCAACCTTTAGGTCCCGTCGCGAAGAGGCTGCCACAAGCCCACAAGGCTTCCTCGCCCTGGTCAACACCCACTGGGTTACTGACGAAGGGCCCGTCTGGGCAGCCAAGGGCATTTGGGCCCCACGAACCGATGGCGGTTCTGGTTTAGTCGTGAAAGCACACGCCGATGAGGGCGTGTTAGTAGATGGCGAAGTAGTAGACGGTGAGGCAATCGCCCGGGGCAAAGACGACGAAAACCCCTCGACGATCCGATTTTCTGACACCGCGGTCGGCGTCATCATCTCGGGTGCAGAAGGCTATGGCCTTCGCATATTTGATACCCAGTCGGATGACATCCAAAACTTCTCTCACGTCGACGGATATGACTACAACCCCGACATGGTCTTCCGCGCAGGCTGGGAAGAAATCCCTGGTGGCTCACTCGTGGGCTTTGACCACCTCAAAGACGACGGGGAAGCTCGTGACGAGGTCGTCCCGGGCGACATCGTCTTGGAATACGGCGGAGAGACCTATCGCCTCAGTGCCTTCAAAGCAGGAAAAGCGCTTCAGTTGGTCTTCGCCGATGCCACTAGCGGGGTTGACACCTACAGTGTGGGCCGCTTCCTCTTTTGTGCACCAAACCCCGATGGCACGATCACCCTGGACTTTAACTACGCAGTATTGCCCCCGTGTGCCTTTAGCTACCAATACAACTGTCCACTGCCGCCCGCTAATAACCGCCTGCCCTTCGCAATTGAAGCGGGGGAGAAGAACGTGATGGCCAAGTCTGGCGGAATGCTCCACCCGGAGTAAGCGGCACTCTCAGGAAATTCATAATCACAAAGTTGTGATTATTGGCGTTTTTCTGTCACACTTTTACCAATAACTGCACAAGCTCCACCTATTTCGTGGTCGATGGGGAAGTCGTACCAAGAGAAATAGGAGGGGACGATGATTGCACCAATGACATCTGGTGTGCTTTTTGTGCATTCGGCGCCGCGTGCGCTTGCGCCCCACATTGAGTGGGCGCTCGGCGCTGCACTTGGTGTTCCCATCACCTTGGACTGGAGCGAACAGCCCGTGCTTCCTGGCACTCTCCGAGCTGAATACACCTGGCATGGAGAGGTAGGCACTGGAGCCAAGCTCACCAGCGCCCTTCGTGGCTGGGAGCACCTGCGCTTTGAGGCCACCGAAGAGCCAGCACCTGGCGTGGATGGCATGCGCTTTATGCACACCCCAGACCTCGGTGTCTTTTCTGCAGCGACCGATGCTGCAGGAAACCTCACGGTCTCTGAAGAGAGGCTTCACTACGCGCTGGAAATCGCCGAAGGCGATTTTGAGGAAGTCCAGCGCGAGTTGCGGCTTGCACTCGGTACTGCCTGGGACGACGAATTAGAGCCCTTTAGGCATGCAGGTGACCAGGAGCGCGTGGTCTGGCTTCACCGCGTGGGTTAAGCGGCTAGTCCCAAGTAATCGAGCATTGCTCGACGTCTTCTCGCGCCCACGCCAACGAGTGCGATCACCAGGGCAGTGACGAGGACAAGCGCTAGGCCAATGATCGCCATGCTCACCCTGGTGCCATCGCCACTAGACACCGATGCCAACATGCCATCTGCCAGCCAGCCCAGAGGGGTGGCTCCGCTGAGGACTTGGTAGAACGGCGGGAGGACCTCCGAAGGTAGGACAAGACCCAAGGTGACAATCTGAACCACCGCAAGAGTCATCGACAAAGCTCCAAGAACCTGTGGTTTCCACATCCAGATTGCGTAGTGCAGTGCATGGAAGCTCAGTGTTCCGAGGGCAATCAGACCAAGCGTTAATCCCATAAGAGTCCAGGAAACTCCCGCCAAAACGTGGAGCAACAAGGTTGCCATCACAATTTGCAGGCCTGCGACCACGGCGATGGGAGCAACTGTTCGCCTAATAATCGCCGCCGTTGATGCGGTACTGGTGAGGACCCTTCTTGAGGGGGCCTGAGTGCTGAGGAAGTAAATCAGGGTCACAAACCACAGGCCCACTGGCACGAGTGCGCTGCCAATAGTGGGGCCAAGCCCCACGGTTCCGGTGCGGTCTTGCTCGTCAAACGCCACAGGAGTGGTCAGGGTGTCGAGCGTTGAATCGCTTGGTTCTTCGAGGCCTTGGTCACTAAATTCAGTGGCTCCGTCTCGAAGCCCGCTCGCGAACTCATCCATGCCGTCGGCGAGTTCGATCACACCGTCGTTTAAGTCACTCACGCCGTCATTTAATTCACTAGTTCCGCTCGCGAGATCGGCTGCTCCCGTGCGGATTTCATCGGAGCCCTCTTCTAGGTCGTAGCTTGCTTCAGCTAAGGCGTCGGCACCTTTGTCTACCGACACAATTCCGTCGCGAACGCCATCAATAGCCGTGTCTGTTTGGGTTGCCAGGGTTGTGCCGCTGGTTCCCAATGCTGAGAGTGTGGCAATAAGGGTTTGCAGGGTTGTCCCTGTTGTTCCCGTGATGCCCGAGAAAACACCTGCGTCGTTAAGGCCGCTCAAGCCGGTTGCTACTTGGGATACCCCGCCCGTGTATTGGCTAATTCCCGTGGATAAGTCAGGCAGGGACTTCGTTTCTTTGTTAAAGGTTTCCAGCCCATCAGCGAGGTCTCGAACGCCCCTCAGATAGGTGTCTAACCCGTCGTCGAAGGTGGCGTAGCCATCAGAGAACTTCTTGGTGCCATCGGCCAGGTCGGATGTGCCATCGGCGAGCTCTGAGACGCCGTCTGCGAGCTCTCTCGTGCCATCGGCAACCTCTTCAGCAGCGTCGGCTGCCTCGCTAATGCCATCTCCAAGGTCGACTACTGCGCTGAAGAGGCCTTTGGTGACCTCTTTGCCAAACTCGTCGCTGATTGTGGAGGAAATGGACGCCCCTAATTGATCGGCAAGTACACCGGCGAGGTAGCTGTGGCTGGGGTCGGTGTAAATGGTGAACCTAGCCTGGGTGGGCTCTGCACTATCGAGTGTCTTGACGGCCTGTGAGAAGTCGTCGGGGATTTCAATCACCGCATAGACCTCGCCTGTAGACAAGAGCGCTTGCGCATTGTCGGTATCGGTAATCACCCAGTCCACTGAGGTGTCGCCACTTACTAATTCAGTAACAAGTGGCTTTGAGGCAAAGAAGAATGTTTCTTCGCCTGCATCGTCTGTTTCCGTGATGAGTTCATCGTTATTGACTAGTGCCACCGGAATGCGCTCAAGCGCAGTATCCGCGCTGGTGACAATGCCAAGAAGCGAGCCGATGATGACTAGTGGCATCAGGATGCCAATCAGGAGAGTGCGCACAGAAAGTCTCATCGAGCCACCTCCGCACCGCGAGTCACAGAAAGGTCAATGGTGGTTGTGTCTCCCATAGGTTTCAGCGCCCGAGCGGGGGGAGTGCTACACAGCAGCACGGCTTGTGTCTCGGATGCAAAATGGTCGATGGCGTGCCACCAGATCGCCCGCTCTTCGTCGTCAGACACAGGCTCTACCGGGCTGATGATGCACACGGGAGCGTGGGAGATCGTGGCGAGGGCTGCCCAGATGACTATTTGTTGGGTCCTCGATGCGAGCCCCGGCAATGACGACTTGTCCAGTGGGGTCGCACCTGTACTGACTATCTCGTTGGAGAGTGCATTGATGCGTCGGATCACTGTGTCTACCTGACGATTCAGATCACCGCGAGAGCGTGTGGTGACAAAGGGTGACCAGCTCAATCTGGTGCGAATGCTCTCGCCCAAAGGCGTAAGAGCGTCCTCGTCGGTCCTGCTCCACACCGACACCAGCTTTCTTACCGCTGGCGCTTCGCTCGGCAGTGCGTGTCCTAGTACGTGGAGTGCTCCTGATTTCGCAGGCACATAGCCACTCACTGTCGCGGCGAAGGAGCTTGCCACATGGGGTTCTGCGACGAGGTGTGCGCGGCCGCCCACGGCCAGCTCGAAGGTGACTGGTTCGATCTCGCCGTCCTGCTCACCCACGACCAGGTAGTCGCCGTGGAGAGCGAGATGGGCGCTCCTGGTAGCCCACTGCTGTGCCGTGAGACTGTGCTGGAGAGCTTCACCTTCGACATCGGCGTGCGGGACGGTGTTATCGAGACCGCGCGGGAGCCACCATGCCGACTTCTTAAACACCACCATGAGGGCGGGAATCAGCATCATTCGGACAATAAATGCATCAAAGGCGATACCTGCTGCAAGCCCCAGGGCGATGGGTTTCATGATGTCGGAGCCTTCAGGGACGAATGCGAAGAAGACGAAGAACATAATCAGAGCTGCTGCGGTGACAACTCTTGCTCCTTGGCTAAAGCCTTCTTCTACTCCGACGCGCCAGTTTCCGGTGTGGACGTATTGCTCGCGCATTCCAGAGACCAAGAAGACTTGGTAGTCCATGGCAAGACCAAAGAGCACGGCCATCAAAATGATCGGCATGAAGCTCAAGATCGGGCCTGGGGTGACGTGGAGGAGATCTGCGCCATACCCCCACTGGAATATCGCCACCACGACGCCAAAGCCGGCGGTGACAGAGAGTAAGAACCCGAGTGCGGCAGTGAGTGGAACGAGTATTGATCGGAAGACCATCAACAACAACACGATGGACAGGCCGACGACAACGATTCCAAAGGGAACGAGTGCTGATTGGATGCGCTCAGACACGTCCACCCCAATGGCCGTATAACCCGTCACCGCTAAGGGTGTTCCATAGATGTCCGCAATTCGTGGGGCCTCATCGCGGATGCGCTGCACTAATTGCTTAGTGTCGATTGAGTCGGGGGCTGTGGTGGGGACGACTTGAATGATTCCCGTGTCGAGTGCGGGGGAGGGGAAGCCGTCGCTCACGTACTCCACGCCTGGAATCAGCGCTAATTCATCTCGCACGACATCGAGTGCATCCATGACGTCGTTGGTGCCGGTGATGTCGACTGAAATCAGAAGGGGGCCGTTGTAGCCCGGCCCAAAGCCTTCACTGATGAGGTCGTAGGCCTTGCGTTGGGTGGAATCAACGGGTTGTTGTCCACCCCCGGGAAGGTTGAGATCCAGATCGAGTGCAGGAAGTGCCAGTCCGCCGAGGCCCAGCGCTGCGATGAGGGCAAAGATAACCGGGCGTTTAGCCACTAAGCGCACCCAGCGGCGACCCATCGAGGGGTGCTCGGGTGAGAGTGCTGCAATCTTGGCTGCTTGCGAGCCCGGCTTTGGTCGAAGCGATTCACCCGCCAATGCCAAAAAGGCAGGGAGCAGCGTGATTGCGGCCACGATGGCGATAAGTACAGCGATCGCAGCACCTAGACCCATGACGGAGAGGAAAGGAATTCCGACGAGGTAGAGGCCAAGCAGCGCGATGATGACGGTGACTCCCGCAAACACCACGGCGTTACCGGCGGTGCCCACTGCTTTTGCGGCAGAGGCTTGAATGTCATCTCCTGCTGCGAGTTGGGTGCGGTGTCTGGAAAGAATGAACAGCGAGTAGTCAATTCCCACAGCCAACCCCAGCATCACCGCAAGCAGTGGCGCGGATGTCGATACGGTGACCACGCGTCCAATCAGCAGCAAAATGCCCACTGCGATGCCGACACCGATAATTGCGCTCACGAGCGGCATCCAGGAGGGGCGAAGCGAGCGGAAGGCAATGATGAGCACGAGAGCGGCAAAGACCAGACCAAATACCTCGGTGATGGTCAGGCCAACCTCCTGATCTTGAAATACTGCCCCGCCAAATTCAAGGCGCACGCTAGTGCCGTCCAACATGTCTGCTTTCGAGACAAGTTCCGCGAGCATTTCGTCGGTGACTTGCTCAGAGGTCATCTCGTATTGGAGTGAGATGTAGGCATACCTGCCGTCGTCGGTGATTGCATTGCCGGCGTATTCGTCAAAGGGACTGGTCGCCCTATCGATGCCTGTGCTTGATTTGAACGAGTTGGTGAGCCGGGCAATGAGCGTCTTGTTTTCTTGGCTATCGAGCCTCTCGCCTTCTGGGGCAACAAGCACTGCCTGGGCGGAGGAGCCGGCAAAGCTTGGGAATACGGCTTCGAGACGATCGAAGGCCTGCTGGGATTCACTTCCGGGAATGCGGAATTCCTGTTGCAGTTGTCCGCCAAAGAACACGCCCGCGCTGCCGATGCCAATGAGCGCAAGGAGCCAGATGGCGAGCACAGCTTTTGCATGCCGGAAGCTTGAGGCGCCGAGGCGATAGAGGAATGTTGCCATGAGAGGGTTTAGGTCTTTTCTGTCGTTAGTCGAGAGATGTCATTTGTCGAAGCACACTCTTGAGGAGTGGTCGAAGCTCGTCGTTGGTGAGGTTGTCAACTCCCAGAATCCCTGCGCTAACTAGTGCGTAGGTCGCGCCCGAGACGGCAACACCAAAGCGCAGCCGCTCGGTCTCGCCAAGTTCTGCCACACTCACGGCGTCGGAGAGCTCCACCATGAGTTGGTTTGCTCGAGCCAGGCTGGAAATGCTCCCGGCGAGGTAGGGGTGTGTCACCACAATGTGGGAGGCCAGGCGGTGGTCGAGCAGGAAGTTCACAAATGCATCAACAAAGTGTGAGCGACTCTTGGCATCAGCGAGGCCCTTGTGTTCGCTCAGGAAGGCCTCGAGGGCGGCAAGAGCAGGGGAGAGGACTTCGTCAACAAGGTGTTCTTTGGAGCTGAAGTGATACAACACCGACGCTTTAGATACTCCCGCGTGGTCGGCGACATCCTGGATAGAGGTCGCCGCGATTCCCTGGTGCGCGAAGCGCTGGAGGGCGGTCTGGAGAATCTGGTCGTGATGAGACACAACGTCGAGCGTAAGTCAGTCGAAGCCCGATTCCTGACCAAATGGTCAGTTTCGGGGACAACTCACAGCCAGCTCTTAGCGAGCGAGCAGTTTTAGACGGTTCTAAAGGCCACCACGGCGTTGTGACCGCCGAAGCCGAAGGAGTTCGAGATGGCCAGCAGTTTGCCGTCTGGGAGTTTCGTCGGCTCAGTCACCACGTTCAGCGGAATGGCTGGGTCTTGGTTATCCAAGTTGATGGTGGGGGGAGCGGTGCGCTCGTGAAGGGCAAGCACCGTGAACATCGCCTCAAGGGCGCCTGTTCCACCGAGTAGGTGACCAGTAGATGCCTTCGTGGCAGAGACAGGAATGTCGTGGACGCGCTCACCAAAGACGCTCTTGAGCGCAGCGTATTCGGCGACGTCACCCACAGGAGTCGACGTGGCGTGAGCGTTGATGTGAGCTACCTCGTCGGGGGTAGCACCGGCCTGCTCGAGAGCGGCAACAACCGCACGCGACGCACCAAGGCCTTCTGGATCTGGCGCGGTGATGTGGTAGCTATCGGAGGTGACAGCACCACCTGCGAGCTCTGCGTAAATCTTGGCGCCACGGGCTTCAGCGTGCTCCTTGGTCTCCAGGATCAGCGTTGCTGAGCCTTCCCCGAGGACGAAGCCGTCGCGGTCGATGTCGTAGGGACGAGATGCCCGTGCGGGGTCATCATTTCGCTTGCTGAGCGCCTGCATGGCCGCAAATGCTGCGATGGGGAGGGGGTGAACGACGGCTTCCGTGCCACCGGCGACAACGACGTCGGCTAGGCCTAGTTGGAGGTGCTCATATGCGTTTGCGATGGATTCGGTGCCCGACGCACAGGCAGAGACAACGGTGCGCGCACCTGCACGAGCTTGGAGGTCCATGCTCACTGCAGCAGCAGACGCGTTTGGCATCAGCATGGGAATTGTCATCGGGAGGACGCGACGGGGTCCTTTTTCTTTCAGGACATCCCAGCCATCAAGAAGCGTCCACAGCCCACCAATACCGGTGGCGTAGTCGACGAGAACACGTTCGGGGTCCACCCCCTCTAAACCAGAGTCAGCCCACGCTTCGCGGGCAGAAATCAGAGCCAGCTGAGCGGATGGGTCAAGGCGTTTTACCTCGACGCGCTCCAACACATCAACCGCCTTCACCTTCACCTCACCGGCGAAGGTGACAGGGATGTCGTACTTGGCCACCCACTCGTGTTCCATCGTGCGAATACCTGATTCGCCTGCAAGCAGAGCCTTCCAGGTCTCTTGTGCAGTTCCACCAAGCGGCGTCGTTGCGCCAATACCGGTGACGACCACGGTGGTCATAGGGGCCTCCCTGAGAAAAACTCCGTGGGGGCCGAGGCCCCCACGGGACGAATTACTGGTTGTTGGTGATGAAGTCGACAGCGTCCTTGACGGTGATGAGGTTCTTTACCTCGTCGTCTGGAATCTTGACGTCGAACTTCTCTTCAGCGTTGACAACGATGGTCATCATCGAGATCGAGTCGATGTCGAGGTCGTCGGTGAAGGACTTGTCCATTTCAACCTGGTCCACGGCGATGCCGGTCTCGTCGTTGATGAGTTCTGCGAGACCTGCGAGGACGTCTTCAGTGGTGTGGGCCATTAGGGGGAACCTCTTTCGTATGTGTTGGTAAGTGCTCTAGCCAGTGTTCAATTGTAAGGTTTGGGGTCCTAAAACACAGGTTTTAGGGCATTTTGACGACTTGCGCGCCGAATACCAATCCTGCGCCAAATCCAATTTCGAGTGCATAGCCACCCGATGCCTCTGGGTGTTCTTCTAAGAGGCGGTGCATTGCCAAAGGAATCGACGCGGCCGAGGTGTTTCCTGTGGTTTGAATGTCCTTGGCGATTAGTACCGACTCGGGTAAGCCCAACTGCTTGGCAAATTCATCAATGATGCGCATATTGGCCTGGTGGGGGACAAAGGCGGTGAGATCTTCCGGCTTAATGCCCGACTTTTCGACTGCTTCTTTGGCAACTTTGGCCATTTCCCAGACTGCCCAACGGAACACGGTTTGACCGTCTTGGCGAAGAGTGGGCCACTCGCCCTCTGGGTCGTCGAAGGCGCCTTTGAGGTCACGGTCCATGCCCACAGCGCCCCACTTGGAGCCATCAGATCCCCAGAGGGTGGGGCCCACCCCTGGCTCGTCCGAGGGTCCTAACACGGCAGCTCCCGCTCCGTCGCCAAGGAGGAAGGAAATGGAGCGGTCGGCGGGGTTTGCCACCGTTGACAGCTTTTCAGCGCCCACGACGAGGACATATTTGGCAATGCCACCGCGAATAAGCGCGTCTGCTTGGGCAATGCCGTAGGTGTATCCCGCACAGGCGGCAGAAATGTCGTAGGCCGGGGCGGGTGTCGCACCGATGCGGTCACAGAGCAGGCTCGCGAGCGACGGAGTTTGCACGGTGTTTGAGATCGTCGCCACGATCACCGCGTCGATATCGGCGGGCTTAATCCCTGCCTTGTCGATTGCTTCTTTTGCCGCTATTTCAGCAAGGTCGACTGCTTCAACCTCTGCTGATGCCCTCTTTCGTTCGATAATTCCGGTGCGCTGGCGAATCCACTCATCCGAGGAGTCAATTGGTCCCACCAGGTCGTCGTTGGGGACAGAGAGGTCGCCTCGCGCGGCACCGAGCGCGTAAATGCGCGAATGGGCGGGACCAGTGGGCTGATTGAGAGTAGGCATCAACGAAATCCTTAGTCAGAGAAGCTATCGAGCTGCTCTGGCAAGTCTAGCTTTGTGGTGCCAAGGTCCTTCAGGGCGCGCTTTGCGAGTCCCACCAGCGCTCCTGCGGGAGCAAGCTCTACCAAGTCGGTGACACCATCGCGGGCAAAGGACTCCATGCACAAATCCCATCGCACGGGGTTTGCCACCTGGCCAATCAAGAACTCCACCATCTGGGCTCCGGAGGCGACCTTTGAGCCATCACGGTTGGTATACAGCGCGGCAATGGGGTCAGACACTGCCACGTTCTCTGCTGCAGCAGCCAATGCCTCGACAGCGCTCGACATGAAGTGGGTGTGGAACGCACCTGCCACGTCGAGGGGAATTACGCGCGCCCCCTCGGGTGGGTTGTCTTTAAGCTCTGCCAGTGCTGACTTTTCTCCCGCTGCCACAATTTGCCCGCCACCGTTAACGTTTGCAGGCACGAGGCCCTTGGCCTCAAGCTGGGGGGCCAGTTGGTCGTATTCCAGACCCAACACGGCAGCCATTCCGGTTTCTACCTGTGCCGCGGCCTCGGCCATGGCGCGACCTCGAGTAGCCACTAACGCCATCGCGTCGTCGTCGCTGAGAACGCCGGCAAGAGCGGTGGCGGTGAATTCACCCACCGAGTGTCCGGCGTAGGCGAGAGTTTCGCCCTCGAGCTTCGCCTGGAGTGCGCGTCCCGTGATCAATCCCGCCGCCACGATGAGCGGTTGTGCCACTTTGGTGTCTCGAATGGTGTCGGCGTCTGATTCGGTGCCGTGGAGGATTAAGTCAATGCCCGTGATGTCTGACCAGCGGCGAAGGGTGTCTTCGACGCCTGGAACAGCGAGCCACGGGGTGAGAAAACCTGGTTTTTGAGAGCCCTGACCGGGCGCAACGATGATGCGCATCCCTCTAGTGTGGCGAGTTACCGTGTAGCCGTAATTGGCAGCCACAAGGTATAAACCTCAGAATTCGTAGTAGATGGCCTACTACGCCTCGTTTTCTAGCTCGACAGGCATCTCATCGAGCTTCTTTCGCCCCTGGGGCTTCTCGCTGATGCGTCCCAGGACTATGGCCGCGTGGAGGATGAGCGAGTCCCTGGGCTCAGAGGGGTCATAGTCGAGGGCGTCGGTGACCTTTTTCAAGCGGTAGCGCACGGTGTTCGCGTGGATGAACAACTCTTTGGAGGTGGCCTCGAGCGAGTGACCCGTTTCAAAGTAGGTCCACACCGTCTGCAGTAGATCAAGCGGGTGGTCGCGAAGTTGCTCATAGACCTCGGTGACTAAGACCTGTCGGGCCAATACATCTCCTGCAATGGCGCGCTCGGGCAGCATGTCATCGGCGAGTACGGGTCGTGGAATCACGCGAAGCGCGGGGGAGACGGCAAAGCCAGAGAGTGCTGCTTTGGCACTATCAACTGCCTCCAAGATCGTTTCCACCGTGGGGCCTAGCACTAAAGCTCCTGGGCCAAAGAACTCATCCATTTCTTTGGCAATTTGGAAGAACGGAACCGGTGGCACGACAGGCTGGCCTTCTTGGTGGAGGCGGTGTCCAATGACCACCACCATTCTCGAGCCTTGAACGCCAATGAGCACATCGACATTTAAGGTCTTGGCGACTCGTCGGATTTGCTCTGGGTCGGTATGACGAGGAGGCGTGCCGACTAGGACGGCGACGTCTCCGTTTCCACTCCAGCCCAACGCTGCGATACGGCTGGGGAGTTCTTGGTCATATTCACCGGCAAGGATGGAATCGACAACCAGGGCTTCGAGGCGCTGATCCCACAGCCCTCTGGCTTCGGCAGCGCGGGCATAGACATCTGCCGCAGCAAAGGCGAGCTCTCTCGAATACAACAAGATTGCTTCGTGGAGGTCTTCTCGACCCTCACGAATGTGTTCTTCCACCACTTCAACGGTCAACTTGATCAGTTGCAGGGTTTGCTGCAAGCTCACCGAGCGAAGAAGCTCCCGGGGGGCAGCCCCAAACACATCTTGGGCAATTGACGCAGTCGATTTCGGGTTTTCAAACCAGCGAATGAAGGAATTGATACCTGCTTGAGCCACTAGTCCCACGGCAGATCGCCTGCTCGCAGGCATTGCCCGATACCACGCCAGGTCTTTTTCCAGCCTCGAAAGCGTCTGGGTGGATAGTTCCCCAGAAGCGCCTCGAAGCCACTCCAGCGTGTTCTTTTTCGACATCGTCGTAAAAGCTCTTACGCGTCTCCACCAAACGAGCCGCTGGTGCCGGCCGTTACATCGTGCAGCTTGTACTTCTCAATGGCCTGGGCCGAGAGAGATGCGTCGACTTCGCCACGCTCTGCCAGCTGCTGCAGCACCCGCACCACAATCGATGGTCCATCGATGTGGAAGAAGCGGCGTGCTGCCTGGCGGGTGTCACTAAAGCCAAATCCGTCTGCGCCCAAGGTGGCGTAGTCGCCGGGGACGAAGGGACGGATTTGGTCTTGGACCTGGTGGTTAAAGTCGCTCACACCAATGAAGGGGCCCTGTGCTCCAGAGAGCTTCTGGGTCAGGTAGGGAACCTTCTTCTCTGCTTGCGGGTTAAGGAAATTGTGCTCTTCAGCGCGTAGTCCGTCTCGGCGAAGCTCGGTCCACGAGGTGACCGACCAAATGTCTGCCGATACTCCCCAGTCCTTGGCCAGGAGCTCCTGGGCCTCATAGGCCCACGGAACAGCCACGCCCGAGGCGAGGATCTGCGCGTGAGACGCGAGCTTCTCGGATGCGGTCGAAATCAGGTGAATACCCTTCACGATTCCCTCGACGTCGACACCCTCTGGCTCAGCAGGCTGAACGATGGGCTCGTTGTACACCGTGAGGTAGTACATGACGTTCGGGTCGTCGTGGTGGCCACCGTACATGCGGTCCAAGCCAGACTCCACAATGTGGGCGATTTCGTAGCCATAGGCGGGGTCGTAGGAGACGACAGCCGGGTTAGTGGCCGAGATCATGTGCGAGTGGCCATCACCGTGCTGCAGACCTTCACCGGTCAGCGTGGTGCGACCAGCCGTTGCGCCAATGATGAATCCACGAGCCATCTGGTCACCTGATGCCCAGAACTGATCGCCTGTGCGCTGGAAGCCAAACATCGAGTAGAAGACATAGACCGGAACCAGAGGCTGGCCGTGTGTGGCGTAGGCGGTTCCTGCAGCCAAGAACTGCGACATCGCGCCTGCTTCGTTAATACCAGGAAGCAGAATCTGACCTTCTGGACCTTCCTTATAGGCAAGGAGAAGTTCGCGGTCCACCGAGAGGTAGTTCTGGCCATTCGGGTTATAGATCTTCTGGGTGGGGAAGTAGGCGTCCATACCGAAGGTACGAGCCTCATCCGGAATGACGGGCACGAAGCGGTGACCAAAGCCCTTGTCCTTGAGCAAGTCTTTGAACATTCGAGCAAAGGCCATGGTGGTGGCCACTTCTTGCTTACCCGAGCCGCCCTTGGCGATCTTGTACGCGTCTGATGAGGGAAGCTGCACGTCGACATATTTACTGCGACGCTCGGGAACATAACCACCGAGTTCGCGGCGGCGCTCCTGCAGGTACTGGATTGCCTCGTCAGATTCACCAGGGTGGTAGAAGGGCGCCTGGTAGGGGTCTGCTTCGAGCTGGGCGTCCGTGATGGGGATGCGCATGTCGTCGCGGAATGCCTTCAAGTTATCCAGAGTCATCTTCTTCATCTGGTGGGTCGCGTTTCGACCCTCGAAGCTTGGGCCGAGGCCATACCCCTTGACGGTCTTCGCGATGATCAAGGTGGGCTGACCCTTGTGCTCGGTGGCAGCCTTAAACGCGGCATAGACCTTGTTGTAGTCGTGACCACCGCGGCGAAGACGCCAGATGTCTTCATCCGACCAGGACTCAACCATCTTCGCGGTGCGGGGGTCGCGTCCAAAGAAGTTCTCACGGATGAACGCTCCGCTTTCAGCCTTATAGGTCTGGAAGTCACCATCGGGGGTGCGGTTCATCAAATCGCGAAGAGCGCCGTCGTGGTCGTTTTGCAGCAGGGCATCCCATTCGCGACCCCAGATGACTTTGATCACGTTCCAGCCGGCTCCGCGGAAGTAACTCTCGAGCTCCTGGATAATCTTTCCGTTTCCACGAACCGGACCATCGAGGCGTTGAAGGTTCGCGTTGACGACGAAGGTGAGGTTGTCGAGGCCTTCGTTGGCGGCAACGTGGAGCTGACCGCGCGATTCGACCTCGTCCATTTCGCCATCACCCAGGAAGGCCCAGACGTGCTGGTCGGAGGTGTCCTTGATGCCTCGGTTGTGGAGGTAGCGGTTGGACTGTGCCTGGTAGATCGCGTTGATGGGGCCAAGACCCATCGACACGGTGGGGAACTGCCAGAAATCTGGCATCAGGCGCGGGTGAGGGTATGAGCTTAAGCCACCGCTGGGGTGGGACTTTTCTTGGCGGAAGCCCTCGAGTTGGGACTCGCTCAGTCGACCTTCCAAAAATGCTCGTGCATACATTCCAGGAGCTGCGTGGCCTTGGAAGAACACCTGGTCTCCACCACCAGCGTGGTCGGGGCCGCGGAAGAAGTGGTTCTCACCGACTTCGTACAGCGATGCAGATGAGGCATAGGTCGAGATGTGGCCACCGACGGACACGCCTGGGCGCTGGGCGCGGTGAACCATGATTGCTGCGTTCCAACGAATCCACGAGCGATAGCGACGCTCCATGTCTTCGTCACCCGGGAATTCGGGTTCGTTCTCGGGGGCGATGGTGTTGATGTAGTCGGTGGTAGGAACCATCGGCACACCCAGGTGCAAGTCTTTTGAATGCTTGAGCAGAGCAAGCATGATTTCTCGTCCACGCTGGTGCCCAGATTGAGCCACCACGCCATCAAGCGACTGCCGCCACTCTTGCGTTTCTTGTGGGTCCGAATCCATCGGAGTAAACGAGTACGGGTCTTGGTCGTTGACAGCCATCGGTGACCTCATTCCTGTGTTGGGAGAGTCCTCCAAGAAGTTCCTCGACAGCGAGGGTCGCCCGCTTCGAGTTCGGTTAAAAGTCTAGACCCGGGCGGGAGGTCATGTGCGCGCCCAGGGTGTCTAAGCGGTATACGATGGTGTGGCTACAGGGGCCTGTAGCTCAGTTGGTTAGAGCGCCACGTTTACACCGTGGATGTCGGGGGTTCGAGTCCCTCCGGGCCCACCACATTTTTTCAGGAGTAGCCAATGTCTCTCACTCCCACCGATACCGTCTCACTTGCTCGCTCCTTTTTTGATGCAGCGAGAGCGCCCCACCTGCACCCACGGCCCAGCCACACCAGCTCAATCAGCGTGGACGAGGCCTATGGCGTCCAAGCAGCGCAAGTTGCCCTGATGGAGGCAGGCGGAGAATCTGTGGTCGCGATCAAGCTCGGGCTCACTGACCAAGGTCAGCGAGATGCCCAAGGGTGGAATGCTCCCTCATTTGGCACGCTGACTAACGCGATGATTCTTCGAGAGGGTGACGAGTTTTCTGTTGCGGGAAGCATCATGCCCCGCGTTGAGCCAGAAATTGTGGTTGTCCTGGGAGCTGAGATCACATCCTCGATCACGCTCGATGCACTTGCATCCCAGATCGCCTCAATCCACGTGGGTATCGAAATTGTGGACCCTCGATTCGATGACCCGGCTTTCATCCTCACTGATGCGCTGTGCGACAACGCAGCCGCCCGCTCGGGAGTGTGGGCTGCACACGGGCTCTCGCCCCACGACATTGATCTCTCGGAGGTCACCGCCACGTTGAGTATTGATGGAGACGTGGTCCTCACCGGTCACGGATCTGCCTTGATGGGCAATCCACTGCTGCTGGTGAAAGAAGTAATTGACGAGCGGCTCCGTCTGGGCCTTCCTGTGCCGAAAGGTTTGGCAATCTTCACCGGCAATCTCGCGGGCAAAGCCCACGCCGTCACTGCCGGTCAAGAAGTTGTGGTGAGTGCGGGAGCACTCGGTGAGATCACGCTCAGAACTGTGGCTTAAAACAGAAGGTCAATTACCAAGGCGATAAAAATCACGACGAAGATCGCAGGCGTGACGAACTTCGGAACCCACAACCACCCCACAGAGCCCTTCACGGTTTGGTCGTATTCACCGCCGACTAAGTCTTTGGCAATCTGCTCGGCTTCTGCTGCGGATTGGAACTGGGCGAGCGCTCCAAGAATTCCAGAGGCCAACAAGATGCCGACTGCCGCAATTCGAGTCATCAGGCTGGCCTCTGCCAGCCCGAACTGGAGCAGTGCCACTGTCGTGATGAGCAGGAGGGTGGGGGCAATTTGAGAGACAATGAGGTGCAGTCTGGCGCGTTGCCACCCTGCGAACTTTTCAGACGACATAGCTACTCACCCTTCGATACCGACGACTCGTTGCCCACAGGCTAGCGGGATAACCACGCACAAGGCCAGGTCAGATGTCCACCACCTACTCAGCACTCATGGTGATCGCGGCATCGCTGTTGTGGGGAACAACGGGAACCATCGCCCACTCGATTGGGGGAGTAATCTCTCCACTCACCATTGGTGCAGTGACCATGGGTGTGGGAGGCCTCATCCTGGCTGCGATGTCTTGGTCTGGTGTTCGCGACATTCTTCTCGACCAGAAAGCCAGGCGCTGGGCTGTGTGGGGAGGACTCGGTGTTGTGGTGTATCCGCTTGGTTTTTACACCGGTATGGACTTAGCAGGCGTTGCCGTAGGGAACATCGTGGCCCTTGGCACAGGCCCGATTGTGGGGGCACTGCTGGAGTGGAGGCTCGATAAGAAGAAGCCCACTACGGGCTGGTGGGTCGCCACCATCACCGGAGTAAACGGGGTCATCCTGATCTCCACCTCCAATCACTCAGGCACCACCGCAGATTCCGAATTGTTTGGAGTAGGAGTGGCCGTCGCGTTGCTAGCTGGTGTGGGATACGGAGTCTTCTCCTATGCCATGGGTCGCATCATCGACGCGGGCCATTCCGCATTGGCGTCTGCAGGTGCGACCTTTGGCGTGGGGTCGATACCGCTTCTGGTGATTGTTGCCGTCAGTGCACCTGCCATCCTCGCCGCACCGGGGTCCTGGGTGGGGCTTAGCTACCTGGTGCTTGGTCCCATGGTGATCAGCTATGTCTTGTATTCGCGTGCCATGAAACGCCTGAGCTCATCAAGTGTGCTCACCATCGCACTCACCGAGCCCGCTGTGGCCACACTCCTTGCCGTGTGGATCGTAGGAGAGCGGTTTGATCTCACCGGAGCGCTTGGCATTGTCCTCATCGCGCTCGCCGTGATTGGCGCCACTCGTTCGGCGGCTGAGCGAAACAACCCGCCATCGATTTAAGGTTGATGTTATGAATCTGGGCCCAACCGACGACGACCACGGCAACGACCAGCCACGGCGGTCAACTTTTTCCCCGCCCGAGGTCGATCAAGAGGTTCCCTTGAACCTCGGCGACGACCAGGCGGACACGGCACCACCCGCACCTACTCGTCCTCCCGTGACGCCACCTCCGGTCGCGCCCGTGGTGCCAAGTGGCACCCCCTCTATCCCGCCGCCGCCTGCCAGGTCGTCGCTTAGTGACCAGGAGATTTTTGCAACGCTCGGACACGGTGGAAACACTGAAGCGTTGATGAATGCGCTGCAAGAACAGGTCGAGCTTCGCAAGATTGAAAACGAAGAGTTCGAGTCGTGGGCTGAGCTCATTCGCCAAAGCACCGACGAAGACGCCGCTGAATCCACTATCGCTCAGGCACGAATTGAGTTTGGTGGCTACGAAACTGGTCAGATTCCTATCGTCGAGGTCGATGAAGAAGTATCTGAAGAGCCCGTAGCTCTCGTTGAGCCTGAGGCGGCAGACGACCTCGCTGACTTTGTCCTGCCACGTCTTGGCCAAGCGCCGGTTGAAGAAGATCCTGCTCCAGCTGAAGTGTCGGTTGAGAGCGTCGAGGAGCAACCTGCCCCACTTGGTGAATTTGAACAGGTTCTCAGTGACGAAGACGCCGTGAGCCCTCCCACCAACGCGTGGCCACTGCCGAGCGTCGAACAAAGCACACCAGAGCCACTGGTCGAGCCAGAGCCAGAGCCCGTTCAGGAGCCTGTGTTCTCGTCACCTACTCCGGTAGAGCCAGAGCCCGCTCCAGAACCAGAACTTGACGTTCCCCAACCTGTCTCCGCGAAGGAGCCCGCTCCAAGCGCTGAGATGCCAGGAGTTGCTCTCACTGCCGAGCAGATGGTGTTTGCACCTGCCAAGCGATTGTCGTTTGACCACGTTGGCGAAGAAATCAGCCCGGATAATGCACGAAGCGACAAGGGTCTTCAACTGTTTTGGACCTGGTGGGCTGTGGGAGCTCCGATTGTGGGCGTGCTCTTGGGCGCCTACCTCGTCGACACTGGCCTGAACCTCGTCCAGGCAGTCATCGCCTCCATCCTGGGTGTAGTAGTTGCCTCGTTGCCCGTGGTGGTGGGCACGATTGTAGGAATTCGAACAGGGCTGCCCACACTTGTGGCATCACGCGCGGCCTACGGTCTGGCCGGAAATATCATCCCGGCAATCGTGATGACTCTTGTGCGCATTCTTGTCGCAGGAGTGTTTATTTGGTCGTCGGCTTGGATGGTTTCTGGCATCTTGCTGGAGTCCAACTATTGGAATGGTGACCCGGCAATTATTGAAGTCATTACCGGCGCAATCGCGGTTGTTGCCACGATTACTTTGGCGCTGATCGGTCGCGGAATGATCCAGTGGACACTCTGGGTCTCGGCGGGACTTGCAACCCTGGGCCTGATCTTTGTGGTGGTGGTGACCGCGCCCGTGATGGGTAGCGCAGCTCTCGCTGGTCAAGGCGCTTCAACTGGGGCGCTCATTGCCGCAGTGGCGTTAGTGATGAGTGTGTTCATGATCACCTGGGCGCACTTTGGCACAGACCTTGCGCGCTTCCACCGCCCCTACGGAACCGCTAGTGGCACGTCGTTGGCAGCACTTGGAGCAGTGGTTCCACCCATCCTCGTGTTGGCGTGGGGCGCAATGCTCGCTGCGTCAGACGCTGCATTCCGCGAGGCACTCTTTGCCGACTTCTTTGACACCGTCTTGGAGCTGGCACCCGAGTGGTATCCGATTCCAGCTGTCTTGGTCCTTGCGTTGCCTCTTATTGGCTTAGCGGCCCTCGCGCTTCACTCTGCGGGATACGCCGTGATCAGCCTCGGTGTGAAAATGTCCCGCTACGTCGGTGTAGCGATCGCGGGGGCAATCGCTGCGCTGATTGCACTGGGCATAGTCGTGTTTATCCCAGGGTTCACGCACTACCTTTCCGACCTCGCTCTCATTACTGGAGTCTTGGTGGCCTCAGTGGTCGGTGGAATCTCCGGAGAAGTATTGACCAGGCGAGTACACCTTGACGCCAGATTGCTCACTGGTGAAGCTGGAAACTACTACCGCTGGCGTATTGCCCCCGTGATTGGCTTTGTCGTCGCAGCCGATGTCGGGCTAGGCCTTGTTGAAACGGACATTCCAGGCCTTAGCTGGATCGGTTACCACGTGGGTTATCTCTCGATGGCCGGAATCGACGTGTCGGGTTGGCAAATGGGCCCACTCGCGGCACTCATCGTCGCTTTGGCGTTCAACCTTTTCGCGGGTATTAAGACCGGCGTTGAATTAGGGCCCGAGAAGGCAGCGAAATAGTGGCTGCCACACCGACCCTCGCTGATGCCGTCGCTGTCCTCGACGAGCTCTTTCCCCCCGCAGGCGCAGAAGCCTGGGACCGAGTCGGGCTCGTCACAGGCAGGCTCGACCAAGAAGTAAGCAGTATTCGACTCGTGGTTGACGTCGTAGCCGACACTGTGCAGGAAGCCGTAGCCGACAGCGTCGACTTGATAGTGGCCCACCACCCGTTGCTTCTTCGCGGAGTGCACTCGGTGGCAGAGGACGACTACAAGGGCGCTTTGGTGTCAACGCTGATTCGAAACGACACCGCGTTGTATTCAGCGCACACCAACGCCGACGCCGTCGACGTGGGAACGTCAGAAACTCTGGCCAGAGCTTTGGGTCTCAGTTCGCTCGCCCCCATCCAGGAGGGCCTAAGCCCCAACAGTGGTATCGGCCGTGTGGGAATGCTGAAGAAACCTATGAGCCTCTACGACCTGGCCACGGCGCTTGGCAAACTGGTCCCGCAGTGTGCAAGCGGCATTCGAGTGTCGGGAAACCCCGAGGCCATGGTGACGTCGGTGGCCCTGTGCACCGGGGCGGGAGATTCACTCCTGGGTCATCCCGCAGTTCGTGACGCCGATGTGTACATCACCGGAGACCTCAGGCACCACCCCGCCAGTGAAGCCCAGGAAAACAGACTCCATGGCCGCGGGCCTGCCTTGATTGATGTCTCCCACTTTGCCTCGGAATGGTTCTTCCTCGACACCGTGAAGTCCGTATTGGAGAAGAAGCTTCCAGGAGTAAGCGTCAGTGTGAGCGAGATTGTCACTGACCCCTGGGATTTCGTCGTTCACCCCAGCTAAGGCCACCTAAACTGGGCTGACCAGGGCAGGAAGGAAGCCGAGGATGAAAGCGGATCCCGCTGACCAGGAGCGACTACTCGAGCTACAGCAGCTCGACACCCACATTCGTCAGGTGCAGTCGAAAGCCAAGAGCCTGCCGGAGGCCGACGCAGTTGCAGAACTCGAGACGGCACTCATTGACTCAAAGGCTGCCCAGCGCGACGCCCTCACCGCAGTCGATGAACTCAAAGCCGAAATGGCCCGCGCAGAATCCGACGTGAAACTGGTGGAGCAGCGCATTGCCAAGGATTCGGAGCAAAGCCAACACACCTCCTCGGCAAAAGACGCCCAAGGACTAGAGCACGAAATTCAGAGCCTTCGGGAGCGCCTGGCCATGTTGGAAGAGGTCGAACTGGGCGTCATCGAGAGGCTTGAAGCCGCCGAAGCAGAGCTCTCTGGCGCCGATCAGGCCATGACGGAGTTGAAGAGCCGGCTCGAAGAGTCACAACAGGCGCTGGATGCTGCCAAGCAGGCCTTGGAAGCCGATTACCAAGCCACCGCGGCTAAGCGCCAGGAGCTTGTGGGCAGCCTCCCCGAGGAGCTTGTGGCGTTGTATGAGCGCCAGCGCGAGCGGTATGGATTTGGAGCATCTCTACTTCAGCGCGGGATTTCGTCCGCCAGCGGGGTGACGCTGACCGAATCAGATTTACAACAGGTGCGCCAAGCAGCACCAGACGATGTTCTGTTGTGTGCTGACTCAAACGCGATTCTGGTGCGCACCGCCGAGTCCGGAATCTAATGCGCGTCATCATTCACGCCGATGGAGCGTCTCGGGGAAACCCTGGTGCTGCTGCCGGAGGAGCGGTCATCCTGGATGCCGACACGGGCGAAGTGCTCGTCGAAGTCGGAGTGTTGTGTGGTCACGCCTCCAATAACGTCGCCGAATACCGGGGAATGATTGAAGGCGTCTCGGTCGCCAAGGAGCTCAACCCCGAGGGGGAGATTATTGTGCGACTGGATTCAAAATTGGTCGTCGAGCAGATGTCTGGCAACTGGAAAGTCAAACACCCCGATATGCAAGAGCTAGTGAAAAAAGCACACGCCACCATCGATTCCCTCCCGGTGCGCTTTGAATGGGTGCCCAGAAACGACAACGCGTTAGCTGATGCGGCTGCCAACCGAGCGCTCGACGAGGGTCGCGACTTCGTTATCCACCACTAGATAGCGCTCGAGTTTGGCGCTACCCTGGAGCCTCCAGTAAAGAGGTCGGCCAGGCGGCCGCGTCACGCAAGTGCCGAGGAACGTCCGGGCTCCTTAGAGCAGGGTGGTGGGTAACACCCACCCGGAGTAATCCGCGAGATAGTGCCACAGAAAACAGACCGCCCCCTCGGGGGTAAGGGTGAAACGGTGGTGTAAGAGACCACCAGAGGTGCGGGTGACCGCATCTGCTCGGTAAACCTCGCCCGGAGCAAGACCAAACAGGTGTCAATTAGGTTGCTCGCCTAGACACCGGGTAGGTCGCTAGAAAAATGCGGCAACGTATTTTCGAGAGAGATGGTCGCCACCAGGGAAACCTGGGACAGAACCCGGCGTATCGGCTGGCCTCTTTACCGGACCTGATTCCTCGTCGTCTCGGCCAAGTAGGCAGCTCCCTGAATTCCCGCGTTGTTCAGAAGCGCCGCCGTCCTAATCGGCACGGGAATGTTGATGTAGTGCATAAACAGCTCGGGAGCTTTTGACACTCCGCCACCCACCAAGAACAAGTCAGGGCTAAAGAGGCGATCGAGGTGGAGGTAATAGCGCTCCAAAATCTTCGCCCATTCGTCCCATTCGAGCCCAAGCTTTTGGCGTGCAATCGCTGAGGCGCGCTTTTCGATTACTTCACCGTCGAGCTCTAAGTGGCCAAGCTCGGTGTTGGGGATAAGGACGCCATCTTGGATGAACGCGGTGCCAATTCCGGTGCCCAACGTGGTCAAAATCACGAGACCTTCTTGACCGACGGCTGCGCCGTAGTGAGCTTCTGCGACTCCGGCTGCATCGGCGTCGTTGAGGAAGACGATTTCTCGGCCGAGGTGCTCTTCAAGCTTCTTCTCTGCGTCGAGGCCAATCCACTCATTGGAAATATTGGCCGCTGTTTTTGTCACACCGTGTTTGACCACAGAGGGGACGCATACGCCAAGGGGAAGGCCTTTGCCCTGCTCGCCGATGTCGTCGACGATTTGGGCGATGGTGTCGAAGATGTCGGTGGGGGAGCCACCCTCGGGTGTGGGGTATTTGATCCGCTCGGTGAGAAGCTCACCCTTTTCCGTGTCGACTAAGGCGCCCTTGGTGCCAGTGCCACCGACATCAATTCCGATTGCGCGATGCATGCTCATGAGAGTGTCAATACCTCCGCGCCAGTAGCAGTGACTACCAGCGTGTGTTCAAACTGGGCAGAAAGGGATTTGTCTTTGGTCGTGACTGTCCACCCGTCAGACCATAAATCCCAGGCAATGCTACCGAGTGTGAGCATCGGTTCGATGGTAAACACCATGCCTTCTTCAATGATCTCGTTGTGGGCTGGGGATGCGTCGTAGTGGGGGATTATCAAGCCCGAGTGGAATTCCTTGCCGACTCCGTGTCCCGTGAAATCACGCACGACTCCGTAGCCAAAGCGGTTTGCGTAGGCCTCAATTGCTCGACCAATCACGTTTACTTCCCGGCCGGGCTTCACGGCTTTAATTCCGCGGTTCATCGCTTCTTCGGTGCGCTCAATCAGGAGAGCGGCTTCTTCAGAGATGTTTCCCACCGCAAAGGTTCTGTTGAGGTCTCCATGGAAGCCGCCGATATAGGCCGTGACATCGATGTTGACGATGTCACCGTCCTCTAGGACGGTGGAGTCTGGAATGCCGTGGCAGATCACCTCGTTGACCGAGGTGCAACAAGACTTCGGAAACCCTCGGTAGCCCAGGGTGGAAGGGTAGGCACCGTGGTCGAGCATGTATTCGTGGGCGATCGCATCCAGCTGATCGGTCGTCACACCAGGTGCGATTGCTTTGGCGGCCTCGTCGATTGCTTGTGAGGCGATTTGGCCCGCTCGTCGAATTCCTTCGACTTCTTCCGGGGTGTAGTGGTCGCCAAACACCCCTTCGACGGGCTCTTTTTTGCCCACATATTCAGGGCGGACAATCGATTCAGGAACTGCTCTCCACGCAGAAAGAGTCCCTGGAATCAACACACCCTGGTCATTTTTTGGCACCCTTAGAGTCTAAGCAACGAGGGGAGTGGCCCATGGCCGAGGAAAAGTGGTGGTACAACCACCACACTGGCGAGGTCGAATACGGACGGCTATCCCTCTCCATGGATCGAGACGGACCCTTCGACACGGAAGAAGACGCCAAACGTGCGCCAGAAATTGCACGAGAGCGCGCCGCGAAGTGGGCCGCAGAAGAGGAGGACTAGTCTTCGAAGGCGTGTTCAGGGCCGGGGAATGAGCCGTCTCGCACCTCGTCGCGGTAGCTCTCAACCGCCTCGACCATTGCGTCACCAAGATTGGCAAACTGCTTGACGAATCGGGGAACCCGTCCTGTGTTGACCCCTAACATGTCTGTCCACACCAAGATTTGACCGTCGGTGTGGCGACCGGCACCAATTCCAATGCTCGGAATCCGAAGGGCTTTCGAGACTTTCTTGGCGATCTCTTCTGGAACCATTTCGACCACCACAGCAAAGGCGCCCGCTGCTTCAACAGCTTTGGCATCAGCAAGAAGCTGGCTTGCGCCGCTTCCTCTGCCTTGGACGACGTGGCCACCCAGGCCATGCTCGCTTTGGGGGGTGTAGCCGATGTGGCCCATCACCGGGATTCCTGCTTGCACGATGCGCTCAATTTGAGCAACCGAGCGCTCTCCGCCTTCTAGCTTGACCGCGTGGGCCCCAGTTTCTTTCATAAAGCGCACGGCGGTGTGGAGAGCTTCGTCGGGTCCTGATTCATATGAGCCAAAAGGAAGGTCGGCCACGACCAATGCGCGCTTCGCCGCGCGAACGACGGCGCGCGTGAGAGGAATGAGTTCGTCCACGGTGGTGGGCACGGTCGTGTCGTGGCCAAAAACCACGTTTCCTGCTGAGTCGCCCACCAGTAAGAAATCGACTCCTGCCTGGTCAAATAGACCAGCGGTCAGGAAGTCGTAGCTAGTGAGACCAACGATTTTGGTGCCAGATTGCTTGGCCTGGTCAAAATGCCGGACTCGAACGCGTTTGGTGGGCTCAGCCATCACACCAGACTAGCTGGGTCGCACACTTCCTGTCTTGGCCGTCACCGGCAGCCTCCGGTCTCGACCAAAGGCAACACTTGAGACCCTGGGCCCAATTGCGCCCTGGCGCCGCTTCCATTCGGCCCTATCCACCAAGGTGACAATCCGGGCGACAAGCTCTGAATCAAAGCCCTTTGCGACAATCTGTGGATGGTCAAGGCCCTGGACGATGATCAGATCCAGAATCTCGTCCAAGACGTCGTACTCGGGAAGATTGTCTTGGTCAGTTTGATCGGGGCGAAGTTCCGCACTGGGTGGCTTCTCGATTGAGCTCACGGGGATAGGGGGAGTTTTCCCATGGTCGAGTGCCCACTGGTTTCGCCACCTGGCTAACTCCCAGACCATCGTCTTGGGAACGTCTTTGATTGGGGCGTAGCCTCCGACTGAATCGCCATAGATCGTCGAGTACCCCACAGCGAGTTCAGATTTATTTCCCGTGGTGAGAACCAGTTGGCCTTCCATGTTGGATATTGACATCAACACCACGCCCCTGGCGCGCGCTTGTACGTTTTCGGCCGCGAGGCCACTCAAGCCAAGTTGTGAGTCAAAAGGGGCAACTAAGTCGGCAATGGGCTCTACGCGGTAGTGCACACCGATTGCGTCCGCGAGGTCCTTGGCATCGTCTTTGGAGTGCTCACTCGAGTATTGGCTCGGGAGAGAGACTCCATAGACCTTGTCGGCTCCAATGGCGTCCGCGGCAATTACCGCACACACCGATGAGTCGATGCCTCCCGAGAGGCCAAGGATGACTCCGGGGAAGCCGTTTTTGTTCACGTAATCCCTGGTGCCCGTCACCAGTGCGTTCCACACCAGCTCGAGGTCGTCTTTTTCCGCGCAGACTGTGGCCGATGGTGCGTCAGCGCCATTCTTGTGAATCTTGTCGACCACAACGCGGCGCACTCCCTCGGGTAGTGGCTCATCGCTTGCCTCTGGCAGGACAAGGCTCACTACGTCGAGTGCTTCATCAAAGACCGGTAGGCGGGAAAGGACAGTCCCTGTGGCGTCGACGGCAACCGAGTCCCCATCGAAGACCAAGTCATCTTGACCGCCGACGATGTTGGCGTAGACCACGGCCGTGTTCATCTCGGTGGCGCGACGCTTCACCAGGGGAAGGCGTACTTCGTCTTTGTCTCGCTCGAAGGGGGAGGCGTTGGGAACGAGGAGGGCGCCAATGTTAGTGGCGCTCAGTGTTGCCACTGGCCCATAGTCTCGCCACAGATCCTCACAAATAACGACACCGCAGTCGACATCACCGATTCGAATAATCAGTGAGCCAGAACCGGGTAAGAAGGTGCGGAACTCGTCAAAGACGGCATAGTTGGGCAGATGGTGCTTGTCGTAGCGGGCAACGACGGCGCCGTGTTGGATCACACTCACAGAGTTGTGTGCTTGCTGCGGGTGGGCCGGGTTGTATTGGTCCTGCGGGGGAGGAAACGGGCCGTCTGGGTGGCTAAGAAGCACCACCAGGTCGCCAAGCCCCCGGGACTCAAGCTCGGTGGCAAACCAATCAACCGATTCACGGCAACGGTTGAGAAAATCGTCCCTCAGTGCCAAATCTTCGATCGGATAACCACTCAGTGCTAGCTCTCCCGTGAGCAGCACTTCAGCGCCTTGATCCCATGCGTGCTGGGCTAACTCGAGGAGGCGTTGGAGGTTGCCCGAAATAAAGCCCACCGTGGGGTTAGTTTGGGCAATCGCGACCCGGAGTTCTGGCATAACCAGTAGCCTAATAGTGGCCTTATTTTTCAACTATCCCAGTGGGGTGTAGACGATGGACAAGCAGCAAGAATTTGTACTGCGCACAATCGAAGAGCGCGGTGTGAAATTCATTCGCCTGTGGTTCACCGACGTTGTCGGAACACAAAAGATGGTGGCTATTGCCCCCGCCGAGGTAGAAGGCGCATTCGCCGAGGGCTTGGGTATCGATGGCTCGTCAATCCAGGGATATACCCGTGCGTTTGAAGCAGACGTCCTCGCCCACCCCGACCCTTCAACCTTCCAGATCTTGCCCTGGCGTGGAGAAATCGACCCCACCGCCCGCATGTTCTGCGACATCTCCACACCCGATGGTGAACCAGCTGCTTATGACCCGCGTTACGTGTTGAAGCGCGCCCTTCAAAAGGCCGCTGATCGAGGGTTTACTTTCTACACCCACCCTGAAATCGAGTTCTACCTGCTCAAGTCAAGCGAGCCTGGCCCCAATGGGCTTGAGCCCGTGGACAAGGCCGGATACTTCGATAACGTTCCCGGTGGCACCGCTCACGATTTCCGTCGTCGCGCCGTGCGCATGCTCGAGGACCTCGGTATTTCGGTGGAGTTTTCTCACCACGAAGGTGGACCCGGTCAAAACGAGATCGACCTGCGCTACGCAGACGCACTCACCATGGCCGACAACATCATGACTTTCCGCACCGTCATCAAGGAAGTAGCCATCGAACAGGGTGTCTATGCGACCTTCATGCCAAAGCCTTTCGCAGAACACCCAGGCTCTGGAATGCACACCCACCTCTCGTTGTTCGAGGGCGACTCCAACGCCTTCTTCGACCAGGGGGCAACTCACCAACTCTCCACAGTGGGACGCCAATTCGTTGCCGGTCTGTTGACTCACGCGCCGGAAATCTCGGCCGTGACCAACCAGTTCGTGAACTCTTATAAGCGCATTTGGGGCGGTCACGAGGCTCCGAGCTACATCACATGGGGTCACAACAACCGCTCCGCACTCGTGCGCGTGCCGCTGTATAAGCCAGGAAAGGGTCAGTCGGCTCGTATCGAATACCGCGCGATGGATTCGGCGGCAAACCCCTACCTCGCATTCGCGCTTATGTTGGCCGCCGGTCTCAAGGGAATCGAAGAGGGCTACGAACTTCCCGCTGAAGCAGAAGACACCGTCTGGGAGCTCAGCCGCCAAGAGCGAAAGGCCCTCGGCTATAAGTCACTACCCACCAGCCTCGACCACGCGTTGAACCTGATGGAGGAGAGCGAATTGGTCGCAGAAACCCTCGGCGAGCAGGTGTTCAACTACGTGTTGAAGAACAAGCGCCGTGAATGGGACGAATACCGCGCCCAGGTCACGCCATACGAAATCGACGCCAACCTAGAGATTCTCTAAACAAGAAACGGCTGATCGATGCCTCGCGATTTGGGGTTATCAGAGCTCGCGAGGCTTGGCTTCGCTGAGCTCACGGAGGCGAGAAATCGACTCGTCTCGCTAGGCCTTGACGCGAATCGGTTTGAGGGGCTCGCCGACCCCGATCGCGCGGTGTTGTGGTGGGAGCGCATGCGCGATGCCCACGGTGCTGCCTTCGATAAAGCAGCCGCCAAAGACCAGTGGGCCGAGGCGTTTACGTTGCTTTCAGCAACCTCATGGGGTCTTGCCGAATTTCTCAAGCGCCGACCAGAAGCATGGCCTGCGCTGTCTGCTCCACTCGACGCGCCACTTGGTCGAGATCAACTCGTTTCTGAATGGAATAGGGACGTTCAAGGCCTACCTCTCGAGGCCGCTGCGGAGAAGCTTCGCGTTGCGTACCGCAGGGAGTTGTGTCGCCTTGCCCTCTGGGACATTCGACACGACCACCCGATTGAAGTGGTTGCGGTGGTTGCCAAAGGTCTTGCCGCGCTGGCTGATGCGGCAATTGAGGTCGCAATCACTATTACCCGCGAAGACCTGGGGGTAAGCGCCGAGGATGCCCCGCTTGCCGTGATTGCGATGGGCAAGACCGGTGCTCAGGAGCTCAACTATCTAAGCGATGTAGACGTGATCTACGTGACCGAAGCACCAGACGGGTCCAACCAAGACGCAGTGATCCAAAAGGCCACGAGCGTCGCCCGTGGACTCCAGAGAGTCATTGCCGATATGGGCAAAGAGCCAGGGCTGTGGGAAGTAGACGCCAATTTGCGGCCCGAGGGAAAAGACGGCGCACTGGTGCGCACCCTCGAATCCCACCTGGCGTATTACCAACGATGGGCCAAAGACTGGGAATTCCAAGCACTCATTAAGTCCAGGCCTATGGCTGGTTCCATTGGCTTGGGGGAGCGCTATCGACAGGCCCTCGAGCCTCTGATTTGGCAGGCATCTTCTCGAGACGGCTTTGTTGAGCAAGTACAACGCATGCGAGAGCGTGTCACCGAGCACATTCCCGCCGACGAAGTAGACGTGCAGTTGAAGCTTGGCCCAGGCGGTCTTCGAGACGTGGAGTTCACCATTCAACTTCTCCAGCTTGTCCATGGTGGTGCTGATTCAGATGTGCGTGAGCGAGACACTCTTGGGGCGCTTCGCGCACTTGCTGACAAGGGATACGTCGGCCGCCCAGAGGCAGGCGAGTTCGACCGCGCCTACCGACTTCTTCGCACCCTGGAACACCGCCTTCAGCTTCGCCAGTTGTCTAGAACCCATCTGATGCCCCGTGATGAAGAATCGCTTCGCGTGTTGGCCAGGTCCAGCAAGCTTGCTGATACCGCGGAGTCGCTGCTGGAGGTCTGGAAAGACACGAAAAAGGATGTCAGGTCGCTTCACGAGAGGCTCTTCTATCGTCCGCTCTTGCAAGCCGTTGCCGGTTTGGGCGGGGAAGAAGGCCTCGAGCTCACCAGCGATCAGGCAGCCGAGCGTCTGCGCGCGACGGGATTTGTTGATCCCCAGGGTGCAATCAGGCACATTTCCGCCCTTACTCAAGGTGTCTCCAGACGTGCTCAAATTCAGCGCAACCTCCTGCCGGTAATCCTGCACTGGCTCGCCGAGGGCACAGACCCCGACCGGGGACTATTGGCCTTTAGGAAACTCAGCGATGATTTGGGCGAGACTCACTGGTTCTTGAGGATGTTGCGCGACTCCTCGGGAGCCGCACAGCGGCTGACTCGGGTGCTAGCCACCAGCGGCTACGCGAGCGCCTTGTTCGAGCGGGTGCCTGAAGGAGCTGGCTGGCTCGATGACTCGGATGATCTGCGCCCACGAGAGAAAGCAGCGCTTTGCAGCGAGGTCTCGAGCATCGCCGAGCGATACGCTGACGACACCGACAACGGCGCGAAAGCACTTCGCCAAGTTCGTCGCCGTGAGCTGCTCAGGCTTTCCATGGCCGCCATCAACGGCGAGATCGAGACGGCAGCTCTTGGTCTGGCGCTTAGTGAACTGACCGAGGCATACCTCGAGGGCGCGTGGAAGCTCGCCGCGGGATCGATCAGCGGAATCGAGTTTGCCCTCATCGCCATGGGCCGATTCGGAGGAGGGGAGCTCGGCTTCTCTTCCGATGCCGATGTTCTTTTCGTGGTGCGCGATGCCGGAGCCGGTGATGACACAATCAACCGAGGCATTGAACTGGTGAAGTCGATCACGGCCATTACCGACGATGTTCTCTTCCGGTTCGAACTGGATGCAGGGCTTCGACCCGAGGGCAGAAACGGCCCCATGGTACGAAGCTTCGACGCCTACCAGGCCTATTACGAGCGCTGGGCTCTGGGCTGGGAAGCGCAAGCACTCCTGCGCGCCCGAGACGTTGTGGGTGATGAGACTCTTCGCAGCGACTTCATGGCGCTTGCTGACCAGTATCGATTCCCCGCGGTGTTCCCTGACGATGCTGCACGAGAAATCAAGAGAATCAAAGCCAGGGTTGAGTCTGAGCGGCTGCCTCAAGGCGCCGACCCCACTCGCCACCTCAAGCTTGGCCGCGGGTCCCTCAGTGACGTGGAGTGGCTGGTTCAGCTCCTCCAGCTCCAGTACGGTCATGCACACCCGCAGCTTCAGCGCGCAGACACCCTGGGAACTCTTCACGAAATGGGAGAGCTTGGCATCGTAGATCCAGCAGACGTCGCGGTGTTATCAGATGCCTGGCTTTTGGCCTCTGAGCTTCGAAACGCCTTGACGCTATTCCAAGTCTCAACTGATGTGTTGCCCACTGATCGTCACGCCCTGGAGGGTGCAGCGAGGTTGCTGGGTTATCCGCCCCGCAGTGCCAGTGCACTCGAAGAGCGCTATCTGCGCTCGACGAGGCTGTCTCGCCAAGCATTCGAGCGAAACTTCT
>Ga0233451_10000497_pt1 | contig 39722 bp, 45 predicted proteins | sample 011ome_29_FD_183052 | JGI IMG/M metagenome (GOLD analysis project Ga0233451, IMG submission 183052) | Coastal salt marsh microbial communities from the Groves Creek Marsh, Skidaway Island, Georgia - 011504CT (spades assembly) | ecosystem: Environmental > Aquatic > Marine > Intertidal zone >... | reverse complement strand
GTCTACACTGAAAATTTTTTGTGCTACTACCAATTTTGTAGCAAAAAACATTAAAACAGCTATTTGAATTTTTAAAATCATATTAGTATTAAAATATAATTCAATAAAGATAAATTAAATTTAATAAAAAATTAGTACATATTTGGTACATTTAGTAGCAAAAAATCAAATCTATTTGACGATGAATTTTGACTGATAAACACTATTGTTGCTTTCGACATGTAGAATATAAAGCCCAGTAGGAAAACTTGAAACGTCTATCGTTTTGAATCTGTTTGAAAAAATCATCTTTTGACCTAGCTGATTGTAAATAAAAATTTCATAGTTGTTATTGTTCAGTCCATTAATTGTAATCGATCTATTGGTAATGTTTGGGAAGACATTAATAGAAATTTCATTTTCAATTGTACTAGAAAGCGTTCCCCAAGAGTCAATTGCTGCTGGACCATTCCAAATCATTGTCGCTAAATATGGGTTATCAATAAAAGGATTTCTATTGCCTTGATAAGAAGAAATTATAGCATTTCTTGTAAGCTCTAATGCTGAAACAGGATCTTCCTCATTCCACTCCAAATATATATCCGGCATGTCGCTATTAGGAGAATAAATGGCATTACTAGAAGCAGAATTTATGGCTTCACACTGCGAGGGATAGCGTAAATACATATACATTATAACTCTTGCAACATCGCCTTTCCACTCATCACCAGGAAAAAAATAATCTCCATTTACAATTTTTGAATCTTCGCCTGAGTCATCAATAAATAACCGATTGTTGCGTTGTGAATTTTTTTGTGAATCCGCTGGGCGAAGATTGTGGACGTCTGTTCCAGATCCTGGCACACTTGTAATTAGACTAGGGTTGGCAAGAGATTTTGCAAAAACATGCTCTCTATTCCATAGTCCTACACAAGAACTTGAATAACAAGTATCAAAAGTATTTCGAGTTCGATCCGTAATATAAATTCCATCATTGTCATCAAAACCATATATTAATAATACATTTTCAGAATTGGGATTTTCTAAATCACTAATTCTAAGAATGTCCCATGTATCTGTACTTGACGAAGTGTAGGGAATATCTGTGGTATGTGTATCTATTATAAGGTTCGAAAGTTGAGTTTTTAAAGCATCACCCCGTTGTGAAAAATCTATGGATGAATAATAATCAGGGGTTTGAGCTGTTATAAAGCCAAATGCAATAAAAACTACCAAAAAAAGCTTGGTGCAATTTAATTTAAACATAAAAAAGTTAATCTGGTTAGTAACAAATTTACACAATAAATAATTGTATTGATTGAAAAATTCTATTTTTGCAACAATTAAATAATGATGATGACATTACTACTTATGGCCGCTGGAAGCGGGAGTCGCTACGGAAAACTGAAACAATTTGATGAGCTTGGGCCTGCAGGAGAATTTTTGATGGAGTTTAGCATTTTTGATGCACTAAAAAATGGTTTTAAACATATTGTTGTCATTACTAAACAAGAAAATCAAGAATTTCTTAGACAACATCTTTCAGAACGCATTGGAACTGCTGTAAAATTAGATGTTCTTGTTCAGAAGATTGAAGATATTCCAAATGGGATTGAGATTTCAAAAGAAAGAAAAAAACCTTGGGGAACTGCTCATGCGGTTTGGACAGCAAGACATGTTATCAAAACGCCTTTTGTGATTATCAACGCTGATGATTATTATGGCCAAGAAGCATTTGAGGGTGCTGCAAATTTTATTCAAAATCAAAAAAACAATGCTGTTTTTGCTCTTGTTGGGTATCAACTTAAGGATACATTATCGGAATTTGGTTCTGTGTCCAGGGGAGTTTGTACTGTAAAGAATAATAGCTTAAACTCAATTATTGAACGCACGAAGATTTCTAAAAGTAATGGTGTTATTACAGATCAAGATTCTGGAATAACTTTAGATTCAAATGCAACCGTATCTATGAATTTTTGGATTTGTACGCCAAAAATTTTCGATTACACAGGTCCCTATTTTGAAACCTTTTTGTCAAATACTGATAATCATGAGAAAAATGAAATATACCTCCCTTTTGTAGCTCAAGAAATGATGCAAAATGGTCATATTTCTGTTAAAGTTATTGACGCAAAAAGTCAGTGGTTTGGCGTGACCTATTATGAAGATAAAGAGGTAGCCGTGAATACTTTAGCTCAGTTGACCGATGCAAAAAAGTACCCAAGTCCTTTGTGGAACTAAGTTATTTTTGAACTTCCTTTCCTTCAAATTTCCATTGTGAAAAGCCACCTTTTAGGTCATATATTTTTTCAAATCCTTTAGCGGCTAGTTTTGATGCACATTTGGCACTTCGACCGCCTGATTTGCAATAAACTATTATTGGTTTGGTTTTATCTAATTTTTCAATATTCGCATCAAAATTTGCATCCCAAAAATCAATATTTTGTGCATTTGGCACATGGCCTTCAAGGTACTCTGAAGGTGTACGCACATCTACCAATTGCATGCCTTCCAAGTTTACAAGCTCTTGCATTTCCTCTACAGTAATAAGCTTTAAGCTTTGAGACTTGCTTTCTTTACAGTTAAAGAAAAAACAAATACAAAATGCTAAGAACAAAGTGTGTTTTTTCATATATTTTAAATTTTTAGTAGTCTACTTCTCCCGTCCATTGCGAAAAACCACCCTCAAGGTTGTATGTGTTTTCAAATCCCAATTGTTGCATTACTGCACAAGCTTGGGCACTACGACCTCCAGACTTGCAATACAAAAAATAATGCAGGGTTTTATCTAATTTTTCGAGTTCATCAATAAACGCTTGTCCTTTGTAAATGTCAAGATTAAAAGAGTTGGGAATTTTCCCTTCATCAACTTCTAGTTCTGTACGAACATCCAGTATTTTGGAGTTTGTAGTCTTAGAAAGTTCATCAGACCATTGCTCTTGTGTTAAGTTTTTCATTATTTGAATGAATTGTTTTTTAATTTAACTAAAAAATATAAAATGCCCCATTTTAAATTTTAATAGAGCAACCAATAGCTTTTGTTTTTGTTAAATGAACCTGCATGCCATTTAGCAATTCTTCAACAGCATTTTCTACATACTTTATTTTCACTTTTGAAGCGCTCTTGTAATTATCATCAATTGCACCAATGTAGCGAATGATATTTTTATCGTTAGACTTTTGTAAAATATAAACATGAGGTGTTTTTGTTGCACCGTATTGTGGAAAAATGGATTGCTCTCTATCAATCAAATATGGAAAAGTAAAACCTTTTTCTATTGCACGCTTTTTCATCGCTTCCAATGAATCACCAGGTTTAATTGTTGTGTTATTTGGCATTATAGCAATCACAGGATAGCCCATTGGGGCATATTTTTTATTTAAGGCTTCTATTCGATCTTCATATGCAACTGCATAGGGGCAAGTATTACATGTAAATATTAATATAAAACCCTTTGCTTCAGAAAAATCAGAGAGTGAAATAAAATTACCATCAATATTTTCAAGTCTAAAGTCTGTTGCAACATCGCCAATATTATAACCGTTTTGTGCTGAAAGCGTTGTTGAAATTAATAACGTTAAAAAAAATAACTTAAGGTTTCTCATAGTCTTAATTTAAAAATTTTTCTACTTCTATAGTTAACTCATCATAGGTAAATGATTGTGGATAAAATTGGCGGTTTTTACTATTATATATTAATGTTACCGGAATGGCACCATCCCAATTTGAATCAATTTTTGGAATCCAAGAATTCATATCCACATCATCCAAAACGATAACTTTTGATTTTAATTGCTTTTTTTCTAAAAAAGGGATCAACTTAGTTTCATACTGACTTGGAAAATCCAAACTAATTAGAATAACCTCTACATCTTTTTTATATTTTTCTTGAATTTGCTCAAAATAAGGCAATTCTTTTATGCAAGGCGCACACCAAGTTGCCCAAAAATTGACAACATAAGTTTTATTGTCCTTTTGATGTAAAAATTTTTTAACCCCCTGAAAATCATACACTTCAAGTTTGTTCTGATTAAGGGAACAACTCAAAATATGTAGCGTTAGAATAAAATAAATGAATGATTTCATCAAAAATTAACAAAATATTAAATGCTAAATTACAATTTTTCAAATTAAATTTAGAACTTTGTACCTCTCACATTAAATTAAAAATTATGAAATTATTTAAAGTATTTTTAGTTGCAATCATTTCGTTATCACTTTTTGCATTCACATCGGAAATCACAAAAGAAGTCAATACAGAAACTAGTGTTGTAAAATGGACTGGTTACAAAGTTACAGGACAACATGAAGGAACTATAATGATAAAAAAAGGATCACTAACTTTTGAAGACAATGTACTTGTTGGCGGGAAGTTTATTATAGACATGTCCACAATAAATACTACAGATTTAGAAGGCGATTACAAAAAGAAGTTGGATGGACACCTAAAGGATGATGATTTCTTTGGTGTTGAAAAGCACAAGACCGCAAGTTTGGTTTTTACTTCATTAAAACAAAACGGCGCATATTATATAGTAAACGCTGATTTAACAATCAAAGGTATCACAAACAAAGTAAAATTCAAGATGCAAGTTTCAGAAAATTCTGCCACCGCTGATTTGAAAATTGACCGCACTAAGTTTGATATTAAATACGGATCTGCTAGCTTTTTTGATGATTTAAAAGATCGTGCTATATATGACGAATTTGATCTTAATGTTAATCTATCATTTTAATTAAAAAAATATTTGTAGACTAAAAAAAGCAACTTATATTTGAACTTCAAAATGAATAGAAAAAATCAAAATACATGGTGGTGGACAACTCGATCTCAAAAGTCGTGAATCACCTCGTATATTAAAATATCAAGGCTTGTCTTTCACGACAAGCCTTTTTTTATGATGAAAAAGACATACAAATTAAAGACGGATTACAAAAAAATACTAGCAGATACACTCTCGCCAGTGAGTATTTATCTGAAAATAAGGGATAAATTTCCAAATAGCATGCTCTTAGAAAGTAGTGACTATCACGGAAATGATAATAGCTTTTCTTATATATGTTGCAACCCAATGGCCTCTATCAAAGTACATGGAAATACCTTAACAAAAGTGTTTCCCGATTCAACGAAAGAAAGTTACAGGGTTGAAAACAATGAAGTTACTAGCGAAATACACCAATTTACAACACAATTTGAAACGGAAAACAATCAAGAGTTCAAGTTTATAAACAATGGTCTTTTTGGATATACTTCATATGATGCGGTAAAGTATTTTGAAACCATTGATATCGCTTCCAAAGAAAATTCTATAGAAATCCCTGAAATACAATATGCTGTTTATCAGAACATTATTGCTATTAATCACTTCAAAAATGAAGCTTATATTTTTTCTCATTGTTATGAAAAAGAAAGCAATATAAATGAATTACATCATATCATTACCATGGATCGTTTTGCAGTTTATGATTTTGAAACCGCAAATGATATCAATTCAAACCTGTCAGATGAAGAATTTAAAAAACATGTAGAAATTGCAAAAACACATTGTCAGCGTGGTGACGTTTTTCAGTTGGTGTTATCAAGAAAATTTCAACAAGATTTTAAAGGTGATGATTTTAATGTCTACCGTGCCTTGCGCAGCATTAACCCCTCTCCCTATTTATTTTATTTCGATTATGGAAGTTTCAAAATTTTTGGAAGCTCTCCAGAGGCACAACTTGTTGTAAAAAACAAAAAAGCAGAAATTCACCCCATTGCAGGAACTTTCGCTCGTACAGGGAATGATATGAAAGACTCTGAATTGGCCCAAAAATTAGTAAAAGATGAAAAGGAAAACAGCGAACATGTGATGCTTGTTGACTTGGCTAGAAATGACCTCAGTAGGCATTGTACAGATGTAACTGTTGAAAATTATAGAGAAATACAATTTTTCTCGCATGTGATACATTTGGTAAGTAAAGTCATTGGAACAGTGCGAGAAAAAACATCAACCATTCAAATTGTAGCTGACACCTTTCCCGCTGGAACACTATCCGGAGCACCAAAATATAAAGCTATGGAGCTTATTGAAAAATACGAAAAAACCAGTCGTGGGTTTTATGGTGGTGCTATTGGATTTATGGATTTTAAGGGCAATTATAATCACGCGATTATGATTCGAACATTTTTGAGCAAAAACCAACAATTGCATTGGCAAGCAGGAGCCGGAATTGTATCAAAATCGAATTCTGACAACGAATTACAAGAAGTATATAACAAACTTGGAGCGCTGACAAAAGCCATTAAACTTGCAGAAAACATTTAGTATGAAAAATATTTTAGTCATTGATAATTACGATAGTTTTACCTATAATTTGGTTCATTATTTGGAAGATTTGAATTGCCAAATTAACGTTGTTCGAAATGATCAACTTCAATTGGAAGATGTAGAGCCATTTGAAAAAATTGTGCTTTCTCCTGGGCCAGGAATTCCAGAAGAAGCAGGGCTTTTAAAGTCCATTATAAAAACCTATGCTTCCACAAAAAGTATTTTAGGTGTATGCCTTGGAATGCAGGCCATTGGCGAAGTATTTGGGGCAACACTTGAAAATCTAGACACCGTTTATCATGGTATTCAGACTAAAGTAAACATCACTTCTAAAGACGAAATTTTATTTAAGGGATTACCGTCAACCATCGATGTTGGACGTTACCACTCTTGGGTTGTAAAAGGCGAGCTTCCAGCATGTTTAGAAATTACAAGTGTTGATGAAAATCAACACATTATGGCACTTCGCCACAAAGAATTTGATGTCAAAGGGGTTCAATTTCATCCAGAATCTGTATTGACACCCGACGGAAAAACAATGCTAAAAAATTGGATTAATTCATAAGTTATGAAAATACTTTTAAATCGACTTATAAACCACGAAAGCATAAGCGCCAATGAAGCGAAGCAAATTTTAATTAGCATCTCTAAAGGCGATTATAATCAGGCACAAATTGCATCTTTTCTTACCGTCTACATGATGCGAAGCATAACTGTTGCAGAACTTCAGGGATTTCGAGATGCTTTGCTAGAACTTTGTATTGCGGTAGATTTGAAGGACTATAACCCTATTGACTTGTGTGGCACTGGAGGAGATGGAAAAAATACATTCAATATTTCTACATTATCTTCTTTTGTAACTGCTGGAGCTGGTGTGGCTGTAGCTAAACATGGAAACTATGGTGTTTCATCGGCCTGCGGATCTTCTAATGTATTGGAAGCTATAGGTATTACCTTTTCAAATGATTCAAACCACCTCAAACGTGCCATTGAAACGGCAAACATTTGTGTACTACACGCACCTCTATTTCATCCAGCAATGAAAAACGTTGCGCCAATTCGAAAAGCATTGGGTATCAAAACGTTTTTTAATATGTTGGGGCCCATGGTCAATCCCTCATTTCCAAAGCATCAAATGGTTGGGGTTTTTAATCTTGAATTATTACGTCTTTACAATTATTTGTATCAACAAACTGACAAAAATTACAGTATTGTTCATGACTTAGGAGGTTACGATGAATTGTCGCTAACAAACAATGCAAAAATTGCTTCAAACCATTCAGAATTGATATTTTCTCCAAACAGCTTAGGACTCAAAAATATAACACCTAATGCTATTTTTGGGGGAAACACCGTTGAAGAAGCAACTAAAATCTTTGAAACAATTATTTCTGGTAATGGTACAGAAGCACAAAATAATGTGGTTTGCGCTAATGCAGGATTGGCCATTGCGACTGCAAAACAAATATCGCATGAAGATGGTTTTGAAATGGCCAAAGAAAGTCTGTTGAGCGGCAAAGCCAAGAAATGTTTAACCCAATTAATTGCAGTTTAACATGAGTATATTAGAACGCATTATTGCAGATAAAATAAAGGAAATTGAGCTCAAAAAATCAATAATCCCTGTAGCTCAATTGGAGCAATCCGTACTTTTTGATAGACCAAAAAACTCATTAAAAAAACGACTGTCAGAAAGCAAATCTGGAATTATTGCAGAGCACAAACGACGATCGCCGTCAAAAGCTGTCATTAATCAAAATTTAAATATTCAAGACGTCGCCAAAGGTTATCAAACTGCTGGAGTTTGTGGAATGTCTGTGCTTACAGACACCAAATATTTTGGAGGAAATTTAGAAGACTTACTCTTAGCTCGTGCAAGTTGCAATTTGCCACTTTTACGAAAAGATTTCATTATCGATCCTTATCAAATTTTTGAAGCAAAAGCCTATGGTGCAGACGTTATTTTACTCATTGCTGCAGTGCTGACAAGAAATGAAATTGAAAACCTATCAAAAATTGCCAAGCAATTAAACTTAGAAATTCTTTTGGAAATTCACAATGATGAAGAATTGCAAAAAGCACTAATGCCAAGCTTGGACATGATTGGGATCAACAATAGAAACCTAAAAACTTTTGAAGTGGATTTGAAACACAGTAAAGAGTTGAGCCACTCCATTCCAAATAAATTTGTAAAAGTATCTGAAAGCGGCATCAGCTCTGCTGAAGCCATAAAAGCACTACAACCCTTTGGTTTTCAGGGGTTTTTGATTGGTGAAAATTTTATGAAAACAAATAATCCAGGTAAAAGTGCAACAGAATTTATTAAAACCCTAGAAGCATGAAACTGAAAGTATGCGGCATGAAATATCAAGACAATATTTTGAAGGTCTCTGCCCTCAACCCAGATTATATGGGTTTTATATTTTATGAAAAATCTCCACGCTTCGTTTCAGAATCTATCTCCGAAATACCAAAAAACATAAAAAAAGTTGGTGTTTTTGTCAATGCATCCATCGATACCATCACAAACACTATTAATCAATTTGGTCTAAACGTGGTACAGCTCCATGGCGATGAAACTGCGGAATTCTGTAAAAAAATTAGAACTAAAAATATAGAAATCATAAAAGTATTTTCTGTTAAAAACAATTTCAACTTTAAAAAATTAAAGCCCTTTGAAGACCATGTTGATTATTTCTTATTCGATACAAAAGGTCCAAATCCTGGTGGTAATGGTTACTGTTTTGATTGGAGTATTTTAGAAAATTACGATTCAAAAACACCCTATTTTTTGAGTGGTGGAATTGGATTAGAAGAAATTGAAACCCTAAATGAATTTAAAAATAGTGTTGCTGCAAAGCAATGCTATGCTATTGATGTCAATAGTAAATTTGAAATAAAACCTGCTTTAAAAGATAGTATTAAACTTAAAAAATTTATTGAAAGACTATGAGTTATCACGTGAATAAAAAAGGATATTACGGTCAATTTGGAGGGGCATTTATTCCAGAAATGCTCTACCCAAATATTGAGGAATTACAACAAAAATATTTGAGCATCATGGCAGAGCCAGAGTTCAAAGCAGAATTTGAGCAACTCTTAAAAGATTATGTTGGTCGACCGACACCACTTTATTTTGCAAAGCGTTTTTCTAAAAAATACAATACAAAAATATATTTCAAACGAGAGGATTTGTGTCATACTGGAGCCCATAAGGTCAACAATACGATTGGGCAAATTTTGATGGCCAAACGTCTTGGAAAGACAAGAATTATTGCAGAAACTGGTGCTGGACAACATGGAGTAGCTACCGCTACAGTATGTGCTTTGGCTGGGTTAGAATGTATTGTTTATATGGGTGAAATTGACATTGCACGTCAAGCGCCAAATGTTGCACGAATGAAAATGTTAGGTGCGGAAGTTCGCCCAGCAACTTCGGGAAGTCGTACTCTCAAAGATGCCACAAATGAAGCGATTAGAGATTGGATTAATAATCCAGAAGACACACATTACATTATTGGAAGTGCGGTAGGGCCTCATCCCTACCCCGATATGGTATCGCGCTTTCAATCGGTTGTTTCAGAAGAAATCAAATGGCAATTGAACGCGGCAGAGGGTACTGAAAATCCAGATTATGTGGTGGCCTGTGTTGGTGGTGGCAGCAATGCTGCTGGTGCTTATTATCATTTTTTGGATGATGAACGTGTGGGGCTTATTGCAGTAGAGGCCGCTGGAAAAGGAGTTGAAACTGGCGAAAGTGCTGCCACTTCAATTTTAGGAAAAGAAGGCATTATTCACGGTAGTAAAACGCTTTTGATGCAAACAAAAGATGGGCAAATTACAGAACCCTACTCTATCTCAGCAGGATTAGACTACCCTGGTGTTGGCCCGATGCATGCGCATTTATATACTTCAAAACGGGCGGAATTTATCCCCGTTACAGACGATGAAGCCATGACAGCAGGACTAACGCTGTCGCAATTGGAGGGCATTATTCCTGCAATAGAAACCGCTCATGCCTTTGCCATTTTTGAAAATAAAACCTTTAAACCTAATGATATTATTGTGGTGTGTCTATCAGGGCGTGGAGACAAAGACCTCAACACATACATTGATTATTTTAAATTATAAGCTCGATGAACAGAATTCAAGCCAAACTAAACGAAGACAAAAAACTGCTTTCCATCTATTTTTCTGCAGGGTACCCAGCACTTAATGATACTGTTGAAATTATAAAAAAATTAGAAAACAGTGGTGTGGATATGATTGAAATTGGACTCCCTTTTAGTGATCCTTTGGCCGATGGGCCAACCATTCAAGAAAGCTCAACACAAGCACTAAAAAATGGAATGCACACAGAATTGATTTTTGAGCAACTTAAAGACATTCGAAAATCTGTTTCTATTCCTTTGATTTTAATGGGCTATTTTAACCCCATGTTGCAATATGGTGTAGAGGCATTTTGTCGAAAATGCAAAGAAATTGGTATAGACGGTTTTATCATCCCTGATCTCCCAGCAGACGTCTATCACGAACAGTACAAAGTAATTTTTGAAAAATATGAACTTTTAAATATTTTTCTGATTACGCCACAAACTTCTGATGAAAGAATCCGTTATATAGACTCCATTTCAGAGGGCTTTATTTATATGGTCAGTAGCGCAAGTACAACAGGTGCACAAAGTGGGTTTGGCGATGTTCAACAAAACTATTTTAAACGCATTTCAGATTTAAACTTAAAAAACCCACAAATTGTAGGTTTTGGAATTTCCAATAAAGAGACCTTTTTGCAGGCCACAACCTACGCCAAAGGCGCTATTATTGGAAGTGCATTTATTAAGCATTTGACCCATAGAGGTGTAGAACATATTGATGAATTTATTGATGATATTTTAAAGTAATTTAGTAGTTTTGGGGAAACCCAAATCATGTTACTATGAAATTAAAACTATTTATTCTCATATTTTTTTCCTTTATTTTTAATTGTAAAACCAATACCCCGTTGCGGCCAACAATCAGTGTAAATCCATATGATGTTATAACTTCACCTTTAACGATAAATATAAATTCTATGGGGGTTTGGAGTGCACATGAAGGTGAATTGGGAATTATTAAACTCATCGATTCTGATGGAAAAGAAATGGCCTACGGCATCATGTCCGCTACTGAAGAATGGATGAAGCCTGGTCCTGTACAATTTAAAACAACTATAACATTTGATGCAAAAAATGCAGAAAAAGGAACACTAATTATCCATAACAATCCAGGTGATGGAAGTGGTGATGAAGCTGGAGAATCACATCAATTTGAAGTGCCCATTCGCTTTAAACCTTAGCGTGTAAATACCAATTTATTTTCTGTGGATAAATTGGCATCAAAAGCATAACGTTCTGCGTTAAATGTTTTGAGATCCTCTATGGATTTAGCATTGGTTTCTACAATATGACGGGTCATTAGTCCACGTGCTAGTTTTGAAAAAATAGCAATGGTTTTATATTGGCCATTTTTGTATTCTTTAAAATCTACATGAACTAAGGGCGATTTTAAAACTTTGGTATCAATAGCTTTAAAATACTCTTGACTGGCAAGATTAACTAACAATTCGCCGTCTTGCATTTCATCATTCAGTGCAGTTGTAACTTTTTGACGCCAAAATTCATACAAGTTTTTGTGCTTTCCAACAGGAAATTTTGTTCCCATTTCCAAACGATAGGGTTGAATCAAATCCATTGGTTTTAGCAAACCATAAAGCCCCGAAATAATACGAACAGTATGTTGTAAAATATCTAATTTTTCTTCTGAAATGGAATAAGCATCTAAACCTCTATACACATCGCCACTAAACGCATAAATGGCCTGACGTGCATTGTTGGGGGTAAATGGCAAAGACCACTCTTGATTACGATTATAATTAAGTTCTCCTAGTTTTTCTGAAATATGCATCAAATCAGAAAGAGCCTTTGGCGATTTCTTTTTTAAAAGTTCATTCAAGTGTTTGGCTTCTTCCAAAAAACAACTTGTGGAATTAAAACCCGTAGGTAATTCACTTTCATAATTTAAAGATTTAGCTGGAGAAATAACAAGTTTCATAGCATATAGTTTTTGTCTTTCAAAAATAACAACAAATTTTAGAAGATAAAAACCCTAGAACTCAATCTTATTGATACAACCATCAATAAAACAAATGGTACATGCTATTGAACATGTTTGGCATAGTCGCGCCATTTTTGAATGCAGAGTTCTATATCAGAAGGCAAATCACAAGAAAACGACATCAATGCTTCGGTTTTGGGATGAACAAAACCTAAAGTTTTGGCATGTAATGCTTGGCGTGGCAAAATTTTAAAACAATTATCTACAAATTGTTTGTATTTGGTAAAGGTAGTGCCTTTCAATATTTTTTCACCGCCATAGCGTTCATCATTAAACAATGTATGACCAATGTGTTTCATGTGTACCCGAATTTGGTGTGTACGGCCTGTTTCAAGTTTGCAGCGTACAAGAGTAACATAACCCAAGCGTTCCAAAACCTCAAAATGAGTAATGGCAGGTTTTCCTTTATCGGCTTCATCGCCTTCAAAAACCGTATTCTGAAGTCTGTTTTTGGGGTGGCGGCCAATATTCCCATCTATAGTGCCTTTGTCTTCTTCAATATTGCCCCACACCAAGGCAGTATATGACCGTTCACTTGTTTTGGATTTAAACTGTGCCGACAAATGCGTCATGGCGTGTTCTGTTTTGGCAACAACCAAAAGCCCACTTGTATCTTTGTCGATGCGATGAACCAGTCCAGGACGATTGCTACTGTTGTTGGGCAAATGTTCAAAATGAAAAAGAAGAGCATTAATTAATGTTCCAGAATAATTACCATGTCCAGGATGCACTACCATACCTGCAGGTTTATTCACTACCAATAAGGCATCATCTTCATAAATAATATCTAAGGGAATAGCTTCTGGGACTAATAGATACTCGTGTGGAGGATGTTCAAATAATACACGAATTTGATCGTTTGGTTTGACTTTATAATTGGATTTTACAGCAGCACCATTCACAAATATATGTCCAGATTTTGCAGCCGCTTGAATCTTGTTTCGAGTTGCGTTTTCAACAAAATTCATCAAATATTTATCAATCCGTAGCGGTTGTTGGCCTTTATCAACCGTAAAAGCAAAATGCTCAAATAGGTCTTCTGTATCTTCCGAATATGAGGGTATATATTCCATTTATCTACGAATGCCATTTCCAAGAACCAAATCGATGGTTGATGTTTTTCTAATCATATCACCTGGATTAAGTTTTCGCCCTCTAAAACGGAGTTCTATGACCTCATCCTTTCCAAGGTCATTCACATAAATTAATTCGCCTACTTTAAAGCCCAATGCTTCCAAAGTAGGACGTGTTTGACGGAGTGTATTACGGATGACATTGGGCACCAGCACATTTCTATAATCTGAAGGGTTTAAAATCAAATATATTTTTCTGTTTTCTTTGACTTTGGCCCCGGCCAATGGTTCTTGTTCTATTACAGCTCCCGAGGGATATTTTGGGTTGTAGTTGGATGAATCTTGAACTTGTGTTCTAAGATCAAAATTGTCTAGTGTAATTTCAGCATCATTTAGAGATAAACCGACCAAATTGGGGACTTCTACAAATGCGCCATGGTTGGTGTAGGATTTTAACCATTTAAGCGTTAAAAATGCAAAAATAATACAAGCCACAATAGCCAAACCAAGTTGTCTGACTAATGATCTACTAAATAAAAACTTTAAAAAATTCATGGGTCTAATTTTAGCAAAGCTAAACATTTTTTTGAGAGAAATTGATTCGTATATTTTAGATTGTATAAGTTTATTTAAAAATAAAAAATGAAATCCCTAAAAAATGATATTTTTACAGCATAAATTCAATTTATGACACAAAACATTGCCATCATCATGGGTGGGTTTTCTAGCGAAGCCGCCATTTCTATAAAAAGTGGACAGGTAGTTTTTCAACATCTTCCAAAACAGCTATATACGGCCTATTGCATCCATATCTCCAAAGAAAAGTGGGTGTATGTTGCAGCTGATGGAAAGGAATTTTTGGTAAACACAAACGATTTTTCAATCGTTATTGATGGTAAAACCATTCATTTTGATTGTGTTTTTAATGCCATTCATGGGGCGCCAGGCGAAGATGGATTTATGCAAGCCTATTTTGAATTGTTGGACATACCACATACAAGCTGTGGGATGTATCAAGCGGCACTAACGTTCAACAAAAGAGATTGCCTTAATGTACTCAAGGCCTATAACATCCCTACAGCAATTTCATACCCACTAAACAAGGGCGATAACGTCAATGCCAAAGCCATAATAGATCGTGTGGGATTGCCTTGTTTTGTAAAAGCCAACCGCGCAGGCAGTAGTTTTGGCGTCACCAAAGTCCATCAAATAGAAGACCTTCAGTCGGCAATAGACATTGCTTTTGAGCATGACGATGAATTGATTATTGAGTCGTTTTTGGACGGAACGGAAGTTTCGGTGGGCGTGCTTCGCTACAAAGGTGAAGTGCTGGTTTTGCCCATCACAGAAATTGTTTCAGAAAATGATTTTTTTGATTACGAGGCCAAATATTTGGGGAAATCAGAAGAAATTACACCCGCTCGTCTTTCTAAAATTCAAGAACAAAATGTGAAAAAAATGGCCAAAAGCATTTATGAGATCCTAAAAATGGACGGATTTTCGAGAAGTGAATTTATTTTTAAAGATGATATTCCTTACTTTTTAGAAATGAATACCATTCCGGGACTTACCGAGGAGAGTATCCTACCTCAGCAAGCGGCTTGTGCAGGCATAAGCCTATCAGAGCTGTTTACAAATGCAATTGAAGAAGCAATGGCTAAAAATGTTTAACTTTACCGTATGAAACATCCGTAACCAAAAATTATTTAAATAGAAAAATGATGTTATGGATGTTCCATGTGACCACAAAAAAACAATAAAGATAAACACATGAAACGTGCAATTTTTCCAGGATCTTTTGACCCTATTACCTTAGGGCATTGCGACATTATCAATCGTGGAATTCCTCTTTTTGATGAAATCATTATTGCTATTGGCGAAAATTCAGCCAAAACCTATATGTTTTCATTGGAAGAACGTAAATCTTTTATTGAAAAAACATTTGAAGGCCATTCAAAAATTAAAGTCATGACCTATTCGGGTTTAACAACTGATTTTTGCAAAGAAATTAATGCCGATTTTATACTAAGAGGTCTAAGAAATCCCGCCGATTTTGAATTTGAAAAAGCCATTGCACATACCAACCGTAATATTGGCGACATTGAAACTGTTTTTCTGCTGACTTCTGCAGAAACCTCTTTTATATCTTCTTCAATTGTACGTGAAATCATTCACTACGATGGAGATTATAAAAAAATGGTGCCTCCAGCAGTTTACTCAAAATAATTTACAACGAATATTCTGAAAGCCCTTTAGTAAACGCTTCTGGATTTTCTGCCAAATGATAGCGTGGATCATCAATGGCTTCAATAATGACCTCCTTAAAAAGTGGACTTGATTTATACAAAAGCACTTTACAATCTTGACTTAAATGTTTGAGTTTGATTGTTTTTCCTGCATTGTTGTATTTATTCACCAAATTAAAAATAGCTTCAATGGCAGAATGATCACTGACTCTAGATTCGACAAAATCAATTTCTACAACATCAGGGTCATTTTTGACATCAAATTTTTGGTTAAAGGCTGTTATGCTACCAAAGAATAATGGCCCCCAAATTTCATAAATTTTTGTACCATCTGGTTTAATGCGTTTCCGCGCGCGAATACGTTTTGCATTTTCCCAAGAAAAGACTAAAGCACTCACAATTACACCTGAGATTACAGCAATTGCTAAATCAAAAAATACGGTTACCGTGGATACCAAAATCAAAACAAAGACATCGGTTAAAGGAATTTTATTCATAATTCTAAAACTAGACCATGCAAATGTGCCTATAACCACCATAAACATGACCCCAACAAGGGCCGCAATGGGAACTTGTTCTATAAGATTTGAAGCAAACAAAATAAAAGCCAATAAGGCAACAGCAGCTACAATTCCAGAAAGTCGACCTCTTCCACCACCTTTAATATTGATAATGGATTGTCCAATCATGGCGCAACCTCCCATTCCACCAAAAAGTCCAGTAACAACATTGGCGCTGCCTTGAGCAATACATTCTTTGTTGGAATTTCCACGAGTTTCTGTAAGTTCATCAATAAGGTTTAAAGTCATTAAAGATTCAATAAGTCCAATGGCAGCAAGAATCACAGCATAGGGGCCAATAAATCGTAGTGTATCAAAATTGAATGGAATGACTTCAAAAATAGCCCATTGAAATTGAGGAAGACCACCTTTTAGGCCTTCTCCTCCTCCATCTCTAATAAAGCTTCCAACAGTGGCTACATCTAAATTTCCAAAAATAACAAGCATTGAAACTACCAAAATAGCAATGAGGGCTTCAGGCAGTTTTTTTGTCAATTTTGGGAGTCCAAACATAATCCCCATTGTAAGAGCTACAAGTCCTATCATGGTCCAAAGTTCTTGACCTTGCATCCAAACAAGACCATCAACTCCCGCAGTTTTAAACATTCCTAATTGAGAAATAAAAATCACAATGGCGAGTCCATTAACAAAGCCCATCATTACAGGATGAGGAATCAGTCGAACAAATTTTCCTAATTTCATTACACCAGCAAGAATTTGAATAAAACCCATTAAAATAACGGTCAAAAACAAATAATATAAGCCTAAATTTTCTGTAGGCTCACCCATGGCATTGCCTTGAGCAACCAAACTTACCATCACAACGGCCAATGCGCCTGTTGCACCACTAATCATTCCTGGGCGTCCACCAAAAATTGAGGTGATTAAACCAATCATAAAAGCAGCATACAAGCCTACCAAAGGATCGACCCCTGCAACAAATGCAAAAGCAACAGCTTCTGGCACCAAAGCCAAAGCCACAGTTAGACCACTTAAAATATCATTTTTTGCATTTGCCGAACGCTTGCGAATAAATTCTCTCATCTTAATAAAAATTAAGCGGCAAAAATAAGGGAATAAATAGGATTAGGAAGAACTAAAGAAGAATTTCTTTTTTAAATAAGTGCTTCGATGTTGGCGTAAATATTCTTTCTGACTTTTTTTAGTTTTTTTGGACCCACCCATTTTACTTTGGTAATCCCCTCTTTCTTTTGGGGTTTAAAGTCGCCAATATAATCTGAAAACATTTCAAACCAGTAGGTTTTTTTGATGAAATATTGCTCATTTCTTTTGAAGATATGATATGTAATTTCGAGTGGTTTTGTAATTGAAAGCCCCTGTACACCGGTTTCTTCTTCAACTTCACGAAGTGCAGTTTGGTCAATAGTTTCTTTTTGTTCTGCTTTTCCTTTGGGTAAATCCCATTTTCCATTGCGAAAAATAAATAAAATTTTGCCGTCTGAATTGATAACCTTTCCTCCTCCAGCGACAATATTCGGTAGAAGACGTAAAAACTTCTTTAGCAAAACTTCTTCATTATCACCAATTAATCTAATGGACTTGTATTTTTCTTTTTTTAAATGGTGAAGTACCTTGATAATATCAACAGTATCAATCAAATAATTTTTAAAATCTGATTCAGATTCTACCTTTGTAGTCAGTACTATTGGTTTATTACCAACAAAAATTTTTTGCATTGTTAATTAAAAACAAGTTAATCTAAAGTAAATGTAGTATTTTTTAATAATTTTGACACATGATTTTTGATAAAAATACCGCCAAAAAAACCGCTGAAGTATTACTTCATATTAATGCTATAAAATTAAACCCTAAAACACCATTTAACTGGGCATCTGGTTGGAAATCACCTATTTATTGCGACAATAGAATGGTACTTTCATATCCAGCCATTAGGAACTACATTAAAAGTGAAATGGCAAAAAATCTTGAAAACACTTTCGGAAAACCTGATGTTATTGCAGGGGTTGCCACTGGTGCTATTGGCATAGGCGCTTTGGTTGCAGAAGAGCTTGGTTTACCTTTTGTTTATGTGCGACCAGAACCAAAAAAACATGGACGAAAAAACCAAATTGAAGGGTATCTTGAAAAGGGTCAAAATGTAGTGGTGGTTGAAGATTTAATCAGCACTGGAAAAAGCAGTTTGGCAGCCGTTGATGCTCTAAAATCTGCTGGTGCAACAGTCAAAGGAATGGTGGCTATTTTTAGTTATGGTTTTGAAGTTGCCAAAAAGAATTTTGATGAAAATAAACTCGACTTGTACACGCTGAGTAATTATGAAAATTTGCTAGAACAAGCTTTGGACACTCACTTTATCAATGAAAAAGAATCAAATATGCTTACGCAGTGGAATGCAAACCCCTCTGAATGGTCATAAAACAACTAATTATGAATTTAGAATCACCAAAAATAACCGTCTCAAAATCTGTTGAAAACGTATATGATTTTCTTTCAAATGTGAAAAATTTTGAAGCTTTAATGCCAGATAATATCAGCAAATTTGAATTATTAGATGATGATAAATTTATTTTTGCACTAAGTGGAATGCCTGAAATTGTTTTACAAAAAAAAGAGGAAAATCCGCCAAACTCTATCAGGCTTGGTGCAGCAGGTGGAAAATTAGACTTCTCGCTTCAAGCCCATATTTCTGCAGTAAATGACAACGAAAGTGAAGTTCAACTGAATTTTAATGGAGACTTTAATCCGATGATGGCGATGATGATTAAAGGGCCTATTTCAAAATTTATTGAAACTCTAGCCGTCAATATTCCAAAAGCGGTTTAGTACAGCAATTTTATTGATTTTAAATCAAATTCTTCAATAGAATTTTCGGTTTTTACCATCAGTTTTCCTTGTTGAGAAACTCCTTTTATTATTCCAGAAAATAAATCACCACTAAGACCAGCAAAAGTTGAAGGTTTGTCTTTTCTAAAAAGAAGATTTTCATATGTTGCCCAGAGTTCAGCAGTGTTTTTTATGGAAAAATAGTATTTAAAATTTTCCAATAATTTATGCAACAATTCGTCCAAATCGTAGTGAATACCAGTTATGTTTTGTAGAGAGGATGCAGAAGGCAAATCTTTGAATTTTATTTGATTAACATTCAAACCAATGCCAATTATAGCTTTATTAATGGTATTTTTTTTTAATATTAATTCAATAAGAATGCCACCAATTTTTTTGTCATGTGACAAAATGTCGTTTGGCCATTTTATAGAAAGTTTAGGAATTTTAAACGCTTGAAGCGTCTTAAAAACGGCTAAGGAAACCACAATATTTAGCAAAAATTGATGTTTAGGATTCAAATCAATTTCTTTTTTTAAAACACTGATTATCAGGTTTTTATCTTTTTCAGATTGCCAAATTGTTGCTCTTTGTCCTCGCCCTTTTGTTTGATATCTTGCCGTTACAACAGCAAAATCTTCCAATGACATTTGACCAACCAAATCATGTAAATACTGATTTGTAGAATCAATGGCATTGAGTTTGATAATTTGCATATGTAAATTTATAATTAAATTATAATATTATTTAGAGAATAAAAAGTAATTAGACCCAAAAAAATAATAAATTTGCAATGTAATTCGAATATATGATAAAACACACTTCTGATCCAGACCAACTCATCGCCTTAATAATTGATGGCATTGAGGATGTAAAAGGTCAAAACATTAGCATATTAGATTTAAGAAGTATAGAAAACACAGTGTGTGACTACTTTGTTATTTGCGATGGAAATTCTAATACACAAGTGAATGCAATTGTCAATTCGATACAAAAAAAAGTCAGTAAAGCTGCTCACGAAAAGCCTTATCAAATAGAGGGAACAGAAAACGCAGAGTGGATTTTAATGGATTATATCAATGTGGTTATTCATGTGTTTCAAAAACATAAAAGAGAATATTATGACATTGAAAACCTTTGGGGTGATGCAATAATTACTGAAATAGAAACAAGCTACTAAAACATTTTTATATGTCAAAAGACAAAAATCCAAAGAATTTTAAGTTTAACGCCTATTGGGTGTACGGAATCGTTATTGGTTTATTCTTAGTATTCAACATATTTTCAGGTGGATTTGGCGCATCCGATGGAGTCACTACAACACCTTCTAAGTTTTTTAAATTTCTTAAAGATGGAGATGTTCAAAAAGTTGAAATCGTAAATAAGCGTGAAGCTTTAGTTTACCTCAACGATAAAGCAGCCAAAAAACAAATCCACAGCAAAACTCAAACGCAAAATCTTATTCCAATAGGGACTTCACCAAATTATAAGTTCGAATTTGGAGATGTGCAATTGTTTCAAAAACAGCTGGAAGATACTATTCTTGAACGCGACTTGAACACAGAGTTGAACTTTAGAACAGAAACCAATGCTTTTGGCGATCTTTTATTATCTATTATTCCATTTGTGCTCATCATTGGAATATGGATTTTTATCATGCGTAGAATGTCTGGCGGAGGTGGTCCAGGTGGAGGCGGACAGATTTTCAATATTGGTAAATCTAAAGCAAAACTGTTTGATGAAAAGCTTGAGACAAAAACTACATTTCAAGATGTAGCAGGTTTGGAAGGCGCAAAAGAGGAGGTTCAAGAAATTGTAGATTTCCTTAAAAACCCTGAAAAATATACAGCTTTAGGAGGTAAAATACCAAAAGGTGCATTGCTTGTTGGCCCTCCAGGAACTGGAAAAACTTTGCTTGCAAAAGCCGTTGCTGGTGAAGCAAAAGCACCATTTTTTTCGCTATCGGGATCAGATTTTGTTGAAATGTTTGTGGGTGTAGGGGCTTCAAGAGTTCGTGACTTATTTAAACAAGCTAAAGAAAAATCACCTTCAATTATTTTTATTGATGAAATTGATGCCATTGGACGCGCACGTGGAAAAAGTAATTTCTCTGGTTCAAATGACGAACGAGAAAATACATTGAATCAACTTTTAACAGAAATGGACGGTTTTGGATCCAATACAAATGTAATAGTACTAGCCGCTACAAACAGGGCAGATGTTTTGGACAAAGCATTGATGCGTGCAGGACGTTTTGATCGTCAAATTTATGTTGATTTACCTGATATTAGAGAGCGTAAAGAAATTTTTGAAGTCCACCTGAAGCCTTTGAAAAAAGCTAAAGATTTAGATACTGATTTCTTATCAAAACAAACTCCAGGGTTTTCTGGCGCTGATATTGCAAACGTCTGTAACGAAGCCGCACTTATTGCTGCTAGAAACAACAAAAAAGCCGTTGAAAAACAAGATTTTCTTGATGCTGTAGATCGAATAATCGGAGGATTAGAAAAGAAAAATAAAATTATTACTCCAGAAGAGAAAAAAGCAGTTGCCTTTCATGAAGCTGGTCATGCCACAGTAAGTTGGATGCTAGAACATGCTGCTCCACTAGTCAAAGTGACAATTGTTCCAAGAGGGCGATCTCTGGGAGCTGCATGGTATTTGCCCGAAGAACGCCTTATTGTACGACCAGAACAAATGCTGGATGAGATGTGTGCAGCACTTGGAGGTAGAGCCGCAGAAAAAGTAATTTTTGATAAAATATCAACCGGAGCTTTAAGCGATTTGGAAAAAGTTACTAAACAAGCACGTGCTATGGTAACTGTTTATGGCCTGAGTGACAAAGTTGGAAACTTAACGTATTATGACTCCTCTGGTCAGAATGAATATGGGTTTACAAAACCCTACAGTGAGCAAACTGCTGAGCTTATTGATAAAGAAATTTCAGATATCATAGAAGAACAATACCAGCGAGCCATTGCTTTACTTGAAAAAAACAAAGATAAACTCATTGAGTTGGCTGAAGTATTGCTAAAAGATGAGGTGATTTTTAAAGATAATTTAGAAGCTATTTTTGGAAAAAGACCTTTTGACAATAAAAAAGAAAACGCAACTCAAGATATTCCTAGCGAGGAAGAGGAATAAAAAAATCATATTTTTTTAAACTGTAGGCATTTTAAATTTTTTATATTTGAAACAAAGTTAATCAACAGCCTTAGTTCAATCAATGAGTGTATTTCGAAAAATATTTGGTTTAATCTCAAAATCAGATAAGGAACACCAAAAAAACGAAGACGAGAATAAGTTTTTACCAAAAAAAGACACTCCTATTGATGAATCTTTTACCATCAACTTTAATGAAAACGGAGGTAAGTTTCTTTATTGCGAAAACATCAATGAAGTTTATGACTTTCTTCAACAAATATTAGAAGAAAATAACTGGAAAGAGAAATCTGCTTTGTTGTTAAACAACAAACTCAAAAAAAAATTTAAAGACTTTGACTGGAACACGACCAAAGTCATAAATGAGGGTCATTTTCTGTTTACTACTTGTGAGTATCTGATTGCAAATGACGGTTCTATTTTGATTTCATCAAATCAAATTGCAGAAAAAAAACTAAATGAATTGCCCAAAAATTTTATTGTTTTTGCCACAACGAGTCAAATTGTTAAAACCATTGGGGAAGGTCTCCATGGCATAAAAGCAAATAACAATAAAAATATTCCTACAAACATTACAACCATTAAACATTTTAAAGTCGCTGAAGATGATAATTTTTTAAGTTACGGAAGTAGCTCCAAAAATTTATACCTTCTTTTGCTAGAAGATTTATAACGTTATTTTGAAGGAACTTTTTACAAGAATAGTATTTGGAGCATTATTTGTCAGCATTTTAGTATGTTCTGCACAATACCAATTTGTACTCATTGCTTTATTTTTTATTTTTGGAATATTATGTTTGTTTGAGTTCAACAAATTAATTGAACAACGCAACATTATTTCTTACCTAATTTTTTCAATTTTATTTGGCACTTTTGCGTTTTGGGATATTATCACCAATTCGGTTAATGGCTTGAACGAAACCACACAAATTCTTCTAACAGTTACTATTTTTGTTTTGCTTTTTTTAATACGAGATTTATTTTCTAGTAAAAGCTTACCAAAGCTACTCACTAATCGCTATATCAATACCACATTTTACATCAGTGCAGGTATAGTATTTTTGTTGCTTATCGCTAATAATTTTGGACAATATAGCCCAGAAAACATCATTGGTGTTTTTGCGCTCATTTGGATTAATGATAGCTTTGCATATATTATTGGGAAAAACTTTGGCAAACAAAAATTATTTGAAAGTGTTTCGCCAAAAAAAACAGTAGAAGGTTTTCTTGGTGGTATGATTTTTACAGCAGTTGGAAGCTACTTTATTTCTGAAGCTACTAATATTCTCCTCTTTTCAAACTGGTTGATTCTAGGAGTTATAGTAAGTGTCTTTGGAACTTTAGGCGACCTTATTGAATCCAAATACAAACGCCAAGCTGGAGTAAAAGACAGCGGTAACCTTTTGCCAGGACATGGTGGTCTTTTGGACCGTCTAGATAGCGCTATATTTGTTGCACCATTTATTTATTTATTTTTAAGATTATTACATTATGTTTCATAAAGAAGGCCAAAAAATTATTGTAATCACTCTGCTTATTGTGGGGGGATTATTTATATTAGTTGATAACATAGAAATCCAATGGCTGGTAAAAACTCTGCAAATTACATTATTGGTTGTTTTAATTTTGATTTTGCAATTTTTTAGAAATCCTAAAAGACATACAAAACACAACGATGCACATCTCATTTCTCCAGTAGATGGAAAAGTAGTGGTTATTGAAGAAGTAGAAGAAACTGAATACTTTAAAGACAAGCGCCTTCAGGTTAGTATTTTTATGTCGCCCATTAATGTTCATGTAACACGCTATCCCATTGGAGGAAAAGTACTTTTTAGCAAATACCATCCTGGAAAATATCTGGTAGCATGGCACCCAAAAGCAAGTGAAGAAAATGAACGTACAACGGTAGTTCTAGAGAACAAAATGTTTGGAAAAGTACTCTACAGACAAATTGCCGGTGCATTGGCACGAAGAATTGTTAATTATGCTCAAAAAGACCAAAATGTAATTCAAGGTAGTGATGCAGGATTTATAAAATTTGGTTCTAGAGTAGATTTATTTTTACCTTTGAATACCAAACTTAAAGTAGAGCTAAACCAAAAAGTAAAAGGCGGTGAGAGTATCATTGCAGAAGTTTAAGATGATAAATGAAGATTTAGATAAAGAATTTCAAGCTGCTGTAGAAAGTATCAACAATCATGAGGAACCGTTTCCTGCAGATACACTTTTAAAATTGTATGCGTTTTACAAAAAGGCAACCAACGACTACTCCCGTCCAAAAAGCGGTAAAGCCATCATCAATGCATTTAAAACAAATGCGCTTTTTCAGGTAGAGGATATTACTCAAAATGAAGCCAAAAAACGTTATATAGAACTGGCTAAGGACTATTTAATTTACAGAAAATAAGTTTATTTCAGGTTTTTTAGACTCGCCTCAATAGTTTCAATTTTAGCTAAAGCATCGGCCTCTTTTTTCTTTTCGCTTGCGACCACTTGTTCTGGCGCATTGGAAACAAAACGTTCGTTTGAAAGTTTTTTTCGCACCGAATTCAAAAATCCCTTAGTGTATTCCAATTCCTCCTCAAGTTTTGACACCTCAGCCTCTAAATCGATAGCAATATCTGCAACCATAAAATACTCATTAGATTTTACACGAAATGAAAATGCTTTATCAACACCTGAATCCGTATACTTAATTGTAGAAATATTACCAAGTTTTGAAATTAAATCATCAAAAGTTTTAGAATTTTCACCATTATTAATGACGTGAAGTTCTACAGCAGTTTTAAATGGAATTTGTTTTTCCTTTCTCAAATTTCTTATCCCTGAAATCACTTCCGAAGCAAATTCAAATTCTTCTAATAGTGAAGTGTTAATAGGCTCTGAACTTGGCCAATTCGAAACAATGAGCGCTTGCTCTGGAGTACGTTCCTTCAGATAATGCCAAATTTCTTCAGTTAAAAATGGCATAAAAGGATGTAAAATTTTTAAATTTTGCTCTAAAACATCCACAACTTGATGATATGTTTTTCGATCAATTGCTTCTCCATAAGCAGGTTTGATCATTTCTAATAACCATGAACAAAAATCATCCCATACCAATTTATAAACAGACATCAGTGCATCGCTCAAACGGTATTTACCAAAGTGATCTTCGATTTCGCTAAGTACTTTTTGAAACTTTGAAGCATACCAATCTAAAGCAGTTTTTACATATTTGGGTTGCTCAATATCAGCAACTTCCCAACCTTGAATAAGACGAAATGCATTCCAAATTTTATTTCCAAATCCTTTTCCTTGCTGACAAAGTGCTTCGTCAAACAACAGATCATTCCCCGCAGCAGAACTTAACAAAAGTCCAACGCGAACACCATCGGCTCCAAATTGTTCTATAAGATGTAATGCATCTGGTGAATTACCTAAAGATTTACTCATTTTTCGGCGTTGTTTGTCGCGTACCAAACCTGTTAAATAAACATTTTCAAAAGGTTTTTCATCTTTAAACTCAAAACCAGCAACAATCATTCTTGCAACCCAAAAGAATAAAATATCTGGGCCTGTAACCAAATCATTTGTTGGATAATAATAATTAATTTCCTCATTTTCAGGATTTCTTATCCCGTCAAAAACTGAAATTGGCCATAACCAAGACGAAAACCATGTATCTAAAACATCTGAATCTTGTCTTAAATCGTCAAGCTGAATGGCAGAATTTTGTGATTTATTTTGAGCCAATTTGAGTGCTTCCTCTTTTGTTTTGGCAACAACAAAATCATCTTTACCATCCCCAAAATAATAGGCTGGAATTTGTTGTCCCCAAAATAATTGTCTAGAAATATTCCAATCGCGAATGTTTTCCATCCAATGGCGGTAGGTGTTATTAAATTTTTTTGGAAATAATTTTATAGTTTCATCTTTCAAAACAGCATCCAAAGCAGGTTTTGCCAAGTCTTCCATTTTTAAAAACCATTGGTCGGATAGGCGTGGTTCTATAACAACTTTGGTACGCTCCGAAGTGCCAACCTTATGGGTGTGTTGTTCTATTTTTATCAAAAACCCTTTGGCTTCTAGTTCTTTAGAAATTTCTTTACGAACTACAAAACGATCTTTGCCTTCGTAATGTAAGCCATAGCTGTTTAGCGTTGCATCTGCATTAAAAATATCAATAACCTCCAATTGGTGTTTGTCCCCCAATACCTTATCATTTTCATCATGTGCAGGGGTAACTTTTAAACAGCCTGTTCCAAACTCCATATCAACATATTCATCCTCGATAATTGGAATGACTCTATTACACAAGGGAACAATTGCTTTTTTACCTTTTAAATGATAAAAACGTTCATCGTTTGGATTGATACATATTGCTGAATCACCCAAAATAGTTTCTGGTCGTGTGGTGGCAATAGTGATTCTTTCATCTCTACCTTCAATGGCGTATTCAATATGATAAAGATTCCCTTGACGCTCTTCATAAATAACTTCTTCATCAGAGAGGGTTGTTTGTGCTTTTGGATCCCAATTTACCATGCGGTATCCTCTGTATATAAGTCCTTTATTAAATAAATCTACAAATACAGAGATCACCGATTCACTCATGTCATCGTCTAGCGTAAATTTCGTACGTTCCCAGTCGCATGAACACCCAAGTTTTTTTAATTGATTTAGAATCACCCCACCATACTCGTTGGTCCAGTCCCAAGCATGACTCATAAATTCTTCTCTGTATAAATCATTTTTATTGATCCCTTGTTCTTTAAGTTTTGCAACAACTTTGGCTTCAGTTGCAATAGACGCATGATCGGTACCAGGCACCCAACAGGCATTTCTGCCCATAAGTCGTGCACGTCTAATCAATACATCCTGAATGGTATTATTTAGCATATGACCCATATGCAGTACTCCAGTCACATTTGGTGGTGGAATAACTATGGTATAGGGCGTTCTTTCATCTGGTTTTGAATGAAAATATTGGTGTTTCATCCAATAGTCATACCACTTCTGCTCTACCTGTTGTGCATCATATTTTGATGGGATACTCATATTTTGGAACGATTTTTGTCTTAAAGTCTACAAAAGTACTCATATTTTGGGTTCTTTAAAATTAAATAAACTAGAATTATATGAGTACAATTTTTGATTTTATAAAAAAGTCTCTAAATTTACAATTCAACTAAAATTTCACTACCATGAAAAAACTATTTACATTATTACTACTTAGCGTTTTTGCTTTGCAAACCTATGCACAAGAAAAAACTGCAAAAATTGAATTTGAATCCAAGGTAATTGACTACGGAACAATTGAAAAAGGCGCAGATGGCCTTCGTGTTTTTAAGTTTACTAATACTGGAGACGCTCCATTAATTGTATCTGGAGTAAAATCAAGTTGTGGCTGTACAGTTCCAAAAAAACCTGAAGGTCCAATTTTACCAGGCGAATCTGGAGAAATTCAAGTTAAATATGACACCAACAGAGTTAATCCCATACGAAAAACGATTACTGTGACCTCAAATGCGGATACGCCTACTGTTGCGCTTAAAATTAAAGGGACTGTTATTGACCCCAACTCAACAACGAGTGTGATGAAATCCACTAAAAAAAGTGTTGTAGAACAATAAGATTATCATTTAAAACATCAATAAAAAAGCATCTTTTTTTAAGATGCTTTTTTTATTTGATATCATGAATATAAAATTGTATAATTACATTTGATTAGATTTTATTTTCCCTGAACTTTAAATAAATTTGTACATTAAACTTCAATAGAAATTGATATGCCAAAAATCTCAAATAAAGGCCTTAATATGCCTGCCTCACCAATCCGAAAGCTGGTTCCATATGCCGAATTAGCTAAGTCGGAAGGCGTACATGTGTATCATTTAAATATTGGACAACCTGATATTGTAACGCCAAAAGTGGCATTAGAAGCTGTAAAAAACAACAACCTTAATGTATTGGCGTACAGTCGATCTGAAGGCTCTGAAACCTACAGACAAAAATTGGCACGCTACTACAAAAAACATCATATTGAAGTAAACCCTGATGACATTATCATAACCACAGGCGGTAGCGAAGCATTGCTTTTTACTTTTGGTAGCATTATGGATCCAGATGACGAAATCATTATTCCAGAACCATTTTATGCCAATTACAATGGGTTTTCGGCTGCACAAGGCGTGAATGTTGTTCCTGTTGTTTCTGAAATTGATTCAAATTTTGCACTTCCAGCTATTGAGACTTTTGAAGCGCTTATTACATCAAAAACAAAAGCAATTCTTATATGTAATCCTGGAAATCCTACAGGCTATTTATACAGTGAAAAAGAGATTTTACAGCTTACGAAATTAGTTCAAAAACATGATTTGTTTTTAATCGCTGACGAAGTCTATAGAGAATTTACATACGATGGTCATAAACACCACTCTATCATGGCCATCAATGGCTTAGAAGAGCATGCAATAATGATAGATTCTGTATCGAAACGATATAGCATGTGTGGTGCGCGAATTGGGTGTATGGTAACAAAAAATAAAAGTGTTCGTGACACAGCTTTAAAATTTGCTCAAGCTCGACTCTCTCCTCCTACATATGCACAAATTGCAAGCGAAGCAGCTCTAGACACTCCAAATTCGTATTTTGAAAATGTTATTGAAGAATATGTAGAACGCAGAAATCTTTTAATTCAAGAACTTCAAAATATTGAAGGTGTAAAAGTTGCAACACCAAAAGGCGCATTCTATTGTATTGTAGAACTCCCCATTCCAAACGCCGATATTTTTGCGCAATGGCTCCTAGAAAAATTTAGAGTTGACAATGCAACCATAATGGTTGCACCAGCAGCAGGGTTTTATGCCACAAAAGGATTAGGAAAAAATCAAGTACGAATTGCTTATGTACTTAAAAAAGAAGATTTAATTGCCTCTGTTAATATTCTCAAAAAAGGACTTGAAGCATTTAAAAAACTAGGATGATTCAGCAGCACATTTCACTAAAACCTTATAATACCTTTGACATAGACGTTAAAGCAGAATCTTTTGTTTCTGTAAAAACCTTAGAAGATTTAACTGCTGTTTTAAAGACAAATCCCAAAAAACTCTTAGTCATTGGCGGTGGTAGCAATATGCTCTTTACCAAAGACATCGAAGGTCTTGTAGTTCATTTGGATCTAAAGGGTATAGAAATAGGTGAAAAAAGTAAAAAAACCACTAGAGTAAAAGTTGCAGCAGGTGAAAATTGGCACGATTTTGTGCTTTGGTCTTACAACAAAATTTAGGCGGATTGGAAAATCTATCGCTAATTCCAGGAAATGTAGGGACTGCACCCATTCAAAATATTGGTGCCTACGGCGTGGAACTTAAAGATACTTTTGTTGAGTGCGAAGCTATAAATTTACATACGCTAGAGATTGAAACTTTTTCAAAAGCAGACTGTAAATTTGATTATAGAAATTCTATTTTTAAGTCTGAGGTCAAAGGACAATATATCATTGTATCTGTGACCTTTGAACTCACTCATACAGACCACAAGCTCAAAACTAGTTATGGTGCTATTAATGACGAGTTGAAAAAAATGAATGTAAAAAGTCCAACAATTCAACATGTTTCAAAAGCTGTAATTGCAATACGTCAATCTAAACTTCCTGACCCAAAACGTCTTGGAAATAGTGGAAGTTTTTTTAAAAATCCTGTAGTTACAGTATCAAAATTTAAGGAATTACAATCGCAATTCCCAAACATACCACACTACCCTGTTTCAGAACAAGAAATAAAAATTCCAGCGGGTTGGCTCATTGAAACAGCAGGGTTTAAGGGCAAAAATTTTGGAAACTATGGTGTTCACAAAAATCAAGCCCTAGTCCTTGTAAATTATGGGGGAGCCAAAGGCAAAGATATTCTAAATCTTTCACAAACTATTCAAAAGGCTATTGATACCATCTTTGGTATTCCTTTGGAAGCAGAGGTGAATATTTTGTGATTATTTACACTCTAATTACAACACTTTTTACTAGCCTTACAAATTAGCCCAGCAACAATAGCCCCAGCTATTGGAGCGAGCCAAAACAACCAAAGTTGTGCAGGATAATCCCCACCAGCAAAAAGTGCTTGACTTGTTGAACGTGCTGGGTTTACAGAAGTATTTGAAATAGGGATACTGATCAAATGAATCAATGTAAGCCCCAAACCAATAGCAATAGGTACAAATTTACTAGGCGCATCTTTACTTGTACTTCCTAAAATGATAAACAGAAAAAATGCTGTTAAAACAAACTCAGCAATTAAAACAGAGGTCATAGAAAATCCACCTAGCGATAGCGCACCATAGCCATTGGAGGCGAATCCACCAACCGTTTCAAAACCTGGTTTTCCACTAAGGATTAAGAACAAAGTTCCGGCAGCTACAAGAGCACCTAAAAGTTGTGCCAAAATATAGCCCCATAAATTTTTTGCTTCAAATCGACCTGCTGCCCAAAGTCCAAAAGACACGGCAGGATTAAAATGTGCACCCGAAATATGTCCAACGGCGTATGCCATCGTCAAAACAGTAAGTCCAAAGGCAAGAGCAACCCCTAGAAATCCAATACCTAACTCTGAGTAAGCGGCGGCGAAAACAGCGCTTCCACAACCTCCAAATACGAGCCAAAATGTTCCATAAAATTCTGCAAAAAGTTTTTTCATGATAAATATATTTATTATTTCCTATAGTATAGGACACATATATTTCAAAAAAGTCACATTTTTTACCCTATTTTTTTATTTTAATTTAGTTGTATCTTTGTACAAATCATTTTTATAATATGAAACTACTTTTGATAACCCTTGCATTGTTGGGATTTGGAATTGCAGGAATTTCACTTAAAATATGGGCCAAAAAAGATGGTGAATTTAGTGGAACTTGCGCCAGTCAAAATCCAATGCTGAATACAGAAGGTGAAGCCTGTGGCTTTTGTGGAAAAACCCCCGATCAATTTGGGGATTGCGAAAACAACGAAAAATAATAACCCCAAAAAATGTATTTGACCGTTTTACTATATGTTTTTATAGCAGCAGTTTGTATTGAAATTATTTTCTTCTGTTCTGCTGTATTGAATTTCAAAAATGTTTCTAACTCGCTGGAACTATCAAATTCTCAGGTATCTCTTATTTTATATACAAAAAATCAAGCAGCGCTTTTAAAAAAACAACTGCCCATTTTTTTAAAACAAAACCATGAAAATTTTGAAATTGTTTTAATCAATCATGCATCAACAGATGAATCTTTGGAGGTCATGGAAGATTTTCAAAAGAAAAACCCCACTTTAAAAATCATTGATGTTAAAAACAATGAAGCCTTTTGGGCGAGCAAAAAATATGCGCTTACTCTTGGAATAAAAGCAGCAACTCACGAAAATTTGGTGCTAAGCTCTATCAATTTTGAGCCTCAATCTACCTCATGGCTTCAGCTTATGGCCGCAGCATCTAAGAAAAAATCAATAGCGATTGGATATGTAAAATATACCAATTACAATTATTTTTATCGTTTTTTTGATTTCTTACGTACCATAAAAAACTATACTTTAGGTAAAATAGGAGTCTATTACAGTGGAACATCTGCAAATGTGAGTTACTCTAAAGAACTTTTTTTTAGTTCCAATGGTTTTGTACAACATATGGAAATTCCATTTGGCGAAACCACATTGTTTGCAAATGAAGTTGCTAAAAAATCGAACACCACTTTTTGTTTGCATAAAGATAGCTTTGTTACTCCTGTACAAAAAACAAACTTTAAAAAATGGTTCCTAAAGCAAACAAAAAATGATTTAAAGCTAAGACATTGTAAACCGTCTGCTCAAATTGCCAATGCCATTTTGTTTTTAAGGCATATTAGATTTTATTTTTTAGCGCCTTTTTTATTGTTTTTCAGTACAACAGAACTAGAAATACTAATTATATCATTAATTGTTGGACGCTATTTGATTCAATATATTAGTTATGGCATTATTGCTAAAAAATTACAAGATTTAAAACTTATTATTGCATTACCATTGTTTGAAGTTTTTCAGCTTGTCATACAATTTATTATATTTATATCGAGTTTAAATTCAAAACGACTGTATTGGAACTGAACGAAGCCATCATAAAAGCTAAAGAAAACAACCAAATGGCCTTCAATTTTTTATTGGAAACTTTTTGGAATGATGTGTTTGGGTTTATGCTCAAACGTACCCAAAATGAAAATGATGCAGAAGACATTACCATCGAAACGTTTTTTAAAGCTTTTGATAAAATTAAATCTTTTGACTCTAAATTTAAATTCAAAACGTGGCTCATTACCATTGCCAAAAACACACATTTAGACAGTTTAAGAAAACAAAAAAACACACTTACAAATCAAACAACAGAAGAAGATGAAAATCGTGTGTATTGGATTAAAGACGATGCTCCATCTGCTGAAGACAAGCTCATTACAGAACAAAATTTGGCAGAACTTCTAAAAGATATTAAAAAGCTAAAACCACATCATCAAGAGATTATTCATTTGCGCTATTTTCAAGAACAAAGTTACCAAGAAATAGCAAAAACAATCAATATCCCCATTAATAATGTTAAGGTAAAACTGCTTCGAGCCAGAAAACTTTTAGCCTGTATTATTCGTTCCAAAACATGATAAAGTTCTTTCAAAAACTAGGCCCTGGACTTTTGTTTGCTGGTGCAGCCATTGGCGTATCACATTTGGTACAATCTACAAAAGCTGGTGCTAATTTTGGTTTTGGATTGCTATGGGCATTGCTTTTAATCAACCTCATCAAATATCCCTTTTTTCAGTTTGGCCCTCGATATGCAACAGCAACTGGTGAGAGCCTTCTTGATGGCTACAAAAAATTAGGTAAAAATGTACTTAAAATCTATGCCCTACTAACGTTTGCAACCATGTTTACCATCCAAACTGCAGTCACCATTGTTACTGCAGGGATAGCCTCATCGCTTTTTGGTGCTCATATTAGTATGGTAATTTGGACCATCATTATTTTATCCATATGCTTTGGACTCCTTTTGGTTGGTAAATATGCATTGTTGGATAAAATGATGAAAATTATAATTATCATCCTAAGTGTCTCTACACTTTTTGCTGTTTTTACTGCATTTTACAATTCTGAAACTAGTTTAGATTGGACACAAATACTTCCAAAAACTGATGCTGAAATTATTTTTCTTATTGCATTTATGGGATGGATGCCTGCGCCATTAGATATTTCCATTTGGCACTCGCTTTGGGCCATTCAAAAGAAAAAAGAACTAAAAGTTTTTAGTCCAAAAACTGCGCTAATAGATTTTAATATTGGTTATTTGGGCACTATTGTTTTGGGGATTGGTTTTTTGATGCTTGGCGGACTTGTCATGTTTGGAACAGGAAAAACATTCAGTAATAATGGTAGTGAATTTTCTATTCAACTCATCCAAATGTATACTCAAAACCTAGGAGATTGGAGCTATATTATAATAGGTCTTGCAGCACTCACAACCATGTTTAGTACAACTCTAACCACTCTAGATGCTTCGCCAAGAGCCATGAATAAAACTATGGAATTGATTTTAGAAAAACCTCTTAAAAATGGCTACACCTCTTGGTTGATTTTACTTATTATTGGAACAATTTTTATTTTCTTTTTCTTTTTATCAGAAATGGGGACTTTAATAAAAATTGCCACCATATTATCATTTCTTACAGCGCCATTTTATGCCATAATGAATTATCTTCTTATATGTAGCAAACACACACCAAAGCCTTGGAAACCCTCCAAAATAATGCATATATTGAGTATTCTTGGAATTCTATTTCTGATAGGATTTAACATTTGGTATCTTAGTATTTTGTGATTTTTTTTATGGAATACTTTGTATCTTTGCTGTTCAAAATAAAAGCATGTCCACAGACACACTTACAAAACCACAAGAACGTCAAGCAAAACCAAAATGGCTACGTGTAAAATTACCTACTGGTAAAAAATACACCGAACTTCGAGGACTTGTTGACAAATACAAACTCAATACGATTTGTACTTCTGGCAGCTGTCCAAATATGGGAGAATGTTGGGGTGAAGGTACGGCAACCTTTATGATTCTTGGAAACATTTGTACACGATCGTGTGGATTTTGTGGGGTAAAAACAGGGCGTCCTGAATCTGTAGATTGGGATGAACCTGAAAAAGTGGCGCGCTCAATCAAAATTATGGGCATCAAGCATGCCGTGCTTACCAGTGTAGACCGAGATGATTTAAAAGACATGGGAAGCATTATGTGGGCCGAAACTGTAAAGGCTGTTCGCCGTATGAATCCAAATACAACATTGGAAACTCTAATCCCTGATTTTCAAGGCATTGAAAAGCATATAGACCGTATTATTGATGTTGCGCCAGAAGTCGTTTCACACAATATGGAAACTGTTCGTCGACTGACAAGAGCAGTACGTATCCAAGCCAAATATGACCAAAGTTTAGAAGTCCTAAATTATTTGAAAAATCAAGGGCAACGCCGCACAAAAACAGGCATTATGCTTGGACTTGGGGAAACTCGTGAGGAAGTGATAGAAACACTGCATGACTTAAAAAAAGTAAATGTTGATGTTGTGACTATTGGTCAATACCTTCAACCTAGCAAAAAACATCTTCCAGTAAAAGAATTTATCACTCCAGATCAATTCAAGGAATATGAAGAAATTGGGTTGGATTTAGGGTTCCGTCATGTAGAAAGTAGTGCGCTTGTAAGGTCTTCATACAAAGCACAAAAACATATCAATTAAATGATTCGGGTTGGAATCAACGGATTTGGACGTATCGGAAGACGTGTCTTTCGTTTACTTCTTGAACATAACGACATTCAAGTCGTCGCTATTAATGATTTGGCAGATGCCCAAACATTGGCCCATTTGCTCAAATATGATAGTATTCACGGAAAACTCGATGCTAAGGTTTCAGATAACGAAGAACATATTATTATCAATAATTTATCCATTGCGCTTTCAAATAAAAATCACCCAAAATCAATTGATTGGACAAAACATAAGGTGGATGTTGTTGTTGAAGCCACAGGAAAATTCAAAACAAAAACAGATTTAGAGCACCACATAAAGAACGGTGCTAAAAAAGTAATTTTGAGTGTTCCACCAACGGAAACCGATATCAAAACCATTGTACTAGGCGTCAATGAATACACGATTACTAAAGATGATCATATCCTTTCAAATGCCTCTTGTACAACCAATAATGCCGCGCCCATGCTAGCAGTTATTAATGATTTGTGTGGTATAGATCAGGCCTATATTACTACGGTACATTCGTACACCACAGATCAAAGTTTGCATGACCAACCCCACCAAGATTTAAGACGTGCACGAGCAGCGGGCCAATCCATTGTACCAACAACAACAGGTGCTGCAAAAGCCTTGACTAAAATTTTTCCTGAACTTGCTCATACTATTGGAGGTTGTGGGATTCGTGTTCCTGTTATAAATGGCTCTCTTACAGACATTACTTTTAATGTCAAAAAAGAGACGACGGTTGAAGAAATAAATAACGCTTTTGAAAAAGCAGCTCAAACAAATTTCAAAGGAATTTTGGAATACACAACAGACCCTATCGTGTCAATCGATGTAATAGGCAATCCTCACTCCTGTATTTTTGATGCACAAATGACTTCTGTGTTGGGAAAAATGGTCAAAATTATTGGCTGGTACGACAACGAGACTGGTTATTCTTCTAGAATCATTGACTTGATTAGAACACTAAGCTATTAAGAATTTTTAATAAAATCCCTTACTATTTTTTCTAATGCACTCATAGCATGAACTTGTGTTGTGATGGGTAAATAATACAGCGCTTTATGTTGCAATGTTTGGAGTCTTGAAAAATCTTTTTCTGTAGTGAGTACAAAAGATTTTGAACTGATTTCTTTTAATTCTTTCTCTGAAAACTCATGATGATCATCATATTCAAGATGTTCAAAATTAAGGTTTAGACGTTTTAAATAAGTAACCAAAGGCTTGGCATTGGCAATTCCAGTAACTAATGTAAAATTTTTGGTTTTTAATTCTTCCAAAAGAATTGAATCTGTTTTTGATACAATTTCATTTGAATAAACAATAGAGCTAAAAAACAATTTTTGATTTGGATGAAGCGCTAATCGTTCTGCTATATTTGCTTTTTCAATTGAATTTAAATCATTTGGTGATTTCGTAACAATAACGACCTGAGCGCGTTGTGCTCCAAATCGTGGTTCACGAAGATTTCCAGTGGGCAAAATACTATCATCACAAAATAAATTATCATAAGCTGTCAATAAAATGGAAAGTCCTGGTTTTACTTTTCTATGCTGAAAAGCATCATCAAGCAAAATAACATCTGGCGGCAAATTGAGGTGTAAAAGGCGATCTATTCCTCGCTGACGATTTGCATCAACAGCAACGGTGACATTTGGAAATTTTTGTGCAATTTGATAAGGCTCATCCCCCAAAATTTTTGCTGTAGAAGTGTTCTTGGCCAATACAAATCCTTTAGATTGTCGCCCATAACCACGACTTAAAACCGCTACATTATAATCCTTTTGAAGCAGTTGAATCAGGGTTTCAATCATGGGAGTTTTTCCAGTTCCACCAACAGAAAGATTTCCTACACAAATAATGGGAGTTTTATATGATTTTGATTTAAAAATTCCAAAATCAAAACATTTATTGCGAAGAAAAACAACACTATAATACAGTGGATTGAATGGAAACAATATTTTTCTTAAAAGCTTCATCACAACGAAAGTAATTATTTTATCTTTGATGTTAAACAAAATCTTATGATAGTTCAAGACATCATCAATCAGCTTGAAGAACTTGCACCCTTGGCCTATGCCGAAGAATTTGATAACGTTGGCCTTTTGGTTGGCGATAATAATGCTAAAGTTACAGGTGTATTAATCACGTTGGATACGCTTCCAGAAGTTGTAGACGAAGCCATCGCAGAAGACTGTAATTTGATTATTAGTTTTCATCCTATTATTTTCAAAGGATTAAAATCCATTACAGGCAATTCTTATGTAGAGCGTGTGGTTCAAAAAGCCATCAAAAATGACATTGCTATTTTTGCCATACATACCGCTTTGGATAATGCATATGAGGGTGTCAATGCAGAACTCTGCAACAGATTAGAATTAAAAAATAAATCCATTTTAATACCACAATCTGGAACCATCAAAAAACTAACTACTTTTGTTCCAAAATTAGACATAGAAGCTGTCCAAAAAGCACTTTTTGAAGCTGGTGGTGGTGCCATTGGAAATTACGAAAAATGTAGTTTTAGTAGTGAGGGTATTGGTACGTTTAAAGGCAATGAAATGTCCAACCCTGTCATTGGAAAACCACACGAATTAAAGCAGTTAGGAGAAATAAAATTAGATATTGTTTTTGCCAAACATTTGGAGTCTAATATTCTAAACAATCTATTTCAAACACACCCCTATGAAGAGGTTGCTTATGAGATCTCGACTTTGGAAAACAATAACCAACACGTTGGAATGGGAATGATAGGCACTTTAGAAACCCCAATGGAGGAGAATGCGTTTTTGGAACACGTTAAAGAAAAAATGAAGAGTAGCGTCATTAGACATTCAAAACTATTAAATAAAAACATCAAAAAGGTTGCTGTTTTGGGTGGATCGGGGAGTTTTGCTATTACTGCAGCCAAGGCTGCTGCAGCAGATGCTTTTGTAACTTCTGATCTGAAATATCATGATTTTTTTGCTGCAGAAAACCAGATTTTATTGATGGATATAGGTCATTATGAAAGCGAACAATACACAAAAAACCTTTTAGCGACCTATCTTACAAAAAAAATTCCTAATTTTGCAGTCCTTTTATCAAAGATCAATACAAACCCGGTAAAGTATAAATAAACATGGCTAAGAAAAAAGAGCTAACTGTTGAAGAACGACTAAGAGCACTGTACGATTTGCAACTCATAGACTCCAGAGTAGACGAAATCCGTAACGTTCGAGGAGAATTACCTCTTGAAGTACGCGATTTGGAAGACGAAGTTGAAGGATTCAAACTGCGACTTCAAAAACTAGAAGATAGTCTTACAGATATCGATAATCAGATTAAGGCGAAGAAAAACCTTATTGAAGAATCAAAAGTTCTCATCAAAAAATACAACGAACAACAAAAGAATGTTCGCAACAATAGAGAGTTTAATTCTTTGGCAAAAGAAGTTGAATTTCAAGAACTAGAAATCCAATTGGCCGAAAAGCACATCAAAGAATTTAAAGCTCAAATTGAACAAAAAAAGGAAGTGATTGAGGGCACTAAAGAACGTTTAAAAGAACGTGAAGAACACCTAAAGCACAAAAAAGGCGATTTGGACGCTATTCTTGCAGAAACTGAAAAAGAAGAAAAAGTACTTTTAGAAAAATCTGAAGAATACAAAACAAAAATTGAAGACCGTTTGGCAAAAGCATACACAAAAATTCGTAGTAATGTTAAAAACGGATTGGCCGTTGTACCCATTGAAAGAGGTGCTTCTGGAGGCTCATATTTTACCATTCCACCACAAGTACAAATGGAAATTGCTTCTCGCAAAAAAATCATTACAGACGAACACAGTGGTCGTATTTTGGTCGATGCTGAACTCGCTGAAGAACAAAGAGTAAAAATGGAAAAGTTATTTTCTACTATGTAATAAATAACCCTACGCATACCAAAAGCCCTCACCAAACGTGAGGGTTTTTTTTTATACAACACTTCTTTTTGTTTAAAAAATTTTTATACATTTGAAATGAATAGCCCCCAAATCTATTCTTCAAAAACATGAATGACCTACACCAGTTCTTGTAGATTTTATTTTTTTTAAACTAAATTTTAGTTGTTGAAGATGTTTATTTGGGGGTTAAAACAGTATTAAACCAACCTAAATAATGAACTTATGAGACAAGCATTTTTAATTTTATGCACTGCGCTATGTATAAGTAGTTATGCGCAGACAATACTTTCTGGAAACATATCAGTTTCAGATATTCCAGAAATTATCACAACAGACCTATCCACAATCAACACAGTTCAAGATTTAAATCAAAGAATTGATCGTGGCGGACAACTAATTCTAAAAATTGGTAAACTTATTTTACCACAAGAATTAGATTCCTTTTTCTTGATTCTGGACAGATTAGAACTATCTGATTTTGAGATTATAACAAATGGAAATGAAATGACAATTATTTCAAATAAAATCATCTCGAAAAACACAAAAATCAAATCCTATTCTGAAAAGTCTAATGATGGTAAAAACGGTTCGGATATTAATATTTACAACATTGAATCATTCACAGGCTTGTTAAAAATCGACTCATCTGGAAATAATGGAAAAAATGGCGCAAGAGGACATAAAGGGAGAAATAGCAGAAGTCGTTACGGGATAGATTGCCGAAGTC
>Ga0233451_10000486_pt1 | contig 40089 bp, 29 predicted proteins | sample 011ome_29_FD_183052 | JGI IMG/M metagenome (GOLD analysis project Ga0233451, IMG submission 183052) | Coastal salt marsh microbial communities from the Groves Creek Marsh, Skidaway Island, Georgia - 011504CT (spades assembly) | ecosystem: Environmental > Aquatic > Marine > Intertidal zone >... | reverse complement strand
AGGCGAAGATCACCAGCACCCAGGCACACACTGTGTTTACCCAAAAACTCTTTTTTGGGCTAGTGGCTGGAGTGCCCAAATGCTCTGATGCTTTTAGATAATGCGGAGCTGAATGCAAGAAACAGAAGAAGAGAGCAAATGTGAAAAGCGGATTAAAAAAGTTATGCAGCGCATAATATGCGGTAAAACCGAGAAGGACGCTGATCTTTTTTATAGAAATATCGAAGCAAACTGTGCAGATAAATGCGAGCAGCCAGAGCGACACAAAGGGAGAACCGAAATCTGCGACGGTAGCGGTATTTGCGTTAAGAGTAGTAAATAGTGGCGCGACGGTTGTCCAGTGAACCCAAGGCAAAAAAACGGAAACGGCACCGCCTTGAAATAGAATATTCGCTGTTTTTAGAAAATTATTGTGCACATCTGATACGCATAACTTGAAAGGATCAGCACGGCCGAAGTGGATAGCTGTGATTAGCAAAAAGAGGAGTAAAGTTGCTGTTGGTACTGTTATCCAGAGAATAACGCCAGCAGCGGTAGAACCGAGGTAAAAGCAAACAAAACGCACCAGTCTGGGGTGCGAGTCTCCGTGCTTTACAAGCTCCCAATCAAGTGCCCCGTGGGGTATTCCAAAAAGGATTACGCCTAGAATCGCTAGGATGTCGATCGTGCTAAATGTCATTTTTTAGTACTGCGTCGATAAAAGGATATTTCGGCAACGTAGCTATTAAGCGCAGCGCATCGACAGCATTAAAGTTATCTGTCATGAAACCAGCAAAGCGGTCGCCAGTCAGGCCGTGTGTCATCGCCGCAAAAATACTGAGTCCAATTTGTGGTTCTCGATTAAGCACGCGGAGAAAAATTCTATCCATCCAAGCAGAAAGCTTGCTGTAGGGTGAGCATGTGACGGAAGAATAGCCATTTTCGTGCGAAAGCCCACTTAACTGCCTCTGAAGGCCACTTAGCGCATAGCCCGAACAGGGACGAGCGGAGCCTGAGGCGAGTCCTATGGGGTGTCCAGGAAAAAGTGGGACCACATTACCCATAGGCAGACAACCACTTTCTTCATACAGAACCATGTCGCCATTAAACTCTCCTCCCGCATTGGTAACAAGCCATTCGATGGCCATACTGCGCAGCGCTTCATAGGGCACTTTAGTGCGTGCAAAAATAGTAGCCTCTATCAATACCGTCTCTGCTGTTAGCGGGAGTATGTAGGTAAAAGCAAGTGCGCCGTCGAACTGCTGAGGAAGAGTGAAATCCATTAATCTTGGATGCATCAATTTTTCTCGAAGGCAGTTCGACGGCACTACAATACCGAAAAACTGTTGAACGAGTGTACCGTGACCAAATTTTGGCGGACGTGAATCAAACAAGTTGGTTGCTGTGAGTAGTGCGTTCTCGGTGGCTACCTCGAAGCAATTATCGGCGGCTTGCGATCGATCGACTGGCTCGACTAACCGAGTGAAATTCTCAGACTCAGAAAGACGCAATTCAAGTGATTTTTTGAGTGATTGACCGTTGATTGCCTCGTATAAAAATTTATTTCCATGATGCGTTTCCACATGGTCACTAAAAGAAAATTGCCATCGGTCCCATGAGTTGATTATGTGCTCAGCGTGTTGAGTCGGTTCGTTTTTGCGACGCCAAGTACAAATCGTTTGTACTCGATTATCCGTTGGCCCGATCAAGGTAACCTCCTCGCCTCGTTTTATGAGGGACTCGCAAAGCATCAAGCCCGAGATACCGGCCCCTACGACAACGTTCTTTGAGTGGAGTGTAATCACAGGTGAACCATTGGGAGTTGGTCTAGTTCCTTATGCAGAGATTGCTCATGCGCTAGATGAGATGAAGAAGGATAAGCTTTTAGCAGAAGCCAAAAACAGTAGGGCAAAGAGCTAAGGACTATCCATGTTTTGCGAAGGGGTGACACAACCGTGCGGCAGCCAGACCAATCGACACGCCTTCGCAGAATTTCATGACCAATCTCAGAGTAGATCCGCGCCATGATGTAAATACAGGGACGAACAATCCTTGGTAGATATGGGAGGCCTGCTAATCCGGAGCGGTAATATTGGTTGCTAAGGCTAATGACGGAAACGATGCTGTCTTTTACGTCCTCAACACGCTTGCAATGCGCGATTGATTCGACAGGCACCTCACAAGGTATGTAGCGCCGGCCGCGTTTGGCATCCTCCAATACATCTCTTGAGATGTTAGTCAATTGCATCGCTATCCCGAGATCTATCGCATGGTAAATTGCAAGCGCGCTTTTACTCTGCATCAATTCGGCCATGATAATTCCAACAGTCCCAGCAACCGCATAAGAATATCGAAGAAGCTCGCGATCTCGAGTAAAGTGCGCCTCATTTAGATCAGATTGTATGCCTTCAATCAATGCGACACACGCTTCCAGCGAGCGAGTATTCGAGCGAACTCGTTTGAATAGGGCTCGCTGCCAATCTTCGAAACTCGTTAAACTATCGCTTTCTCTATTGAAAAAAAGTTTAAGTGACTCGAGTTTAGCTTCATTGCCTGCTTGGTAGTCATCGGCTAGATCGTCGGAGATTCGACAGAAAGCATATAGATCGGTTGCTTTCTCGGCAGTCGTTTTAGGAAGAAGGAAAGAGGCAAGCCAGAATGTTCTCCCATTTTCTCTCAGAATAGTTTGAACTACTTCTTGCTTGCTAGTACTCAAGTTATGCGGTCTCGACTAATACCCTAGAAGGGTTTTTTTTCAAATAACCATCAACAAGCACGTCAGTTACCTTGGCCGAGCTAACGACTCCCGGTAAACCAGCTCCAGGGTGGGTGCCTGCCCCGACGAAGAAAAGGTTGTCGATCTTAGGGTCTTGGTTCCTAAAACGGAAGTAGGCCGATTGCGAGAACAGGGGTGCGATAGAGAAGCCTGCGCCCCAAAAACTTTTATAATTTTTTTCAAAATCTGCTGGCGTCATATAAAAATCAGAGACAATGCATTCCTCGAGGCCTGGAAGTATTGTCGAATCTAAGGACTTAACTATTCTATTTCGAAGTCGCGGTCCTTCCTTCTCCCAATCTGTACCAGATTGAAGGTTTGGTACGGGGCATAGGACATAAAAGCTATCACAGCCGGCAGGCGCAAAACTCGGGTCTGTTGCAGTGGGACGGTGCAGGTAGAGCGAGAAGTCGTCTGTAGCAATTTTGCGCTCGAAAATATCCTTGAGCAGCTCTTTATGTCGAGCGCCAAGCCATATTGTATGGTGCGCAACCTCAGGGAATTGCTTCTGAGTGCCAAAATAGAGCACATAAAGTCCCATGGAGTATTGGGTGACCGCTTTCGGCTTCATTCCCAGTGGGCGAGAGAGTTTTCTATTGAATAGATTTTCATAGGCGTATGCTGGATCACCGTTAAATATGACCATGTCTGCGTTAAGAATAGCGCCCGCCGTGTTTCTAACACCTACTACTTTCTGACTAGCGTCATCGATAATGATTTCATCAACGTCGAAGCCAGTGGTTATCTCAATACCGACTTCGCCCATAAGGCGCGTCAAACCTTCGACCAGCTTTCCCGTGCCACCCATAATAAAATGAATGCCCCACTTGCGCTCAAGGTAGTGTATGAGTGAGTAGATGGATGTCGTTGAATAGGGGTTTCCGCCTACGAGAAGAGGATGAATCGAAAACACTTTTTGTAGATAAGGGTTTTTGATATAGCTTGCTACGAAACGGTATACGGTCTGATAGCTTTTTAATCTAATCAGCTGGGGAAGAAGTTTGATCATCCCTAGCGGGGAAGTGAACGGTTTCGCCGAAAGTTGTTCAAAACCGACTTTGAAAATCGCTTCCGACATGGCAAGCAGCTTTTTGTAGCCAGCAACGTCATTGGGCTCGAATTTCGCAATCTCTGCATAAGTGTGTTCTATGTTCCCTCGATAACTAAATTTTTTCTTATCCTCAAATACAAAGTCATACCACGTTTCTAGCTCAACTTGTTTGTAATAGTCAGCCGAGGATTTGCCAAAAAGCTCGAAAAGTTCATCGAACAGAAAAGGAGCGGTTATGACAGTTGGTCCCGCGTCATGTTTGAAACCGTCTTTTTCGAATGCCTGGGCGCGGCCACCAAGCGTGTCCAGTCGCTCTACGAGGGTAACATTGAGTCCCTTAGCCCTTGCCCTCAAAGCACTTGCGATACCGCCAAATCCACTGCCAATGACGATTACACGCCCACTTGAGTCCATAATTTTTAATCCAGCTCAGAGTTAGAGAGAAGAGAGTTTGCTATAGCTTTCATGCAGCCAACGATCGAAAGGTTGCAAGATTGACTTATTCTTGATGCTAAGAGAATCAAGGATGCGCTCAGACCGGCGGAGCTTGTCGTTAAGTATTTGCCTAGTTGATTCCATACTATTTGATAAGAGAATTTTCTCCCACCAAAAATTAAGCCTTGCATCGTTTTCTACAAATTTTCGTCCATACCGACTTTCAGCAAAGAGTTTTTTGTCTAACTCTGGCAATTCTTCGTAAAACTTTGCTATCACAGCGTTGGGCCTGAGTTCTCTGAGGTCGGATGCAGGAGAGATTGTCTGCTTCCCTAAATTAATGTTCTGGATATCGTTCATCATTTGAAAGGCAACAGAAGTGATTGAAAAGTAATGGGAAACCAACTGGGATTCTGCGTCATCCCAGCCAACGGGGTTAAGACCTAATACCGGAAGGCTAATTAGAGGCGTTGTTTTTCCCTCGACTAATTTTTCGTAGGTAGTCCATGTCGGGTATGAGAGCGTGGCAAACTCGGCAGCCTGTCCGGCAGATAGCCTTAGGATTGCGAGGTTGTGTGCGGGTAACGTGTATCTTAAAGACTGATCTTCCGCGAGGAGGAGGCTGCTGAGAGCGATCATTGCGTCGCCGAGGCAGATTGCTATTTCTTTACCGTACATTTCCGAAACAGACGTTATTCCGCGTCGTTCAGCGTCGTCGTCGCATACATCATCGTGAACAAGTGATGCATTGTGAAGCAGTTCTACGCTGGTAGCCCATCGTATGCAGCTATACTCAGTGAGTCCGCTGGCCTGGCTAGCTCTCAGCGCCAGATTTGCTCGTAGCAGCTTCCCACTTTTTTTGAAATGATGGTCAAAAGCTGACCTGAGTGGCTCCTCTAAATTGAATCTGCATTTAATAATTTGTTTAGAAACTAATTCTAGGCTCTCGAAATATAACGATTTATCAGATCGAATATTTTTTACTATTTGTTTTTTTTCGGTAGCGGCGATCGAACTCATAGCGACTCCCTTGTTTTTTTGTTTTACTATACTACGAGGTGATGTTGATAAAAGTTCAAATAAGTAGTTTGCAAAATTGATCTTGATTTATATCCTTAGCGTTATCACCGATACCGGTTGGTTTAAAAGAATAAACCGGAAGTCCAATATTAAGAGGGAGACCCCCATGAAATATGCATTTGCTAAGAAAAGTGGCGCTTTACTGTCACTGCTACTCGTAGGGCAAACAACACTCGCCGCTTCTGGAGATTCTGGAATGCTCCAGTCTGGCGACTTCGTTGGATATTCGTTCTGGTTGATATCTATGGCGCTCGCCGCGTCAACCATCTTCTTTCTCATGGAATCACTGAGAATGGGTGGAAAATGGGCAACATCGCTCACAGTGAGTGCTTTAGTAACATTTATTGCGGCCTTTCACTATTTCTACATGCGCGATGTCTGGGTCACGACTGGCAATACGCCCACAGACTTCAGATATATCGATTGGTTGTTAACTGTTCCTCTTCTAATGATCGAGTTCTACCTGATATTAGCAGCGATAGCTAAGGTTTCAGGCGGAATTTTTTGGCGATTATTGATCGGAACGCTTGTAATGCTCATCCCGGGGTATATGGGTGAGGCTGGTTATATGAATGCAACGATCGGCTTTGCTATTGGTATGGTCGGCTGGGCTTACATTCTATTCGAAATCTTCGCTGGTGAGGCAAGTAAAGTCGCCGCAGCACAGGCGCCGCCAGCTGTGCAAAAGTCCTATGGATTGATGAAATGGACTGTAACAATTGGTTGGGCGATATACCCGATCGGTTACTTCTTAGGGTACCTTGCGGGTGGAACTGACATGGGAACGTTGAACATGGTCTACAACCTCGCCGACGTACTCAATAAGATCGCATTCGGTCTGTTCATTTGGTATGCAGCCAATGAAGATACAGCTGCACACGTCAATCGCTAGAAACTAGTATTTTGAATTACGAAAAGGGGCTGCAATGCCCCTTTTTTTATGCCTGCGTAAAAGTGGATAATGTGAAATCGTAGCTCAGGTGCTTTTCGCGCCGCCCTCAGTGTAAATATTGAAACGGGAATAACTTTAACCTTGAATAATACTTTCAAGTCGATAAATAGTTGGTTCGGAATAGAAGTGTTTAATTAAGTGTAATAATTACTCAAGAGGCCAAGTGAAAATTCTAAAGAGGCTGTTTGCTGTGTTCATCGTTCTTCTCATTTTAGCGAGCGTGTTACTGTTCGAAGGAGATATTCCAGCGGCGGAAATAGACGCAAAGTACAGTAACGCTGAGTCGAAATTTTTGGTGATGGATAACGGCGCGCGTGTGCATTACCGCGATCAGGGGAAACAGGACGGCGTGCCGCTTGTGCTCGTGCATGGCGCGATGGCCTCGCTGCACACATGGGAGCCTTGGGCTGAGATTCTTGGCGAGCGTTATCGAGTAATAACTCTCGACCTTCCGGCGCATGGTTTAACTGGGGCTGTACCGAACGGTGAGTACGGTGCGGCGGCGTTCACCCAAACGATAAATGCGGTCGTTAACGAAATAGAACTCGATACCTTCGTGCTCGGTGGTAATTCGATGGGGGGTGGGGCAACGTGGCGTTACGCGCTGGAGCATCCACAGCGTGTGTCAGCAATGGTGCTGGTCGATGCTGTTCCGCCGGCGAGTTGGCAAGGCGCCCTTGAGGAGTCCGAGGTCAGACAATCGGGTCCGATGGGGTTTAGTCTCCTTAGGCAGGGATGGTTCCGAGCGATTGCCGGCGCATTGGATCCCGCGCCTCTCATTGGGCAAGGACTTCGAGCGGCGTACAACAATTCACCGGTCGTTACTGAGGAATTGGTCGACCGTTATTACGAGCTGATTATGCGAGAGGGCACTCGCGCTGCAATATTGGGACGAACCGACTCTTACGGTGAGGCGGAGACTGAGACACCGGACTTAAGCCAGCTTACTCAGCCAACCCTCGTCATTTGGGGTGCGCAAGATTCTGTAATACCAGTGTCGTCAGCGGAAATATTCGAAGCTGCGCTTCCCAATGTCAGAACCGTAATTTTCGATGATCTCGGCCACATCCCTATGGAGGAAGATCCTCAAAGGACCGCGGAAGAGGTTATTTCTTTTATAGAGGCACTGTGACCAATTTGCGATAGCCATAGTATTCCAGCCGCACTATGATTGACTTTACTAGCAACTAGCTCTGGAGCCTGCCATGAATAAATCTTCGTTTTCTTCCTCTCTTGCTGCTGCGGCCTTCGTGCTAGTAAGTTGTAGCCCCTCTGGCTCCAATGAGCAAAACGCTGCAGAAGCATCGATTACTGCCCACAAGGTCACTCAAGGTGAGGTTTCATGCGATGAACTCGCGGGGATTTCATCGTTCTGTGGGTTTAAGAATCCCGAAGACCTCGCGGTGATTCCGGGAGGTGATTTTCTGTTGGTTAGTGAGATGGGCGCATTCATGTCTGACCAGCCTAACACGCTCTCGATGCTTGATATTTCAGAGGGAGAACGCGTACCTATTGAAATTAACTGGGAGCCATCGGAGCCGCGCTGGGGTGATGCGTCGTGTCAGCCTCCCGAAGCGCCCAAGTTTAGTCCTCATGGTATCGATCTCATTACGAGAACTGATGGGCGTCATCAGCTGCTCGTCGTCAATCATGGTAACGAACAAATAGAGTTTTTCGAATTAACCGCGGCTGGATCGAACTCATCGCTTGACTGGCGAGGCTGCGCGAAACCTGGCAATGATGCCTACATGAATGATGTGGCCGGACTTGACGACGGTGGTTTTTTTGTCACGCATATGTGGAATAAGAGCACACCCTTCGACACCGTCGTTGCTCAGCTGACCGCGGGTGAAAAAATAGGGTGGGTTTGGGAGTGGCAGGAAGAAAGTGGGTTTACTAAGCTGCCAAATTCCGACGAGATGATGCCAAACGGCATCACGGTCAGCGAAGATAACACTAAACTTTTCGTTAATATCTACATGGCGAACAAAACGATTAAAGTCGATCGTCTATCAGGCATTGTCGAAGGAGAGGTGTCGGTTCGCAGTCCCGATAACGTGGTAATCGATGCCGACGGCGCGCTCTGGATTGCTTCACACCTTAATGATCCCGTTAACGAGCGTTGTGAAGATGGACACGCAGGTCCTTGTTTGCTTGAATTTCAGGTTGTGAAAGCTAATTCAGAGGACATGAGCTCAGAAGTGGTCTTCCACCACAAAGGCGCTCCGATGGGTTATGCCACGGTGGCATTGCCTCATGAGGGCAAGCTGTATTTAGGGAGCGCGTCGGGCGATCGGATCGCAAGTCTGGCGCTGCCTTAGGCCGCCGCGGCCGTTCGGCGGTACGGCAGGCCTGGTGAGGCTAAATGGCCCCGGCCCTCTTTTTGATCTTGTATTTTTGCCGTTCCCCTTTTATTGTTAGGCTTCCTAAACGTGATCCTCCAGAGGCAATAATAATGAAAGCACGTTCTCCATCATCACAAGTTCGGCTGCTCAAGAGACTCGCGTGTCTTGGCGGTTTGGCCGCTCTCGTTGGGCTCGCGCCTAGCGTAGGCATGGCCCAGAATAAAGTGACCGAAGACACAGCCGAGTGGTTTACGCTTGGCGGCGATTACGCGCACACGCGTTTTACACCGGCGGAAGAGATTTCTGCTGAAAACTTCCATGAACTCGAAGTGGTTTGGGAATGGGACGGCGCAAGCTTCGGCGGTCGTTCGGGCCGTTCCACGCCGACCTATGTCGATGGCAAACTATTCACTGTGTCTGGCGCTCGACGTCATGTGGTAGCAATCGATCCGAAGAGTGGGGAGACTATTTGGTCGTATCGACTGCCGAATACAGGACGCTGGGAATACTCAATGCGAGCCTCCTATGGCAAAGGCATCGCGTATTCGCGTATTAACGGCAAAGGCGTCGTTTATATTGCGACCCCCGGCTTCTTTCTTGTAGCGCTTGACGCCGAGACTGGCGCACCACTCGAAGGCTTTGGCGGCCAAGTCCCTGTCGATGGTTTCCCTGAAACTGGCGTAGTGGACATGCTCGCCGACCTGGGTCACATCTATGACCCATACGAAGGTATCCCACTCGAAACGGGCTATATCACTAACTCTTCGCCGCCGATTGTTGTCAACGATACAATTGTTGTAGGTAACTCTGCAGAGCAGGGCTATTTACAAGCACGAGTTGAGAATATCCCCGGTGATATCCTCGCCTACGACAAAACAACAGGCGAGTTTAAGTGGAAATTCAACGTCATCCCGCGGCCAGGCGAATATGGCCATGAAACCTGGGAGAACGACGCGTGGAAATGGACCGGAGACGTTTCTTCCTGGGCGCCTTTAACGGCTGACCCCGAGAATAATATCGTCTACATTCCAACTAACCCGCCGACGATCGATTACTACGGTGGTTTCCGTCCGGGTGATGGTTTGTTTGGTACCAGTCTGATCGCTCTCGACACAGAGACGGGTGAGCGCAGATGGCATTTCCAAACGGTAAAACATGACGTCTGGAATTACGATAACCCAGCTGCACCGATTCAGCTAGATCTCGACATTCCGGGCCGCGGTAAGGTTTCTTCAGTATCGCAGGTAACTAAGCAAGGCTTTGTTTATGCGTTCGACCGACTTACTGGCGAGCCGCTCTGGGAAATGGAAGAACGCCCTGTGCCCGCATCGAATGTGCCAGGTGAGAAGCTCTCGCCTACGCAGCCTTTCCCTACAAAGCCACCGCCCTTTGAGATGCAGGGTATTTCGGAAGACGACTTAGTGGACTTTACGCCTGAGCTTCGTCAGGAAGCTCTTGAGGTAATGGCCAACTACGACATGGGGCCGCTCTTTAATCCACCGATTCACGACACAGATCCTTCTGGCAAAATTTCTGCCGCGATGTGTCCTGGTGATGGAGGCGGGGCCAACATTACCTCACCACCGGTTGCTGACCCTACTACTGGCTATCTCTATGTCTCGTCAGCCCGCGCTTGTAGCTGGCAGCGTGTGATTCCAGGCGAGGAGGCCGATGCGCGTATCGCCGAGCCTACAGGTTCAACTTTCGCGCTGTACGCGAATGACCGCTCAGGTCGTCGCCCGCCTCGACTAAAGTCTGGCATCCCTTATTTTAAGCCGCCCTACAGCACGATTACGGCTTACGACATGAACACTGGTGAAATTGCATTCCAAATTCCAACTGGCGAAACGCCTGATAGAATTCGCAACAGCCCAGCGCTCGAGGGTGTCGATATTGGCGACACTGGTACGGGTAACCAAGTGCCGATGGTGACAACTAAGAATCTGCTTATCTACTCTGATCTTGATCACGACGGCTCGACTGCATTGCTCTACGCGATCGATAAGAAAACAGGTGCTGAGTTAGATCGCATAGAGGTGCCTGCCCGCAGCCGCTACGGTATGAGCTCTTGGATGCACGATGGTCATCAATACATCATCTTGCAAACAGGTTCTAAGCTCACTGCAATGGCGCTACCTGGTGCTAAGGCTGATGGTGGTGGCGGAGGTCACTAAGGTTTAGACACCTGACAGTAGAAAAACAAAAGGCGGTAGGCCCTGCGGTCCACCGCCTTTTTTACGACTCGATTTCCGTATCTTCGTACACTCGGTTTATGGCAATCGATAGGCCACCAATGCGCCAGGCATATCGGTGCGAGAACTGCCAATCTGTACCACGATGTACTGCTTCCCATCGTGACTATATGTCATCATTCCGTACTGCGCCGGAGCGGGGAGTGGGACGCTCGCGACTATTTCTCCTGTAAATTTGTTTCGTGCATTGAGCGTGAGTGGATCCTCATCGGGTTCGAACTGCACACCTCCTTCACTCATCGCACGCGCTTGGACCAAGAGATCGCCAGTAACCATCTGGATAGACCAGCCGAGGCCGCCAGTCTCTGGCACATCGACGCCCGCCAACAATGGGTGATTCTTAATTTCATCAGGCGTTGGGCCTACCGGCAGTGACCACGCCTTAGCGCCTGAGTTCATATTGTAAGCGGTCAGTTGGCTGTCCATTGGCTTATAAAGTCTCAGCCCATCTATCGTGGGTAATCCACCACCGCCGCCCGGGCGCCATGCCGCCACAGTGCGGCCTGTTGTCGGTGTGCTATTGGGCGTCACACCACCTTCGCCGGGTTTGGGATAGTTGGGATTATCTCGATCGATACCATTGGTTGGGATCATAAATCCGGGAGCGAAGCACGAGCGGCTATGGGAATTAAACATCATGCCGGTGCTGGGATCGCCAACCGGCGGATGGGGGATCACGTTGCCGGCGCCTAGACAGCCGACGTTATTTATAAAATCATTTTTGTGATCACGGGGAAGCGGAGGGACATAGAGCCCGCCTACACGATAGCCGCTGAGAATCATCATCGCCTGCTCTTTGAGCTCGGGTGTATAGTCGATTACGAACTCTTCAGTGAGTCCGTTGGTGACTATGGGGTCGACGGGCTCGGGCCAGGTAGGGTACGGCTGTGTTGCGGCAGTCCAATTTCCCGGGACCTCAGTCTGGATGACCGGGCGTTCTTCAATCGGCCAAATCGGCTCGCCCGTTTCTCGATTGAAAGCAAACACGAGACCCTGTTTCGTATTTTGAATCAGTGCCGGAATGCGCTGGCCATTAACCGTGAGGTCCATCAGCATAGGCGGCGTAGGGAGGTCATAGTTCCATTGGTCGCTATGATGAATCTGGAAATGCCAGCGGCGTTCACCTGTTTTTACATCGAGAGCAAGAACACTGCCGCCGAATAGGTTGTCGCCCGGTCTGTGCCCTGCATAGGACTGAACAGTGGAGGCATTGGTTACCAGATAGACAAGGCCTAACTCGGGGTCGGCTGAAGCCGGCGCCCATGTTGATATGTCGCCCGAAAATTTCCACGCGTCATTAAGCCAAGTCTCGTGACCGACTTCGCCGGGTCTTGGTATTGCATGGAATTTCCACAGAAATTCGCCAGTCGCCGCATCGAATCCCATAATGTCGCCCGGCACGTTCTCGATACGGGTTTGCCCATAGCTTGGTTGGTGACCTACAAGCACCACAACTACGCCATTTACAACAATGGGCGGGGCCGAGGCGGTAACCATGCCTAGTTCACGAGGGATACCATAGTCTGCGTCGTAGACGCCGCCGCTCACAAGATAGTCCTGCCACGGTTGCCAATCTTTGATCAATTGCGGCACAAGATCGATCACTCCAGTAGTAGGATAGCCGCCGACGGGAAATGCGTTGCCCCAATTTTCTAAAGGCAGTCCTGTCTTCGCGTCGAGTGCCCACAAAAAGAATCCGGGCGTCGTGATGTAGATAACGCCGCGTCCATCGATTTCAGCATAGGCGACGCCTTTGCCATAGGCCTGCCGAGGCGAACGCTGATGTCGTATGGTTTCTGGTTCTCTGAAGGTCCACAGGTTCTCGCCGGTACGGGGGTCGATCGCTACGACCTGCCGCCGCGGTGTCGCGACGGTATAGAGGGTCTCGTTGACATAAATCGGTGTCGCGCGGGAAAAGTAGTCGAGATTAGGCCCGAAATTGTCACTGCGCCAAATCCAAGCCTGCTCCAGTTCTGCAAAATTGCTTGCGTTGATCTGATTCAAAGCCGAATAGCGCGTGTTGCCGGCGTCGCCGCCTAAATAGCGCCACTCTCCGTTCTCAGTGCCAGTTAGCTGCTGTCCGTTTGCAGTTTTTACCAAGCTAAGAATCCCGGCAAGCAGGCAAGCTCCCATCAACATGCTGCAATTAGTGCTTTTCGTTTCTGTGGATAGACTGAGGCTCATTGGCGTGTCCTTTTAATTATTGTGGAGGGAAGAGGTCTTTCGATGCGAGATACTGTTTTAGACCTTTAGGATTTATTCTCATTAAGCCTTTAGTCTTCGCGTTTATACAAATTCAAAGTGATTACAAAAGGCGAATAAATAAAAGATTTTGGCTAGTAGCATAATCATATTTGCTTGAATGTTGCAATTTTCTTGAAAAGATATTGACTTATGCATCTTTACAACACAGTTTATTCTGAGGCTTCTTAGTGAAAGTAATAAGAACGACCGCAATAAGCTCAATAACAAAGCGGCTCGCTCTACACTAGTACGATCGATACATTAAAAGGGGCAGCATGGCAGATAAAGAATACGACATCATCGTCGTCGGCTCTGGTGCTGGCGGCGGCATGGCTACCTACCAATTAGCAAATGCAGGGCTTACCGTCGCGCTTGTCGAAGCCGGCGGCTTTTATGACCCCGCCGCTGATGAGCAGCGCACGCAGCTGCGGAACCCTTGGGAGTCACCTCGGCGTGGCGCGAGCACGCGACGCAGACCGTTTGGCGACTACAATGCCTGCATAGGCGGTTGGGATCTCGATGGAGAACCCTACACGCAGAAAGGTGATACCGAATTTATGTGGTGGCGCGGGCGGATGCTCGGTGGGCGCACGAATCACTGGGGTCGCATATCCTTGAGATTCGGGCCCCTAGATTTTAAGCGTCGGGACATCGATGGTCTTGGCGAAAACTGGCCGATAGGCTACGAAGACGTTAAGCCCTATTACGACAAAGTAGATAAATTAATCGGTGTATTCGGCAGCAACGAAGGGCTTTACAATGACCCCGATGGCTTCTTCTTGCCTGCGCCCAAGCCTCGACTTCACGAACTCTACTATATTGACGGTGCTCGCAAGCTCAATGTGCCAGTCTATCCGGCGCGCAAGTCGATGCTAACCAAGCGCATCAACGATCAACGCGGCGTCTGCTATTACTGCGGGCAGTGCAGTCGTGCTTGCTCCATCCACGCAGATTTCTCATCTAGTACTGCACTTATTTATCCCGCCCTGCGCGGCGGGAAGGTTGATCTCTATACCGATTCAATGGTGCGCGAGGTCATAACAGATGCAAGTGGAAAGGCGACAGGCGTGTCCTATATCAATAAAAAGGACAAAAAAGAATACGCGCTAAAAGGGCGGATCGTGGTCTTAGCTGCGTCGGCCTGCAGCAGTGCGCGAATCCTTTTGAATTCGAAAAGCGCTCAACATGAGAACGGGCTCGGTAACAGTAGCGGTCACGTCGGGCGCTATCTTCACGACTCGACCGGTGCGAGCCGCGCGGCGTTTTTACCCGAGTTAATGAATAGGGATATTTATAACGAAGATGGCGTGGGTGGCATGCACGTCTATACGCCGTGGTGGCTCGAGAACGCGGCGCTAGACTTTCCGCGAGGCTACCACCTTGAGATTGGCGGAGGCATGGGCATGCCCTCCTACGGCTTTGGTTTCGCGGCTAATCAGTACAATGAATATCTTGGTAAGCGGGTCGGCGGCTATGGTAACGGACTGCGGGATGACATTCGGCGCTTTTATGGTGCTCGCCTGAGCATAGCTTGCCGAGGCGAGAGCGTGCCGCAGTTTGATAACTACTGTGAGCTGGACCCGACTGTAGTCGATGAATGGGGTATACCGGTGCTTCGCTTTAATTATCAGTGGACCGACTATGAAATTAATCAAGCGAAGCATATGCAAGATTCTATGGAGGCGTTGTTAGAGGCCTCCGGCGGTATACTGCTCGGCGACAAGCCAGGTGTTGAGCGTAACTACGGCCTTGCAAAACCCGGTGAAATTATTCACGAGGTTGGCACTACCCGCATGGGGCTTGATCCGAAGACATCAGTAACCAATGAGTTCGGTCAGCTTCACGACGCGAATAACGTATTCGTTGTCGATGCTGGAACCTTCGTTTCGCAGGCAGACAAGAATCCTACGTGGACAATACTCGCACTATCTTGGCGCGCGTCAGATTATATTGCCGAGCAGATGAAACAGCAGAATATCTAGGGGCGAACAATGAGTGAATCAAGCGAGATTAAGCATTCGATAGAAAGACGAGACGTGCTCAAAGCGCTCATGCTAGCCCCTGTCGCTGGCGCAATGCTGGCGAGCACAGGCTGTGCATGGGTATCAGAATCGAACAAGCAGCCGACTAGGTGGACACGACTCCCTACGCAATATTCCTACGCGCGCACCGATGTGGAGAAGCAGCGCGATGCAGAACTTTTTGCAGAGACCTTTTTCCGAGAGCATGAGCTGGTTACGATCGCAGTACTGTGCGACATAATCCTGCCATCGGATCACGAAAATGGCGGCGCGCTGGCAGCGGGGTTGCCGGACTTTGTCGAATTTATGGCCAAGGATAGAGAGCACTACAAATTGCCACTACGTGGCGGTGTCGCGTGGCTTGATAATTACTCGCTCGACAATTTTGGCGCAAGGTTTGTCGAAGCTGACATCGAACAGCAGCTAGCAATCTGTGACGCGATTGCCTACCCCGATGTTCAAGACGAAGCCCTTCAACCCGGCATCGCCTTCTTCTCACTTATGCGAAATATGACGCTTACCGGCTACTACACCACCGAATTAGGTTTTCGCGACCTTGGTTATGTCGGGAACACGCCGAATATTTGGGATGGCGTCCCGGATGAGGTGTTAGCGCGGCACGGTAAAACCTATGACGCGGAGTGGTTAACAAAGTGTGTTGATCAATCGCGGCGAAACATTACGGCCGAATGGGATGATGAAATGAATCTGATCACGTAGGCTGACGAATAAACCTTCACGAGAAATTATTATGAAACCTTTTATTACCAGTGTTATGGCAGTCCTTAGCTTTCCTTTACTTTTGTTAACGCAGGGTCTCGCCGAGGAGCAGTCCGACGCTTGCGCTGGGGATGCGGGTATCAGCTATATATGCGGCTTGATGAACGCCGAAGACTTGCTAAGCGTCGGCGACAGTGGGTTTATCCTAACTTCAGGCATGAGCGGGGAGGGGGTGAACGGGCATCTCTATCTGATCAATACTGAAGATAACGGGTGGCACGATCTCGTTAGCGCCGCTAATTTTTCTCAGAATTTAGACAGTAATTCCTATCCGAGTTGCGTGGGCCCATTTGATACCACCAATTTTTCAGCCCATGGACTTGCGCTGCGAGAAACCGTCGACGGTATGTTTAATTTGTACATTACAAGTCATGGCGCAAGAGAAGCTATCGAAATTTTCGATCTGGGCATAGTGGGTGACGGCGCAAAGCTAACTTGGCGAGGTTGTGTGCCGCTTGACGAATCCATTATGCATAACAGCGTTGCGATCTTAAACGATGGCGGTTTTGCGACGACGCAATTTATGGAATGGGAGAGAGGCATTGCAGCCTCAGTGACAGGTCAGTTCAAGGGTGGCGTTGTCGTTTGGCGACCGGGCAGTGAGCCTGCTGTAGTGAAAGGTACCGAGCTTTCTGGACCTAACGGGATAGTAGTGTCTGAAGACAATCGTTATCTCTATGTTGCCGCGTTGGGCACGCGAGAGCTTGTGCGATTCGATCTTAGTCAAGAACCTATCGCGAGTGACTCGGTAGCGTTAGACATTATTCTCGACAATATCCGCTGGGGCGAATCAGGCAAACTGCTCACCGCTGGAGGTAATGTCGGCGGCAATGGCTGGTCGGTGGTAGAGGTTGATGCCGCCTCGCTCGAGGCGAAAAGAGTAGGAGGTTTGGACGGCAACGCGATATTGCAGCGCGTAAGCTCCGCATTACAAGTCGACGATCAGCTATGGGTTGGTACCTATAGTGGCGATCGCGTTGGTTATTTTGAACGCAACCAGTCGGCTCGCTGATGCAGGCGATCAACCCTCTGCGGCGCCGTCGTGTCGTTTATGCACGAGTGAACTACAATTTCTAAACAATAAGTCACTAGAACCGGAAAGCCCACTTAATGCGGGCTTTTCTCGTTTTGCCACTACTCTGCGCAGCGCCGCGGGATCACTCGAGACTCATTCAGAGGGGCAGCGGTGACTTTGCCCTCAAAGTCGAGTTGATCAAAAGCGACTTGCTGAAGCGCTGCGACCTCGGCTGACGAAAATCCTAGCTCGTAGCCCGAGCACTCATTGCGTCCAAGTGAGCGAGGATCTTTGCCGGTGACATTACCAAAGACTACCAGAGCCTCAAGATAGTAGCCGTAGCTGCTCGCATGGTAGTGATCCCATGTCCAAAGATCTACCTGACCGGGCGCAATTCCGTCATAAGGATTTGGATCGGCAACGCCTGTAGCCATAGCGCGCGACCAGGCCTCGCCAACAGGATTCACGGTGGCGCCAATGCCCTGGGCGGCTTCGTCATAGCCCGCACGGATATCAATCGCCATTTGCTCGATGGGGGTGCCATGCCAAGGTTTGTCCTCGGGGTATACCATATCAGCACGCGACCACGTGGCGGAAAGGTAGAGCTCGGTGCTTGCATTAAGACCGCGCAGAAACGCAGCCATTTCGGCAGCGGTTTCGATGAGCTTGGCGGGGTTACCCGGTGCGTCTCTGTCGAGTGTGCTAAAGCCGTGCATCACTGCATGATCCCACGGCTGCTGACCAATCAGCTCGAGTCGGTTCTCAAGATGAAAGTCGAGGCCCGCGCCGGGATAGGTTTCTATCGACACGTCGAAGTCGAGACCAGCTTGATCGGCAAAGGATTTGAAGAGGGCGGGAACGCCGCCGGTGCCTTCTTTGTTAAGGTCGGTTACGGTATCGGCGCGGTAATAGCGCGCGGCTGAGCCATAGCCAAAGGTAAAACTGTTGCCGATAAACAAAACGCTCTCGGCCGAGTATATAGAGCTTGCCGGCATCGCAAATAATAGCGCGGCTGCCGCTAGAGAGAGACGATTGGCGAAATATCGAGGTGTGTTCATGTTTTTGTTTCCTAAGGTGCAGGGCTAATAATTTTTAGGCTTCAAGAGCGTTTTACATAGAGATTAATAGCGTAGCACCGCTTCAGCAGAAAGCCGAGCACTAAACCTGTGTCGAATTGTCAGTAATTCTGGAACAACAAAATCACTTGGGATAAGTACAGATTCTAGTAGTATTAGGTCAAAGCCATAACATTCTCTTCACAGGTGTATCCTATGATTAACAATAATCTCTCGAGGCGACGGTTTCTTCAGGCAGGCGGCGCTGCGGCGATTTGGGTTCCTGCGTCAGTTCGAGGCTATACCTCAAAAGAGATGCAGGATTTTTACGCAAATGGAGAGATGTCTGTCAACGTTTCTAAATGGGAGTTGGACACGCCTGCGCTGTGTGTCGATCTCGATCGCCTCGAAGGTAACCTCGATAAGATGGCAACGACACTGTCGAACAATGGCATCGCGAGTCGCCCGCATGCTAAAACACATAAATGTCCGACGATTGCGCACATGCAGATGGCGAGAGGGTCGGTTGGCATTTGTACAGCGAAGATCAGCGAGGCCGAAGCGATGTTTCGCAACGGCATCGACCAAATACTCAATACTACCGGCAATGTTACGCCGACAAAAATCAATCGAGCGATGAATCTGGCGCAGCAGTGCCCTGGGTTCATTCAGGCGACCGATTCACAGTCTAATGCTCGTCTTTTGTCGGAGGCGGCAATGGCAAAGAATATTATTGCCGATGTGGTCGTTGACGTTGATCCGGGCATTAAACGAACAGGTACGCCATTTGGTCAACCTGCGCTGCAACTTGCGCAGCTTGTCGATCGTCTACCCGGCCTGCGATTTAGGGGTATGCTCTGCTATGACGCGGCAGCCCAGCATGTGGTTGGCTTTCAGGCCCGCAAGATGCAAACACTGGAACGGATGGTTCAGGCAACCGATACCTTCAACCTGATGAAGGCGTCAGGCCTTAATGCAGAAATATTTAGCGGCGGCGGCACGGGCACTTACAACATTGATCACGAAACAGTGGGATTGACCGATGTGCAGGTAGGAAGTTACGTGTTTATGGATGCGCAGTATTTGTCGATAGGCGGGGAGCAAGACCTCGAAGTTTACTCTGACTTTGCTGCATCGCTCACAGTAATGACTACCGTGCTGAATGACCAATATGAAGGTCGTGCAACCTCAGATGCAGGCGCGAAAGCCTGCACAATCAATCAGCCATGGCCTATCATCAAAGGCGAGTCCGACATGACCTATCGGTCGGGCTCGGATGAATTTGGCACCATACTCTACGGAGATAATCCGTCGCGCACTTACAAAGTGGGTGACAAGTTAGAGGTTATCGTTTCTCACTGTGACCCGGTCGTGAACCTGTATGATCAAATGTACGCGATTCGCGGTGACAAAGTCGAAGCGGTTTGGCCAATTTCAGCACGAGGAATGTCTGCTTAAGCGGCGCGGATTTAGGCATTAAACAAGGCGCGTAAGTGAGGATTCAACATCCTTCCGAGCGGGTCTAATTCTCTCCTAAGCTCCATGAAGTCGTTGAATCGTGGATAGAGCCCAGATAACTCTTTGTGCGTCAGGCTGTGCACTTTCCCCCAATGTGGTCGACCGCCATATTTCCAAAAAATTGGTTCTATTCGGTTAAAGTAAGGGCGGTAGTCTTCGCTAGCCATTCGATGGATTGAAATAGTGGCGTGGGAGTGCTCGCCGTAAGACATACTAAGCCAGTCTTTATCGGCGCCCACGTAGCGGTATTCCAACACAAACTGCACGTCGATTTTCTCATCGTATATAGTTTTCAAAATTTCCTGCAGGCATTCTGCCCCTACCTCGGCGGCCACCGAGTATTCCATCTCATTAAAGCGGCTATTGCGCACGTTCGAGAGGATTTTATGTGAAACATCGACCGACTCGGTCGCTTGAATACGCGAAGCCGTTGCGTTACTCATTCGTCTACGTTCGGCCGGAGTAGGGTTGTCGCTTAATCCAAGCGATTCGGCGATTGAGGCATCGTCGCTGGGCGCAGCTTCTACCTCGATCTGGCCGATTGGCTCGTCGGTTTCATCGATCGAAAGCACTAATGAATAGTCGGAGTAGACCAATGGAAATATTTCGAAATGGCGGTGTGACGCAGCCAGTTCGTCAAAATTTTCTAGAATCTCTTCGGTTGGCGCGGCCCATTCGCGTTTCTTTAATTTGTAGGACTCGCGGTTTTGCATCGTCACCTGAGTCACGATACCCAAGGCGCCAACGTTGACCCGCGCTGCATGCAGGAGGTCTTGGTTGGTTGAGTCAATATCCATGACCTCACCGCTCGGAGTGATAAGGCGTAGTGAGGCGACACAAGCCGACAATGCTTGAAGAGTGACGCCCGTGCCATGAGTGCCCGTGGCGATAGCGCCTGCGACCGTTTGCCTGTCAATATCGGGCAGGTTGATCATGCCCTGCCCGATTGCGGCGAGAGGGTCGCCTAGATCGCCAAGCCGCGATCCTGCTCCGATCGTTGCTTGTCTCGTCTCGGCATCATAGTCGAGTATGCCGTTAAGCCGATCAATAACGATTAGGTGCCCATCGGTGGGCACAAGCGGGCTGAAAGAATGGCTTGAGCCAACAGGACGGATGGAGCCGCTTGTCTTTTTTAACAAACTGCTAAGCTGGTCTTCGCTGCCAATGTCATAGCGACCAGCAGGTTGGCAGGTCTGCCCGCCAGACCAATTGCTCCAGGGAACTGACTCGGCAAAGGCGCCACCTTTGACGGCGAAACCACCAACACCACTAAATAGCGCGGCCTTAACGCTTGAAGCGAGAAACGAGCGGCGTGAAATTTTTCTCATCACTTAACTCCTGCCATATAGTCGATCATCACGCGAAAGTCGGCGGCCTCGCAGCTCATGCAGTAACCTAGTGGCGGCATGGAGTTGATCCCATTAACGACATTATTGAGCAGGGCAGCTTCACCCTTTTGCAGCCGTTGTTGCCATTCTTCAGTGTCGCCTAAGACCGGCGCATTGGCTTCGCCGGTTATATGGCATAAAGCGCAGCTGCGCGCCCACTTCGCCATTGCCTCAGAGCCTGCGGAATTGCTCATACTGGGGTTAGTCACGCTCAGGCCATCGCCGAGGAGGTTGGGTTCAGCAGCGCTGAGGGAGGAGCTCAGTAGCCAGAGGATAAAGGCGAGTGCGAGCATTCTGAGTACGAGCATTCTGAGCGATAGGGCCTTCATAGAGGGTCTCTCTGGGTGTGTTGAAGTCTATACAATCTTTCCTACGGGCTTTGGCGGTAATTCATTAGCTAAAAGAGCTACTTAGATAGCCTTCCACTCTACTTAAAAAGAGGGCGCGCAGGCAATAGTAGGGTAGATGCAGAATAAATCGAATAATACTGGACTCTTCGGCCACTTAAGATTAAATTCCCGTTCCGAAAATCTTACCTCAAACGCCAGGTTTGCTGGATTGGTAAATCACTGAATTTATTCAGCTTTGACTGAACCCGACTGGACGCTAGTTTACTATTCTCATGACAAAAATCCTCATTATAGGGGCGGGCGGCGTTGGCCGTGTCGTAGCCCATAAGTGCGCACAGCTTCCCGATGTATTCACTGATATCGTGCTCGCGAGCCGAACGGAGTCGAAATGCGAGCAAATTGCAGTCGAGATCAGCCAGAGGCTGGGACGCAAGATTACGACCGCGCAGGTTGATGCGGACAATGTGCCGGAGCTTGTGACATTGCTAAATGAGGTCAAACCGGCGCTCGTCATCAATGTGGCGTTGCCCTATCAGGACCTTACGATCATGGACGCCTGTCTTGAGGCCGGCGTGAACTACCTCGATACGGCTAATTATGAGCCGCTCGACACGGCGAAGTTCGAGTACAGTTGGCAGTGGGCGTATCAGGAAAAATTTCAGAAGGCGGGTTTGATGGCTCTGCTAGGCAGTGGTTTCGATCCTGGCGCGACCAACGTGTTTACCGCCTATCTGCAGAAGCACTGTTTCGATGAAATACATACGCTTGACATCATCGATGTGAATGGCGGCGATCACGGGTACGCGTTTGCGACTAATTTCAATCCCGAGATTAACATTCGCGAAATTACTGCTGAGTGCCGGCATTGGGAAAACGGCCAGTTCGTTGCTACGCCGGCGATGTCTGAGAAACGCTCGTTCACCTGTCCGGAGGGCGTTGGCACCTATAACGTTTACCGCATGTATCACGAAGAACTGGAGTCGCTTACCAAGCATATTCCCACGCTTAGGAAAGCACAGTTTTGGATGAGTTTCAGCGATAACTACCTCAAACACCTCGAGGTACTGGTTAATGTTGGCATGACTGGCATCGAGCCGATCGAGTTCGATGGACAGCAGATCGTCCCGGTACAGTTTTTGAAAGCATTGCTGCCCGATCCGTCTACCTTAGGCCCGCGTACTAAAGGCAAAACCTGCATAGGGTGCCTCGCGACAGGCATTAAAGACGGCGAGCGGAAGACAGTTTACCTCTATAACATCTGTGATCATCAGGCTTGCTACGAAGAAGTGTCGTCGCAAGCAATCTCCTACACTACCGGCGTGCCGGCGATGATAGGTGCAAAGATGATTCTCGAAGACAAATGGCGAAAACCGGGCGTCTGGAATATGGAACAGATGGACCCCGACCCCTTCATGGCTGACATGAACAGCCTTGGTTTGCCATGGCGGCTGATTGAAGCCCCAGACTTCGAGTTGACTTAAGACATGACAGAATACATCCATCCTGCTTCAGATAGTTTTTTAGCCTTCGACCCTAGTCGAGTCCCGTCTCCCTGTTTCGTTGTCGATGAGGCGGCGGTCGAGCGAAATCTGAAGGTCCTCGCCGATTTTCAGCAGCGCTCGGGTGCTAAAGTATTGCTCGCGCTCAAAGCCTTCGGCATGTATTCCCTGGGCCCTCTATTTAATAAATATCTCGCGGGTACCTGCGCTAGCGGTCTGGCGGAGGCGCGTCTCGGGCGGGAGGAATTTGGCGGTGAGGTCCATGTGTTTTCTGCCGCCTATAAAGAGTCTGATCTTAGCGAAATCATGAAAATCGCTGATCATGTGATTCTCAATTCATTGAGCCAATGGGATAGATTTAAGGCGCTAGCAGAGTCAGCGATGAGTGTTAGGCCTGAGCTGCAAATCGGTCTGCGCATCAACCCCGAACATTCTGAAGGCGCGCTGCCCATTTACGATCCCTGCACGGCAGGGTCGAGGCTCGGTGTTCCCATCTCGCAGCTTGCTGATCTGGATCTGTCAATGTTCAGCGGCCTGCATTTTCATACTCTATGTCAGCAGGGATTTGCGCCTCTCGACCGAACGCTCGCAAAGATAGAGAGTGATTTTGGTGACAGACTCTCTCAGTTCGAATGGATTAATTTTGGTGGTGGCCACCTACTCGCGCATCCAGACTATGACATTGAAGCGCTCATCGTGCGCATCAAAGCTTTTTCAGAGAAATACGGTCTGCAGGTCTATCTCGAGCCGGGTGAGGGAATTGTAAATAAGACCGGCGTGATGGTAGCGGAAATACTCGACACGATGACAAACGTGACAGACATAGCGATCATCGATTGCTCCGCGACCTGCCACATGCCCGATATTCTCGAGATGCCGTATCGTGCAAACATTTTTCACTCTGGTTTGCCTGGCGATTACGAGCATACCTACAGGCTTGGCGGTTTAAGCTGCCTTGCGGGCGACGTTGTCGGTGATTACAGCTTTGAAAAACCGCTCAAAGTGGGTGACAGAATCATGTTCGACGATATGGCGCACTACACTATGGTGAAAACTTCGACTTTTAACGGCGTGCAGTTGCCCTCTATTGCGATTTGGAACTCTCAGTCTGATGAGGTACGGGTGGTCAAGGGCTTCACTTATGAAGACTTCCGCGACCGACTTTCTTAAAAAAAAACCGACTCAAGCACGATAGAGCTTTAGAGGACAGTGGCATGGAAGATTATGATCAGTTAGCCGCACCGGGTTATCCCGTGTTTTTGGGCTCCGAGTTCGAACATCCGGCCGAGGTTGATGCGCTCTTTCAAGTCATTCCTATTCCTTATGAGGCATCTGTTTCCTACGGTGGCGGCACCGCAGATGGTCCCAAAACTATTCTCGAGGCGAGTTGGCAGTTAGAACAGTGGGACGGCAAAAGTACCCCTGGGCTGGAAGGGATTTTTACCCATGCGCCAATTGACTGTAGCGGTGACGCCAGCGGAGTAATCGAGGCGATAGCCCAAGTTACGCGTCGTGTTATGGAGCGCCGACAGATCCCAGTGGGTATAGGCGGCGAGCATACGGTCACCTTCGGTCTGATCAAGGGGATGCTCGATGCGGGTGAGCGAGATTTTGGCGTCGTGCAGATCGACGCTCACGCAGATCTGCGCGATCGTTTCGAAGACAACCCCTACAGCCATGCGTCGGTAATGAAGCGCATCGTCGATGAGGGTATCCCGCTTTTGCAGCTCGGTATTCGTGCCATTTGTGAAGAAGAAATGCAGACACGGGAAAAATTTGGCGTTGCCTTTTACGACGCCGAGTCACTCGTGCCGACTAATGTGAGCAGCGTTCAATTACCCGAGGGATTCCCGAAAAAAATATTCTTCACCGTCGATGTTGACGGTCTAGACCCCTCTGTTTTTCCTTCCACAGGCACGCCGGTTCCTGGTGGGTTGGGCTGGTATCAGACGCTAGGTCTTATAGAATCGGTTGCGAGCCAAGCAGAAATTATCGGCTTTGATATCACTGAATTTGCCCCCATAGAAGGCTTTCACGCCTATCAGTTCTCTGCCTCGGTGCTTCTTTATAAGATGATGGGTATTGTGCAGCGCAGTCGACAGAGCACCTAAACCCGATTATCCTCGATGCTTATCCAATCTACCGCGATTCTCATGCTAATCATTTAGCTGAGAATCTAGTGCGCATAAGCTAAAACACGAGGAGCTCCTTTGAAGACTTTTCCGGACTACCCCAAACCCCGATTCCTTGCCATCGTCATGTGCCTGATAGGTGCTCTTTTGTTGTGGATGGGTGTGTTGCTCTTAAGTGTCGGTGGCTCTCTATACTACGCGTTCGCAGGCGTCGTGCTTGTCGCGACGGGGGTGCTCTTGTTCCGCGGTGATAAGCGAGGGGCGACGCTCTACGGTGCCTTTTTGCTGTTTACCTACCTTTGGGCGCTTTACGAAGCAGGGTTAGATGCGTGGGCGCTTATGCCGCGCGTTGCTATGTTCAGCGTGTTGGGGTTGTGGTTTCTCTTACCGCGAGTTCGTCGAGGACTATTGCAAGCAGAGCCTGTCCCTTGGCTGTCGCTACGGACGACTCACGCCTCGCTTGCAGGGCTCGCAGCACTTGGCGCTGCGCTGCTCTTTAGCGGCGGCTACGAGGTCGGCACCCCAACAGCGCTTGGCACTGGCACTGTAAACAATGCAACGGGCGACTGGGCCAACTACGGTTCCTCTAAGTCTGGCACCCGCTTTGCGGCGAGCGCGCAGATTAATTTGGACAATGTGAGCCAACTCGACAGGGCGTGGGAGATTCGTACCGGAGTTCCTGGGGCATTCAAAGGCACGCCAATCCAGATCGACGATGGCCTGTATTTGTGTACCGGTCAAAACATCATTCTGGCGCTCGATCCCGACACGGGAGAAGAGCGCTGGCGGTTCGACCCTGATTTGCAATCGCCAAAGGTTGGGTTTTGGGATACCTGCCGCGGCGTGACCTATTATGAAAGCCCCGAAGCGGATCCCGAGACCGAATGTGCCGAGCGCATACTCACAGCCACAACCGATGCGCGACTGATCGCGGTCGATAAAGAGACGGGCACGCCATGCAGCGATTTCGGCGACAACGGGCAAATTAGCCTGCTTGAGGGTATGGGCGAGGTGATTCCGGGCTTTTATTTCGTTACCTCTCCGCCGACCATCTCCAACGATGTTTTGGTGCTAGGCGGCTGGGTGCTTGATAACCAAATGACCGAGGAGCCTTCGGGTGTCGTGCGCGGGTTTAATCCGCAGACCGGCGAACTCGTTTGGGCCTGGGACATGGGGCGCGAAGACCGCACCGGCTTGCCCGAGCCGGGCGAAAATTACACACGCGGAACCCCGAATGTGTGGAGTTTGACCAGTGCCGACGAGGAGCTTGGCCTTATCTACGTGCCAACGGGAAATGGCACGCCAGATTATTTCGGCGGCCATCGCACCGAAGCCATGGATAAGTATGCAAGCTCGATCGTGGCGCTCGACGCGCGCACGGGTCGCGTACGCTGGAGCTTCCAAACCACCCATCATGACATCTGGGATTACGATGTGCCGTCTCAGCCTACGCTTGTCGACATCCCCGTCGATGGCGTTATTCGCAAGGCGGTGGTCGTGCCTACTAAGCGTGCGGAGCTTTTCCTGCTCGACCGAGAGACCGGCGAGCCGCTTGCTGAAGTTGCAGAATTGCCTACGCCGCAGACAGATATTCCGGAGGATTTCACGAGTCCCACGCAGCCATTCTCTGTGGGCATGCCGTCGTTCGCTAAGCGTCTTACCGAGGCGGATATGTGGGGCATTACGCCCTTCGATCAGGCTGCCTGTAGGTTGCAGTTTAAGCGCATGCGCTACGAGGGTCCGCTTACACCGCCTACAACGGGCTACGGCTCGCTCTACTTCCCTGGCGTGGCGGGCGGCATGAACTGGGGCAGCGTCGCGGTTGACGAGGTGAATAACCTGATGGTGGTCAACACCATGAACAACCCGTCTGTGGTGCGTCTCATTCCTCGAGACGAAGTGAAGGAGAATGAGGTCTTTGGTATCGGCGGCGCGCAGGCGGGTACGCCTTATGCGGTTTATTCCTTCTTCTTCCTTTCACCAATTTTCGCGCCTTGCATCGAGCCGCCCTACGGCGAGATGGCGGTAGTCGACCTCGCCTCGAAAGAACTGCTGTGGCGACGACCGCTAGGCACAGCGAAGGAGCAGGGGCCGCTTGGTATTCCTAGCCGTCTACCTCTGCCTATGGGCATGTTTTATAACGCGGGCTCGATCGTGACCGGCGGTGGTGTGATCTTCAATGCGGGCGTCGTCGACAGTACAGCGCGTGCGATCAATGTCTTTACTGGTGAGGAAGTTTGGACAGACAGTCTCCCCGGATCCTCTACTGCAACGCCAATGAGCTACGTTAGCCCAGCGACGGGCAAGCAGTATGTCATCGTCACTGTTGCTGACGGTGGCGGTGCGCTGCAGCTCGAGAACGCGATCGATGACGATACCGAGGCGGGTGACGTTCCGGGTGGCTATGTGATTGCTTACAGTCTGAAGGATTAACTAGCAACCTTTGCAATCTGGGTAAACAGAATTAAGCGGAGGTGGGTGTATGAAAAATGGTTGTTTCAAAATAATCACGTGGGTTTTGCTGTTTTTTAGTATGACCGCGAGCGGTCAGTCAGCGCAGGAAAGCCCTGAATCGCTGTACTTTAGCTATACCCACGTCACTTTGTCTCAGTCTTCTTCGGCCCCAGAAGCTGACCTCAGCGCCTTCATCGCAGCAATAGCTGAAGAAGTAGGTGGCGCTGTCTATGCGATTTGGTCTCCGGTTGAACTCAGCGAGGGGGCGCCTTTCAGTGGGCTTAATAGCGGTGAATACATCGCGATGCTGCGTTTCGATTCCCCAAAGTATCCATCGGCAGATCAGCTTAATAAGCGGTTTAGTCAGGCGCTTCAAGCACATCAGGTGACGACGAGGATTTACGCGCCAGTCGATCTTCGCATCGCCGGCGCTCTATCTACACCAGAGGGTTTCTACGTTCATCGCGACGAGCACTATTCGCTTGAGGACATGAATTCTGCCGTATCCCTCAGCCAGCGCGCGTGGTCGACTTGGGAGGCTTACTGGCAGGTCAAGGTAGTCGGACTTTTTAAGCAAATCGACGAAGACGAAGGCGTTGCGAAGCTTAATCGGATCGTCTGGTATCCGAGCTATGAGCATTGGCAGGCGACGAGAAATAACTCCGACACCCAATCTGCAGAGCGATTCCGCGAACGTAGACAGCTTCTCATCGAGGGCAGCGGGGCTGCTGTCGCTACAAACAGGCTCTGACATCTGAGGGTGCTGCCATAGATTTCGTGATCATATACAAATAGGCATGCTCCTTCGGAGACTGGATCATGCTTAAATAACCCGGCAAAAATGTGATACGAGCGGATACGATGAAAAGACCGAATTATAGAATGTTCAAATTAGTTCTGGTGTTTGCACTTGTTACTGCTGAGGCTTATGCCCAAGACTGGCAAGCGCCCAGAACCGAGTACGGCCACCCTGATCTTCAAGGTATCTGGAGCAATGCTACCCAAACCAGACTAGAGCGCGACACGGCACTTGGTGAACAGCGGTCGTTTACCGAAGCCGAGGCGCTCGCACGCGAGGTTCTTTCCCAAAAGCGTGAGATTCAAGCTGACCAAGCGAGCGATCCTGATCGCGCGCCTCCAAGCGATGGCAACACAGCAGCCGGCTACAATTCTTTCTGGCTTGATCGCGGTAATGGGATCGTCCGCATTAATGGCGAGTACCGTACATCGATGATCATCGATCCGCCTGATGGCCAAATTCCTTTCCTACCAGCGTCCGAGCGGCGTCTCTCGCAGCGCCAGCAGTGGCTGCAACTGCCAGGCGTAGGTGTTTCTGATGGTCCTGAATTGCAGACTATAGGCGAGCGCTGTTTATTGTTCTGGGATTTTCGCACCTCGAATTCCAGCGCTGGGCCGCCGATGATGCCGGTCATCTACAACAACAATTACCAAATTGTGCAAACACAAGACTATGTTGTCATCATGGCGGAGATGATTCACGACGCGCGCATCATAAGGCTAAACGATGAGCATCACCCGACGGTTATGAACCAATGGATGGGAGATTCGGTCGGTCATTGGGAGGGTGAAACTTTGATCGTGGAGACTCGCAATCTTCACCCTCAGCAATCGCATTATGGTTCGAGTAAAAACCTTGTTGTCGTCGAACGCTTTACTCGCAGTAGTGAACAGCAAATCGACTACCAATTTACGCTGAGCGACCCCTCTGTCTACAGTCAGCCTTGGACAGCCGAACTAGCCCTGCGTCAGCGCCCAGAGGTTGATGTGCTCTATGAATTCGCTTGCCACGAAGGGAATTACGCACTCAGTGGCATATTAGCGGGGGCGCGGCGAGGGGAGCGGGATGCAAAGCGAGAGGCAAAATAGTTAGAGTATTGACGTTATTTTTCGACTGGGGGAGGCCGTCAAAATCAAATAAAATGTGTGATATTCTGAACACGGTTAATTAATTAAATTTTTAAGATTATCTGCATCTTTGTTTAACAGAGACGCTGATAGTTACTAATCTGAAAAATGTCAGCCTGTCGCACCGACGTCAAAAAAAACATGGAGAGTGCGATGGGCTTTGGCTTCCTATCTTCTACCTCGAGTGAAATCTATGAAATGGCTATCTGTTTGTCGCCAGTTGTTGCTCATTGCGACATCTGCAATTCTCATCGCGTGTGCTCCCGCGGATAACTCCGAGCAAACTTCGGTATCAAAAGAAAGTCTCGCCTCTTCTTCTCTCACAGTAACATCATCTGAATCAGCGCGTGATGACGAAGACGAGAGCGTTCGACTCAACGCCTGGTTCGAAGAACGCTATGAGGAAGAGTTGGCGTTCAGTCCGATCCAGCAAACCTTCCTTGGTGTTACCGAAAATAATGACAAGATTGACGATTTTTCATTAGAGGCGCAGCTCGAGCAGCTAAACTGGAAGCGCGAGAGCGTTGCCGAGATGAGGGCAAATTTCGACTACGAGCAGCTGAACGCGGACGCAAAAATCTCCTACGATCTCTGGGAATATCAGTTGGCCGCTGCCGAAGCTGCAAGTCAGTTCCGACTCAACGGCTACGTTTTTGAGCAGATGAACGCAATCCACTCGTTTTTCCCGCAGCTGTTAATTGCTTTTCACACGGTGGAAGACGCCGACGATATGCAAGCCTATGTCTCACGTATCGAAGCGACCGAGGTGGCGCTTGATCAGCTGATTACACTGTCACAGGAAGCGGCTGCTGCCGGTGTACGGCCACCACGCTTTGCGTTCGAAAGTGTGATCGATAGCGCTAGCCAGATTATTTCCGGCGCACCTTTCAATGAGGGTGAGGACAGCGCGATTTGGGCGGATGCGCAGCAAAAAATCGCAACCCTTCAAGAAACTGAAATCATTAATCAGGCGCAGGCGGACGCTCTGAAAAATGCTACCCGCGTGGCGTTGCTTGATCATTGGCAACCTGCCTACCAGCGGTTGATCGCTTGGCAGCAAGAAGACATTGTCAATACGAGTGAAACCTCCCAAGGGGTAGCGGCGCTGCCTGACGGTGAGGCTTACTATAATGAACGGCTTGCTAATCAAACTACCACGAACCTGACCGCTGATGAGATTCATCAGATTGGCCTTAATGAAGTTGCTCGACTGAAAGCCGAGATGGAGGTCATCAAGAACAATGTCGGTTTCGAGGGAGAATTGAAGGCGTTCTTTGCCATGCTGCGAGATAGCAAAGACGACCAACGACACTATTATCCTGACACCGACGAGGGTCGTCAGGCTTATATCGATGATGCCACTGCGGCGATCGAAAATATTAAAATCAAACTGGCGAGCTATTTTGGCCTATTGCCAAAGGCCGATCTGGAGGTGAGGCGCGTCGAACCATTCCGTGAGCAGCCCGGAGCAGCGCAGCACTATTTCCCCGGCACGCCAGACGGTAGTCGCCCCGGTATCTATTATGCACATTTGTCTGACATGACGGCGATGCCAAAGGGTGAGTTGGAAGTAATCGCCTATCACGAAGGGTTGCCGGGGCATCACATGCAGATCGCGATCCAACAGGAGTTGGAAAACGTGCCAACCTTCCGCACTCAGGCGGGTTTTACGGCTTACTCAGAAGGTTGGGGGCTTTACTCCGAGTTGTTAGCTAAGGAAATGGAGGGCACCTATACAGACCCTTATTCAGACTTCGGTCGACTCGGCTCGGAGATCTGGAGGGCGATTCGTCTGGTGCTAGACACTGGCTTGCATGCCAAAGGGTGGACTGAAGAACAAGCGGTTCAATACTTTCTCGACAACTCCGCCATCACCGAGGCCCAAGCGCGCTCAGAAGTGCAGCGCTATATGGTGCTGCCCGGACAAGCAACCAGTTACAAAATTGGTATGTTGAAAATTCTGGAACTGCGGGAAAAAGCGGAGCAGGCGCTTGGCGATAAGTTCGATATCCGCGGCTTTCATGATGCCGTACTGGGAGGTGGCGCGGTTCCACTCAGCGTGCTTGAGGCCATGATTGATCAGTGGATTGCTGAAATACAGATGGGATAGCTGTGGCAAAAGCGGCGGATGAGAGGTGTGAAAAATGGGTGGCACTCAAAGGTTAGAGCCTAGGGTAAATGTATAGGCATGCCCTAAAGCACCGAATACTCCACCGCTTGTTTTCCATAGGAGCGGCTGGTGAGAAAAGCAGGAAAGAGCGCAGAGAATTAGGCTTTTTACTCAGTACGGCTGCCCAGTGTTGCTATATTTCTGAGTGCTAATTGTCTGGAGAAAATTGGCCGCGAGCAGTAGGCAAGCGGACTCGTTAATTAGTAATCGGCGGCCGCGCGTCGCTCTTCTTCGCGCGCGCCGCGCAAAATATTCAGTAGACCATAGTTTCCTTCCTGACAGGCGTACTCATAAAGCTGCCCTGCAACTTTCGCCATCGGGAGAATTGCCACCACTTTGTCAGTGAATGTCGCCGGATCGTCCAGCGTCCATTGGTAATCTAGGCTATCGTACCCTGTGCGTGTGAACCGTTCAGTCAACACCTTGTCGCGACCAGTCCCATAGCCTTGGAGGCTCGCGGTATAGAAACTGAAATTTCTCGTTTCGACGACTAGGGTGTCGCCATCCCAATAGCCGCGAGAATCACCAGTCCATTGCTCTATGTGCTCGGGCAGAGTCGGCAATCCGTCTAATGGAATCATGCGAGCGTTGTGAATCATCTCGGAAAGAATCACGACGTGATCGCTGTTCTGGATAATCTGAAGATTGTTGTTATAACGGCTAGGGCGATAGGGAGGTAAGGCATTCATACCAATAATGCAGCGCTCGGGTAAGCCTCGATCTTCCGGGCCGTCTTTGCCTATGCCGCCACTTCCAGTTCGTACCGGGCGCTCACCCTTCGCATCCTCAAGAAATCCGCTGGCACCAACTGGCGTACCTTCGACTAAGTCAGGCAGTTGGCCATTCTTTGGGTAAATGATCTGCGAAGTTCGGACCGTATCAGCGATTGACGCCATCTCATACCAAAAATGGTCATAACCATAAACGAAGCGCTCATCGGTTGATGGAGCGCCTCGATTGGCGGCATCGGGATCAGCTTCAACGCGTGCGCCCTGTTCGGCCTCGGCGTTCAATTTAGCCTTGATATCGTCAATTTCTTTCTTAGTTAGGAATTCGCGTTCACCGAATTGGGCTGGGCGTTGAAAGGGAATTTCGCTGGAGAAATTCCATACACCTTGTAAGTCAGGGTGCCCCCATTCAGTTTTGAATGCTGTGCTTTCATCAGCAGCCTGTGCCGACGAAAAAACTCCAGTAGAGAGCAGAGCAAAGGAAAGTGTTCGTATCAGTGAGTTGTATGAGCTGACTTTGATCATTACGCAATAACCTGCCAATCTTATAAGGGAGAGCCGAATTAGCAATCGACTCGCTTAGTTAGCACCATACATTACCCAAAGTTCCTTTCTCTGGCTAGGGCTAGTGTTTCGCTGGGTGGCGAGGATAGGTTTTTGAGTTCAAAGCGCGCTCATAAGAAACTGCTTTAGGAAGCGTTGTACCTAATCTATTAGGCTTTGATACACCATTGCTTTGAACTTACTGGCAATATCAAACGCTCCCGCAGGCTGCACCTGCAGCATAATAACAACTGCCATACCGGTGTTCGGGTCAGCCCAAGCTTGAGTGCCTAGGGAGCCTCCCCATGCAAATTCGCCATTGTTGACTCCATAGGGGCTTTTACTTGCATCAACCACAACACTTATACCGTAGCCCCATCCGCGATCAAGCATCGGTGCATTTGGGTTAGTGCCTATTGGCAATAGTCTGTCGGCTACTTGGTTGGTGGTTGCAGCAATCACGCTTTCTGAGGATAGAATGCGTGAGCCGTTGAGTTCCCCCTTATTGAGCAAAGCTTGAAGAAACCTAAGATAGTCTGGCACGGTGCTTACCAACCCTGCAGCGCCTTCCATAAGAGGTGGTTTTTCAGTGATTGGAATGTCCATTGGTGGCAGCAATTTGAGAGGTTCGCGGGAAGTTGCAGCCATATAGGCTTTTGCCAATCGGGTTTGCTGTTGAGGCTTTACGTAAAAGCCCGTACTAGTCATTGCCAGTGGGTTGAATAGATTTCGTTCGAGATAATTGTCGAAAGTCTGTCCCGATACTATTTCTACAATTCGGCCAAGCACTGTGATTGAGATACTATAAACCCATTGCTCGCCAGGGTCGCCAATAAGGGGAATGCTGGCTACTTTATCGACCAGTGTTTCGAGAGAATCTGCACGCGAGCGAACCCGGTTGTCGCGATATAAAGTGCTGAATCGATGACTTAGCCCGGCGGTATTCAGAAGCAAATCCTCGATCGTTATGGCGCGACTAGGGGGGCGGGTATCATTTAGATCTTGAGTCTCTGGATTATTGAACACCCGAACTTCAGAAAAGCTGGGAATATAGTCCGCGACTTGATCGCTCAGTTTAAGTTTGCCTTGATCGATGAGTTGCAGCACGGCTACTGCGGTAATTGGTTTGCTCATCGAGCGAATCTGAAATATCGAATCTTCCTGCATTGGTAACTTATTCTCAATGTCTTGCCAGCCGTAGCTTTTTAAAAACACGAGTTGTCCATGGCGAGACACTCCGGCAACCAGCCCAGGCACTCGGCCATCATGCACGTGCTGTTGAAGCATTGAATCGATAAGTTCTAAGCGCTGGGATGAAACGCCAACACTTTCTGGCGAGACTATTGATGCTTGGCTGAGGACGAGATTAGGTACGACAGGCAAAAGTAAAACTAATGCAAGAGGCAGGGCTTTTGCGTGGCCAAAACTCAGCGTTAGTTTAATCATCTTTCTATCTCAGCCTTTTGTGTTTACTAAGGAGCCAAACTGGACCGCGCCTGCGTACCCCAATGGCCATCAACCCTCGTCACTATGTATAGAGACTCGTACATGCCAATGGATTCGTTTTTATCATTAAAGCGCTGAAATTTGGTAGCGATATGGACCTTGGCAGGCGACACTAAGACGACGTCTCTACTCAGCCAGTGGGAATGATCCCAGCCAATCGCGGCTAAGCGATTAAATGAATCTGTTCGTGCAAATTCTTCTGCAGTATCCCAAACGGTGACCGTGCCGCTGGCGAAACGTACATGCGGATAATTGAGAGACATGGCCCATAGTTGCGAATCGCGCGCATTAAATGCGGTCATGAATTCATCTAGCGCGGCCATCGCGCCGGCAATGGCTTCTTCGTTTTCGGTTTGCGTCTGAGCGCTGCTTGCTTCGTTCCACAAGAGCAACGGTATGATCACGATTAACGCGAGACGTTGAGTTATCGGCATGCTCGTATCCTTTGTTGTTAACTGTGCATTCGAGGCAACTATGTCTTAACGCTGATTCTAGAAAGCCTATCACTTTCAGGAGTGCTGTCTAGAGCAATGAAATCAGTCTATTAAATGTATTCGCAGGTACGGTAACAATCTGCAGAGTTCAAAACAGATCCCTCGCAGGTGACGGAAGGGCCGGCGTTGTGCATGCAAGGGCGCACATCGCATCTATCATGAATTCTATTCATCAGAGCTAGGGTCTTGGCGACCCTGATGGCGCTGAATTCATGAGTATTACGCCGGCTTCTTGAATGCTGGCCAGCGCCTCTCTGCGCATGTGTGCCTCCAGCTCTGGTGCAAGGCCCCAGTCACCCATGAAGTGTTGGGCGGCAGCTGCGACATAGACTTGCCACAGCGCCAATCTTGTTAGATCTACTGATGCATATCTCGCATAGGCGTCAGTGATCTGCTGCATAGCACTTTTGCCAAACCTGTAGCGCAGTTCGATGCGAGCCACAGCAAGGTCTGACAGAGGGTCGCCGAGCGCCGCATGTTCCCAATCAATCACTGCAGCAATAGCGCCATTTCGCCAAAGGAGGTTTTCCGGCCAGAAGTCTCCATGCAGCAGCTTCGGCGTTGCCGTAAAAGCGGTATCGACCAGTGTGTTCAAGTGGTCCTTCAGTGGCTGCCACTCAGAACCGTCGGGCAGATAATCGAAGACCTCTGGTAGGGGATCAAAGCGCAAAGGTAAGACCGGCAGTTTATGGGTCTGAGTGCAGTGAATGTTTATCAGCATCTCTGCCATGCTTTCCAGGTGCTCGTTGATCAAGTGTGCAGGTATTTCACTGCTGCCGGCGATAAAAGTCATGACCAGGAAAGGGTTTGCGAGCAGGCCGCCGCTTTCATCGACAGCCAAAGGCTTGGGTACAGGGATGCCCTGTCGATGCAGCGTTTGCAGCAGCCGGAATTCAAGTTCAGCTGAATGCCCCGCATGCCCTTCGCGGTGCAGACGCAGAACCAGTCGAGTAGACTCGCCATCAGCCAGACTGACATCGAGCCGGTGAACCTCGGCAGAAACGCCGCCAGTGAGGCGTTCAGTGGCAGTCACCCGAGCGCCAGAGAATAGCGAGTCAATTAAGCGTGCATAGCGTTCTGTAGCCATAGTGGAGTCGTTAAGGGAGATGGTCTCGATAAAGATCTATCAAACGTTTCCTCCTTTCCTTTGTCAAGCCGCGCCTGTCAAGCAGACTGACTGAACGCCGGTCCTACTTGCCTCACACTAGAATCTGCCAAGCCAATGCAAGTTGACACCCGAACCCGATGACAAAGGATAAGGTGCGAATCCAAGGAATCCCAAATCCAAAAACAACAAAGTGGACGACCCTCGCCCAGAAATATACTTCACAGGCAATGGCGGTGGCTTCGTTATTCACTCCGGCAATGTGCGCGATTAAAACCAGAGTTGCGAAAACAACCAGATTCTCTATTGCATTTGCGTGAGCCTGTTTCATTCGTGCCGCCCAAGGCGCCAATGGCTTTGGGTCCACTGGGTAACTGACTGCAGCAACAAGGCCCCTAACGGCGATCAAATTTAGGATATACGGCACCCACATCAAGGCGGTAATGATAGCAGTCCAAGTAAGATAACTAAGTTCTGGCGTAATCATCGTTCTCTCCTAATCTGGCAAATAATATTGAGTAAAAGGGCTGACATTCGCGTTTAATTCAGTTCTAAATCGGTCGATCTATAATATTCTGACTTCTAATTACTATTGATTAGTAACCCATTACCGCACATCATTTTTCGAATATCAATGTTCAGGCTTGGTGCTGCGCTCTTTAGATAAAGGCCGAGTTTCCCTACCTCGCTTGAGTTCTGCTTAGCTGATAAGTAGACTCTCAGAGATTTCCGTTTAACTTATTTGTTATATATTGAGAGCCAAATGCTTGTCCTAATACGCACTCTAATCTCGGTGCTAGCCTTGTTTGCTTCTGTCATCGCTTGTGCTGCAGAGCTATATTTCCCCTCTTCTGGCGAAAACTGGGAAAGCGTTGCTCCCGAGCGGGTAGGATGGGACGCGCAGGCACTTTCCGATGCTCTCGATGTGGTGGGAGAGCGAAATTCCTCCGGTATGGTCATAGTGCATAACGGTCGAATTATGGCTGAACGCTATTGGGATGAACCAGAAGATGCCCGGTACAGACGTTCTCTTAGTGGGTTCGATGAACAGCAGCGTGCAATTGAAGATGTAGCTTCCGCGCAAAAGAGTGTTGTAGCAATTCTGGCAGGCATGGCTCAGGCGCGGGGCTACCTTGAGTTGGATGATGCTGTTTCCACGTATCTTGGTGCGGGCTGGTCCAAAGCGACTGCTGATCAAGAGCAGGCCATTACCTTGAGACATCTGTTAATCATGAGCAGCGGTCTGAGCACTGATTTTAGTTATGTGGCCGCGCCAGGCACTGTCTGGCTCTATAACACGCCTGTTTACCATGTCACTATGCGAGTGCTGATGGCGGCAACAGGCCTAGAGCGTAATGAGCTGACCAAGGGCTGGTTAAGCGATCCTATCGGCGCGAGCAACACGGCGTGGACGCCTCGTCCTGGCTTCGACGCAGCTATCGCAGTAGGGTTGTCTACGACCGCTAGAGATTTGGCTCGCTTTGGCTTGATGATTCAGGCAGGAGGAAAATGGGGTGATGATATCGTGCTCGAAGATACTGAGTTTCTTGCAGACATGCTTTCTCCTTCACAAACCGTAAACCCAGCGTACGGATATCTCTGGTGGATTAATGGTCAAGAGTTTGCCCTTGGTCCGGATAGCAACGCAACTCGGTCAGAGGGCAATCTAATTCCTGCGGCACCAGATGACCTCGTTGCCATGCAGGGAGCGGGTGATCGCAAGCTCTATTTGGTGCCAAGCCTGAAACTGGTGGTGAGTCGCTTGGGCTTTTATGGAGACAAGGACGGCGTCAGTTTCAACGATGCGTTCTGGACCGCGCTAATGCGGGCAGTGCCTAAGTAGGCGCTCATCCCCCCTTCGACTACAAGCTCACCACAACCCGAATATACTGCGGCTGATCATGGCATCGAGACCATTTTCAATATCATCGCGGTAAGTGAGTGCCTTGCGGGATATTTAGAAGAGAAGGGAATTGATCGTAAGTTATTGAATAGTATCACTTATTTTAGGGTCGTCGATTGCCAGCTGTTTTGTCGAGTTGATTGGCAGTGTCCCAAGAGTGGGGGGATTAAGAGTCACATGTTATTTACCGAAAGGTTAAGAGCCTGTTCCTCAGTCAGACCTCGATTAGTTCAGTAACCTTTTTAGTTCACAATTTGCCCCTGAAATCTCATAGTCCCCGCATCAAGGCCTCATTCCCCAGTAACAAATTCGCAAAAAAAGCTTCTATTTTGTTCTAAAATCCTATTAATATCGTAATATTACTTACTTATCACAAAGTTTTTTAAATCGCAGGCAAAGTTCTGGGGTAGGTATTTAGTGGAATTGAATTTTCAAGATGTGCTAATAAGATTAAAACAAGAAACTATAGCGAGGAACAATCAATGATAGCTAGAAGCGACGGATCTTCGATTTTTAGAACCAAAAAAGCACTACTCAGTTTAGCGATTTCCGCAACGCTATTCAGTACAAGCCCATCATTATTTGGTCAAGATACTGACGGTTCTGTACGCGGGTCTGTTATCGGCTCAAGCGCTGGTACGACTGTCCAAGTAGTGGACACAGAGCGCGGCACAGTTAGAACTGAGTCAGTCGATGGTGATGGTAGCTTCAGAGTAAGTGGCCTGACCCCAGGTTCCTATGAAGTGCGTGTATTGCAGAATGGGAGTGTGGTGGACACGCAAGAAGTAACAGTATCAATAGGTTCATCTCGACCGATTACAATGGGTGTCTCGAGCTCAGTGATTAACGAAATCGTAACAAGTGGCCGACGTCAGAGTAGAGTCGATACGGCTATCGCAGAGTCAGGCTTGGTCATATCAACAGAGGAAATTCTTGGTCTCCCTATTGCTCGTGATCTGACTTCTGTTGCCTTGCTGGCGCCCGGCGCGAATGCAGGCGATAACCGTTTTGGCAATCTTGCTTCTTTCGGTGGTGCTTCAGTTGCTGAAAATACAGCTTATGTCAACGGACTTAATACTACGAATTTCCGAACGGGCGTAGGCTTTTCAAGTGTGCCTTTCGAATTTTATGACACCATCCAAGTCAAGACAGGTGGTTACTCCGCTAAATACGGACGCTCACTTGGCGGCGTAATGAACGCCACCACGAAAAGCGGTACTAATGAATGGGATATGGGCGTCAATCTATATTACAACGAAGACTTAGACACCAGTCCGAATACTTATGCGTCAGCTAATGATTTAGACGTGAACGAAAGAACTAATGGTGAGGTTTATCTGTCAGGCCCGATTATCAAAGATAAGCTGTTTTTCTATGCGTTGTATAACGACAAGCAGAATGATTCACGTTACGCAGGCATTCTGGAGGGGCGGGACTATGATTCGGTTTTAGATGAAGGTTTCTATGGTTATAAGATCGACGGTTATATTACGCCCACTCAACACATTGAGTACACGGAGTTTTCGGATAAGCGGACCACAGTAGAAACCGTCTACGGCTTCGATGGCGACACGTTCCAGCGAGGAGATCTCGTCGGCGATACGCTTTACCAAAGTGGAGGTAAAAACTGGATAGCTTCCTACACAGGTAATTTCGGAGATGATCTTCAGATTTCGCTATCCTATGGTGAAAATGAAGCAGATCGAACGACGGCGCCTGCGAGTGCTTCTATTCCTGTGGTTTATGAGTACCGAGGGGGATTTCAAACGCGCGGCGAGTGGTCGAATTTCACCGTGTCAAAAGGCGATGACCTTCGAGAAATGACGCGGGCTGACATTGTCTGGACAGGGTTTAATAACCATGAAATTAGTTTTGGCATCGACAATGAAGATGCCTTTGCTAACGAGGCGACGATAAATTCAGGAGGCGTTTATTGGTTACTAGATCCTGAGAACGTATATAATGGATGTGATACAACAACTGAGTGCCCGCAAGGAGCTAACGTCCGTAAGCGAACCTACAGTGTAGGCGGTGCTTTTGAAACGAATTCAGAGGCGTTTTATATCCAAGATGTCTGGGATGTAACTGACCAGCTGACTCTTGAGCTGGGTATACGTAATGAATCGTTTACAAATAAGAACGCGAGCGGAGGCATATTTGTTGAGGTAGAAGATCAATGGGCGCCGCGTCTTTCTGCTGTATATGACCTGACCGGCGACGGAAACTCGAAGGTCTTCGGTAGTTTTGGTGAGTATTACTTACCTATTGCAGCAAATACAAATATCCGTATGGCAGGTAATGAGACCTATATACATGAATATTTCGATTGGGACGGTGTGAGTGTCGATTCGCAGTTCGTACCTCAAGGGATAGGTAGTACGCCATATG